>WNGQ01003925.1_pt1 | contig 20347 bp, 13 predicted proteins | sample 5407661 | NCBI WGS metagenome assembly WNGQ01 (sample SAMN13153382, study PRJNA577476) | soil metagenome | isolation source: 60 cm soil or saprolite under Garry oak tree replicate 2 | place: USA:California | collected 2016-06-15 | reverse complement strand
GCGAGAAGTCCCGGTAGTCTGGCTTCACGAGCGTATTGCCGACCGATGCGCTGCCTTGCTGAACCATGCCCAGCCTTGGATCGAAGGTCGCCAGGAGACCGTTGGCCTCTTTCATCGGCGACGTGTAGGAGTAGCGCAGGCCCAGGTTGACGATCACTTTCGACGTTACCCGCCAGTCGTCCTGAACGAACCCCGCGGCATCCATCCAGGTCATCTTGCGGAGCGGATTACCTACCAGTTGTTGTGCTCTCGCCGGCTTTCCAGCAAAGAAGTCCTCCAGTGGGCAGGACTTGCCGGCGCAGTCCGTGACTCCGGCGGTTTTTTTGCCATCGAAAAAGATCGTGCCCCGCGTATCGTGAACCTCAAAATCGGTCTCGACGTGCGCGTACTCTCCGCCGAATTTCAAGGCGTGCTTGCCCTTCAGGTACGAGACACTATCCGTCAAATCGTAAAACGGGTTAGGACCGTTTTCCACGGGACGCCCGTTCCAACTGCCCAGCACGCGCCCACCAGGACCAAAACCGGAGATGCGGACCGTCGGGAACCCGCCGAAACTTGTCACGCCCGTATTCAGCGGGTAGCTCACGCCATCGGCGAATACGTTGCGGTCGTCGGGAAGAAGCCTTTGTCCATTGCGCGTATAACCCAACCGGAGTTCGTTCACCACCGTGGAACTGGGGGTCCAAACCTCGTTACCAACCACAGTCCAGTTGGGAATAATCGCTGTGTCCAACCAGGCTGGATTCACAATGGGATGGTCTTCGCCATCTCCAACGTAGCGGCCGATCCACAGCATGCCGTTGATCATGTGCTTGCTGTTGATCCGGTAGTCGAGCTTGGCGACCCCGTTGTTGCTGGTGTTGGTGTTGGGGAAAGTGCTGAGGTAATTAGTCGAGGTCGCAGGGGCATTCTGCATCAGGCCGCCCGTGCACGCTGTGGCGGCTGCAGTCGCCCCCACGGTGCATCCCAGCAATTTCAGGCTGACCGGGCTAAGCAACGCCGTGTTGAAACCGCCGCCGCTCGATGCCACAGCATTGATGGCATCCACCATGCTGCTCTTTGGCTTCCCTAGTGCGCTGGTTGCGGGAAGCGTCGTGGCAAACGCGTTGCCGATGAACGAACGCATGCCCTCATACCCGGCAAAGAAGAAGAGTTTGTCTTTCTTGATTGGCCCGCCCACCACGCCGCCGAACTGCTCCAAGGTCAGAGGCAATTTCGCGCATGTCGCCTGGCCGCAGTTTCCGCTGGCGTCCGGCGCGGGATTGAAGATGTTGCGGGCATCGAAGGAGTCGTCACGGCCAAAGGCGTAGGCCGCGCCGTGAAGAGTGTTGGTCCCTGATCGGATTCCCACGTTCACGACGGCCCCCGGCTTCCAGCCGTACTCCGCCTTGGGATTTTCCTCCAGGTTGAATTCCTGTATAGCGTCGATCGGTAAGATCGTCGCCCCATCGGTGATGAAGCTCGAGGCGCCGGTCACGGGGCGGGCGTCATAGAAGCTGGCGTTGATGACCCCCTCCACCATCCACGCGGATTCATCGGGACGAATGTTGTTAGTGCTCTGGGTCCACGGTCCGCCGCCCGGCTGGACCATCACACCCGGGCGCAGAGACAACAGGTACTGGTAGTTCCGGCCATTCAGGGGCAGGTCATTGATGTCCGCGTTGTTCAGTGTGCCGCCCAGGGTGGCATTGGTGGTCTCCACTAAAGGAATCGCTTCGGTGACCGTGACGGACTGCGTTTGCTCTCCAGGCTGAACGGTCAGGTCGACGCGAACCTCCTTGCCCACCTCGAGCACCACGTTCTGCCGCTCCAGGGTCTTGAATCCTTTTGCCTCAGCGCGGACCGTGTACGTGCCGGGAATCAGCGTAGGAGCGTTATACTCGCCGGCATCATCTGTGGTCAGGGTTCGCGCGACACCCCTGTCTTTGTCGATGATACTTACTGTGGCGCCCGATATGACGCCGCCCGTTTGGTCTGCAACCGTTCCGAGAATGCGTCCGAAATTGCCCTGCGAAAACAGCGGTAAAGAGAACAGCAACACACCCAGCGAGGCCAGCAGGAGGAACGTAATTCTACTCGTAAGGCCCAAAAAAGATGTGCGAAACCACGAGGTACTAGAACTCATCGTCTCACCCCTTCGAAAATTTGAATAGCCTGTGGACCCCACAACCGGACAGGAAACGACAGATGGGAAGCGTTTACTCTGTCTGAGGGGCAAAGTCAAGGGATAATTTGTCAAAAAAAAATGATTCGATCGGACGGCCTCTGGAAGTGCGCCAGGTTCCGGCAAATTGGCAACGACAACATTCCAATGGACGCTTCAAGTTAGCGCCGAGGATTTGTTTGACGGCCATAGGGAGATGAGTGTTACAGCACTGTGAGAACGGAATTCCCGTTTGCGGCGTGATGGAATTTCGGTGCGCACCCGAGGAGCAGTTCCTCTCCGAGACAGATCGCAGCGTGAAAGAAACTAGTTGCTATTCGCCCAAGCCCGCTTGGCTTCGCCGCATTCGATGATGATGGTGCTAAAGCGGTCGACGTCGTCCTTGCTGACAAAAGGATGGGGATCGCCCGGCTTACGGGAATGCAGGGCGTCGATTTTTGCAAACATATTATCGAGGGCGGCATGAATAGAGATCATCGTATCCACGCCGGTTTTATCTTCGATCTCCTGGAAGCGCTTGGCCGAAGCGATATAGGTTTTGATCATCGTCTGCATGTCGGGGAACACCTGAACGCCGCCTTGCACGAGATTCATGGTTGTACCGCCGATCATGCCGGCGAGATGGCGCTGATTGGCGTCCTTCACCGGGAAAATGATCGATAGATTGTCCGCCGAGGCGCCCGGAGTGGAATAAAGCGTGACGGTCGTATCCCCGAGGGTCAGCTTCTGACCATCCTTTGCCACCATGTCCTTCACCGGTTTGACCTTGGCCGGAGAATTATCGTTCGCCAAGAAATCCCAATCGCCTTCGGACATGACCACCCGCGCGGATGGCACGACTTTCTTGAGAGCATTGATGCCCCAGGACTGATCGGAATGCGAGCGAACGATGACGGCATATTTAATGTTCGCGGGGTCGAGGCCGAACGTCCGTAGTTCATCAAGCAGTTCAGGAGTGACCCAATCGAAATTCGTATTGATCAGAATGATCCCCTCGGACGTACTGAGCGCCCAGGTGGATTCCGTCTTTGTTCCGATGTAATAGAGATTGTCAAACACCTTCGCGGGCGGGGCATACCATTTTTCGCGCGGAGTCGGAATCAATTTCGCAGCCTCGCCTGGTTCTAACCGAACGTCCTTGCCCGCCGGTTGAGGCCGCGCACCTGGTTTCGGCTCAGCGCACATCTGGTTGAAGGCCGAATTGAAGATGTGCCAGGGTTGCGGACTAGCAGTCTTGGGCGAAACGGCAGCTTTGGCGGCCGCGACATGAGCCTGCGCTTCTGTTTGCCCATCCGCAGTGACCGAACCGCCCCATACCAAGGCCATCACGAAAATCGCTGAAGACAAATATTTCAATTGTTTCATGGATTGCTCCCGCCGATGGGCCGCATTCGACTGCCGGTTTTCGGCGTTGCTTATACACTAACCCCACGCAGCGCCGCGACATTTTTTGGGCGCGGCTAGGGCGCGCGCACATCGGAACGATTTGGCTCGACAATCATTTGACTTGACAAGGACGCCTCATGCTATAACAAACGCGAATTCAGGTCCCCGCGTGAAAACGCGGGGACGGTCTAGAGGTTCGCAAAGGCTGCCCGGACTGAGGAGTGTGTCATGAGATTCAGGAACGTTTTCCTTCTGCTCTTTTTTACTTCTTTACTTAGCGTTCCATCGCTTATGGCCCAAACCCCCGGCACGGGCGCCTTGACCGGCACCATCAAGGACCCCTCGGGCGCCGTGATTCCGAATGCCACGGTAACCGCGACGAGTGTCGACACCGGCCAAACGCGAACAACCATGACCGGGGGAGACGGTGTTTACCATTTTAGTTTGCTTCCGCCGGGAAATTATCGCATAAGGATCGAATCCAGCGGCTTCAAGCCCGTCGAGGTTCCCTCCGTGACGATTGCCGTGACGGAAACGGAAGTGCTGGACCGCAACCTGGAAGTCGGCGCGCAGGCTCAGACCGTTACCGTGGAAGGCGAAGTGGAGAATATTCAGACCGCCAGTTCGGCGCTGGGCACCGTGGTGAACACGCGCAGCATGGAAGCGCTCCCCTTGAGCACTCGGAATTTCACGAATCTTTTGGCCATGACCGCGGGGGCCAACGCCGGCGTGGCGAACTCCACGACCTTGGGCAAATCTGCGACGGGCATCGCCGTGAACGGCGCTGACATCGGCCAAAACACCTACCTGCAAGACGGCGTGGCCGTGAATACCTGGTCGAGCACCAACACCACCCAGGAAGGCACGAACTCGGGCGCGTTTCCAACGCCGAATCCGGACACCATACAGGAGTTCAAGATTCAGGTTTCGAACTACGATGCCGGATACGGCCGCAATCCGGGCGCCAACGTCAACGTCATAACCAAGTCCGGCACCAATGCCTTTCATGGGAGCGGGTTTGAATTCTTCCGCAACACCTCTCTGAATTCCAACGACTATTTCCGGAATGCCGCCGGCGGATCGAAGCTGGAGCTGAACCAAAGCCAGTTTGGCGGGACTTTTGGCGGTCCGGTGAAGAAAGACAAACTCTTTTTCTTCGTCGCTTATCAAGAAACAGCAGAGAAGAACGGCATCGCCGGGTTTGGCTACTCGGTGGTGAATTTGTCTCCGATTCCCAATATGCCTCGTGGGAATTGCCCGCTATCAGCCACCCAAGAGTCCCAGTGCGATTTGGCAGCTACAAACTTCGCCCAGACGTTGGGCACCATTGTTTCCCAGGGGGCCGCTGCAGGAGTCAAGCAAGATAAGACCAGCACTGGAAGCGGTACAGTCACGGTTGACCCCAGTGGAACGAACATCAATCCCATAGCTCTCCGGCTCATGCAGCTCCAACTACCCAATGGCCAATACGTAATGCCTGGCGCATACACGGCGAACGGCGGGTGCTCTGCCCTGACGACTGCGTGCCAATACCCCCTCGCCAGCTTCACCGATCCCGCCACCTTCCACGATCATCAAGGCATGGGCAACTGGGATTACATCCTCAGCAACAAGCACACCTTGTCGGGACGTTATTTCTTTGAACAAGACCCCACCGACGGAAATTTCGCTTCCAACGGAACCAGGATTACGGCGAGTCAAGTCCTGCCCGGCTTTCCGGTTCACTCGCAAAAAACTTATCACGCCGCGTTACTCAGGCTCACCTCGGTTCTCTCCAATAATCTCGTCAACGAGGCGCGAGTTTCCTATCAGCGTGTCATAGCTGTGGCCAACAATTTGAATACATACACGAATTCGCAGATCGGTATTAACGATTTGACTTCGGGGGTGGACAATCTATCCCAGGTCAGCATCAGCGGCCTCTACAGTTTTGGATCGAATACCGCCTTTGGGTTAAGGAATACCAGCAACCAGTTCGAGGGGGCCGACCAGGTTTCCTGGTCCCATGGCAAACACACATTCCGGACGGGCGCCGAGGGACAGCACGTAATCAATGACGCGAGTAGCACGGGTAGCACGTACATGAACGTAGGGTTCAAATCGTTTGCCGATTTCCTGATTGGGTTGCCGGCGTGCGTCGCGGGAGCCACCGGCCCCGTGGTCACAGTGCCCAACACCAGCACCATAGGCGGCGTTCCGTGCAACGGGAGCACATCAGCGAGCAGCATCAACAGCGCCGGCGGAACAACCCAAGCTAACGCGAACTATCAATATATGTTTCGCCTCAATTACATCAATGCCTTTGTCCAGGACGATATAAAGCTTACACCTCGATTTACTCTGAATGCCGGCGTGAGGTGGGAGTGGGATGGCTTTCCGACGCTGGCGAACGGAGTCACGAGCACCTATTGGCCCAGCCTGGCCGCGAATCCTTTCCCAGCAAGCGCTAACTCTCCCCAGGCAGGGATCTTGAGCGGGTTTGTGGTGCCCAATAATTACGCGGGCAATCTTCCGGCTGGCGTAACCAGGAACTCCACAAACTACATCAGCCAGACCACGCCTCCCTGGCATAACTTCGCCCCCCGACTAGGATTTGCCTGGCAGCCACTATCGAGCAACCGCTTTGTGGTGCGCGGTGGAGCGGGGATGTTCTACGAGCTGATCAACGGAATTCAGGGCGCCTACATGCCCATGCGGGTTATGCCCGGCGCAGTCAACGTCCAAAAATCGCCACTCGCGAGCTGGACCGTGCCAGGAGTGGCTCCGGCATCGGTTCCGGGACCCGTGGGCGGCTTCGGGTTCACGCCTCTGTGGTCGAACCCGGCGACAAAGTCAACTTCGAACATTCAGCAGAATCTGGTGCCGCAGAATCTCACCACGCCGTTGACCTACGAGTGGAACCTGAATACGCAGTACGAATTCCTGCCGAATTGGGTTCTCGAACTAGGTTACGTCGGCTCGCATGGCATCCGGCAGGAGCAGGGAGGATCGGTAATCAATGCGAGCTATTGGAACCCGGCACAGTTGATCACGCCCGGCAGCCCGCTTGCTGTTGCTAACGGGATCACCTGTGACAACATCGCAACATTCTGCAATACCTCGGCAAACGCCAACCTGCGGACGCCATACCTGGGGATGTCCACAAACTCAGCGCTGTTCGGGACCAACGGCGCTTACAGATACGATGCTTTCCTGGCGACCTTGCGGAAAACATTCTCCAAGGGATTGCAACTGCAAGTTGCTTACACTTGGGATAGGGGCTTGCTCACACAGGGTTATGGCATCAACGTTGCGCCGTACTCGATTTTGCAAATGGGCCCCAATGCCGATTACCATCCGCAGCGCGTGGTGATCAACTACGTGTGGAATCTGCCGGTACATCTGAATGGGTGGAAGGGCAAGGTGTTGGATGACTGGACGTGGGCCGGCGTGACCACGATCCAGGACGGCGTTCCGTTCACCGTTTATGACAGCAACTCCGGGAGGGCCTTCTTCCAGGGGGGCGTAGGCAGCGATACGTATGGGCCTGCCGTACTCTGTCCGGGCGTGAACCCCTTAACATCGGGCCCCATTGAATCGAGATTAGGCAGCCCGCTCAGCACAAATGGCTACCTGAACCCGGCCGCATTCTCCGATGGCACGAAAACGTCTTGCCCGCTTCCGATTGCGCCCGGAGATGACCCGACCAAGAACACAGCAACGATGTTCGGGAACATCGGCTTGGGCACCTATCTCTCGCCCGGGCAATACAACTGGGATATGTCTATCGCCAAGCTGATCAAGATTCGGGAAAGCAAGTCTCTCGAGTTCCGGGGTGAGTTCTTCAACACCTTCAACCACCCGCAGTTCTCGTTCAATCCGGTAGACGATCCGGCGTTCGCAGCGCAGGATTCCTCGGCCAGCAACTTTGGCCAAGTCACCGTTAGCTCCGTGAATCCTCGGCTGATTCAGTTCGTGCTGAAGTTCTTGTTCTAAGAAGGAGCCCTAAGCAACCGGTTTCGTCACTGTAATTGCCAAGAGCAGAGTAAATCTCTGAGGGAGAGCACGGCGCGGTTCCGGCCGCGGCTCTCCCTCGGCGTTTATAGAGTCGACTACACGAACTCACACAGCCTCGGCCCACGACCCCGGCTCGCGACCTTCAAGACCGCATTCGGGCGAGGCCAAGTTCGCGCAGTTGCCGCGCACGTGGATGGCGAAGACGCTTTGCTAAAAGTCATGGATTTTTTAGTCTGAAACGGTTTATATGTCGGAAACGTTCCATATACATACCAGCGGGGAGACTCCATATGAAACGGCAAGCGGCTCGGTCCCTTGTGATGGGAGCGTGTGTATCGGCTCTGGTATGCATGGTCTTTGCGTACGCGGGCGCTCAGCAAACGAAGGGCCAAGCGTCCGCGCCAGCCTATGCTGGCTCTGGGAAGGCGCCTTCGAAGGCGCTGCCCGATGGCGGGCCGGCGCCGCGCCTGCCGGATGGACACCCGGACCTTTCGGGAATCTGGTTCGTGGGCGCATTGGGTAAAGAAGACGCGACGCTCGTGCCCTCCGCGGCGTCACAGGGCGACGCAGAGGTGAGGGCCTTCGATCCCAAGGTGACACCGGAACAAAAGCCTTCGTTCCAGCCCTGGGCTGCTGAGAAGGTCAAGCAGATGGGCAGGGGACCCGATGCGGTATCGTTATCGAAGCTATCTAAGGAGCAGCAGCTCGCCGCCATTGATGCGGAGATTATGAGGCTGGAGAGAAATTGCATGCCGCATGGCACGCCAGGGATCATTCTCGTTGGGGCGATGCATGGGATGCAATTGGCGGCGACGTCCGGACTTTTGGTGGAACTCACGGAATTGAACCACGACTATCGCGTTATTCCCACTGATGGGCGTGCGCATATGAAGGATCCCGACCCGCTGTTCAACGGCGACGAGGTGGGCCGTTGGGAAGGGGATACGCTGGTCATCGACACCATCGGGCTCGATGATCGGACCTGGAATGACGCTGGTGCATGGTTCCATAGCGACCAGCAACACGTTGTCGAGCGCTTCACTCGTCCCTCCCGGAATTATCTGATCTACCAAGTGACGGTCGAAGACCCTAAGGTGTTGACGAAGCCCTGGGTTTCCGCTCCTCACAGATTTTCGCTGTCGGTTACCGGCGAGCCGTTGAACGAATGGTACTGCGGGATCAATCCCGACGGCGATGAGGAAGTGCGGGCGTTGCGAGAGACCAGAAAACGGCTGGCGGAAGAGATCAGCAAGGAATCGAGCCATTAGCTCCGGTGATAGCTGGCTCAGTTTTCGCGGTACTTTTAGACCGGAAGGATTTTGTCATAGCGTTCAATCATTCATAGGAGGGTTGGCATGAAGGGGAGTTTTCCGGATAGGCTTTTTCTTATATTGGGGTTACTGGCGTCTTTATGCATGATCTGTTTGTGCGCGCGCGCTCAGGAGAAGAAGGGACAACTCGCCACGCCCGGCTATGCTCAGCGAACGCCTTCAAAGCCGCTGCCGGAAGGTGGGCCGGCGCCGCGCCTAGCGGATGGCCATCCGGACTTTTCTGGAGTTTGGTTCAAGGGGCTGCTCGGAAAAGAGGACGCTACGCTGGTAGGTTCTTTCGGCGTAATCGACCCAAACCAGAGGGAGTTCGATCCTAAGGTAACGCCGGAGGAAAAGCCTTCCTTCCAACCCTGGGCAGTGGCAAAGCTCAAAGAGCAGCAAGCGAACCTCGTGGCCGACACTCGCGACCCCTCTTCGTTTGATAAGTTGCCCCGGGAACAGAAGATCGCGGCTCTGAATCTGGAGATCCTCAAGCTCTCCAGGAATTGCATGCCCCATGGTGTGCCGGGCATTGTCCTGAATTCGGACCGTCCGTTTCAATTCGTCTCCACGCCGGGATTACTCGTGCAACTCGACGAGCACAATCATGATTATCGCGTTGTGTCGATCGACGGGCGCGCCCACAGCAAAGATCCTGATCCCAAGTTCAACGGCGAATCCCTGGCTCATTTCGAGGGAGATACGCTGGTGATTGACACGGTCGGCGTTGACGAGAGGGTTTGGAACGGGGAGCAGTGGCAGTTCCACAGCGACCAGGAACACGTCATCGAGCGCATCACCCGCCCTTCGCTCAATTACTTGATCTACCAAGTCACCATCGAAGATCCGAAGGTGCTGACAAAGCCTTGGACCTCCGCTCCGCGCCGGTACTCGCTCGGCCACGAGGCCTTGCTGGAATGGTACTGCGGGGTCAATGGCCATGATGATGAGGAACTGCAAGCGTTGAAAGCGCAGAGGGACCGGCTACAGGCGCAGAAGTAAAAGTCGATCGTGTTTTCTGAAATGGCGTTGTCGCGAGGTGATGCATGAAAACTAAATTCGTGGGTTACGCCGGGATGGCCGTGGGTTTCCTGATCCTTTCGATTCCTGTGATGGCGCACCACGGAACGGGTGTCGCATACGAGGTGGATAGAGTCGTCACGCTGAAGGGAATGGTGACGGACTGGCTGTGGTCCAATCCCCACTGTGGTCTGCTGTTCGATGTGACAGACGATAAAGGCAACGTGATACATTGGGGCGCCGAACTGGGCAATCCCCACCAGATGTCCGGCGCCGGATTTGCCAGGGATACCTTCAAGCCCGGAGACAAAATTACCGTTACCGGCCACCCCGCCAAGTCCGGCGCGCCACGCATGACGCTTGACCACCTCGTGCTTGCCGATGGCCGAGTGCTTTCGGGGAGGGGCGTTAAGGGAAATGGCGAGCGCGACGATTCCGCATATTGAAACATTCGCTCGTAGAAGAAATCGGAGCTGAATCATGCGAAAGCAATTTCTGAAGTCACTGGGCATCCTCACGTCCATAGTGGCGCTTTCTTGCCCCGCGTTCGCTCAAACTTACGGCACGAAAGGCTACGCGCCGGGGGCGTGGAAACCGGACGAATTGCCGAAGGAGTTGGCGAAGCCCAAGCCCTTTGATCCTCACGACCTCTCCGGCGTCTGGTCCATGCCTACTAAAGCCAATTTTGAAAGACACTCCCTGAACGACAAGAGGCTAAACATCCAGGACAAGAGTCTCCCGGGCGAGATGAGGGCGCAGAGCTACCCGCCTGCCATGACGGCTTGGGGAAAAGCAAAGTTCGAAGCCACGCAACCCAGCTACGGCCCCAGATCGGTTCCTCCTGGTTTGGGAAATGACCTGGTTTCGAGCTGTGAACCGCTGGGTTATCCGCGCGACCTCTGGGAAGCGAATCTGAGACCCTTTGAATTCGTTCAGGCATCTGGCCGGGTGTTGCAGCACATGCAGTATCACGATCTGTGGCGTACGATCTGGACGGACGGGCGGGCACTTCCGAAGGACCCCGACCCCGCCTGGAATGGATACTCAATCGGACATTGGGATGGAGACACCTTTGTCGTGGAGTCCCTTGGCTATGACGACAGGACCTGGCTCGACCATTTCGGCGACCCGCATAGCGATCAGATGACGCTTGTGGAGCGCTACAAGCGCCTGGACGCCGACACCTTGCAACTGGACATGACGTTGACCGACCCGAAAACATATACGGTCCCTTGGGTGGCTGACACGATAACCTTCGAAAAGGTGAAAGTGGCTATCTTTGAAGAGATTTGCGCGCCCTCGGAAGAAAATCGGTTTAACGATCGCGTGAGGGATGCGGCGGTTGGAAAGTCCAAACCTTGACAGGTGTTTTGCATTCCGATAGATTCAGGTCCACCTGATGATTTGCAGCTTGGATAAGGAGATTTCCTAATGAGACGTCGACTCCCAGTCGCAATCCTGGCGAATTTGAGCCTTCTGGCGGTGAGTTCTCTGTCGCTGGCAATTCCAGTATTCGCTCATCACGGTTTTCAGTTCGAATTCGATGGAAGCAAATACATCTACATTACCGGTACGCTGACGAAGGTGGAATGGGAAAACCCGCACCTCTATTTTAACGTCGAATCCAAGATGTCGCCGCAGGATCCAACGGTTCCGGATCCTAGCGGCAAAGTGACCAGTTGGCGTTTTGAGGGCTCCTCGGTGAGCTTGGTGCAAAGAACCGGAACACGGCGGGCGGATTTGGTCGAGAGCATCGGCAAGACGGTCACCGTAAGAGCATGCCCTGGGAAGGGCGGTCTGGCGAAGGGCGCTGCCGAGACAGTGAAGGTGGCGGATGACCGGGAAGTCGTGGTCGGCAGAAAGCGATATTACGGAGAAGGGCCTGCTCCGGCGGATATCGATAAGGACCCTGTGAACTAAGCCGCGTTCCTGCTTCTTGATGATCTGCAATCTTTTGGCAGTGTCTCGCTTTCGGACACTGCCAAATTTTTTTTCCTGCTAATTACAACGTGATAGGATATGCGGCCTCAGGGAAAAATGCGCTGAGGCGTGCCAATCCCCAATAACCCGCTTGTGCGAACAGATCCGCTATCTTCGTGCGCGGCAAGCAAGGAAGGCGACATGAAAGTCCGGTCCAGGCGAATCATCGTTGACGCCATCTCCTTGGCGATCATTTTCCTGCTGGGCGTGGCGTCGGCAAACAGCCAGGCTGCGCCCGAAGACAAGCCGCAAATGGCGGATGAGATCTTCAAGAACGTTCAAGTTCTCCGAGGACTCACCGTGGACGAATTCATGGGAACCATGGGCTTCATCGCCGCCTCCCTGAGCATGAATTGCATTGATTGCCACACCACCGAGGCCGCCAGCGACGTGACTAAATATGCCGTCGACACCCCGACCAAGCAGACCGCACGCAAAATGATCCTGATGGTGAAGTCCATCAATGCGGCAAATTTTGGCGGGAAACAGATCGTCACCTGCTACTCCTGCCACCGTAGCGGTAACGCCCCAAAGAACATACCGAGTTTGGCGGAACAGTACGGCACTCCGCCTCCGGAAGATCCGAACGAGGTCGAAATTGTCGGCGAGCCCAGGCCCGGGGTGCCCTCCGCCGATCAAGTTTTAGACAGATATATCCAGTCCATCGGAGGCGCGGCGCAAGTGGCCAAGCTCACCAGCTTTGTCGCCAAGGGAACTTACGAGGGTTTTGACACCGGCGAGGAACCGGCGCCAGTAGAAGTCTACGCCAAAGCCCCCAATCAACTCACTACCATCGTTCATATCCCGCAAGGGGACAGCATCAGAACCTATGATGGCCGCACCGGTTGGACGACATCCACGGGAACACTCTTGCCCGTACCTTTCCTGATGCTGGCCGGAGGAAATCTGGAAGGCGCCAAGCTGGATGCGGAGCTATGTTTTCCGGCGCAGATCAAGCGAACGCTGGGAGAATGGCGTACCGGATTTCCGACCACTGTGATTGACGACAAGGAGGTCGACGTCGTTCAAGGCACCAGCGCGGCCAAGACTCCCGTGAAACTGTACTTCGACAAAAAATCTGGTCTGCTCGTGCGGCTGGTGCGCTATACAAACACCGCCATTGGCACCAATCCTGCTCAGGTCGATTATGCTGACTACCGCGACGTCGGCGGAGTGAAGATGCCTTTTCACTGGACCGTGACCTGGACCGATGGACGATCCACCACGGAGCTAAGCTCGGTGCAGCCGAATGTGCCGGTCGAAGCCTCGAGATTCGCCAAGCCAGCACCCGCGACGCGCAAACCCGGAACCCCCTAACCTTGTATCGAGCGTCGCGGGCCCCGGACTAACGAGTCTGTGTGGCAACTCGCGTTTTTAGGGGGTCGCCGCTTTAGCGGCGACATCAAACGTCCCCGGGCCGGGGCCAATTGGGGCGCTGATCCGTACCGGACGCGCCTGCACTCCTAACGCCCTGCACTCAATGGCGCTGCCTTCTCTGTTGTCGATGTCGGCAGGCCGTGCTGCGATAAGAACGAGCGAATCGCAGCGAGTGCCTTCAGGTTTTCTTCATCGCTGAACCCGCCATGTTTGCCGTTCGGGATAGTGACAAGCTCGTGAGGCACGCCGGCTTTCCCGAGCGCCTGATGCAGCCGCTGTTTCTGTGTATAAGGAACCACCGGATCGGCGTCGCCGTGCACGCTAATGATCGGCGGAATGCCGGCGCGTACATAGGTCAACGGCGACAACTGCTTTGCCAGTTCCTCGCGATTGGGAAGCGCGCCCAGCCAGGCCACCGCCCAGGTTCGCTGATTGGCACCGCTCAGCAATTCGTTCACATCGGCAATGCCGTACCAATCGACGATCGCCGCCACTTTCAATTGGTCTGTGTTGGTCGGGCCGGCCGTCGAAGCGCCCCCCGAGCGGTCGCCCGGGCAGGTGTTGTCGAAGCCCGCCGACATCGGCAGCACTCCGGTGATCAGCGCCAAATGGCCGCCGGCCGACTGGCCGCTGGTGATGATCCTGCTTGTATCGAAATTGTATTGTGCGGCATTTCGATACACCCAGCGCAGTGCGCAGCGTGCGTCTTCGACTGCCGCCGGCGCGAGCGCCACGTTCGTCATTCGATATTCCACGTTCACAACGGTCCAACCCATCTGCAGATACGGCAGCAGCGAGAGAGTTGAGGCTTCCTTGGTTCCATTTGTCCAGCCGCCACCGTGGAAGAAGAGCATGGTCGTGTTCGGAGCCTTCAGCCCGCGCGGCTGATATACGTCCAGCTTCGCATCCCAGTTGCTCGCGGTGCGGTAAGTGACGTTCGGAGTCAGCTGGTAGCTGCCGGCAACGTGCACAAAATCGCGGATCGAGTCCGCTGATTGGGCGCGCACGGAAAGGGGCGCGCTTACCATAACGAGCGACACGACTGCCAGCGCCGAAAGCCAAACTCTTCTCATGGATTGCCCCTCCTTGGAGTCACTTTCTTGTCTTTCGCATTCAAGGAATGCCCATCGGTGAGCATGCACCAAATACGCTGCTTATAGCACCTCCTGCCACATGCGTACAAGCCTCTCAGTGAAAGCCGTAATCGGTCCGTTTGAAGACCACGCCCTGATTTCTTACTGGCCCGATTCTTAGTGGTTGACGCTCGCGGTAAAACGGCCATCCGACTAGGATGGCCGTCCCGAGCGACGAACCGGAGCGAGGGATCTCTCTCATTCGCTCTCACGCTGAGCCTCTTTACTCGGGCGCTATAATAGATATACGCCTGCTTTGGATGAATTCGGGGGGCATGCCCGGCGTGAAGCTGGGCCGGCGAATTCCGGTTTTGTAGCGCCGGCTTGGCCTGAGTTCCGAAGGCCATCTTGCCGGCACCTTTCAGCCGGGCGACTTCCTGGCCGAACTGAGGGGGCGAAGAGCGAGGCGCGCAGTTTGCGCTCCGGACGCCTTTGCGGAGGATCTCTCCGGAGCTTTCGCCAGTCAACAAAGTCGAACTGCAGCGAGGGAACTCTCTTGAAATGTGCACATACGAAGTGTTGACTGGAAGTCACGTAGAATGAACACTTGCGCAAAAACGGGAGGGGGGTACCCCATCCTGACTGCCGGCGAAATCGCCGATCCGATCAGGTCCGGTTTTCGGACTCCACCGGACTCCAGAAATCGGAGCGGGCTCCGATGGCGACCCATGGGTTAAGCTGCCCAGAATGAACACTTGCAGAAAAATGGGGGGTGGGGTCCCCCCCGCGTTTTGCGCCCGAGGGAAGCTCGTCCTTGCCGTAGCAGTGATGAGGAGTGTAGAGTGGCGCCACTAGGAGACCGAGGAAGCCACACGTAGGGGGGACGTCCGTGAAGCTCATTGCTCGCACAAGACAAATAGCCGAAGAGACTCGCCCGGGAGAAAAGGTGAACCGTCCATTCTGCGCCGCAGCCGATTGGGGTCGCCGGGAATTCCTCGGCAGCCTCGCTGCCGTGGGTGCGGATGTTTTGATTTCCAGGACCCTCTCGGCAGCCCAGACGACAACAGCCGCGCCACATCGAATTGATGTTCACAACCACCTTACGCCCCCAAGCTACGCGTCAGAACTCGGACCCAGGCACCTTATCTCCGCACAAGTCCAAAATTGGACGCCCGCGAAAGATCTCGAAGACATGGACCAGGCCGGAGTCGCGACCTCCATTACGTCGCTCGCGCCGCCCGGCGTATGGACCGGCGACGCCGATATGGCCCGGCGTTTGGCCCGCAGCTGCAACGATGAGGCAGCACACCTGGTTGCCGATCACAAAGGCCGTTTCGGTATGTTCGTTAACTTGCCCCTGCCGGATATCGAAGGCAGTCTGCGCGAGATTGAGTACGGCTTGGACATGCTCAAGGCCGACGGCGTGGCCATGTTTACCAACTACGGAGACAAGTGGCTCGGTGATCCATTTTTCAATCCCGTTTTTGAGGAGCTCAACCGGCGCGGGGCCGTCGTCTACACCCACCCGAAATCCGCCAACTGCTGCAGGAACGTTCTTCCGAATATCCCGGATTCGGAAATTGAGTACGGAACCGACACGACTCGCGCGATCACAGAGTTGGTCTTCGGCGGTACGACCCGGCGCTATCCCAACGTTCGCATCATCTTCTCGCATGCCGGGGGCACGATGCCGTTCCTGATCGAGCGGTTCGTCAACTTAGCCAAAAGCCCCGCATTTGCGTCCCAGCTTCCGCAGGGGTTTTTGGCCGAGGCGACGAAGTTGTACTACGACACCGCGCAAACGGCCAATGCTGCGGCCATGTCCGCCCTGTTGAAGGTGGTGCCCGTATCGCAAATTCTCTTCGGGACGGACTTCCCTTTCCGCACCGCCGCGGATCACGTGAAGGGACTCAAGGCTTGCGGAGTATTTACAGCCAAAAATCTGCGGGATATCGATCGAGAGAATGCCGCACGGCTGCTGCCGCGATATAGAACATAGCGCCGCATGGGGTAAGCTCGTGCGCCGCTTCCAGGTACCAGATCTTTTGTTTTTTACCCTCGGGGCCAGCCTAAGGTTAGCGTTGCTCCGTCTTCGGCTTGCTGCCGTAGCAAACAACCGTCCGTGCTGGCCCGCTCTGGTCGCAAATTCGTTGCGTCCGAGGACAAGGGAAGCGTACGATGCACGAGACAGAGATCCAAGGCTGAGATTCCAGATGAACCTCGAAGAAGAGTCTAATTGCAGAGGAGAATGCAATGAAGCACCTGATCAAACAATACCTCGATTCCCGAATCTCTCGGCGGCAACTACTCTCAGGTTTAGGAACGCTTGGAATCACAGCCGCTGCGGCAAACTCCATGGCCCAGTCGCTTGCTCCGTTTCTTCCGGCGGCGGAAGATGGCGCCGCAAGTGCGTCGTCAGCATCGCGGAGCATAAAAGGGACTGGAGGCGCGCTGCTCGTCGCGCAGCTGAAAGCGTCAGGTATCGAACATATCTTCTTTAATCCTTCATCCGGAGCAGCTCCCTTCTTCGATGCCCTGGTGGACGAACCCAAGATGCAATTGATCAAGGCTCTTCAGGAGGGTGCTCTGGTGGCCATGGCGGACGGTTACGCCAAGGCGTCCGGCAAGACTCCTTTCGTCATTTGCGCCAGGCCCGGGTTCCCGAACTCGATGACTCAGTTATACAACGTGTGGAAAGACGAGATTCCCATGGTGGTGGCGGTGGACTATGTGAACCGCGCGACGCTTGGCGAAGATGGTTTCGAAGATGCCGACCATCTGGAAAATATCGCGCATCCGATCACGAAATGGAATTGGGTGGCTCAATCGGCAGACAAGATTCCGGAGGTTACCCGCCGAGCGTTCAAATTTGCTTCCACCATGCCCTCCGGCCCTGTTTTTCTGGCCTATCCAGAAGATATCCTGGACGATGAAGCTCAAGCATCGGTAATCGATCAAGCTAAATTTGAAGTCTCGATGAAAGTGCGTCCCGATCCAGACTTGGTCGAGAAGGCCGCACGCATGCTTCTCGAGGCCCAAAGCCCGCTTCTTTATGTCGGCGATGAAATTGTTCGGTGTGGCGCGCAGAAACAGGTTGTGGAGCTGGCCGAACTTCTGGGTATCCCGGTAACGCGTGACGGAGGCACCATCGGCTGGTCCAAAGCCTTCCCGACGCAACATCCGCTATACCTCGGCACCAACCTCCGTGAGATGCGCTATCCGGCGCATGTGGATGTGACGTTGAATCTTGGAGGGCGTCTCGCCTATGGCGAGAGAATCCAGCCGGGCATAAAGCTGATTCAGGTCCGTATGGATCCCACCAACCTCGCTCGTACCGCTCCAACTGACGTGGCGATCTTTGGGGATTTGAAGTTTACGACGGCCGACCTGATTGCCGCGTTGCGGAGCATGGCTACGGCAGATCGGCTGCGCCAGATTGGCCAGGAGCGCGCTGCCAAGACGCACGAATACACCACCACGATGCGGAAGTTCCGCGAGTCCATTGGCCGCGAAACGTGGAACCACAGCCCGGTCAGTTTCGAAAGACTGGGCATGGAACTCGAGACCGCTTTGGACAAGGACGCGTGCGTGGTCGCGGAAAGCGATTCGGGCCGAAAGATGGAAGACTTTATGTCCTTCGGCGGATCAGATAAGCAATACTTCACGACCACCGGAGCGGCACTGGGATGGGGATTGCCGGCAGCTTTCGGCGTGAAACTGGCGCATCCCGATTTGCCGGTCGTGTCGGTAGTCGGGGACGGCGCATTTCTCTTTGCCGGCCCGCAACCTCTCTGGAGTTATGCCAGGTACAAGGCGCCGGTCACCATCATCGTTTGCAATAACCGCAGCTACAATAATGAACGCAACCGCATCTGGAACGTTGGCGGAAGACAGTTCCAGACCGGCCGCGATATGACCTGCTACCTCGGAGATCCAGACATCGATTATGCCAAGCTCGCATCAGGATTCGGCGTGGAAGGAGAGATTGTCGCCGAGCCTTCGCAGCTTCAAGCGGCGCTACAGCGTGCAAAACGTGCGACGGCGGATGGCCGGCCCTACCTGCTCGACGTCCACATCGAGAGGAACGGAATTGGCGCGACATCGACATGGCATCCGCCCTATTCAATTGCTGAGTTGCGCCAAAGGAAGGTCTGACATGCACTCAAAAGCGGCATTCCACTTTCGGAAGCATCTCTTGGGTGTGTGTCTGGCCCTTCTGTCGATCAGCTTTACGGTACGAACCTATGCGCAGTCGCCGGCGAACAGCTTGCCGGCAGGAACCGGAAGAGATTTAGTCGCCGCGGCATGTACGCAATGCCACGGCTTGAAAATGATTGTGGCTCTCCGCGATGGCCCTGTGGGCTGGAAGCATTTTGTAGACGACATGATTTTGCGCGGAGCGCAATTGACGCCCCAGGAGGCAGATAGCGTAACCCAATACCTCTCCAAAAATTTTGGACCCGGCACATCCCCGATGCAAAGTGGCCTCAAAAGTGAGCCGCTTCCATCCGGCGATGGCGAAAAACTCGTGGAATCACACTGTGCCCTGTGTCACGACTTAGGGCGGATCACCACTGTCGGAAGAAGCAAGGAAGAGTGGAACAACACGGTCAGCAACATGATGGCGCGGGCAGGCACGAACGTCGCGACACCAGCAGAAGTCCTGACGATGGCGTCTTATCTAGCCGCCCACTTCGGCAAAAAATCTGATTAGCCAATCTATCTGCGATCAGCGCGAAATGTAGGTTTTGCCGAAACCATTGCGGCTATTGGTCACCGTGAATTTGCCGTCAGGCTGAACTGACGCTTTGATCCAGTTCCCCTTGCAGTCCGCGGTTTCCTCGAGGTTTCCAATCATGTCCGGCGAAGTATTGTGATTGGGGTCCGGGTCGAGCAGCGATAGGTGTTCCTGCCAGATGCCTTCGATTCCCGGTATCCTGGCGAGCCGCAGATAGGCGACTTTTTCATACGGAGCCGCCCGAGTGCCGGCTGGCGTGATCGATTTGGCGTTGGCGTCAACCTGGCCCATGCCCTTCCGCGGCCCGTTGTTGACGATCACGACCTGCGGTTTGATGGCGTCGAGAAACGCGGGCGCTCCCGCGCCGTCGAATGCGCCGTGGCGGCTGGTCTGATAGACGGTCACCGTGCCTAGTTTGTTTACCGGGCACGCGAGCTCCATCTCTTTTTCCCAGTCGAGATCGATCAGATTCAGGTATTTGAACTTGCCGTAGCTGACTAGCACGCCGGCGACGCGCTGATTCTCGAGCCCTATTGGGGCCTTTTGTTCGGCGGTAGCGCAAAGCGGGTTGGGCCCGCCGCCGTTGACGGGCTTGGCCAGCACCTTTTGATCGGAAGCGACCACGAGGACACGAAGTCCCTTCACCGGGATCTCATCTCCCGGCTTCACAATGGTGCGCTTGCCGGCGGAGGCAGTCGCATAGCTATCGAGCCATTGCTGGTTTTCTTTCTCGATGGCATCGCCGTGATCGTAAAACTTGCCGATGGGGATCATTTTGGAAAGCGCGGCGAGCCCGCCCACATGGTCTGCGTGGAAATGGCTGATGAGCAGATAATCGATTTTTTTCAAGCCGGCGAGTTGAGCCGCCGCATAGATACGTTTAGCGTCCCGGTCGCCCACCGTCCATCCCGTATCAATTAGGAACGATTCTCCGGACGGGGAGACAATCAAGGTCGCCGCGCCGCCCTCGACGTCAATCCAGTAAATATCGAGAGGCCGCGACTGCGCGCGGAGCGTGCCGGACGGAACGAGGAGTAGTGCGAGAAGTAAGAGCAGTAGCACAATAAACCTCCTGAATCTGGCGGCCGATTCCGGCTTGGAAACTATTTCCTTGACGCGGCAAGGTCGATGACGGCGGTATAGAGGTATTCCACGAACTTGCCGACGCCATCGAGCCGGACTCGTTCGTCAATCCCGTGAACGCGCAACGCGTCTGAGTCACCGGTTGGCGGTCCGATCCCATAAGCCTGCACGCCTTTGGCTCGAAGTTGCGCGGAGTCCGTGGCTCCGGTTCCCATCGTCG
>WNGQ01003464.1_pt1 | contig 20373 bp, 17 predicted proteins | sample 5407661 | NCBI WGS metagenome assembly WNGQ01 (sample SAMN13153382, study PRJNA577476) | soil metagenome | isolation source: 60 cm soil or saprolite under Garry oak tree replicate 2 | place: USA:California | collected 2016-06-15 | reverse complement strand
AATTGTACATCAGGGGAGTGGCTTGCGTTATCTCGAATGCTTTTTCAAAGACATGCTTCACCAGATCAAGCGCTTTCGTTATTTCGTCATCGTCAGTGGGATCAGCACAGTCAAAGAGGTTGAGACCAATATACGAGTCTTTCCGCTTCAAATCAAGGAGAATAACCTTTTCCTCTTTTTCCCTGTCAGGAAGCCGCTCTATCACATGATCTACTAACTCACCATGAGGGTCTAAGACGCACACGCCTATATTCTGTTTAATGTCCTGGAGAATCAGGTTTTCTTCCAAGCCTGATTTGCCATACCCTTGAAGGCCGATGATGTATAAGCCCCGCAGCCGCGCAGCTTGCGCGACATCAACGTAGTCTCCTGTTTGCATATCTCTGCCTAAGCGCGAGTATCCTGCTGATGGCTGATAACGATCAGGTTCTTGTACTTCAGACTGCCGTTCGCTTGCTGGCGGGGTATCCTGCTGTTTGAGAAACGCATCGGGTTCATATTGTTCGGGAATATCAGGTTGCGAGTCTTCAGATGAAGCGGGTACGGGCTCAAGCTGTCGAGAATGAAGTCTTAATCCCCTCCCTCTATTTACATCTCTTTGTTGCAGTGTTTGTATGATTTGCTCTTGTTTTACGTGAAGTTTCCCAAGTCTATGTCAAGTACCCATTTCTTTAGACAAACGCTCCAAAGCTTCCTTTTTGATATAATAGTTTCGTCTGAATTGAACCGGTGTCATGTTTAAACTGGTATGCCTCCTCTTGTTATTGTAATAATGCATAGTCTGATGAATCGCCTCAATCAGTTCTCCGAGTGATTCAAATTGTTCCATATGTCCCAGATCCACTTTAAACTTTCCGTAAAATGATTCCTGAAATCCATTCTGCCAGGGTGACGCTTTATCTGCAAATGATATGGTAATTTGCTTACCCGCAACATAGGTCTTGTAATCGTCGCTGGTATATTCCGATCCCTGATCCGAATGTAAATACAGTGAATGTATTCCTGTTCTCTTCTCCGCATCCATAAATGCCTCCATTACTAAATTCTGATTATGAAACCGGCTGATTGCTATTCCGATAATTTCTCTGGTATACATATCCATAACTGTTGCAACATAGATAAATCTGCCTTTAAATTTAATGTAGGTAAAATCACTCACCCAGACAATATTGGGCGCTATCGGGCAAAGCAGTTTGTAAATGTTGACCGCATCTTTTTCTGCTGCTTTACCCGTGTCTTCCTTTTTTCCCGGTTTCTTCCCATGCGGTCTGTACGGTTTCAGGTTAAACTTTTTCATCACCCGGAGTATTCTTTTCCTGTTTAACTTCAACTCAGGTGCTATCCGTTTGTGTCCGTATGCTTTATGTTCTGCCAATACTGCCTCTATTTGATGCTTAACCTCCTCATCGATTATTGGCCGTCTATGCTGATAATACAACATTCCCCGGCTGATCCCCAGCTTCTTTGCAACCTGAGTTTTGGTTATCTTTCTTGTCAGCACTGCTTTTGTTTCCATAAGCTCAGTGCCAATTTCCTGCCTTTTTTTTAAATGCTGAGAGATCTGCTGTGAGTTTTCCTATTAATTCATATGCTCCGCTGAGCTCTCGTTTCAACCGGGCATTTTCCACTCCATTATTGTTTTGTCCGTTGACTGTTTTTGCTAACCAGCCATACACAGTATTTGCTGAAATGCCTGCGTCTTTTGCTGCCTGTGCTGCGGTTACTCCTTCATTCTTAATCCGGTTGAGTATTTGCTCTTTTGTTTCTTTCGGTATGACATGAAATGTACCCATAGACATTGTTCACCTCCAATCCTGTAGTCGGATAAAACCTTTGGACTACTTGTCTATTTTACAGGGTACCTGTCACTATTGATACCTGTTTTTCTCAAGTAAAGCTTTCTTGAGTTCTTCTCATCCATGAATGCTCCTCACGTTGCAAAAATAAAGGATGTATGCTATAAGCTGTTCTCATTATGGAAAGAGAACAAGGTACACGCTTTCATATTAAGCCGCCTTCAGGCGAGAAGCCGTCCAGGTTTTACATCAAGACTAACGAAAACACAAAGCCAAAGGTTAACCGCTTATATTTGAGAGGAGATGGAAGATTGTACCTTAGACCGCACTCGGAAGAAAGACCAAAGGTTCACCATCTCTTTTTGCGGGGAGATGGTAGGTTGCATATCAGACCTCACTCAGAAAACCAATCAAAACCGAAAATTCACCGTTTATATTTACGGGGTGATGGCAGGCTTCGTCTCAGACGTAAAGCGGCTTAATTTATTATCGCTTTTTCAAGTGTAACCGTCTTCCGCCCTTTAATCCCTCGCTCTTTGATGTTGATGGTAAAGGTGTAAGCGGTGCGTGATAAGACGGGCTTGCATTAGACGCGGAAACAGCAAAACTACTACTACTTACACCCTCGATGGCTTCTTCTTCATTCAAGGGATAATACATGGGCTCAACTAGTTCTAAAACTCCGTCAATATACCCAGGATCAGAAAGTTCTATGTAGTAGCGGTATTCGTTAGCGTCTCGCTCAATCCGTGTTACTGTAGCTCTTGTTCCCGTTGTGCTTATCGCCGGTGTTGTTGATGTTTTTGGTTTTACTATTTCCTTTTGCCAGTCAAGCTCTGTCACTTGTCCCTTAAATAGCGTAACCTCCTCTTCCCATATTGTAAATTCTGGTTCCAGAAACGAAAACGTGACTTTACAGTTGACATACTTCACAGATTTCAGAGCTTTTTTGTGATACTCGGTTATGACAGGGATACGGGGGAAGATTGCAGAGCAGACTGTCATATTGCCAATAGATCGCTCAATAACTTCGGCTTTATGACGCCCATTCTTACGAAGAGCAATCTGAGACCGCGCGTCCTCACATTTTATCTCTACCGTTTTCCCTTTGTGTAAGTTGTCCATATAGACAACCAAGACAGCATCCCATGTAGTGAAATTAACAACTGTGCCAGCTATCTCCACACGAAGCGGCTCAGGATCGGGAAACAACTCTCGCCTTTTTTGCTCTTGCTCTGCTCTCTGTTGGTCTTTCTTCCGATTCTCGTTTTGCTCTTGTTCGTTCGCCAGACGATCAAGTTCTGCGTATACATCTGCCGAAACCAGCAATGCTTCTGACTCTGAAAGTACGCCTGTTTTCTTTTTCAGTTCTGCAAGATAATATGTTTTGAAAGCCGTATCAAAGAAAACACGAAAGAGGGTATCGTCGCTTGCCCAAACAGCAGAGTGAATAAACGCAACACCACAAGCAGTGTCAATCATTTTGCGTAAAACTTCCTCATCACTCAAGAGGTATTGGGCGTAATCTTGGTCACCGCTGCTCGCTTGCAATACTGCCTGCTCTTTCGCTAGTTTATCAATATAATACCAATCTACCCCACTTCTACCCTTACTTAGTTTGTCACTAAAATCAAATTCCCACGCTCCCCAAGGCATTTTGAGTTCATAAGGGTTAACATCAATTCCTGCTTTCTCTGCAAGCGCTTTTGTGTATGTAGTGTAAAACCTCTCAGCATAGAGGTCAATAAACGCTTCTTCATCATTCGTCCGCATGTCACCTTTCTGAATAGCAGATGTAATTTCTCGTCGGCCAAACGTGCGTCTATTACCGGATGCCTTGAGGAGTTCTTCACACTTCTCCTGAGAGTTGTTTTCAACCAGATCACGGGCTTCATGTTTTGCCAATGCCTTCACAGCCATTCTATCGCCAGCATCATCCATGTCATACGGCTCGCTATAAATACCCTTCCTGATTGCAAGCTGATAATACTCCACATCGCTCATGGATGACTCCTTTCATTTGTCCTCTTGCATCTCAAATTATCTGTACGTCTTTCTTCTGCTGCAACTATACGATTACTTCATCCACAACCGCAACAAACAAGCGGTGTTCCTGATAATCTCATATTACCGCTTCCCCAACATTTGACTTTTTAGCTTCCTGCAACGTATTCTCTCATAGAGACTGTCCCCTATCTGCAAGGAATGCTGCCGATGGCATATACGACTCCGGCGCACAAGGAACAACCAGGAAAGAAAAAACCATTTGTTGTCACGCCTGTTCATGACCTGCTGCTGCATGACCTGCATACCCTGCAACGGGCAACTGCCGAACAGTTGACCAGGCTCAACTACAAAATGGGCATGCTGACGACGGTTAAGCAACGGCTCAAAGACCTGGCTGATAACCGGTACGTGCTCCCCCTCTCCCATCCCTCCATCCGGCTCCCCTACATGTACGCGCTTGACCGCAAAGGATTAAACCATCTTGCCAGCCAAGGCGTTGACGTGCGCGAGTATTTCCGGCCATCCAGTGAAGAAGACTCGGCAAAAAACTTTCTCTTCCGGGAGCATATGCTGGCAATCAGCGATATCCTCATCCATAGCTTGCTGTTTGAGAAGACTGAACCATCCTATCGCATCAGCAGCATGCTGCATGAGCGGGTGTTTAAGAATAATCCGATCAAAGCAACCTAATAATCCGATCAAAGCAACCTACGAGAGAAACAACAGAGAAGAGACAAGAACCATTGTCCCTGATGCCTACCTTGAATTTGTCCATACGAGAGAGCCAGGCAAAGAGGAAACCATACCGGTCATGTGGGAACTGGACCGGGGCACTGAGGATCAGAAGTTCTTCAGAAAGCGCATCAGGGCCTACATTGTCTTTCTCAAAAGCCGCGCATTCAAGACGCTCTTTAATATCGACAATATCACTATAGCCTTTGCCACAACCAAAGATCACAACCGCACGTACCAGATGCGGGAGTGGACACGCAAAGAACTGGCTGCCACCAATGAACCCTCATGGCTTAGCCAGTTGTTCCTGTTTACCAGCCTGCCTGAAAACATGGCAGAGATTGAGCCACGGCAATTATTCCTTGATCCGGTCTGGTACCTGCCTTCAGACGATGAAAACCCGGTCAGTTTGCTCGGGGAATAGTATAAGTTACGTCTTGCAGTAAAACGCTTGCTAACGGCTGCTACATGACCTCACGGACCCCTTTGCCAAAGACATTTGATACCGCTTCCCCTGTCCTGAGATAGAAACAAAAACAGTCCAGTATTATGCTACTCGATTGCCGATTTAGTATTGCTTGCTTGAAAGTCGGATTGTCATTATATATTAAAAATCTTTCATGGTTGAAAAATTTATCTAAAATCACTTGAAATTACCACAAGTATTGCTTATACTTGTTGAGGTGAACAATACGGTACAGGAAATTCATCTCACGTCTCCCTCGTAATTTCGATAATTTCTATTTTTGCCTCAGAAGGAGGAACAACATGCTTCGCGCCCTATTCCGGCGGCTTACTCTTGCTGCGTCCCTTGTCGTGCTTGTATCGGTATCATTCTCATTGCTAGTGCCTACGGCATCAGCGCAAAACCGGGCATCCTCTCCTCCGTGTATACAAGTATCTGGCGACTCGTCCTATCATTGCTATGTCACCCTCGATGCTATCGCTCCGTCGGGGGGATCCAACTTGGGGATATCTGCTGATATGCAGATATTCACCCCACAGGTTGCTCCTGGAGATTTTGAATCGATCTCCCAGATGACCATCATTGGCTGCTACCCTTCTTGCACTAAGCCAATCCAGACGTTTGATATCGAAGTGGGGTGGATCGTTGCTCCCAATCAGACCTGGACGTATCCAGACGGAACAGTACACCAGGACTCCTATACACATCTGTTTGTCCTTACACGCATATTCTATCCACCCACGAAAACGAGTACTCCCCCCTGTCTGGTACAACCAAGCGCGACAACTTCAGGCTGGTCGTGTGGGTTTAATTCAAATTACCCAAATGGGTCACCGGATTTTCCTGGAGAAGTGCTTTCCATTGCAAACCCGACAAACGCAAGTCAGGTACCCACTATCCCATTCGTAATTGTCTATAGCAATGGAAATTGGTGGATTCGATACAATGGGAACTGGATTGGGTATATTGATGGCAGATGGTTTAACTCTAATTTCAACAGCGTTGCTGAAGCACAATGGAGCGGTGAAGTGGGTGTTTACTCCAATCCGCCAGCAACACAAATGGGCAACGGCACCTGTGGAACCATCACAAACACGAATACGACGTTCAGTGCGCACATGTATAACATGCTGTTCGCAGAGTCTGGCTACACTGTACCCGCCCTGAGTAAATCACTGAAATCGAAGCAAGAGTTGACCGCCAAGAAATACTACAATGGCAGCTTCTATTCTGAAAGCAACGGAAGTAGCACGCTTTCCTACGGCGGCCCGACTGGCTGCCCGTAGTGGGCAAACAAGAGGCGCGGCGCTTATCCCGCGCTTCTTACTCTATTTAGGGTAGTACCAACAGTGCTGTCACCAGACAGTACTGATCACTTACTATAAAACTCACGGGAGACGACGGGTTAAACGGTTTTACCATCTCGGGGAAGACTCTAACGTTTCTTTTTCCAAATCTAGGATATATTTTCTTTTTTGTGTCAGAAATGATGTAAAAAAACCGGGCGAAACATCGGGTACTGTAATAAATTGTATTTGTGAATTATTTAACCACTTTATATCCCCAATATCACCAAACGTATAAAGGGAATTAAGGTCATAATCTGTGTTAGAGGGGAGGTTTGCCCCATCTAAGTAGCACTTCCCGGTTGAAAATTTTGCACCGTCAGTCCGAAACACTATGATATCATTGCCCTTAAATGCAGGTTTTATGGTATAAAAATACCTGCTATCAGGAGACCAGCTAATAATGAAATTATTGCCCACATTATCCATAAAAGAACCTGGTGTATTTACAAGCTCAATCGGATGAGAAACAGCCGTTCCGGTCAATATAGCTTTTTGCCACGGATTATACCCATTAACTTCTAATTTACCATTAATGGTCGTTACCTCTAGATTGGCCGATTTAACCGTTATTTGTTTTGTACCATCAGGAGAAGTCGAATAACCATCTATCTTCACATAGCTACCGTCAGCAGGGGGAGGAAATCGGCTATGTGTATTAGCGCATGAAAAAGAGCTTAGTTGTTTATATTTCTCTTTGTTTTTCTGTTGTTTATTGAAGCCGATAAAGACAAGAGAGGCTAGTATTAAGAAACATATAACTGAAAATAAAATCGCATACAAGGGTATTTTTCTGAACCTGGAGAATTTTATCGCGGGTTTCATATCTGGTTGTTTAAGTATTTCATGTTACCAATTTCCAGTCAAATGGTTAAAACACTCGCATGCGGCTGCTACATGACCGCAGCGGCCTATTCCGGTAATCCTTTGGCGCCCCCATGTTAAAAGCATTATCGGTCGCTTGAGAAATGCATTAACTTAGAAGTATTACTGATAAAGAAAATTCTAATGAAATCACTTGAAATTACCACAAGTATTGCTTATACTTTGTTGAGGTGAACAATACGGGGAACATTGTTCCGATTGTGTCCCTCATTACTATTTCGGCATTCCCTATTTTTGCTCCATTGTCCTCTATAACATGTCCTATATAGGTTTGATTTGGTTGTCAGGTGGGATTATCAATTTTACCTCAAAAGGAGGAGCAGGATGTTCCATTCTTCGTTCTGGCGGCGTCCTGCCGTGTATGGTACTCTCTTGTTGTGTGTTCTATTTGTCTCAACCGCTGTAGCACCACAAACCTTGGCTTCGTCTAAAGCTTCTGCATCTACGGCATCAGTCACTTTAGTGCCAACGTCCGGCAACCCCAACACCTGGTTCAAAGCGTATGGGTATGGATGGCCAACGAATGAGTATGTTGATGTCTACTGGTACAATATTGCTGGCCCAGTTGCTGGTGGCAATCCTGATAACAGCGGCAACTTCGTCTTCGACATCCAGGTTATCAACTATGTGCAACCTGGAACCTATCAGCTGTTGTTTGAGGCAATAGACGGTTTGACCGGTCAGAAGACTGATGTGTACAAGTCATTTACCATTACCTCTCCCCCGACTGTGACGTTGCAAAAGGTCTGGACTGCCGATGGCAATAATAATGCCAAGACTACCTTTGCTCCTGGTGGTGCCATTCGTTATGTTGCACAGGTTACGAATTCTGGAAGCAACACTGTGACAGCAACATTTACTTTTCTGGCTACAGGGCCTCAACAGATTTTCTCGTGGTCAGGACCTGGGCCTGTTGCTGCCGGTACAGCAGGCTTTTATTCTCCCTCAACTATACCGGCGAATGCCCCAGCAGGAACGTATACCATTACGGTAACTGTGACTTATAACGGTCAAAATTCCACAAAAGCGAACCAGTTCACTGTCATATCTGCTTCCACTCCTACTCCAAGCCCAACACTGACACCCAGTCTCACCCCGACCCCAACTCTAGCGCCAACATTGACGCCGCCTCCTTCTCCAACACCAAGCTCGACTCAATCTCCAACTTCATCAAACCCAACCGCATCTCAGAATATCAGACTTACCGAGTCTACGGGCACAGCGGGTTTAGCTCCGGTAGTGTTTGGTACAGGCTTCCCACCGAACACTCAAATCACCATTCAGTGGTTCTCCCCTGGAAGCTCCAATGGGCAAATTCTTACAACGGCACCCCCTTCGGTTATAGCCGATGAACGAGGAAATTTTAGCGCCCTTATCAAGATACCTCAGAACTCTCCTCTGGGTCAGGGGATGGTCTGTGCCGGGGATGGACAGATCACGGCATGTACTCACTTCACGGTCGTACCTGTACCACCACCGCAACCTCCTGAAATCAGTCCAATAGATCTGGCATGTGAAGGACTTCTTTTCGGTGGGGCGTATCTAGGATGGTTGGAATTTTTAGGGCCTGGTCTAGGTGAGGTAGGGTGCGGGAGTATCGGAGGCCTGCTTGAATTTCGGCAGTAGGCCACACCTCCGCTTGATGCAGACTCACACTTGCATATAAAGTTGTGCGGACAGGTATGCGTGGCCGAATGACAACTCAGTATATTCAAGATAGCTGTGTTTTACCTAGTCCATAGAACGCCAGTAAGGACGAAATACGAGGATAATGACAACACACCAAAATACATTAGCTGCAAAATTAAAAGCTACAAGCGAATACGATAAATATCGATAGACACCTATGAAGCTATACAACATACCCAGAATTTGTATACAGAATATGCCATACACTCCCCATTTCTTCCAGTACCATATCCCAACAATACAGACGAGTGCTATAACACTGATGATATCCAGTATCAGCTCCCACCACAAGTTAGACAGCCCCAGGGATCCAACATGTTGAAATTGAGGTTTCACCATCAGCGCTATGAAAATCCATGAGAGAAAGAAGATCGTTAGTGAAAGAGTAAATAAACTGACGTAAAGGTAAGCCTTCAACCAAAAGCCACGTTTTCTCATTTGAATATGATTCTCTCTTGTAGTGGTACTTGTTGTCATTGGTCACCTCTCACTCGTTAAGAAGAAAGCAAATAAACCCTTTCTTCCGAACCGCAAATCTTATGTCTGTCCACCAATAGCAGTTATAGCTGATCTTTAAAGAAATTACAATCCTAAATCGAGGAATACACGTCACATCGTACAATCGAGACAATTATTCCTTGATCCTGTCTGGTATGTGCCCTCTGACGATGAAAACCCTGTTTCTCTCCTTGGGGAGTAGCTAGTGCTGACCTCGTTTCCAAAGAACTAAACCACTTCTCTCCTCTTTGTCTAATGTGTGAAGTTGCGCCATCCTATGGAAAAAGACTAACGCTAAATCTGAATTTCTTAATTTGCATTAATTAGGGTATCGCCAAGATTTCGGCGTACACGTTCGCTTCTAAGGGATTTGTTTAGGGCGTAGATGTGCAATTGCTGCTTCAAGCTGGGGACTATGAAATGTTCCTCGGTTTTGTACATATCTTTTAAGATGTGATCCGAACTCAGGCTGAAATGATGGGCCTTCTGGATCGATGACTTCAACAAGTTCTCCTGTTGTGAAATAATCTAAAAAAGCATTCGTTACACCATCTGGTACTTCTTCTACTGGGATATGGTAATAGCCAGCATAGATTTGTTTCGTCATTGACAGTAGTTCTTCAGCATATGCTCTTGCAGCAGTACCTCGCTGTGAAGGATTACGTAAATCCTCTTGCACAACAGCATTATGGTTAACCCCTACCATTACAATGGCCTCTGCTTGTTGCGGTATACCTGGTTCTTTTCGAGCATCATCTGTTGCTAAAACAAGTCTATCCGACCTCCCATCGAGCCATGTTGAAGTCAACAAACGTGGTTTAAGATAACTATCAATGGTTTCCCATAATTGTTCTGTTGGTTCATCTTGAGCATGTCCAGCAAGATCATGAACTTCGTTTCTTCCTATATTGAGGAGTTGTGTTGCAACTGCTCCTGCTGCTGTATATTGTAGAGCTTTCTTCATGAATGCCCTTCGTGTCATACGGTGCTTTTTTGCAAGAAGCGGATTAATTTGTTCTTCTGCTGGTTGTTGGGAAGCGTCTTGTTTAGGGAGGTATTTTGCTCCTTCTTTCATAATTTTCCCAATAGCAAGACCGAGTGCTATTGATGCGGTTGCTGCTGTTGCATCTTCAGTTAAAATGGCACTATCACTTACTTGTTGTGCTTCCTGATTTGATCTCCATACATAACTAGCTTCCTGATACGTCGACTTCCTGGGAAGTTTGATGTGGTGACGCAATGCAAACGCATGGTCAGCGACCTCATCTCCCAGAACATCAGCTATAACCACTACCAGTCTCCCGTGTTGATTTAACTTATTGGGCCTTGCCGGAATGCCATACCAAATGTTCGCTTCCCTGGTTACATAGGGAGGAAGGTAGGGGTTATTAACAAAAAATGTGTCAAGTGGTTGCAAACCATCTATTCCCATAACAATTCCAGGAGCATGATAGGTATATGTAGCTATTCTTCCTGGAAGTTCTGCGTCAGTCCATCCATGTGCATCAAGATCGCCTTCAGATACTCTCTTCACCGTTTCAATTACTCGACTTCCTCCTAAATGCTCAGCTATTTCAACATGCAATGGGGGGTTATGTGGGAGTCGTTCAGGAATGATGGATACGGATGTTTCCATAAAGGAGTAAGCGAGTATGAGAATATACGAACATTTGTATTAATGCAAGAGGAGGAATGTAGAAAGTAAGTAGGTTGCTTTTACAAAGACATGAGGTATCTATGGCAGCGATTTTTAGGTTGGGGCCAAAAAAGATACGTTTCTCTTCCTTTTGACCACAAACGGGGAATATAATGAATGGGAGTTTGATCGCTTTCGCTGAGGGAAAAAGCCTAGGGTACCAAGAAAGGGGAAAACAGTGAGGTATATGCCCAGTTCAGGCACAAAACGCTGGAACAATCACTCCCGTTTTTGGATGATAATCACCCTTCTGAGTTGTATGTTGATCGCTGCATGCAATGTGCCAAGTGTCAGCGGTAATGGAAACAACAACGGGGTTGGCAATGGCAACACTGGAAATTGTAACGGAGTCAACAACTGTAACACGAGCAATAACCCAACTTCAACAGGCTCTGGTAACTCACAAACCGCAACAAGTGTCATATCGACTCCAGCTCCTCCGCCTACACCTAGGCCTACTCCGTCACCAACACCGTCACCTTTCCCCAAACCAGGCACTGTTCTCTACCAAGCAAACTGGTCAAACGGAATGGATGGATGGACAGTCTCTTCTGAATGGAAGACCTCAAATGGATTACTCCTGAGCGATGGATCGAATGGAACTGACCATTCTGCTACTGATGGAACCGATAGCGCCACACCTCCCTATCAACCGCAAACAGCAAATTACGCTGTGGAAGCAAGAATGCAGATTTTACATTCCGCAGACCCATGCTATTTAGGTTTTCGCGGTCGCTTTCAACCTGATGCCAGTGGCTCATGGTACGACGGGTATGCTGTTGAGTATGACTCGTACTTCGGAGATGACCTGATTGCGACTTTTTCTCCGAATAACTATTTTACCGTGTTAAAGAGCGCCATTTATAATCCTGGTTTGGGCTGGCACACCTACCGTGCTGAGTTCAAGAACAACCAGATTACCTTCAAAATAGATGGGAATGTCGTTTTACAAGTTTTGGAAAATAGCTACTTACCTAAATTTTGTCCAAACTAGTGGCAGCATGCTGCCGAGAACCAGGGGCTTGCTAAAAGAGCGATGATGACCCATACCTATCGAAGAGTAAGAAATCAGAGATAGGAGGATCATCATCATGAACGAGTCTACCACGAAGCAGACGAAACAGTTTACCGGGTGTGCGAGTTTGGCCGCTGTGGGCATCAAACTGCGGCAACTGGATGTGTTTGGCCCCATCCGCAAGACGGTGCGGATGGCCCAGAAGACGGTGAAGCACACACCGCTCGACAAGCTCTACGATGCCTTTATCGGTCTGCTGGCTGGAGTTCATGGGCTGGTCGAAATCAACACGCGGTTGAGAGCTGATCCAGCCTTGCAAGCAGCGTTTGGGAGGCGTAGTTGTGCTGAGCAGTCGGTCGTGCAACAGACGTTGGATGCCTGCACTGCCGAGAATGTGAGCCAAATGGAAGAGGCGCTGGACACGATCTATCGCCAGCACAGTCAAGGATATCGCCATGATTATGCCAGGCAGGATCAGATGCTGGATGTGGATATGAGTGGGATGCCCTGCGGGAAGAAAGCCGCTTTTGCCAGCAAAGGCTATTTTGCCAAGCAACGCAATCGGCGCGGGCGGCAATTGGGCCGCGTGCTGGCCAGTCGCTATGAGGAAGTGGTTGTCGATCGGCTCTTTGACGGCAAGACGCAACTGAACAGAGCGTTGCAGCCGTTGATGCAAGCGGCAGAGCAGACCTTGGCGTTGGATGAGCGCAAACGAGAGCGCACCCTGGTGCGCATCGATGCCGGTGGCGGGAGCGTGGACGACCTCAATTGGCTGCTGGTGCGTGGCTATCAGGTTCACGGCAAGGATTACTCTAATACCCGCGCCCAGCGCTTGGCGGCTAGCGTCCAAGACTGGGTCGACGATCCCAAGATGCACGGGCGGCAGGTCGGCTGGGTACGCCTGCCTGCCGACGAGTATGTCCGTCCCGTGCGACGCATTGCTGTGCGCTGCCGCAAGCCTAATGGCCAGTGGGGCATCGGGGTCTTGATCTCGACGCTCTGTCCTGCCCAGGTGGCGGCTTTGACCCAGCCGGAGGCTTCGCCCGACGCCGATCCTGCCACGGTTCTGCTGGCCTACGTGTATCTGTATGATCAGCGAGGCGGCGGCGTGGAGACCTCGTTCAAGGGTGACCAGCAAGGTCTGGGCAGCACCAAACGCAACAAAAAACGCTTTGAAGCGCAACAGATGCTGATGCTGTTGGGCACCCTGGCCCACAATGTCGTGATGTGGGCTCGCACTTGGCTGACGCAGACCACCGGAGCCTGCCAGCTGCGGCGTTATGGAATACTGCGGATGGTGCGCGATGTCTTTCATGTCAGTGGCTTTCTGGTCTTCGATGCCTTCGATCAACTGGTCCAGATTGTGCTCAATCAGGCGGCACCTTTGGCACCCGTGCTCGTCGACTCGTTACGGGAGCTGCTCGCTCCTGCGCACGTTGTCATTAATTTGGACAAAACTTAGGTACTTAGCAGCGGGACAAGTTGGATTGAGTTCTGGCGTCTGCCAAATCCAAGTAAGCAGCTTCAAAATACTTCCCCTGTAAAAGATGATAACCCTGTGAGCCTGCTTGGGGAATAGTTAGCGCCGCTCACGCTTTTAGCTAAAACTTATAGCGATTTGTTCGAGATTACGTATCTCACAAAAGTTCCAAGAATTCGCGGTTGACTTCTCATCCAATCAAATATATTATCCTTACAAGATGAAATTTATTACTAAGCCCGTTTGTATCCTGCTTTCACTGCTCCTGCTCTCCCCTTTTCTCACTAGACCTGTTCTCGCAAAACCACCATCAACTCTTACCGACCTTGGTACTTTAGGAGGCTCCATAAGCTATGCGTATGGAATTAACAATCAAGGGCAGGTTGTTGGCGGTAGTGGAACTGGATCAGGAGAAACGCATGCTTTTCTATGGCAAAATGGTATCATGACAGACCTAGGAACCTTAGGTGGAGCATACAGCCAAGCATATGCAATTAATGACAGAGGAGACATTGTAGGAGCAAGTAACACTTCCAATGGGGAGCTTCACCCATTTCTCTGGCAAAACGGCACTATGTTTGATTTAGGCGTACTCGGAACAACACATAGCAGCGCTGCCTTGGCTATTAACAACAAGGGTGAAATCGTTGGGTATTCAGATGGACACGCCTTTTTCTGGAAAAGCGGTATCATGGCTGATCTTGGAACACTCGGAGGAAGTTATAGTACAGCAGTTGGTATCAACGATAGCGAGCAAATTGTTGGATGGAGCAACGATATCAATGGCATTTCGCAACCTGTAGAATGGAAGAATGGTCAAACGACAATTTTACCAACTCTTGGCGCGAACTTTGCTTCACCTTACGGAATAAACAACAAAGGCGATATAGCTGGATACGCGACCACGTTAAACGGGGAGCAGCACGCTGTGGTGTGGGAGAATGGAGCAATTCAGGATTTAGGCACACTCAATGGTGGAACCCACAGTATAGGAACTTCAATCAACCAGCATGGAGTTATTGCAGGGTATAGCAGTACAAATACCTCAACCTCTAACTTTGCTGCAATTTGGAGTAAAGGTACGATAACAGCACTCGGCACATTTCCTGGTGGAGACAGAATTGAGGCATATAGCATTAACGATAAAGGTCAAGCAGTCGGTTATGGCTCATCACCAACTTTTAGTAGTCATGCTTTTATTTATAATCCCTAACCCCAAGTTAGTTTTAACTATCGCCGCTCCCGCTTCCAAATCGAGGTGATAATCGTCTTTCCGGTGTGTCCGTCAACAAAGTAGTAAATGCCGATCTCGTAGCCATTGTATTTACGGACCATCATATTTTGCTTAACTGCTGAACCGTGATAGTAGACATCTCTGGCATCGGCCTCAGTTAAGCCTCTGGTATGAGCAACGCTGTGGAAGTTTTTGGTGAAGTAGGGCTCTCTCGTGTCAATGCTGCCAGGTAGGTGCACATGGCTACTATTGGTGAGTTGCCCGATAGCTGTTTTAAGGATCGCTTGAAGTTCTCCTAACCAACCCATAGACAGAGCAAGTATACCAAATGTCCATCATTGAGCAAAACGCTTGTCTACGGCTGCTCCATGACCTCACAGATCTCTCCTACAAACCGGTTTATAAAGAACCGTATACGCTGCTGCGGAAGCCGTAAGAAGGCTTCTTGATGTAAACCGCTATCAATAGAGGAATTTCGAGTCGCCCTTTTTATCTTTAGCGATCTTTCCGTGGGGAAGAAAAATAGGTGCGCGAGAGAAACATCAGGAGACCGAGACCAATTATCAAAACAGCCAAAGTGATGCCCTCTATAATTGAAACTGAAGAGATGAAAATAATGTGATTAACAATACTGGCGATAGCAAATATAAAAAGTGCGCCAGCAACAAAAAATGTGCGTCGTAACGTGGTACGTCTGCGCTCCCCTTGCTCGATCTGGTTATTTTGTTCTCTCGCTCTCTGGATTATAGGAGAGATTTCTGATTTCCTTCTCCTTCGTGGAGAGATAATCTCAGTTTTTACTTTTTTGTCTTTAACTCTTGTCGTTTTTGCTCTATTGGCTGCTTCATTAGCTAGCTCAAAGTATTGCGCAGCGAGATCGGGTCTATGTATCTTTATCGAGTGCACGGCAAGTCTGCCGTAAACAGTGCTTAGTGCTCTAAAGTTACGCGTCTCCTGTACAATCTTGAGAGCATTACTAAGGTGCTTGGAAGCAAGATCAGTTTGCCCCAGATTATCAGCCATAGCGCCAAGATCAACCAAAGTATCGAATTGACGTTTTTTATTGCCCATGTTCTGTGCCACTTCAAACGCTCGTTCATAAAGGTAGTAGGCATACTCAAGTTTTCCTTGCTTTACCGCTTTATCTGCGAGTTCTTGAAGGAGAATAAACTTGATCCTGTTATCCTTTTCCTGGTAAAGTCTTTCTTCAAGTTGTTGTGGTAGTCTGACTGGTTTCACTTATTGCCTCCCTTCAAGATGGGAAAAAGATGCTCAGGAGGACTAGGGCAAAGCCAATGATAGCCAATGTATAGCCATATGAAGGGGTTGTTAGAACAAATACAAATCCAAGCCCAATCACTGTAGTTCCCGCGAGGGCAAGAACCGACTTAGTATTCGATTGTTTTTTGAAATGTTTAGTGTCTTTATCATAAGCTTGAGCTTGTATATCTTTTTCTCTACGAAGCTCAGATATTGCTTCTTTTTGCCTTCCAATCACTATTTTTTCTCTCTCAATTACTCTCTCTAGCCTTCTCTTTTCCATATATTTTTGCTCATATTGCCCCACGAACCACTTGAAACCCTCATCATTAGCCTTTTTTACCACTGCGGAGTGTTTTTCATACTCTTCCTCACTAAATTTAGGGACAGGCAGGCGATGTTGATATACCGGCTTAACATTTTGTTTGCCACTTTTGTACCTTTGTAGACTTGTACCCTGCTTACGGATATATGGGCGCTTGGGCTTGTTCGGTTTTGATTGTGACACTGTGAGTACTCCCTATCATTAGTAGAGTCTCAACCAAAAGCACTCTGAGTTACACAACAACACTTCTCTGTGGTACAAGCAAGCATCGTTTCTTTCGCAAGAAGCACTTCAGCTTATAGTATATCATGCGTGGAAGCCGCAATTGCTTGTAAATGTACAAAATGAATGTTAAAATGGTTATCTTTCATGAGAGAATTATTTAAAAAAATATTTCCAGAAATAACTAAGACTAGTCCCCAGAGTTCAACCGACGAGCCTCTTCCACTTGAAGAACGCTATCCAATAGGTACCAGGGGGAAAAGAGAGTACGAGAAAAGACATAAACAGCGTGAACAGTCATTTAGAGTAAAAAATAATCCACCATATACCGGAAGTAGGGAAGAAGAATATTTCGTGAAAATACGAAAAGTAGCATCAGAGCGTCCCGTAAATAGGAAGAAGAGAAGATTATGGTTAAACAAAGGACAAAGAGAGATAGACAGACAGAAAAACCAAAACTAGCTCGCGCCTACGGACATTCTATGCCCTCAGACGATGAAAACCCGATGAGTTTGCTCGGTGACTAGAGATTTTGTACATCTCCCATCAAAACGCTTGTTAGCGACTGCTACATGACCTTAGCGGCCTATTCCAATAATCCTTTGACGCGATAAGAATAGCGCAGGCGGTGTGTGAGGAACGAGCCACGTGCGAGCGCATCAACCAGAGCTTCTCTTGCGGTTGTTTTCTTACACCTCTTGCTCAATTGCTCGAAAATTATTTACTGCTTGCTTCATTCTTGTGTAAAAAGTTATGAAATCTCAACTGAATTACTAAATTCACAGTTGTATCTTTACCACTTCTCCATCCGCTCATAACCGCTTCAGGTTTAAATAGAAAAAGGTCCAGTTTTTAATCCGCAACGAGGATTTTGCTTCGTAAGCGTCCACCCTTTCTCAGGCGGCTTCGTTGATGTGTATTTCAAGCAGAGGAGAAACATTGATGAAAGGTTTTAGCAAATCAAAACTCGTCCTGACACTTATTACGATGATACTCCTGGCAGGTGCCATCCTCATGCCACTGTCAGGCCATATTATCCCCTCTCATGCTACGTCCACATCTTCTCAAGCATCTTCAGGCTGGCAGTTGCAAGAATTATGGCACACAGATGTTGAAACTCCTAGTCAGTTAGGGCTTATAGGTCCTAATTGTGATGGATTAGGTGGCTTGAGCGATATGACGTATGCTTCGGGAACCATTTATGAAACATTTCTCTATCACGGAATATGCACAGCGCAACCTCCTAATGAAACAAATGGTTTTGACGCCGTAACAGGAGTACCGGTGTGGAACCAGAACCAGCTCATAGGAGGTTCCGGTTCGGGCTGGCAAGCCCCGCTTGTCTCCAATGGAACAATGGTAGTACCCAATGCATATGCCTGGACAGGTAGTGCTTGGTTGGAAGCTTTTGATGCGACAAATGACCAAACGCCGCAACTGTGGACAGGTGTCGGCACTGATGTCGCTGTTGATAATGGCGTCGTTTATGCTCAAGACGCAGGGCCAATTAACTCAGGTCCTGCCGGTAGTATCTATAGCTATGATCTGTCCAGCGGAAATGTGAAATGGCAAAATTCGGATAATGTATGCGGCGGTTATCCGAAGATTGAGATTTCTAATGGAGTCGTCTATTATATCGGATGCAGCGATGCAGATGGCACCTATTCGATTCAGGCTCGGAGCGTTACCGATGGAAGTCTTCTCTGGTCAAAAGCCATTAACGGTCCAACACTTCCATTAGGTTTACCGGGGCTGTCCCCGAGTTTTAATTCCACGCTTGTCAGCAATGGTTCAATTTTTGTTACGTCAGCGACAACGGATGGCTCAAACAACCCAACTCTTTCATCCTATAGCAACGCAGACGGAACGAACAATTGGGCGAAACCCTTATCGGATACTCCGACGACAACCTGTACGTCAACGGTTTGTAGCTTTATTGGCCAAATTATCGCCTCAGGATCAGTGTTATATGTTTTGGAAGATATCGCGTATAATCACGACACGCATTATCTTCCTTCTGCCGATATCTACGCACTTGATTCCGCATCTGGTAATGAACTCTGGCATAAATCCATCAGTATTAACGGATATCTTTATAATGGGGGTAACACCGCGTTTCATGGAACCTTGGTAGACGGTGTCTTATACTTCAACTTTAGCACAGCCATCTATGCCTTCGATGCTGCAACAGGTAAGCAGATGATGATGGATGATACTGTAGCAACAGGTAACGGCAAAAACCCTATTTCAACACCGCTGATTGTCGGGGATGTGATGTATATGACGGGTACTAATAGCAGTGGTCAGTACACGATATATGCCTACAAAATAATGCGTCAGCAGCCTGTGACTGTACAAAGTGTCTGGACTGCAGATAGCAATAACAACGCCAAGACCTCCTTTGCTCCTGGTGACACTATCAACTACGAGACGCAGGTCAACAACCCGAATAGCACGGCAGTGACTGCTTCGTTCACGTTTCTTGCCACTGGGACGCAACAAATTTTCTCCTGGTCAGGGTCGCAGTCAGTTGCTGCGGGTACATCTACCATCACTTTGACCTCGACGGTGCCAGATACTGCACCGGCAGGAACGTTTACGCTCACAGTAACGGTAACCTCTAATAGTATAAGTTCGCAAGGGCAAAGTTCTTTTATCGTGATACCAATCCGGGCCAATTACACTTTCAACTACTCAGGGTACGACGTTGAAGGCGCAACGTATTCTGACGTGAGGGGATCGTGGATACAGCCATCAGCAATATGTAAAGGTGTCACGATTTCAAAATCAGCGATTTGGGTAGGTTTTGGTGGCGCTTCACAGACAAAGACTTTAGAGCAAGCAGGTACAACTGTCGATTGCAATGGTAGTAAACCTAAATATCGTGCTTGGTATGAGATACTTCCCGCTGACCCGGTCTATCTTGACCAAATAAACCCTAAATATGTTGTCATGCCTACCGATAGTATTCATGCACGGGTCAGTTACCAAGGCAATGGAACCTTCTTCCTGGAGATTGGCGACTCTACAAGAGGATGGGATTTTTCGACTACAGCTCCTGGTCCGACATCAGATGCCGCACGTGGTGACGCTGACTGGATCGTTGAGGACCCCAACTTCCCTCAGTGTCACAGTCAAACCGCTTGTCCGCTTACCCGTTTCGTCACATCTAATCAACCTATTGTCCAGTTTTCAAACTGCTCCGTTGACGGCAAATCCTTGAGCATCGGTCCGGTGATTGAGAGGCTCGTCATTAGTAGTGATAGCACACCCGGTGGTACGCTTAAAGCCTTCCCTTTGAAGCTCACAAACGACAGCGCGGCATTCGGTGTCCAGTGGAATCATCAGTAGTCCACCATTCGCAGCCATAAATACCAACTGAACAGGAAGCACGCGTTGAGGAGTTTGATAGCGTGCTGATATCAAACTCCTCTCTTGACAAGATTTTCGTTCCTGTAATACTCTGGATAAGATATGCCAAGCAGTAAACCTTTCTTCAAACCTACAGGCTGGCAACTGCTTATAGCGGCGCTTCCCATTCTCTATCTTGCTGTAGCTGTTCAGCTTGTAGATGTGGAGCCAATATGCAAGGGCACACTTTGCACATCTAAGCAACCTATCAGTGTATGGCAATATCTCTTAACTTCTCCAAAATTTTATCCTGTTAATTATCCCGTTACTCATTATTTGTATCATTTGAATTTTAGGTTGCTGCTAGAGCT
>WNGQ01005024.1_pt1 | contig 20421 bp, 21 predicted proteins | sample 5407661 | NCBI WGS metagenome assembly WNGQ01 (sample SAMN13153382, study PRJNA577476) | soil metagenome | isolation source: 60 cm soil or saprolite under Garry oak tree replicate 2 | place: USA:California | collected 2016-06-15 | reverse complement strand
CTTACGGGTTTACGGGTCCAACACCCCCCAAGAGGCCAAAGGAGCATTGACACGCTGGCGCATACCGTTTAGGCTGAGATTGTAAACTCAATCACAATCAATTAGGACAAAGCTATGTTGATGCGAATTAGCCTATTCGTCGCGATTATCGCCGGGCTGGTCGTCGGTGTTTTGAATTTCGTCATGGTCAAAGACAAGATCACCACGCTCCAGACCAACCTCAAAGAACAGACCGACGCCCGTCAAAAAGCCGAATCGGACCTGGCCAAGACCAGGGACGACCTGAAGAAAACCACCGCTGAACTCAAGCAAACCCAAACTACTTTGCAGGCAACCACCGAGCAAAAGGATACAGCGGTTGCCGAGGCCGCTTCGCAGACCAAGCGCGCGGACAAGCTCACGGATGATTTAAACAAGACCCGCAAGGAACGAGATGACGCGCAGGCGGAGTTGGCCGCTTTCAGAGCGACCGGTTTGACGCCAGATCAAATCTCCGCTGTCAACACCCAAAACAAGGCGCTGCAGAAGACCGTGGCGGGAATCGAGGCGGAGAACAAGGTCCTGGGACGGAAAGTTACCGGCCTCCAAACCGAACTGGCGAGATACAAAGACCCGGAGAAGCTAGTGTATTTGCCGGCGACGCTGAAAGGCAAAATTCTGGTATGTGACCCGAAGTGGAATTTCGTAATCCTCAACGTCGGAGGGGACCAGGGAGTATTGGAGTATGGTGAGTTGCTGGTCAATCGCAACGGCAAACTGGTGGCCAAGATCAAGGTGAGCAGCGTCCAAAAGGATCGGTGTGTAGCCAACATTGTGCCCGGCTGGCAGATCGGGGAATTGATTGAGGGCGACCAGGTCATTCCCGCCCATCCTGCAGAATCATGAAACCTCCGTTGTCCAACCTGCGCCCGCGGCGCGCCAGAGCGCGCCAGCGCGGCGGCGGCTGGCCTTTTCTCCTGTTGCTGGTCCTGGCTGCGCTCACCCTGAGCGGCTGCGCGACCGCCGACCCGGATAACCTCTCCGAAAGGCCCTGGAATGCCCCCAAGACCTGGGAAAATGGCCTGCCTAGCGGTATGTTCGAAGGTAGATAAACCCCGAAAGCTTTCGGGGCAACCAACCCGAAAGGCCTTCGGTGCTGGTTGAGAACCTCTTTATTTCGCCACTTCCACGCAGCGTTTCTCCCGAATCACGATGATTTTGATCTGCCCCGGATACTGCAATTGGGTTTCGATCTTCGACGCAATGCTGCGGGCCAGCGCAAAGGCCTGCTCATCGTCAATGTTATCGGGCTGGACAAACACGCGCAATTCCCGGCCCGCCTGCACCGCAAAGCACTTTTCAACCCCCGGAAATGCCCCGGCAATTTTTTCCAGGTCATCAATGCGCTTCAAATAGGTGGTCATGTTCTCCGAGCGTGCGCCCGGGCGCGAGGCGCTAATCGCGTCAGCCGCGCTCACCAGGATGCCCAGCGGCCCCAAAGGCGGAACGTCGTTGTGATGGGAGGCAACGGCGTTGACCACCGCGTCGGATTCCCCATAGCGCTTAATCAGCTCTGCGCCAGTCACCGCATGGGGACCCTCGACCTCATGGTTGACGGCCTTGCCGATGTCGTGCAGCAGTCCGGCCCGTTTTGCGGTCGTGATATCAATCCCCAATTCCGCCGCCATCAAGCCCATCAGGTGGGCGACTTCGACCGAATGGTCGAGAATGTTTTGGGAGTAGCTGTGCCGGAAATGCAGCCGGCCGAGCAGCCGGAGGATTTCCAGGTGCATCGGCGGCACACCCGCCTTCAAGACGGCTTCCTCACCCAGCCGAAGGATGGTCTCGTCCATCTCCTGGCTGACCTTGGCCACGACTTCTTCAATGCGCGTCGGGTGGATGCGTCCGTCGGCGACGAGCCGCGCCATGGCTTCACGGGCCACTTCGCGGCGCACCGGATCGAAGCCCGACAACAGCACCGCCCCGGGCGTGTCATCTATCAGCACCGTCACCCCCGTGGCCGCCTCAAAGGCGCGAATGTTGCGGCCCTCCCGTCCGATAATGCGCCCTTTAATGTCGTCGCCTTGCAAGGCGATGGTGGCGGTGGTGTTCTCAAACGTATGTTCGCCGGCGTAACGCTGGATGGCCACGCTGATAATACGCCGCGCTTTTTCTTCGGCCCTGGCCTTGGCGTCATCGAGAATGTGCCGGGTCAGATTGTTGGCCTCGCGCAGGGTTTCCTGCTCGATGCGTTGTAGGAACTCTGCGCGCGCCTGGGCCTCGGTCAACCCGGACATCTGCTGCAAATGCTCCAGGCCCTGGCGGGTCAGCCCGGCCAGCTCGCGTTCGTGGTCCTCCAGGGCCTGGCTCCGCCGGCGCATGGCTTCGGCTTGTTCTTTGAGGCCCTGCTCGGCCTCGACGATCCGCTGGAGCTGCGAATTAATCAGCGTTTCCCGTTCACTTAGCCGGCGCTCCAGTTCGGCCCGCTCCGCCCGGCGAACGGCGAAGGATTGTTCGACTTGCTCACGCAGCTTGAGCGCCTCCTGATTGGCGGACAGACGCGCGTCGCGCAGGATCATTTCGGCTTCGCTGCGCGCTTGGTCTAGCCGCGCCTGGGCTTCGAGAGTCTTGATCTTCTTCAGATCGCGGTCTTTCCACCACAAAAGCACATAACAAAGCGCCGCGCCCGCGACCAACAGAACCGCGTCCGCAAAAATATTGCTCAAAAAACTCATTCCAAAACCGCGCGCCGGCTAGAGCGCAATCCAGCGCGTCGGCGTCAAGATGCAATTCACGTGTGCGTCATGCGGCGCAACCGGCAACTCCCTCACTATCTGTTGATCGAAGGCGATTCCGCAGGTTGTGCCGCTCAGGGCCGCCAGCAATCGGTCATAGAACCCTTTGCCACGGCCTAACCGCCGGCCCCGCAGATCGAATGCTACTCCAGGAACCAATATCAAGTCCAGCCGCTTTAATGAGACTTTGGCGCAATGGTCCGCCGGCTCACGGATGCCGAATCTGCCGCTCTTTAGGTCTTGCGTCGGATTTTGAATCCGGCAGGCGAAGTAACTATTGGTCTCTGCGGCAAACCGAGGCAGCGCAATCGTTTTGCCGGTCGATAGCGCCTCAGCAACCAATGGCCACACGTCCAACTCCCACTGCACCGGCGCATAAAACAGCACCGACTGGGCGTTTTTCCACTGTGATTGACTTCGGAGCAGAGCGCTCGCCTGGGTCGAAGCCGTAGCACGCTGGTCCGCAGTCATGGCTGCCAGCCGTTCGCGGACCCGCCGGCGAAACGCCAGTTTGGCCTCTTGAATGTCAGAGCCCATTACGGTCTTGCGTTCCGGCGCATTCCATCAGCCGTAATCATGCGTTGGAACCAGTCCGGCCCAGGTTCTCCCTTGAGAGTTGAAACTCCATGTTCACCAAGCTCCAAGCAGTTTGACGCGCGCTCGCAAACACCTTAGTTTCGCTCCAATGGCCCGAACAAGCCTCGCTGATGCCGCCGTGGTGCTGCGCGGCACCGACAGTGTAGCCGTACTCAAGCGTCCGGTCAAAGCAGGTGACGAGTTGATCAATGGCGCAGTCCATCTTCGCGTCGCGGAAAACATCGGCGCCGGGCACAAGATCGCCCTTAGTGAGATTGCCGACGGAGCGCCGGTCAGGAAATACGGCCAGATCATCGGGTTCGCTCAAGGCCGCATCGCCCCGGGCGCGCACGTGCACACCCACAACCTGGTGATGCGCGATTTCGGGCGAGACTATCAGTTCTGCGTGGACGCCAAGCCGGTCAATTTTTACCCGCCCGAAAAGGTGCGCTATTTCCAGGGCTACGCGCGTCCCCGTGGGCGCGTGGGCACGCGCAATTACATCGCCGTCATTTCCAGCGTCAACTGTTCGGCCTCGGTTTCCCATTACGTTCGGGACCGCTTTCGCATCGGGGACTTCAAACGCGACTTTCCGAACGTTGATGGCGTGATTGCCTTCACGCACAAGGCCGGCTGTGCGATGGACCCCGGCGAGCCGAAGCAGGTATTGCAACGGGTGCTGGCCGGCGTTGCCCGGCACCCAAACATCTCGGGTTATGTTATGATTGGGCTGGGTTGCGAAGTCAACCAGGTGGAGGCGATTCGGCGGGCCTACCAGCTTGATGACCAACGGCCCGGCGAATCAGCGCCTGCGTTCATGAATATCCAGGCGGCCGGGGGCGTTCGCAAGACGGTCGAAGCCGGCGTGGCGGCTGTGAGCAAGCTGCTGCGGGCCGCCAACGAACTCCAGCGAACGCCGCAGCCCGTCAGCAAACTGATCCTGGCAGAGAACTGCGGTGGTTCCGATGGTAACAGCGGCATCACGGCCAATCCGGCGCTGGGCGTCGCTTCGGATGAACTGGTGCGTTGCGGCGGGACGTCGGTGCTGGCCGAGACGCCGGAAATCTACGGGGCCGAACATCTGCTGACGCGGCGGGCAGTATCCAGGGAAGTAGGCGAGAAGCTGGTTGAACTGATTGGTTGGTGGGAGCAACACGCGCGCCTGCACAACTGTTCCATCAACAACAATCCTTCGCACGGAAACAAGGAAGGCGGGCTGACCACGATTTATGAAAAGAGCCTCGGCGCAGTGGCCAAAGGCGGTCAGTCGCCATTGGCGGCAGTTTATAAGTACGCTGAACCCATCACCACGTCCGGGTTCTGTTTCATGGACACGCCCGGTTACGACCCGGTGAGCATGACCGGGCTGGTGGCCGGCGGCTGCACCGTCGCCGTGTTCACCACTGGCCGCGGCAGCGTCTATGGCTGTAAACCGGCCCCGTGCATCAAGGTGGCCACCAATACCACTCTCTACCGGTGGATGGAGGAAGACATGGACCTCAACGCCGGCACCATTCTCGACGGCACCGAAAGCGTGGACCAAGTCGGGATGCGCGTGTTCGAAAAAATCATCGCGGTGGCCGGCGGCGAGAAAACCAAGAGCGAATTGGCCGGTATCGGTGACGAGGAATTCGCGCCTTGGCAACTGGGGCCGACGTTCTAGCGACCGTGAAGGGTTGCCAAGCGTATAAGTGCGGCGAGCTTGCTGCTCACAAGCTCTTCGCGTCTTCAGGACCCGGCTGCCTTTTGGGGCTGGGCTTTGCCAACGCCCCAAGTCTTTCATCGCTCCTGGTTTTGGCGGTTGTGCCCGCCGAGCGCAGCGGTTCCGCCGGCGCAGCCGGCTTCAGGAGCGGCGCGAGGATTTTTTCGGCAGCGTCCGCCGGGTCACCAGCCTCGGCGTTCGGCGGCTTTTGCGGGAGTTCGGCGGCCAGCGGTCCAGCGCTCAAATCGTCTCTGATGATATTCAAGATGCGTTCGGTCGTCTGACGCGGCAGCAGCGGCGCCATGAACCGGACAGCATCGGGATCGGCCAGCAGCTCCTCAAGCGTTCCAACGGCCTGAATTCTGCCTGCATAATACACCGCCATCCGGGTACAAACGTCCTTTGCATCGGATAATGTATCACTGCTGAGGACCACGGTCTTGCCACGCCGCGCCAGCGCCAGGATCAAATCCTTGAACTGGCGACGACTTGCCGGCTCCAGCGAGCAGAAGGGCTCGTCCAGAAGCAGAAGGTCCGGGCCCTTCAGAAGGACCTGCATCAAGCCGGCTTGGCGCTGCGCCGCCGGGGAGGACTCACTAACCTCCCGACTGCCGCGGCGCGCCGGCGAGCCGAGAAGCTCGCGCAGGAAGGCGAGCAGCCCGGGAGAATCTGTCGGGCGGCGGTGGCTGCCCGGTTCGAGCAGATATCCGATGCGTGGCCTGGCGCGGCGGCTCCGTGGCGAGCGGGCAAAGACTTTGACCTTGCCCTCCGACGGACGCAGCCGACCGGCGAGAATTCTGAGCGTGGTGGATTTACCGGAGCCCTTCGGGCCCAGCAGCCCAAAGACCTCTCCCCGCCGCACATCGAAACTGACATCGATCAATGCGCGCACCAGGCCAAAGTGATCAAAGAACCTGCCGACGCCGTGCATGAATGCGACCGGCTCGCGCTGGTTGTCTGGGGTGGTATCTTTGCGCCGGGTGGGGTTGTTCATTGATGATTCACGGGTATGGCGCTGCCGCAAGCCTCCTCCACGGGCGTCGCGTTTGGCCCTGTCCCTGCACGTGCGTGTCGGCACGATCCCGACCGAACAGGTTGCTCACAGCGAAAGCCTGCTGGCGTCTGCCGGCTCGACGATGCTTTCGCTTTCGGTAAACCTCGTGCTGACATTACTGGAAACGTTAACATCCGTGTCAACGAATCACCGAATCTGGTGCTGGTAACCGGTCGGTAACGGCAGGGGTAAGGACGCTGTGGAAAGCGTCCTTACCGGCGCTGCGAAATTCCGCTTGCTTTAAGTTCAAAAGCCTGCTCTATAACACTTTGGGTGAAGGCTTGGACAAAATCTGAGCGGCAGAAAAATCTTGCCACGGGCGCAGTCACCTGCCTCATGCTCGTGCTCTGGTTGGGAACGATCCTGCTGGCTGCCTCTCCGCAACTTCATCGTCTGCTGCATCCGGGTTCGCAAAACGCCGATCACGTCTGCTTAATCACTCAAATCCAACTGCATCCATTTCTGGTCACCTTGGCGCCCCCGGCGGCGCCTGCACCATCCTTTGGCCCCGCGAGGGCCGTTCACCCGCTTGATTTTCAATTTATTCCCACCTGCGATCATCGCTTGGCTCCCAGCCGCGCCCCGCCTTCAGTTTCTTCTTCCGCAATGGTTGTTGGTTAGGGGCGGGGCTAATTGGCTCCCGGCCTGCGGCTCTCAACCTTCAATCCTCCTTCGATTTCCGATTGCAGGGAGTCTGTACCTTTAGCGGACGCGGAACGCGGCCGCACCCTTTGAAGAAATGATATGAAACCTAGAAACCTTTGTGGGTGGTCTTCAGCCCTTTGCCTGAGCGTGGTGATAGCGCAGGCACAGGAGACCAACGATGCAGGGAAGTTCGAGAGAATGTTCAAGCAGATGCAGGAAAAACAGGAGAACCTGGAGCGCATGGTGCGCGAACAGAAGGCGGAGATTGATTCGTTGAAACGCCAAATGGAGACGAGCAGAACGAATGCTGCGCCAGCGAATGCGGCGGCTCCGAGCAGCACCGCGACGCAGCCGGTGACGACTCCGGTGACTGAAATCTCCGCACCGGACATGGCCAAGCCATGGACGCCTGCCTCGCCGATTCGGTTTGGTAGCGCACAGAACTACATCAACCTGTCATTTGACGCCCTGGTAGCGGCGGGAGCTTCCACTGCGAATGACATTGATAAATTGCAACTTGGCGGACACGACCCGAAGGAGCGCGGGTTCACGATCCAGAATCTTGAGACGGTGTTCGACGGCAAGGTAGATCCTTACTTCCGCGGGCAGGCGAACATCGTGCTGCAAATCGATCCGCACGGGGATACGACGGTAGAAGCGGAGGAAGCATATTTGGAAACCATGTCACTGCCGTTGAACTTACAGGTGAAGGCAGGACAGTTTTTCACCGAGTTCGGGCGGCTGAACCCGACGCATCCGCACAGTTGGGAGTTCGTGGATCAGCCGCTGGTAAATGGGCGATTTCTCGGCGAGGACGGCCTGCGCAGCGCGGGAGCGCGGATTTCGTGGCTGGCACCGACGCCGTTTTACTCCGAGTTGTATATGACGGTGGCAAACAGCCAAGGCGGAACGGCGTTCAGTTTTAGAAACGAGCATGGGGGTGAAACATTCATGGGCCGGCCCGCAACGGAGGGACGTGTGAAGAGCCTGGGGGACATGCTTTTCGTTCCGCGCTATGCGGCATCATTCAACTTAAGCGATTCACAGACCATTGTCGCCGGAGCTTCGGCTGCTTTCGGTCCGAATGGCAGCGGGAGCGACAGCGATACGCAAATTTATGGCGTTGACTTGTTCTACAAGTGGAAGTCACCGAATCAACATGCCGGTTTTCCGTTTGTGACGTGGCAAACGGAGGCGATGATGCGCCGCTTCGAGGCGGGATCCTTTCCTGGCAATTCCGCTATCCCGGCCCTTCCGCGTGAAACTATAACCGACTTCGGCCTCTACTCCCAAATCACTTACGGGTTTAGAAAGGGCTGGGTTGCCGGGTTGCGCGGGGATTATTTGTTTCCCGACGAGAGAGCCAAGTACGAAGATATTGTCGGAACTGACCTGGATCGGGCATCACGCTGGCGGATTTCGCCGAATCTGACCTTTTATCCGAGCGAGTTTTCGAAAATCCGGTTGCAGTACAATTATGACCGACGAAACGGCATCGGTGACGATCATTCGGTGTGGCTACAATTCGAGTTTTTGCTGGGTACACATGCAGCGCACAAATTCTAAACCTTTGCGATTCGAAACATAAACTTAACCAATTATATGAAAGTACATTTCCTAGCATTTACGGTCGCGCTTCTAACCGGCGCGGCGGAAGCCAAACTGAACGTTGTGGCCACTGTGCCTGACTTTGGAGCGATTGCGGAAGAGGTCGGGGGCGACAAGGTCAAGGTCACAACGATTGCGAGAGGGACAGAAGACCAGCACTTTGTGGATGCACGGCCGAGTTACATCCGAGTCTTAAACCAGGCGGACGTTCTTATCGAAGGCGGCGCAGAATTGGAGGTTGGCTGGCTGCCGCCGCTCGTCGCTGGCGCGCGCAACCAGAGGATACTGTCGGATGCGCCCGGGCATGTGATTCTTTCGCGCGGAATCCGGTTGCTGGAAGTGCCGACAGGACCGGTTGACCGGTCAATGGGCGACGTGCATCCGTTCGGCAACCCCCACTACTCGCTGGACCCTGCCAATGGAAAGATTATTGCCGGCGCGCTGACGGAAACGTTCAGCAGACTCGACCCAGGGAGTGCCGGGTATTTCGAGGAGAGACGGAAGAAGTTCGATGAGCGGCTGGACAAAAAGATGGCCGAGTGGGCGAAGTTGCTCGAGCCTTATCGGGGGGCAAAGGTCATTACCTATCACAAATCGTTCGACTATTTCGTGGAACGGTTTGGTTTGGAGCTGGCGGGGACCATTGAGCCGAAACCCGGCATTGAGCCCTCGCCGAGTTACATTAACGGCCTCATTCCACGACTGAAAGCTGCGGGAGTGAAAATTGTGATGATTGAGCCATTCCGTCCGCGGCGAACACCAGGGTACGTGGCGCAGGCGATTGGGGCGAAGCTGCTGCTGCTGCCCGGCGCGGTTGGGGGCAATGAAAAAGTAAAAGACTACATCGGCCTGTTTGACTATGATGTTGCGCAAATAGCAGCAGCGTTGCAGGAAGCGAAGTGAACAGCGAAATGTTCTTAAGCTTGGACCACGTGGCGGTCGGTTACGACCGCCGCGTCGTTTTGCCCGACGTCGATCTCACCCTACGGCGCGGGAGTTTTACCGGACTGCTGGGCGCGAACGGCTCCGGCAAGTCCACCTTAATCAAAACAGTCCTGGGAATCATTCCGCCGCTGAGCGGGCGAGTTGAATTCGCTGCGGTTAATGGGCGGGAACACGTCCTTGGCTACACTCCGCAGCGCGACGCGCTCGATCCGATATTTCTGCTGTCGAGCTTCGAGGTTGTGCTGATGGGCACATGCGGGCGAGTTGGACCAGGACGGCGAATTGGGCGTGTTGAAAAGGAGTGGGCACATCAATGCCTGCGAGAGACTGAGGCGGACCATCTGAGCCGGAAGCTGTTCTCAGAGCTTTCAGGCGGGCAGAAGCAACGGGTGCTGATTGCCCGGGCGCTGGCGACCAAGCCTGATTTCCTGCTCTTGGATGAACCGACTTCAGGAATTGATGCCGCAGCCCGCCAGGCAATCATGGACCTGTTGAAACGAATCCACGAGCAACAAAAGTTGACAATTCTCATGGCCAGTCATGACTTGCCAACTGTGCGGACGTACGTGCAGGAAGTAATGTGGCTGCATCAAGGAAAGGTATTGCACGGCTCAGTGAGCGAGTTGCTCAGTCCGCAGAAGATTGAGGAGATTCTCGATTTGGAGATGCATTAGGTGGACACGTTGCGCGAAATCTTCGGACCCGATTTTCTCCTTCGGAATTCGGTCTATATGAGCCTGTTAGTGGGCCTGGCCTGTCCACTGGTGGGGGTTTACTTGCTGTTGAGAAGGCTGATTTTTATGGGGGTGGCCTTGCCGCAGATTTCATCGTGCGGCATTGCCTTTGCATTCGCGCTCCACGCATGGGGCTTGGTGCCCCATTTCGAGGGAGGCGAACATACACTGGCGTTCGTCGGTTCGAGCCTGTTCACGCTTACGGCCATCTTGTTCTTCTCCATCCTGGAGCGGCGAGGACGCGGGTTTATTGAGGGGGCCATTGGAATGGTGTATGTTATGGCTGGGGCTTGGGCGATTCTATTGCTGGTAAAGAACCCCTACGGTGAACACGGTTTGCTGGACCGGTTGAAGGGGGAGATCATTTCCATCTCCAACGCGGATCTCGGGTGGACGTTGGCGGCGTTTGCTGTGGTGGTTTTGCTGTTGCTGAGTTTCCAAAAGGAGTTCATGCTGGCTTCCTTCGACCGGGAAATGGCAATCACGCTAAAGAAGAGCGTGCTTTTGTGGGATGCGTTGTTGTTCCTGCTGATTGGGTTGACCATCTCTATGGCGGTTCTCAGCGTGGGGCCATTGGTGACCTTTGGATTCCTGCTCGCGCCTCCGCTGACAGCGCATTTGTTCGCGCGAAATATGCGGCAGTTCGCGTTTATTGCTTCCGCTATTGGCGGAGTGACAGCTTTTATAGGTTTTTGTCTGGCTTACCGATGGGATATGCCGGTTGGCCCGACTGACGTGGCGTTGCTCGGGGTGATTTATTTGTTGGGCTTTGGCGTGAAGCGGCTTTGGCTGCTAGCCGCGAGCAAGAGCGACGAAGAAGCGCCAGCCGTCAAGGGAGCAGTAGATGTTTCGAGCCGTTGAAGCGCCAATTTGCCGAAGCCTTGCTGAAACAAGTGGGGCTGCGCGACCGTTTGCATTATTATCCATGCCAACTCTCGACCGGCCAGCAGCAGCGAGCGGCCGTGGCTCGCGCTTTGGCAAATCGTCCGAAACTGGTGCTCGCCGACGAACCCACCGGCAACCTTGGCCATCGCAACGCGGGCCAGGCTTTGGCACTCATTCGCCAGGCTTGCCAGGAGAATGGCGCCGCCTTATTGGCGGTCAGTCACGATCGCGAGGTCCTCTCGCAGTTCGAATCTGTTCAACAGTTCGATCAGCTTACTCAGCTTTCAGAAGCGGGATTCTCCGCATGAGTCTCTGATTAGTCCCTCGATTGCACTTGCAATCGGGGGCCTTTCTGTCAGATTTAATTGCAAATGATTTGCAGTTAAATGAAATCGTAAAAACTATCTAATCATTCCCACTGAAGCGCGATAGCTTATGATCCCCACGTTAATCCGAATTATTGCCGCATTTGGCATTGCGCTGGCGGCCGGCGCGCTGAGCGCACTACTGGTCCGGACGCATAAGCAGCTTTGCGCCTTCATCAGTCTCGGGGCGGGAACTCTGCTGGGCGTTGCGGTTTGCGGCATTGTTCCGGAATGTCTGGAATCGTTGCGGTGGTGGCAATTTTTGGCGGGAGCAGGCTCTGGTTATCTCCTTTTTGCCATCGTCACCCGCTACATCTTTCACATCTGCCCTGCGTGCGCCGCCAGTCATTTTGATGAGGCGACCACGCATCACCTTGGCGAGTTTGCCCTGGCGATGATGATCGCGCTGGCGATTCATTGCACCGTGGACGGATTGGCCTTGGCGGCGGGGCATGAAGAAAGCCCGGCGGTGGATTTTTCCGTTGCATTTGCAATCTGCGTGCACAAATTCCCGGAAGGCTTGGCGCTAGGCGCACTGCTTCTCGGCGGTGGATTTCGACGGGCGCAAATGTTGTGGCTTGTTGCAGCGGTTGAATCGGCAACGATTCTTGGCGGATTGGTCGGCTGGTACTTTTTGCGGAATGTTTCTTACTTCTGGCTCGCCTTGGCGCTATCCAATGCCGCCGGTGGATTTTTCTATCTGGCTCTGCACGCCGTGCTGGGGGAGATTCTAAAGCATCACAAGGCCCTGGTGCTCGCAAACTTTGCGGCTGGTTTCGTTGCGGTCGCAGCATTGATCCTTTATTTTCACTTGAGGGCCTGAATCATGAGAACGCGCCCGCACCAATCGCACAAACAGCAAACGTTGTCCGCGCTGACAAATCGGCTGCGCCGTCAATCGCGTAAAATCACCGGCCCGCGCACGGCCATTCTGGAAATTTTGCGAAAACATCCGCACCCCCTGACTAACAGGGAAATCCTCGCCGCTATGCCCAAAGGCGAGTGCGACTTGGCCACCATCTATCGGGCAATGCACCTGCTCGAAGAAATGGGCATGGTGAAACAGTTTGATTTCGGCGACGGCATAGCTCGATTTGAACTCATTGGCGAAGTCAACGACGCTCACCATCACCACCTGGTTTGCACGCGCTGCGCGGAAGTGGTCGAGATCGGGGAATGTTTTCCGGGCGAATTGGAAGAACGCATCGCCGCCAGAAACGGTTTCAAGGGGGTTACGCACAAACTGGAGTTTTTCGGGATTTGTCCGGATTGCCAGGAACGCAAATGAAGCCGTCGCGCTCTTGGCTTCCTGCCTTTGGAATATGGCCTGATCGCTGACACCCTGTCACTGGGCCCCTTGACGAAACGCGCTTGAGCTAATAACGTTCAGCCATGCTGCGCAGGGAAAGATCCTCCTGGTGATCACGCTCTCGTGTTCGCTGGGCCTGCATTGGGCGATCCTGCAATCGGTCGCGTGGGTTGGCATGGCGGTGAGCTTTTCGCAGTCGGCTACGTTGAAGGAAGCGCTGGCAAAAACCTTCGACGGCAAGCACCCCTGCAACTTGTGCAAAATCGTCGTTGAAGGGAAAAAGTCTGAGAAGAAACAGCAGGCCCAGAAACCACCGACCAAACACGACCTGGCGTTTGTCGCCAGCCGCTTGACGATTTATCCGCCCTCGCCGGACTCGCCTCGATTCGCTCTCCCAAGGGCGATGTCGGCGCGAAGCGAACCCCCACCCACCCCTCCGCCTCGATACCTGCCCGGTTAATCGGCCTCGGTTCGTTCGACTTGCGCCGCGCGTGTGCGTCCAGCGCAACCTTTGTTTCGATAATCTTGAGTCAAGCCAGGGGCTTGCTCGTTAACCGCGGAGGTACTATGAAAATTTCTAGTTTGTCTGCAGTTCTGATCGGCGCAGTGGCGACGCCGTCTTTGGGATGTGATCTGTGCGCCATTTATTCTGCCACGCAAGCGCGCGGGGAAGGCGGCCAGGGTCCTTTTCTGGGCGTGGCCGAGCAGTTCACTCATTTTGGCACGTTGCGGGACGAAGGCCGGGAAGTGCCAAACGAAACGGGCCAGTACCTCAACAGTTCCATCTCCCAGGTGTATGCCGGCTACAACCTCAGCGAAAGCTTCGGGTTGCAATTCAACCTGCCGGTCATTTATCGGTCCTTCAAACGTCCTGACGGCATGGGAGGCATTGACCGTGGCACCGAATCAGGTCTGGGCGATGTTTCCTTGCTTGGAAGTTTCGTTGGCTACCGCAAGCTGACGGAGCAGTCCACGTTCAGTTGGAGCATTCTCGGCGGTGTGAAATTCCCGACCGGCAGCACTGACCGGCTCAAAGAGGAACTGCATGAGGTCCAAAACCCGGTCGGGCAACCCAGCGGCATCCACGGGCACGACCTGACCCTGGGAACCGGTTCATTCGATGGCATCGTGGGCACCGGCATCTACGCAAGATGGAAACGGGTGTTCCTGACCGCGAATACGCAGTACGCCATTCGCAGCACCGGGGACATTGATTATCAGTTTGCCAACGACTTGACCTGGTTCGGCGGCCCAGGTGTCTATGCGGTCTTGAGCCATAAGTGCACCCTCGCAGTGCAAGCAGTCGTCTCGGGCGAATACAAAGACCGTGACACCTTCCGAGGCGAGAAGGCTGACGACACCGGGGTTACCGCGGTTTACCTGGGACCGCAAGTCAGTTTTACCTGGTCGGCCAAACTCAGCGCGGAGATTGGGGCTGACTTTCCCCTGAGCATAGCCAACACGTCGTTGCAGGCGGTGCCGGATTATCGGGTGCGAGGCGGACTGACTTGGCGTTTCTGAAAGTCGGGCGTTGAACATTTCGTATCAGCGAAGGACCCCATGTGCGCCGCGTGAATCATTTAGTTTTCTGAATTGACGCGACGCTTGGAACGGCCCAATTGCCAACAAACTTGGTGCGTTAGCGCGCTAATTGCGTTAAATGGTTACAAAGATCAGCGGCGCACGCAGCCAACTACCCCCTCCCCTCCATTCGACGCAGGAAAGGGCGGGCTGAGGAGGCGTCTGGTCGGATTGCGCGCCTGAGCTTTACCTGTGATTCCAGCTTTCGTCATCGCCAACGGAAAACCAATTGAAGCCAGGTTTCCTTGCTCGCTGGAGGAATTCCTGGTGGCGCAAAACCTGTTGCCGCGCAGTGTCGTGGTGGAACACAATGGGGAAGCGGTCGCGCCGTCGGAGTTCGCCACCCGACAACTTGGCCCAGGTGACCGGTTGGAAATCGTCAAGATTGTGGCCGGCGGCTGAACGGCAGCGACTGATCGGTGTCTCTTCTCAGCCCGCCGGAGCTGCGAGCGAAGCCTTAATACTTTACAACGCGAAAAATCCTCATGGCTCGCGAAGAATCCAACGGATACTAATTCACCACCATGAAAGCGAAGTTCGATAGCCTCTTTCGCCGGCTGATGCAGTGCCTCCTTCTGACGCTGTCCTGGGGTTTGTGGGCCGGCGCGCAGCCAACCACCAACAGCGCCAGCGTTGCGGCAACCAATAAGCCCTCCGCGCTGGTGCGCAGCGTCGAGCAGTTGGACCAGCATTATCTGACCTTTGGGCTGGACCGCATCGCCCCGTTGAGAGAATCCATGCTGTTGGGCCAACCGCTCTGGAAATACCTGGCCTCGCTCATCTATGTCCTGCTGGCGTTTTACGTTTCCAGGTTCATCGATCTTGTCACCCGCGTCTGGCTCAAGAAACTGGCCGCCAGCACTGAAACCAAAGTGGACGATTTGTTGCTCGAATTGCTCAAAGGACCCATCAAAGTCGTGGTGTTCGTCCTGCTGTTGAATCTGGGGTTGAACATTTTCCAGTGGCCGGAGACTGTAAAAAGCTACTTGTCCAAGGGGTTAATTGTTGTCGTTGCCGGTTCGCTTGCTTATTTAGCGGTCAAAGTCATCAACCTGTTGCTGGAGATCTGGCGGACGCGCACTGGCCACGAGGGTGACCGTGCATTCAACGAGCAACTGTTCTCCTTTATCCGCAAGAGTCTCGATGCGTTTATCATCGTCGTGGCCGTGCTGGTAACCGCCCAGAACCTAGGTATCAACATCACCGCGGTGATTACCTCCTTGTCCATTGGCGGTCTGGCCGTGGGTTTGGCCGCCCAAGACACCCTGGCCAACCTCTTCGGCGCCGTGGCGCTGTTTGCCGATAAGCCATTTCGCGAAGGCGACCAGATTAAACTCGACGGCGCTGAAGGCGTGGTGGAGTCCATCGGCCTGCGCAGCACGCGCGTGCGCCATCCGGAGGGGCACCTGGTCGCGGTTCCCAATAAAACCATGGGCAATGCCATCATCACCAACCTCACCAAACGCTCCAGCATCAAAACCGTCATGAACCTGGTGCTGGCCCACGATCTGGCGACCGAGAAGGTCAAGCGCGCGCTTGAGTTGCTGAGAGAAATTTATCGCAGTCATTCGATGACCCAGGACGTGTGGATTAGCTTCAACCAGTTTGCCGGACGCAGCCTAAACCTCATGATCGTGCACTGGTGGAAAGGGACCGATTACCACAAATATCTAGCCGGCATGCAGGAGCTGAACCTGACGATCAAAGAGCGGTTCGACGCCGAAGGAATCACCTTTGCTTGAGCTCTTAGAGTGTATCTGAAAAATCCCCTCGCAGTTTCCATCTTCCATCTCCCATGATATCCGTGCCATCCGTGAGATCCGTGGATAAAAAATCTCCAAGACTATACTCCACGCTAGAACAAACGCGGCTTTTGGACCGCGCTGGCCAGCCGCCTAAGATATTCTTCACGCGGAAGGTTGCTTGCGCCCAATCGTGAAGTCGCTGGCGTCAACATCTGAATATCGAACAAGGCAAAGTCCCGCTCGCGCAGATGTTCGATCAAGTGGAACAAGGCGATCTTGGAGGCGTTGGGCAGGCGATGAAACATTGATTCACCGGCGAAAAACGCCCCTAATGCCACCCCATAGATGCCGCCGACAAGACGTTGGCCTTGCCAGCACTCCAAGCTGTGGGCGTGGCCTTGTTCGTGCAGGCGCGTGTAGGCTTGCAGAAATTGCGGACTGATCCAGGTGCTCCGGCGGCCCGGCCCCGGCGCCGCGCAGCCTTCCATCACCTGCCGAAACGCGCGGTCCCGGGTGATTTGGAAGGCGCCTTGGCGAAGGACCCTGGCGAGGCTGCGCGAAACATGAAATTGGTCCAGCTCGAAAATCGCGCGCGGGTCAGGCGACCACCAGGTGATGGGATCAGCGGTCCAGGGAAACAGCCCGCTCCGATAGGCCAGCAGCAGGCGGGGCACCGACAGGTCGCCGCCGACCGCTACCAGGCCCTCGGCGCTGGCCGCGCGCGGGTTGGGAAAACGCAGGCGATGATTGAGAATTGGCGTGGCCATCGGATTGCTGGAAGCGTTGAAGCCCATGTATCTCTGGTAACATTGTAACGCCTCACACCTCACGCCCTCCCTCCACCGCTCCGAGCAATTCCATCTGAAAGTACCCGGACACTTCCATGGCCCAGAGGTCCGGCTCGGTTTTTTTGTCTAGCTGCTCGGTCTCCAGCTTTGGATCGGGCGAGCCGAGGAGAACCCAGCTCCCGACCCGGATGTCGTTGAGCACTTGGAGCAGCCACTCCAGGTCGGACGGGCAGAGTGAAAGGCGGCAGCCGCTGTCGCTGTCCGCAAATCGCTTTGGGTCTCCCAACCATGCTTGCAACAGTTTCTTGTTTTCTGCCCGTTGTTCCGCCAAAGCTTCCTCCAGCAACCGTCGGCTTGAGTCCTCATCAGGCAACTGGCCTGATTTGCTGAGCGGTTGATGGGCGGGTGGGATGCGCGGATAGAGCTTGAGGATTTCCAACAGCAGGTGCTTTTCGCGCTTGCCCAGGTGGAAGAGGAGATTATCTTTAGTCGTCCCGATGAGTTTCATTCGTCCCGCTCCATCGTCGCGTGCAAGCTGTACTTCTGAAGCAGGTGCACGTAGTGCTCCGCCTTTTCCAGGCTCTCGCGCGTCAACACGCTCTTGCCCTGCTCATGTACCTGAAGCATGTGAAACTCGGCTTTCTTGCGCTGCCAGCCGAACACAATTTGGAACACATGCGTGACATAATCCATGTAATTGACCGGGTCATTCCAACAAATGACCAGGTAGCCCGGTTCCAAACCGGACTTGGGCTGGTCTTTTTCTTCTTGAATGGTCCCGGGCCGCACTTCCGGGCTCGCGGTGGCCGCCATAGGGGCAAGGTAAAAGAGATACGGGCGCTTGTCGAGGGGCGGGCAAGCTGGGAGCGAGGAGCGTGAAGCGTGAAGCGTGAAGCGTGGCGCTCCGACGCTCCGACGCTCCGACGCTGTAGCTGGTTCCGTCAGGTCAAACTTTTGATTTTGCTTGGCACAAACCAACGCACAGTGGAACCTGATCAGCGCCGATTGATATCGGCGGCTACATGGATGGTTTGGCTCTCAGCGGCAAATCGCTGGTCGTGGTTGGAGGGACAACTGGCCTGGGCCTTTCCGCCGCGCGCGCTTTCGTCGCCTGCGGCGCCCGAGTTGTGCTCGTGGGGCGGAATCCGGACAATGCCCAAGCAGCGCAACAGCAGCTTGGCCAGGCAGCCGTGGCCTTCTCGGCCGATGCCCTGGACCCGCATACCGCGGTGCGAGCCATCGGTATGGCCGGCGAGAAGTTTGGAGGGTTCCACGGCCTTTACCATGTGGCGGGCGGAAGTGGCCGGACGATGGGCGACGGCCCGTTGCACGAATTGACCGACGAGGGCTGGCGCTACACGATGGATCTGAACCTGTCCTCGCTCTTTTTTTCCAACCGCGCCGCCGTGCGACAATTTCTGGCGCAGGGCAACGGCGGCAGTATCCTCAACCTGGGCAGCGTGCTGGGTTGGTCCCCGTCACCGCGTCATTTCGCGACTCATGCCTACACGGCCGCCAAGTCGGCGATTATCGGTTTTACCAGGGCCATCGCCGCTTATTACGCCGACCGAAATATCCGCTGCAACGTGCTTGCGCCCGGGCTGGTGGAGACCCCGATGGCCCAACGCGCGGCGCACGACGAAACGATCTTGAGATTCATCAAGACCAAGCAGCCCTTGGACGGCGGACGCATCGGCCAACCTGACGATCTGGATGCCGCAGCCGTCTATTTTATGAGCGACGCCGCAAAGTTCACCACCGGCCAGGTGCTCGCCGTAGATGGCGGATGGTGTGTGAGCGAAGGCCAGAGCGTCTGAAGGTCAGATGCGTCAGAGGAGTCAACTGAGAGTATGATTGCCCCAAAAGCTTTCGTCGGTCTGGATCTGGGCGGCATCAACCTCAAGGTGCTGGGCTTCGGACTGGACGATGCAAAACTCGCGGAGGAAAGCGCGCCTACGTCGGACGACGGCACCAGGGCGTGGCTGGACCGGGCACGCGCGGCTGTCCGCAGGGTGCTTGACCGTTGCCCAGCGCCTGCAGCGGTGGGTGTCGCCGCTCCGGGCCTGCCCTCAGCCGACGGGCGTTCCATCTCCTGCATGCCGGGTCGGTTGGCCGGGCTTGAAGGGCTGAACTGGCAGCACTGGCTCGGGTTGGATTCGCCCGTCCCTGTGTTCAACGACGCTCAAGCTGCCTTGCTGGGCGAGGTGTGGCTTGGAGCTGCAAAAGGGGCGGTAGATGTTGTGCTCCTGACCCTGGGCACCGGCGTCGGGGGTGCGGCGATGGCCGATGGCCGCGTGCTGCGGGGGCATTTAGGTCGGGCCGGACATCTGGGCCACGTTTCCCTTAATCCCGATGGCGCGGGCGATATCGTCAACACGCCTGGCAGTCTTGAAGATGCCATCGGTGAGCATACTCTCGCGGCTCGAAGCAACGGAAGTTTCCAATCAACTCGTGAACTTGTCGTCGCGTTCCGAAAGGGGTCTGTGGAAGCCGCCGAGGTCTGGCTGCGGTCGGTGCGCGCTCTTGCCGCCGCGATTGCCGGCTTTATAAATGTTCTGGACCCGGAGGTCGTTATCATTGGTGGCGGCATCGCCGATGCGGACGAGTCGCTGTTCCAGCCGCTCCAGACGGCGCTGGACCAATTCGAGTGGCGTCCCGGCGGCGCGCGCGTGCGCGTGGTAAAAGCGGCCCTGGGCCGAAACGCAGGAGCCGCAGGCGCTGCCTACGGGGCCAAGTTGTCAGCAGCCAACCCCAAGGCCACCTCTGACATTTTGCAACCAGTGTGAAGAAGCAACCATGAAACTCCAAGCCGCAAACTCCAAACTCCAGAGAAAGTTCAAGCTCCCTTTCATATAAAAAGCTGAAAAGCTGAAAACCAGAAAAGCTGAAAACCCTCCCATTTCAGCGTTTCAGCGTTTCAGCATTTTGGTGACATGACAGAAACCACGCTACAAGCAGTGGCGGTCCACAACTTGGGCCTTGGAACTATGTGCCTGGCGCATATCGAACGCAGCCATGAGCCAACCCATTGACGATTATCTCGCGCAGTGCCGCCGCCTCATCGAGGCCGTTGCAACCCAGGCCCCCGCCGTCAGCCAGGCTGCCCGGTGGTTTGCCGCGACCATTCTTGCTGGCCGAATGGTGCATGTCTTCGGCTCAGGCCATTCGCGCATCATGGTCGAGGAAATGTGGCCGCGTTATGGCTCCTTCCCAGGCTTCAACCCGATCGTCGAACTCTCGCTGACGTTCCACAACCTGGTGGTGGGCGCCAATGGCCAGCGGCAGGCGATGTTCCTCGAGAACGTCAGCGGCCTGGCCGAACGCATCCTGCGCAACTTCGCCCTCAGCACCCAGGATTCGGCGTTGGTGATTTCCTCCAGCGGCTGCAACCTCGTGCCCACGGAGATGGCTGAGCAGTTTCAAAAGCGCGGCCTGCGGGTAGTGGCCATTATCAGCAGCGCCCATGGCGGGGCCACCGCCAGCAAGCGATCCGATGGAAAGAAACTGCAGGACTTCGCCGATCTCGTCCTGGACACCGGCGCGCCCGTGGGTGACGCCATGGTGCGCGTCCCCGGATTGGACACGCCGGTGGCGCCCGGCTCAACCGTCGGCGGCTGCATGCTCATCAACTGCATCAAGGCCGAAGTCGCCGCGCGGCTCACCGCAGCGGGGCAACCGCCCAAAGTGTTGAGCGGCGCCGCAATCGTGGG
>WNGQ01002166.1_pt1 | contig 20422 bp, 17 predicted proteins | sample 5407661 | NCBI WGS metagenome assembly WNGQ01 (sample SAMN13153382, study PRJNA577476) | soil metagenome | isolation source: 60 cm soil or saprolite under Garry oak tree replicate 2 | place: USA:California | collected 2016-06-15 | reverse complement strand
TGAGCGAGTCGGCGAGCGCCTTGCTTCCTACAAACGAAACGTTGTGGAATTGGGTCGAGCTCCCCTGACGCTTCATTTGCCGGACGAACTCCGTGATCGAAGTGTAAGCCGAAATCATCACGACGCCGTCGGGTTGGGCGGCATTGATGGTTTTGACCGCATCCTCCACCTTGATCGTGTTGCGTTCGACCTTGCCGAGAGCGGCGATCTTGAGATTGCGCTTTCCCATCGCGATCTCGACGCCTTTCAGACCTGCCTGGCCGTAGCTGTCGTCCTGGAAGAACACGGCGATTTTCTTGTTGCCGGTCGACACGAGTTGCTCGACGATTCTTGTTGCCGGTCGACACGAGTTGCTCGACGATCTTTTCGGTCTCGTCGTAATAGCTCGCGCGAACGTTGAACACGTAACGGTTGACCGGAGTGCGCAGCAGTTCAGCGCCCGTGAAGGGCCCGACCAGCGGCACCTTGGCCTCGGTGAGGATGGGCATGGCCGCGCCGGTCGTAGGGGTACCGACGTAGGAAATCAAAGCGAAGACCTTGTCTTCCTCGATCAGCTTCTTGGTGGCTTCGATGCACAGGTTCGCTTCGTACCGGTCGTCTCGTGTCTTGAGTACGATCCTTCTGCCGAAAACCCCGCCCCGCGCGTTCGCGTAATCAAGATACGCCTTGGTTCCAATGTTCATCTGGATGCCCAACTGCGCGGCCGGGCCCGAGAAAGCGGCCGACTGGCCAAGCAGGATGGTCTTGGAAGTCACGCCTGGCGCCTGACCGAACGCGGGTCCGGAAAGCGCAACTAGAAATGCAATGAATGTCACACGGCTCATCCAGCCCCCTTGTAAGGATGCCCCGACACCACTGATTCTACACCGCAAAGGGTCCCCAAGCCCGTGGTCTTCGCTATTGAGCGAAGAATTCTCTGACCTTCTCCATCCAAGACTTGGCACGGGGGCTATGTCTTTCGCTGTCGGCCTGGCTGATCGCCTCGAACTCGCGAAGCAACTCCCTTTGTCGGTCGGTCAGGTTTACCGGCGTTTCGACGACGACGTGGCAGAGCAGATCGCCGTGTTCACGGCTGCGCACGCCGCGAATGCCCTTGCCTCGCAGGCGGAATACCTTTCCAGATTGGGTCTCGGAGGGGATTCTGATCTTCGCCGAACCGTCCAACGTGGGAATTTCGATCTCTCCGCCGAGCGCCGCCGTCGCGAAACTGACCGGCATCTCGCAGTGCAGGTCGTCGTGGTCGCGCTGAAAAACCGGATGGGACTTGACCTGGATCTGCACGTAAAGATCGCCTGCCGACCCGCCATTTACCCCTGGCTCGCCCTCGCCTGAAAGACGGATGCGATCGCCATCGTCTACGCCGGCGGGAATCTTGACCGAGAGCGTTTTTTGTTTTTTCACGCGTGCGGCGCCGTGGCAGCTCGGGCAGGGCTCGCTGATGACCTTTCCGGTTCCGTGGCATTTCGGGCACGTCTGCTGGATCGAGAAAAAACCCTGCTGCATGCGCACCTGACCGTGCCCTTCACAGGTCGGACAAGTTCGCGGCCTGGTCCCGGGTTTCGCCCCGGAGCCCTTGCACGTCTCGCAATCCTCGTATGTCGGAATGCGAATGCGGGTTTCGGTGCCGCGCGCGGCCTGCTCCAGCGCGACCTCGAGGTTGTAGCGCAGGTCGGCTCCGCGGTATACCGAGGAGCGGCCGCCGCGCGCCTGGTTGAAGATATCGCCGAAGATATCTCCGAACGCGTCGGCGAAGCCCGAGAAACCGGCAGCCCCGCCGCCAGCCATGCCCGCGCGCGGATCGATACCCGCGTGGCCGTAGCGGTCATAGGCGGCACGCTTGTTGGCGTCGGTCAGGATCTCGTAGGCCTCTTTCGCCTCTTTGAACAGCTCCTCGGCCTTGGGGTTGTCCGGGTTGCGATCCGGATGGTGTTTCATGGCGAGGCGCCGATATGCTTTTTTGATGACTTCCTCGTCGGCGTCGCGGTTGACGCCCAGCACTTCGTAGTAATCCCGCTTCGCCATTGCTTGGCTCTTCCCTTGCTAGATACGCAAAGGCCGAGTTGAGCTGCGCAAGTTGCGCGTCAGCTCGAACTCGGCCAGTTAAGACCGCGCGATTTACGCGCGACGCTTAACCTTTCTTGTCTTTCACCTCGGTAAACTCGGCGTCGACGACGTTGGCCTCATCCGCCGGCTTCGCTGTTTTTGCGTCGCCGCCGCCCTGTGCGCCTTGCGCCTGCTGCGCTTCGGCGTACATCTTTTCGCCGAGTTTTTGCGCCGCCTGCGCAAGCGCCTGTGCCTTGGCGTCGATTTTCTCCTTGTCGTCCGACTTCATCGCCTCTTCGGCATCCTTGACCGCGGCCTCGATCTTCGCTTTTTCGTCCGCGGCGAGTTTGTCGCCGTATTCCTTCAACGACTTCTGGACCGAGTGCAGCAGCGAATCCAACTGGTTGCGCGACGTCACGACTTCGACCTGCCTCTTGTCTTCGGCGGCGTGCGCTTCCGCGTCCTTTACCATGCGTTGGATCTCGGATTCATTGAGCCCCGAGTTCGCCTTGATAGTGATCTTGTTTTCCTTGCCCGTCGCCTTGTCCTTCGCCGACACGTGCAAGATGCCGTTGGCGTCGATGTCGAAGGTGACCTCGATCTGCGGCATCCCGCGCGGAGCGGGTGGGATGCCCTCCAGATTGAACTGGCCGAGGCTCTTGTTGCCCGAGGCCACGTCACGCTCGCCCTGCAGCACATGGATGGTCACCGCGGACTGATTGTCGTCGGCAGTGGAGAAGACCTGCTGCGCCTTGGTCGGGATGGTGGTGTTCTTCTGAATGAGCTTGGTGAGGACACCCCCCAGCGTCTCTATGCCAAGCGACAACGGCGTGACATCCAGAAGCAGGACGTCCTTGACGTCGCCCTTCAACACGCCGCCCTGGATCCCGGCACCGACCGCGACAGCCTCGTCCGGATTGACGTCCTTGCGCGGTTCCTTGCCGAAGAAATCCTTCACCGTCTCCTGGACCTTGGGCATGCGCGTCATTCCACCGACCAGGATCACGTCCTCGATGTCGGAGACTTTGAGCCCCGCGTCCTTCAGTGCGATACGGCAGGGCTCGACCGTCTTTTCGATCAGATCCTCGACCAGGCTCTCGAATTTGGCGCGTGTGACCTTGATGGCGAGATGCTTGGGCCCGCTCTTGTCTGCGGTGATGTAGGGCAGGTTGATCTCGGTCTGCGCGCTCGAGGACAGCTCGATCTTGGCCTTTTCCGCAGCTTCCTTCAGGCGCTGCAGTGCGAGCACGTCTTTTCGCAGATCGATTCCCTGGTCCTTCTTGAATTCGTCGCAGAGGTAGTCGATCAGGCGCTGGTCGAAGTCCTCGCCGCCGAGGAACGTGTCGCCGTTCGTGGAGAGCACCTCGAACTGGTGCTCGCCTTCGACTTCCGCGATTTCGATGATCGAGATGTCGAACGTGCCGCCACCGAGGTCATAGACCGCGATCTTGCGGTCGCCTTCCTTCTTGTCCAGTCCGAACGCGAGTGCGGCCGCCGTGGGTTCGTTGATGATGCGCTTGACTTCCAGTCCCGCGATGCGGCCGGCGTCCTTGGTTGCCTGGCGCTGTGAGTCGTTGAAATAGGCCGGGACCGTGATCACCGCTTCGGTCACTTCCTCGCCGAGATAGTCCTCGGCGGTCTTCTTCATCTTGCGCAGCACCTGCGCCGACACTTCGGGCGGGGCGATCTTCTTGCCGCGGAGCTCGACCCAGGCGTCGCCGTTGTCGGCCTTGACGATCTTGTACGGCATCAGGGCGATATCCTTCTGCACCTCCTTCTCCTCGAACTTGCGGCCGATGAGGCGCTTGATCGCATAGAGGGTGTTCTTGGGGTTGGTCACCGCCTGCCGCTTGGCCGGCGCGCCGACCAGGATTTCCCCGTCCTCCATGTAGGCGACGATTGAGGGCGTGGTGCGGGCACCCTCCGAGTTCTCGATCACCTTGGGCTTCCCGCCCTCCATGATCGCAACGCAGGAGTTGGTCGTCCCGAGGTCGATTCCGATGATCTTTCCCATGGCCTTTCCTTTTGAATTTTCTGGCAAATAACCTTGAAGCCGATATGGGGATCAATCGCTCAACTTCAAGCTCGATCGTTTTTGGGTTTGGCCACCGTGACCAGCGCAGGCCGGACCACGCGGTCGTGCAGGCTGTAGCCCTTTTGCAGCACGTTGATGACCGTGTTCGGTTCCTTCTCCGAGGGCAGCATGCTGATTGCCTGGTGCCGGTGGGGATCGAACTTCTCCCCGACGGGGTTGATCTCCCTGAGGTTCGCCTTCCCGAACACGGCGTTCAGCTGCTTCAATGTCAGCTCGACCCCGCTCTTCAGCGTTTCAAGCGAAGCGGAGTCGGCCGCGAGCGTCGCCTCCAGGCTGTCCATGACGGGAAGAAGTTCCGTGGCGACCGCCTCGATAGCGTACTTGTAAGCGTTCGCGAGTTCGATCGCCGTCCGTTTACGGATATTTTCCGCCTCCGCTTTGGCTCGGAGCCAGGCGTCGTGGTATTCCTGGGCCTTCGACTCCGCGCGCCGCACCAGCTCCTCGGGATCGGGCACGGTCGGGACGTCCGCCGGTTTGGCGACCGGTGCTTCCGGATCGACTGACGTATCGCCCGAAGAAACCTGCGGGCTCGGTTGGTCCGGTTCAGGCATAGATTCTCCGCAAGATGTGCCTCGACGTCTCATGGGGCAGGAGCCCCTTTTCGCTGACGATTCTAACTGGGGTTCTCTGGGGGGATTTCAAGAGCTGTCGGCCCGGCTCGGGCTGTCTGCGGCGGTTCTTTTCAAGCAGCGGATTCTAGGATTCCATCACCCAGTCTGCAAGATGCTGCCGAGCGATGTCCGCCAAGGCACTGATCCAGTCGTCGCGCTCGTTGAGGCAGGGCAACAGGTTGAATTCCCTTCCTCCCGCGCCGAGGAAGATCTCTCGGCCCTCGACGCCGATTTCTTCGAGCGTCTCCAGGCAATCCGCGACGAAACCCGGGCAGATCACATCTACGTGGCGCACGCCGTTCCGGCCGTAGTCGGCCAGGATGGACGCGGTATAGGGCTGTATCCATTCCGCCCGCCCAAAACGGGACTGGAAGGCGATTTGCCAGTGCGTCTCGGCAAGCTCGAGTCTCTCGGCAAGGAGGCGCGCAGTCGTGTGACACTCGAAATGGTAGGGATCCCCTCGGGTGAGCGTGTAACGCGGCAAGCCGTGGAAACTCATGAGCAGCATGTCCGGGCGTCCGGATTGCCTCCAATGCTCGCGCACGAGATTTGCCAGTGCGGCGATGTACGAAGGGTGGTCGTGAAAGTGCTTCACCAGCCGGACTTCCGGCACGTTACGGACTCGCCGCAGAAACCCTCCTACCTCATCCAGCGTGCTTGCGGTCGTGCTGGCCGCGTATTGGGGATACATCGGCAGCACGAGGACGCGCTCGCATCCCTCCGACTTCAGGCGAGTCAGCGTGCCTTGAATCGAGGGCTCGCCGTAGCGCATGGCGAAGTCGACCGAGAGCGGCGTTGGGGCCTGCGATTCGAGGCGGCCGCGAAGCAATCGCGCCTGCTTCTCGGTATGCACCCTCAGGGGGGAGCCTTCCGAGGACCAGATGCTGGCGTATTTCTGTGCCGATTTTCTCGGTCTCGTGTTGAGTACGAAGCCGTGCAGGATCGGCAGCCAAAGCGCCCGAGGAATTTCGATCACGCGCGGGTCGGACAGGAACTGCCTCAGATATCGCCGCACCGCCTGCGGTGTCGGCGCATCGGGCGTGCCGAGGTTGACGAGTAACACCGCCGTCTTGGCGACGGCGCCGTGCTCCTGTTTCGGCTCGGGGAGATAGTGCATGCCGAGAGCGGGAGTCGGAGTCTGGAACAAGGGCGGCTGACCCCGCTTGGCTCCCGGACTCTCGACTCCCGATCTAGTGGCTCGACAGCGCGCTCGACAATAGCTTCGCGGTGATGTCGACGATCGGGATCACGCGCTCATACGCCATGCGCGTCGGCCCGATCACCCCGACCGTACCGATTATCTGCCCATCGGACTCATACGGCGCCGTGACGACGCTGCATTCGTCGAGTGGCGCGACGCCGGACTCCCCGCCGATGTAGATCTGCACTCCCTGCGCGTGGGTGCTCAGCTCGAGGATCTGCACGAGCAGCGTCTTCTTTTCGAAGAGCTCGAACAACTCCCGCAGCCGGGACATGTTCGAGGCGAGCTCATGCGAGTCGAGCAAATTCCTCTCGCCAGATATGACATAGTTCTCGGTCGACTCCGACAAGGCCTCGCTGCTCGCCTCGAGGGCCGCGGTCATGAGCAGCGTCATATCCTCCCGGAGCTGCTTCAGCTCGTCGCGCAGGCGGCGGCGGATGTCGTCGAACGTGAGGCCGGCGTAGTTCTGGTTGAGGAAATTCGCCGCCATGGTCAGCTCTGAAGGCGTATAGGTCTTCTCCGTGAACAGTATTCGGTTTTGCACGTCACCGTCCGGTGTTACGATGATCAGCAGGACGCGCTTGTCCGAAAGTGCCAGAAACTCGATGTGACGGAAGGCCGGTGTCTTGCGTTTGCTGGCGACCACGACGCCCGCGAAATGGGTGAGCTCGGAGAGAAGCTGCGAGGCCGCGCTGATAAGGCGCTGCGGGTGGTCGGGATGAAGATTGTCTTCGAGCTGGCTGATCTCTACGCGGTCGAGTTGCTTTACCGTAAGCAGGGTATCGACGAAGAAACGATAGCCGCGCGGAGTGGGGATCCGTCCCGACGAGGTATGGGGGCTCGCGACAAACCCGAGTTCCTCGAGGTCGGCCATCACGTTCCGGATCGTGGCCGAGCTCAAATCCAGACCGGAGTAGCGCGACAGCGCGCGCGAGCCGACCGGCTCACCCTCGGCGATATAGCGCTCCACCAGGGTCTTGAGCAGGATCTGCGCGCGACGGTCCAACATAGCCCGCGATTCTACAGAATCGGCCTGATTTGCGGTTTTGTTCGCGGCATTGCAGGCGGCCTTTTTGTCACCCCTACATGTTCATGATTTAATGACGGTATGCCCGCTTTCAATACCATTGCCTTGATAGGCCGCTACCACTCCCCCGATGTCGCGACCGCGCTCGCCACGATGGGCGAGTACCTGCGAAGGCAGGGGCGTGCAGTGCTGCTGGAGAAGGAAACCGCGGCTACCAACGGCGTCGGCGGTTTCCCAATAGCTGACTACGATGAAATCGGCGCCCGCGCCGACTTGGTCGTTGTGCAGGGAGGCGATGGAAGCATGCTCAACGCGGCGCGAAACCTGGCGGCTCACCACGTACCGCTCGTAGGCGTCAACCAGGGCCGTCTCGGATTCATGACCGACATCGCTTCGCCGCACATGCTCGACGCCATGGCCGACATTCTCGCCGGCCGCCATGCAATCGAGGAGCGAACCATGCTCGCGGCCGAAGTGCGCCGCGACGGCGAGGTGACGCTCGCGACCCTCGCTCTCAACGACGCAGTCGTGAACAAGGGATCGGTCGGTCGGCTGATCGAATTCGTGGTAAACATCGACGGCGAGTTCGTCTATGACCTGCGGGCCGACGGACTGATCGTAGCGACCCCCACCGGGTCGACCGCTTACGCGCTTTCATCGGACGGGCCGATACTGCAACCGAGCGTACCCGGGTTCGCGTTGGTGCCGATCTGCCCGCACACGCTGTCCAATAGGCCGATCATGGTCAGCGACCGCACCGTGATCGAAATCTCCCTGAAGCGCTCGATCGATGCGCGGCTCCATTTTGACGGGCAACTGCAATGCGACCTTGAGGAGGGCGACCGCGTTGTTATCCGGCGCGCGGAGCACACCGTCAAGTTCGTCCACCCTCCGGGTTACAGCTACTTCGCGATGTTGCGGCAGAAGCTGCACTGGAGCGAAGTACTCTAGCTGCAAATGCTTTTGCATCTGTCCATTCGTGACTTCGCGATCGTCGATCGTCTGGAACTCGAGTTTCGGCCGGGTTTCACGGCCCTGACGGGCGAAACCGGTGCTGGAAAGTCGATCCTGATCGACGCGTTGTCGCTGACGCTCGGCGATCGCGCGGGAAGCGAACAGGTGCGTTCCGGGGCCGAGCGCGCCGACGTGACCGCGGAATTCGCCATCGATTCGCTGCCCGGGATCGGGGATTGGTTGCACGAGCACGCCCTCGAGGGCGATCCCAACCGGTTGCTGTTGCGCCGTGTGGTGGACGCAAACGGGCGCTCGCGCGCATTCATCAACGGCCACGCTGCGACAATCAACCAGATGCGCGAGGCGGGAGATCGGCTCGTCGACATCCACGGTCAGCATGCGCACCAGTCGCTTCTCAGGCCCGAGGCCCAGCGCCTGGTACTCGACGTGCACGCCGGGCTTGCGTCGCTCGCCGAGGAAACGGGTGGCGCTCACCGCGAATGGCAAAGGCTTCGCCGTGCGAGGCTCGACCACGAGAACAACGCGGCGGCACGCGACGCGGAACGGCAGCAGCTCGATTGGCAGCTCGATGAACTGTCTCGGCTGGCGCTTGCACCCGGCGAATGGGAGACGATCCAGTCGGAGCACGCGCGGCTTGCCCACGCAGCGACCATCATGGAGGGCGTGCGGGTGGCGATCGACTCGCTTTCCGAGTCGGAGAACGCCGCGCTCGGCGTGCTGTCGGGGGTACTTTCACGGCTGCGCCCGCTCACCGAATTCGATGGATTGCTGCGCGATACCATTGCCGTGCTCGAATCGGGCGAAGCGCAGTTGCGCGAAGCCGGCTATGCGCTGAGACATTACGCCGATCGCATCGAGCTCGATCCGAAGCGCCTCTATGAGGTCGAGCAGCGGCTCGAAGCGGTGCACAATGCGGCGCGCAAGTTTCGCGTACAGCCCGAGGCGCTGCCTGAGCTTCTGGCTTCACTTCGGGTACGGCTGAAGGATCTGGAAATGACCGCGGATCTCGAAGCCCTCGCCCTGCAGGAGCAGGCTGCACGCTCACGCTACGACGAGCTTGCCGCACGCCTTTCGGCCGAGCGCAACAAGGCCGCGACGAAACTCGGCCGCGAGGTGAACGCCGCGATGAAGGAACTCGCGATGTCCGGCGGGCGGTTCGAGGTGGAGCTGCGCTCGCTCTTGCCTGACGGGAGCCTCGCTGGAAACGAACAGGTCGAGTTTCTGGTGGCGACCAACCCGGGCGTCGAGCCGCGCGCTCTCGCCAAGGTGGCTTCCGGAGGGGAACTGTCCCGTATCAGCCTCGCGATTCAGGTGATCACGAGCCGGGCGGCCGCGGTGCCTACGCTGATTTTCGATGAGGTCGACGCGGGGATCGGCGGAGCCGTGGCCGAAGTCGTTGGCAAGAAGCTGAAAACCCTGGGTGGGGAGCGTCAAGTGCTGTGCGTCACTCATCTTCCGCAGGTGGCCGCCCAGGCCCGCGAGCAATGGTCGGTGTCGAAGGGCTCCGAAAGCGGCAGCGCGCGAAGCCGGGTCGCGGTGCTCGATCAGAAATCACGCATCGAGGAAATCGCGCGCATGCTGGGCGGGGTCGCGATCACTGCGACGACGCGCAAGCACGCGGCGGAGATGCTCGGCTTGCGGTAATATTTGCGGGTCGGTTTGATGTCAGTTGGCCTAGGAGGACAGGGGATGAACACGGCAAATCGTCAGGCAGGCGTAAACCAAATCGTTCTGCTCGTCGTGCTTGCGGTCGCTCTCGCGGCAGCGTATGTTGCGATCGACCTCTACACCGGGGGCGAGAAAGACATGCTCACCGTCGAGACCCGTGGCGTGCGGATGATCTCCGCGCTTTCGGCGTACAAGCGCGAGAGCGGCGCCTACCCAGACGCTCTCGACAAGCTCGTACCCAAATACGTCCTGGCAGTGGGCACGTGCCCGGGCGGCGCGCCCATGGGCTACCTTGTCTCGAGCGGTGAGTACGTGATTTCCTGTCCGAACGTGGTCTTCAAATCCATGCCGTACAGCTACGATTCGCGATCGAAGCGTTGGCATGGTTGATTGTCGTGTTTCATGGGTTTGTCCGGGCGGGACCGTTCGGCTAGAATCCGGCACTTCTCAGGCGCGTAGCTCAGTTGGCTAGAGCGCATCCTTGACATGGATGAGGTCGTTGGTTCGATTCCAATCGCGCCTACCAACTGTTGTTAAATTCGGCGGCGCCGCCGCCGCTTTAACTCCGCGCGTTGGAACGCACGCAGAGCGGCGTTCAACGCGCGGTTTTGCTTTTATGACGGGCGCATGCCGAATATCCGCCTTACTGACGGTTCGATAAAGAGCTTTCCCAGCCCGGTCACCGTGGCGGAGGTCGCTCAGGCAATCGGGCCAGGTCTGGCGCGCGCCGCGCTCGCGGGGAAGGTAAACGGAAACCTGGTCGATACCTCTTACCGTCTCGAGAGCGATTGCGAGCTCGCCATAGTCACCGAGCGCGACAAGGAGGGCGTCGATATCCTGCGGCACTCCACTGCGCACCTGCTCGCGTACGCCGTGAAAGACCTGTTTCCCGAAGCGCAAGTGACCATCGGCCCGGTGGTGGAAAACGGCTTCTACTACGATTTTGCGTTCAAGAGGCCGTTTACTCCTGAAGATCTCGACGCCATAGAAAGGCGTATGGCGGAACTGGCGAAAAAGGACTTCCCGGTGACGCGCGAGGTCTGGCCGCGCGACAAGGCAGTTCAATACTTCAAATCCATCGGCGAGCGCTACAAGGCGGAAATCGTCGCCTCGATTCCAGCGAACGAAGAGGTATCGCTGTACCGGGAGGGGGATTTCATCGACTTGTGCCGCGGCCCGCACGTTCCCTCCACTGGCAAGCTCAAGGTATTCAAGCTGATGAAGGTCGCCGGCGCCTACTGGCGCGGAGATTCCAAGAACGAGATGCTGCAGCGGATCTACGGGACCGCCTGGGCCAAGAAGGAGGAGCAGGACGCGTACTTGCGCATGATCGACGAGGCGGACAAGCGCGACCACCGGCGGCTGGGCACACAACTGGATCTCTTCCATCTACAGGAGGAAGCCCCAGGCATGGTTTTCTGGCATCCGAAGGGTTGGACGCTCTGGCAGCAGGTCGAGCAGTACATGCGTCGCATCTACCGGGATAACGGTTATCTCGAAGTGAGCTGCCCTCAGATCCTCGACCGCAGCCTGTGGGAGAAATCGGGCCACTGGCAGAACTACCGGGAAAACATGTTCACCACGGAGTCGGAGAAGCGCGACTACGCGATCAAGCCGATGAACTGCCCCGGCCACGTGCTGATATACAACAAGGGCCTGCACAGCTATCGCGAGCTGCCGCTGCGCTACGGCGAGTTCGGCGTGTGCACGCGCAACGAACCCTCGGGCGCTCTCCACGGCATCATGCGCATCCGCGCATTCACGCAGGACGACGGCCACATCTTTTGCACCGAGGAGCAAATCCAACCCGAAGTCACGGCGTTTACGACGCTCCTGCAAGAGGCCTACGCAGACTTCGGCTTCACCGAGGTCGTCTACAAGCTCGCGACGCGACCAGCGAAAAGGGTCGGCGCCGACGAACTCTGGGACAGAGCCGAACGCGCCCTTCAAGGATCCCTGGATTCGAGTGGTCTCGGTTATGAGGTGCTCCCGGGAGAGGGCGCATTCTACGGACCCAAGATCGAATACCATCTGAAAGACAGCATCGGTCGCTCTTGGCAATGTGGCACCATGCAGGTCGATTTCTCCATGCCCGGACTGCTCGGTGCCGAGTACGTCGCCGAGGACAACAAGCGCAGGGTGCCGGTGATGCTGCACCGGGCCATCATCGGATCGATGGAGCGATTCATCGGGATTCTCATCGAGCACTACGCGGGCGCGATGCCCCTGTGGCTCGCGCCCGTGCAGGTGGTGGTGCTCAATATTTCGGAGGGGCAGGCCGACTACGCCGCGCGGGTCGCGACCGCCTTGAAGCAGGCCGGCTACCGTTGCGAAGCGGACTTGAGGAACGAGAAAATAACCTATAAAATTCGGGAACATAGCTTACAGAAGCTGCCTTACCAGCTGATCGTCGGCGAAAAAGAGAAGGCAGCCGAAAAGGTGGCCGTGCGTACCCGCAGCGGTGAAGATCTCGGGCAGATGTCCCTGCCGGACTTCATCGCCCGCCTCCGCAGCGAGGCCAAGACGGGGAGTACGGCTTAGTTTTTTAATTTTCTGGAGGATGCAACATCGCCACGGAGAGAACGCAGCGCATCAACATCGAGATCAATGCGCCCGAAGTGCGCTTGATCGGAGCCGCCGGCGAGCAAGTCGGCATCGTGCCGATTGCCCAGGCCCTGAAAATGGCCGAGGAAGCCGAAGTCGATCTGGTGGAAATCGCTCCGCTTGCCAAGCCGCCCGTCTGCAAGTTGATGGACTACGGCAAGTTCAAGTACCGCGAGGCGAAAAAAGCTCACGAAGCCAAGCTCAAGCAGAAGCAGATCCACGTCAAAGAGGTGAAGTTTCGTCCCGGAACCGACGAAGGCGACTACAAGATCAAGCTGCGCAACTTGATCAAGTTCCTCGATGAAGGCGACAAGACCAAGGTCACTTTGCGCTACCGCGGCCGGGAAATGGCGCATCAGGAATTTGGCGTGCGGTTGATCGAACGGGTGAAGCAGGATCTCGAGCCGCACGCGGTCGTGGAGCAGTATCCGAAGATGGAAGGGCGGCAATTGATCATGGTGTTGGCGCCGAAGAAGGGCAAGAAGGAAATCAAGAAGCCGGTGAAAAAGGAAGCCAAGAAGGAACCCAAGAAAGAACCGAAACCTGAGGTTTCGCCCTAGCGCAACGGCAGGTTTTAGAAGAAGTGGTGCCGAGGTCGGAAAGCGCTCCGTTGGGGCCACCCGTCGCCATGCCAAAATAGGAGTAGTGCAATGCCCAAAATGAAGACCAAGCGCAGCGCCGCCAAGCGCTTCAAGATCCGCTCCGGTGGGAGCATCAAGCGCTCGCAAGCGTTCAAGCGCCACATCCTCACGAAGAAAACCACCAAGAACAAACGCCATTTGCGCGGAACCGCGGAGGTGCACGCCACGGACAAGCAGCATGTCCGCGCGATGCTCCCTTACGCGTAAAGGAGAGCCGCCATGCCACGAGTCAAACGCGGCGTAACCGCGCGCGCCAAGCACAAGAAAGTCATCGCTCAAGCGAAGGGATTCCGCGGCCGTCGCGGCAATGTTTTCAACATTGCCAAGGAAGCGGTGATGAAGGCGGGGCAGTATGCCTATCGTGACCGCAAGCAGCGCAAGCGCCAGTTTCGCGCCCTCTGGATCGCGCGCATCAACGCGGCCGTGCGCGAGCACGGCATGACATACTCGGCTTTCATGCACGGTCTGAAGAAGGCTTCGATCGAGGTCGATCGCAAGGTGCTCGCGGACCTGGCCGTAGTCGACAAGCCCGCTTTCGCGCAGCTCGCGAGCCAGGCAAAGGCCAAACTCGGCGCGTAATACCGAGAACACCCTTCTGTCGGGGAAGGGTGGCGCACAGCGCCGAGGTAGTCGACTCAGATGATCGATCTGGATAAAGTTGTTTCGAGTGCGATCGCCGAGTTCAGCGGCACGAACGACGCGAACGATCTCGAGCACATCAAGGCACGCTACCTCGGGAGGTCGGGCGTGCTGAGCGAGGCGCGGAAGGATCTTGCCAAGCTCGCGCCGGACGCGCGCCGTGACTCCGGTGCGCGTTTCAACGAAGCGAAAGACAAGATCGAGGCGGCACTCGCCGCCCGCCGCGAGGCGCTGGCCGCCGCCGAGCTCGATTCGCGGCTTGCGGAAGGGGCGCTGGATGTGACTCTGCCGGGGCGAGGCCTTGCCCGCGGCGGCCTGCATCCCGCGACGCGCACACTCGAACGTATCGAGCAGCTTTTTCGCTCGATCGGATTCGACGTGGCGGACGGTCCCGAGATCGAGACCGACTTCCACAACTTCACTGCGCTCAATCAGCCGCAGGACCACCCCGCGCGTTCGATGCACGACACGTTTTATCTGAAGGGCGCCGAGCAAAACCTGCTCCTGCGCACGCACACCTCGCCGATCCAGGTGCGCTACATGCAACAGCACGAGCCTCCGTTCAGGATCATCGCGCCTGGCCGGGTGTACCGCGTCGATTCGGACGCGACGCACACGCCGATGTTTCACCAGGTGGAGGGTCTCTGGATCGACGAGGCGGTGAGCTTCGCCGATCTCAAAGGCGTTCTTACCGATTTCCTGCGCAAATTCTTCGAAGACGAGAAGCTGCGAACGCGCTTTCGACCGTCTTTTTTCCCTTTCACGGAACCGTCGGCCGAGGTCGACATGAGCTGCGTATTTTGCGGCGGCGCGGGCTGCCGGGTATGCGGGCAAACCGGTTGGCTTGAGGTAGCCGGCAGCGGTCAAGTACACCCCAACGTACTGAAGGCCTGCGGCGTGGACCACGAGAACTACATGGGCTTCGCTTTCGGCATGGGGCCCGATCGGTTGACGATGCTCCGTTACGGGATAGACGACTTGCGACTTTTCTACGATGGCGATCTACGCTTTCTCGCCCAGTTCACGTGAAATTTCCAGAAAGCTGGTTGCGCTCCTTCGTCGATCCGAAAATGCCGACGCAGGAGCTCGTACGCGTGCTGACCATGGGCGGGCTCGACGTCGAGTCGGTCGAACCTGTGGCGCCCGCCTTCGACAGTGTCGTCGTCGGGCAAGTCCTCCAAGCCGCAAAACACCCCAACGCCGACCGGCTTACGCTCTGTAAGGTCGACGTCGGCGGCGGTACGACGCTTACGATCGTCTGTGGAGCTCCAAACGTCGTTGCCGGAATGAAAGCGCCGGTAGCGATGGTGGGGGCGCGGCTCCTCGGCATGGAAATCAAGCAAGCTAAGGTTCGCGGCGTCGAGTCGAACGGCATGCTGTGCTCGGCGAAGGACCTGGGTCTTTCGCAGGATCATTCCGGGCTGCTTGTCTTGCCGGCCGAAGCGCAGCCGGGGGCGGACCTGCGCCGGGTGCTCGATCTAGATGATCAGCTTATCACGCTCAAACTCACGCCTAATCGCGGGGACTGCCTGAGCCTACGCGGCCTCGCGCGCGAAGTCTCGATCCTGACCGCTACGCCGCTCGCCGTGCCTGCCGTGGCTCCGGCGAAGGCCGCACTGGATGAAAAACGCAAGATCCTGCTCCAGGATACGACAGCGTGCCCGCGCTACTGCGGCCGCGTCATACGCGCCGTCAACGTGAAAGCACGAACACCGGACTGGATGGTGCGCCGGTTGGAGCGTTGCGGGATGCGCTCGATTTCCGCTATCGTCGACATCACCAACTTCGTGATGCTCGAGCTGGGGCAGCCGCTGCACGCTTTCGACAACGACGCGATCGAAGGCGAAGTAATCGTGCGGCGTGCCCGCAAGGGCGAGCGCCTTAGGTTGCTCAACGGACAAGAGGTCGAATTAACCCCCGACGTGCTGCTGATCGCCGACACAAAGAAGCCACTTGCGCTTGGCGGCGTGATGGGCGGGGAGTCAAGTGCGGTTTCCGATTCGACCGCCGAGGTGTTTCTTGAGGCGGCGTGGTTCAATCCCTCCGCCGTCGCGGGCCGCGCTCGACGTTTCGCGCTGTCCAGCGACGCGGCTTTCCGCTTCGAGCGCGGCGTGGATTTTGCCGCAACCGCGGAGGCAATCGAGCGCGCCACGCAACTGATATTCGACGTCTGCGGCGGTGCGGCGGGCCCGATAAGCGAAACGGTTGCGACCCTGCCGCAGCGCAAGCCGGTCCGGCTGCGCTCGAGCCGCGCGAGCAAGATCCTCGGCGTGCGGTTCACGGCTGAACAGATCGCGGTGTTGCTCAAGCGCCTGCAGCTGGCGTTTGCGCGCTCGGGCGATGAATTCGCGGTCACCCCGCCTTCGTATCGTTTCGACCTCGAGATCGAGGAGGACATGGTCGAGGAGATCGCGCGGCTGCATGGCTACGACAATATTCCATCACGGCCGCCGCAGGCGGCGCTCTCCATGCTCGCCGCTCCGGAGGGCCGCAGGGCGCTTCCTGAGCTGAGGCGGATTCTGGTGGAGCGCGAGTACTTCGAGGTCGTGAATTTCAGCTTCGTTGAGGCGCAATGGGAGAGCGATTTCTGCGGTAACGCCGAGCCGATCGCATTGGAAAATCCGATTGCAGCCCAGCTCGATGTGATGCGCTCGAGTCTCATGGGGAGCCTGGTGGCGAACTTGCGTTTCAACCTGGCGCGCAAGGTCGACCGGGTGCGCGTTTTTGAGGCTGCCCGCTGCTTTTTGCGCTCCTCCGGCGGCGAGGATCCTCGGGATCCGGCAAGAGCGCTCGCCGGCTACCACCAGCCTCTCCGCATCGGCGGTCTAGCCTACGGGCCGACTGCTGCCGAGCAATGGGGGATGAAGCCCACCCGCCAGGTGGATTTTTACGACCTCAAGGGCGATGTCGAAGCGCTCGTCGCGCCGCGCGAGGCGCGCTTCGCCCCCCTCGCTCATCCGGGGCTGCACCCAGGCCGCGCCGCCAGCGTCCTCTTGGGTGGCGCGGCGATTGGTTGGCTCGGCGAACTGCATCCGCGCTGGCAGCAGAAATACGACCTGCCTCAGGCACCGGTACTCTTTGAACTCGATGTCGCCGCCCTCGCGGCGGTGGACATGCCTCAATATCGGGAAATCTCCAGATTTCCCCCGGTAATCCGGGATCGTTCCATGGAGTTTGATGAGGGGATACCGGTTTCGGGCATCCTGGAGGAACTTGCCCGAAATCGCCCCCCCTTGGTCCAAAATATCCGGCTGTTTGACTTCTACCGGGGGAAGGGTGTAGAAAGAGGTAAAAAAAGCCTTGCGTTTCGGGTAGTTATGCAAGATACTGCAAGGACGTTGACCGATGCGGAAGCGGACGCCGCAATGGCGCAACTTACTGAGCTTCTCGCCGCAAAATTCGGTGCTAAATTACGTACTTAAGTAATGAAGTGGAGGGAGATTCTGCCCCTCCAAGGGAGCGCAAATGACACTTACAAAAGCCGAGCTGGCGGACATGCTTTTTGAGAAAGTGGGGCTGAACAAGCGCGAGGCGAAGGACATGGTGGAGACGTTCTTCGAGGAGATCCGCCTGGCGCTCGAAAACGGGGAGAGCGTCAAGCTGTCCGGATTCGGCAACTTTCAGCTACGCAACAAACCGCAGCGGCCCGGCCGCAACCCCAAGACCGGCGAAGAAATTCCCATTACCGCGCGGCGCGTGGTCACGTTCCACGCAAGCCAGAAGCTCAAGGCGCTGGTCGAGCAGACCCATGGAAAGCAAAGCGACCAAGGATAGCCTGCCGCCGATCCCGGCGAAGCGCTACTTCACCATTGGGGAGGTAAGCGAGTTATGCGGGGTCAAGCCGCACGTCTTGCGCTACTGGGAACAGGAATTCACTCAGCTTCGTCCCGTCAAGCGCCGCGGCAACCGTCGCTACTACCAGCACCACGAGGTGCTGCTTATCCGCCGAATCCGCGAGCTACTGTACGAACAGGGGTTCACCATCAGCGGTGCGCGCAACCGCCTGGACGAAAACCTGAGCGCGGCATCGGCACGCTCCGCGAGCTCGTCTGTCTCTGCGCCGCGCGGGCACGATGCGCGAAGCGTCAATCTTGCAGTACTTAAGCAGGAACTGAAGAGCGTCATCGAACTGCTGCGCTGAAACGAGGCGAATTGTCTCACGCGCTCTGATATACTTTTCACGCGTCGGGGCGTAGCGCAGCCTGGTAGCGTACCTGCATGGGGTGCAGGTGGTCGCGAGTTCGAATCTCGCCGCCCCGACCATCGCATCAAGTGGTTGCTCCGTCGAGCGTGCCTGCATAACTTAGAGGATTCTCTAAGTTCTCCAAGTGTAAGTTCCTGATCTGCCGAGTTTGGGTACCTGCACATCTGGCGCTCGGCTTGGTCCCGCGCTGGAGTCGCGCGGTGAACTCATGTACGGCCCGCAGAATGTCCGTAACCGGCCAACTCCGGACGGTCGAGGTCGGCACCCTGAAGCAGCCATTCAAACGTCCTCGATCCCGCCAATCGCAGGTCCTGCTCGGGGCGACAGCGAGGATGGCAACGGAGGGGCCGCATCGCATCTCCTATGTGGCGCTGCATTATTGTGCATATTGACCGAATCGTGGCAGTAGAGTCATGATTCACGAAGTTTAGTTCTCTGAAGTTGGTGGTCATCGTTTGCAATGATCACAACCGACGCTTCGAACCATGGGAGAACCCCCACGACCACCACCACTACCGAAGAGGGCCGTGCGCCATTTTCGAGAGACTACGCGCGAAGAGCGCCATTAGAGGAGGTACGCGTGAACATCGGAATAGAGCAGTTAGGTCTCTCGTATGAGAGGAAACGCAAGGTGAAGAGTGTTTTGGCTGTTATCGGGGCGGCAACGATTCTCGCTGTTCCGTTTCACACGAGCGCCGACGAACGGAAGTCCGACGATGACGGCAAGGGGCACCACCACCAGCACAACCTGCTGGCCTGCGACGACACGATGAAGAGCCAGTTCAAGTCCGACTCGCTCACGACAGTTCTCCTGGTCAAGGCATTCAAGAAGGGGGAGCCACTGGCGCTTTCAGGAACTCCGGCGACACCTCCTCCGGCGATCGCGGCCAACGATGTTTGCGTCGTCAAGCTCCTGGTGGGACCCGGAAATCCCGGCCCAGCGGGTGCACCGTCGACTTCGGCGGGTATTGGCATCGAAGTGTGGCTGCCAGCGCCAGCGAACTGGAGCAGGCGGATTCACGTGATCGGCGGTGGCGGATGGCAGGGCGGTGTACACACGTCGCTGACGCTACTCGCCGGGGCCGGCAACAATGGCACTACCCCCGCTCCTGCGACCGTTGCTACTGTCGAAGGCGCCGTTTCGGCGACCACGGACACGGGACACACCGTGCCCGGCACTGGCTCGTTTGCGATGAACCCGGAGGGAACGATCAACACGGTTCTGTGGAATGACTTCTCGCAGCGCGGCATCCATGAGATGGCTGTGCAGACGAAGGAACTCACTCAAGCCTATTACGGGAAGCACGCGGAGTACGCGTACTGGGACGGCTTCTCCACCGGCGGCCGGCAGGGCCACAAGCTTGCGCAGGCGCATCCGGGCGACTTCGACGGAATCCTCGCGGGGGCGCCGGCTTTCAACTGGACGCGATTCATCACCAACGAGCTGTATCCGCAAATCGTGGCGCAACGCGACCTGGGTGGCGTTGGAGTCACCATCGGCCAGATGTCGCTGCTCGGCAACGCCGCAATCAATGCGTGCGACGTGGTGAACGGCCAGCATCTCGGCTACATCCCGGACCCGTCGGAGTGCCGCTACGACCCGACGCACGACGCGAGCGTGCTCTGCGCGTCGAGCGGGGGGGCCAATACGACCGCGAACTGTGTGACGCCCGTTCATGCGCAGGCGATGAACAAGATGTGGTACGGGCAAACGCGAGACGGCACGGCTCCCCCGCCGACGGTGGACAACAGCTGGTCACACACGGTCGGCGGCAGTCACCTCTGGTATGGGCTGGCGCGGGGCTCCAACATGGCTGCTCTGGCGGGCGCTACGCCATTCACGATCTCGTCCGACATGGTGGCTCTGGAAGACCAGAATCCGACCCTGGCGGCGCCGTCCTTCACCAACGCGACCGGCAATGGCGCGAACGGGTGGAAAGGCCTGTCTTACGAACAGTTGGCGGCTGCGTACGACAATGGGGTGATGCTGCAGCCCAGCTTTGCGCACATCAATACCGACGATCCGAATCTGCGGCCATTCAGGAACGCAGGTGGAAAGATGTTGATTTACCATGGCCTTGCCGACGTCTTGATCATGCCGCAGGGATCGATCAACTACTACGAGCAGGTGCTTCGCGAGATGGATGGCTTGCACGCGGTCAAAAAGTTCTATCGCCTGTTCCTTGTGCCTGGAATGACCCATGGCCTGGGTAACGGAACCCCGAATCCGAATGCCAATCCGCCCCTTCCGGGCGGCGTGGGCGCGAGCGGAACGACCCAGCTCTACGATGTATTGACGGAGTGGGTGGAGAAAGGCAGGGCCCCGACTCGGATCGATATCTCCTCCGCTGTCACGACGACATTCCCGGTCGCCAAATCCAGGCCCATATGCGTCTATCCGAAGAAAGCGACTTATGTCGGCGGCGACATCAACGTTGCCTCCAGCTACGTGTGCGCTGACTGAGCAGGCCGCACCGCGGCTGGCGCATCACTGCGTTGCCGCGTCTGCAGTGGCTTGATATACCAGCCGCAAGACGGTCGGCCACGGCCGTAGTGATCGGGGCGTGTGCGGCCAAAAAAAAGGTACCCCGAAGGGTACCTTTTTTCACAGCGAAGTTGCGGTTAGCCGCGGCAGGAGCCAGGCAGGAACTTCGGGTTCAAGTTCGTGCCGTCGGTGCTATTGCCACAACGCCAGCCGAAGACCGTCATTCCAC
>WNGQ01002098.1_pt1 | contig 20424 bp, 18 predicted proteins | sample 5407661 | NCBI WGS metagenome assembly WNGQ01 (sample SAMN13153382, study PRJNA577476) | soil metagenome | isolation source: 60 cm soil or saprolite under Garry oak tree replicate 2 | place: USA:California | collected 2016-06-15 | reverse complement strand
AGCAATGCGAAGAGCCTGTCTATGTTCCACGCCGGCGAATGTTTCACCGTCAAGCCTCGCGATCTCCCTTCTTGCCACGATGACCATTCCCCATGAATCATCAAACCCCTAGGTCTAAGGACTCTGTAGAATTCTTTGAGGGCCCTCTTTAGCTGATTCGGTCTTGTCAGGTCGCAAATCAACTCGTTCGAAACGAGCGCGTCTACGCTTCCGGATCCGACCCCATCCATCTTTCGAACATCCGTACTTATCAGACGAACGCGCTCGCCCAGTTTCAATCGAGCAATTTTCCCAGCGAGATCATCCAGCCAGCCAACGTACGGCCCTCTAGATGAGTCAACGCAAATCAGCCTCGTAGTCTTGTGCAGTTTCCGCATTAGTGGAATGGTTAGTTGTCCTCTCCCACACCCAGCTTCGAGTAGGACCCGAGGCTTTTCCGGTCTCACCAAGCCGAAGAAAACGTCGGCTAAACGCGAATAGTAAACGGAATAAGCGTGATGAATATCCTCGGGGGCCTCAGCCTCGATCTCAACGCCAGCCCTACCCAAACCCGTCTCTCCCCTCAAGAGAAGCATCAACACAGAAATGTCTTCTGCTTAATCAGGAGGATCTCAAAAAGGGAAGTTGGAGCCGTTCAGTCCGGCCCCGAATTTAAGGACTAGTACCTTCTATGCTTCTGGTAACAGTCCCTACAATATACTGGCCTTCCCTCTGTCGGCTGGAAGGGGACCTCAGTCTCCTTACCGCAGTCAGAACAGGTGACCTTGTGCATTGTTCGGGGGCTACCATAACCGCCTCGTTGACCCATACTACGAAACACCTCCTAGGCTGTGCAGAAGCATGAGGTTTTACTAGGCTATAGACCTTCTGAAGACTGCCGATAATTGCGTTGTTAATGGCAAGGGAAGCCATTGCCATGCCTCTCGCGGATAGCGACAGATCTCGGTTGTAAATTAGGCGAGATTTTGGCACTTTTCTGCTTCCTTGAGATTAGTCTTGTCGGCATTTTCAAAAAGGGTCATGCGACGAGGTTTGGGGCTTCTGGCGACCAAGCTAGAATGGGTACCAGATCATGCAGGTTATTCGTAAATTCGGGAATTCTCAAGACACGGTTTTCTAGGCGTCAAGGTATCTTCGGAGTCTACTGTTGCGATGCATGTGATTTGACGCTGGTCTTCTTCACTTGGAAATTAATGGCTTTTGAATTTGAGAGCTTCGAGATTTGAGTCTGAGGGATATGGTCCTGGTGGTTGAAAGGAGAAGGTTTGGACCAGTGATTCTCTCAATTTGCTCGGGATAATAGGCGGGGTATAGTTCATTCAAGCAAAACAGAAAAAGGGATTATCGCTGCAGCCAGTGAACGGCTGCTGGAGGGAGGGCTCGGTTGGTGTGGTTAGTATTGCGAGGGCTTTTGCCACTCTTGTGTCTGCGATGAAGAGGACGATCCCATTCCGCCTTCCTTCGCCTTCCACGCTTTGACTGCGTCGACCATGGTAATGCCTTGTGACATCTTGTCCTTGAGGAAGAGATTGTATGCGCTGGGCTTTCGTTTTTCTCTCTTGGCTGATTTCTTTCCCAGTTGGGCGATGGTCTGTTCCATTTTCCTCATCATGTCCATGTGGGATTTCATTGTAGCCTTGTACTCCTTCATCATTGACGTTCCCCTCTTCTCGAGGGATGCGATTCTGGTCTTGAGCCGGTTTATGTCTGCAACGATGGATTTCGGTATGCCGCTTGTTTTCTTTGGCATATCGCTGTCATGTTATGAGGAGAAGAAAAGCGTTCCGCTTGTTTCCAAAATCGAGAATTTCCTCGGATTTTCAAGCGTTAACTGTCGTGTTTAATGACATACGGAATACTTTTGACCTTACCTGGCGGAAATTTGCTAGTTGTCATGATTATCGGGTCAAAGGTTGGTCGGGCTAAAGATGCTAGCAAGAAGTGTTTCCGAAGGTCTCGATAGCTTGGTCCGAGGCGGTGACTGAGGAGGCGGCGATCCCGGCGGTCGCAGAGGCGGTCATGGCAAGCACCAGTGTGGAGGTTGCTGGCAGAGCGACAGGACTTGCCTGGGGGTCGGTAAAGGTCATGTTGAATCTGGCATAGTGGCCGGGGTCCCAGTAAGAGTCGGATAGATGGTCTGTGCCAAGGTTGACTCCGTCTACGGCTAGGCTGAAGGCGACGCTGGAGATTGAGGTGTGGAGGGAGGATGTGCTCCAGACGGAGGCGAGGATGTAGAATGTGACGGTTTTCACGATTGTCCCCGGGCTGGTTGTGCAATACCGGTTTGCGTATGTGATTCTCGTGGTCATTCCACGGAGTGAGCCGTCGCTCATGACAGAGTATGCGGCGGTTGCGAGGAAGGCAATAGCCAAAATTACGACAATGATAGCGCGAACGCCCCGCAGAACCGAGAGGGGACTAGTGCCATTGCTCATGAGCTAGGGTTTCAGGACTAACGGCCTTATGAGCTTACTGCTTGGGAGGGATTGATAGAATGGTGGTTTGATGGACTAGGAGCCTTGGGTTGGCGTCTTGTCTTCCAGTTCTTCCTCGGGGGCTTTCTTGTTCTCGTCGGACCCCTGCAAATATTCTCTGAACTTGGAGAAGATGCTTGTGAATTCTAGCGGGAATATGTACTTCGTCGACGGGCTCTGCCCGATCGATTTCAGCGCGTCGAGATATTGAAGAGCCATGGTCTTAGAGTCCACTCCTTTCACGCCCTGGAACACGAAGCCCAGTGACTCGCCGAGTCCTTGGCCCCGGAGTATGGCCGCTTGTCTGTCTCCCTCAGCATTGAGGATCGCTGACTGCTTGCCTCCTTCTGCCGTGAGAATAGCTGACTGTTTGCTTCCCTCGGCTTTGAGGATGCTGGATTCTCTGATGCCGTCGGCTTCTAAGACCATTGCGCGTCGGGCTCTCTCTGCGGTCATCTGTTTGACCATGGCGTCTTGAACATCCTTCGGTGGTCTGATTTCGCGGATCTCGACGTTTGTGACTTTGATGCCCCATCTCTCGGTGACTTCGTCTAGTCGGGTCCGTAGGACGGAGTTGATCTGTTCTCTCTTTGCTAGAAGCTCGTCGAGTCCGATGTCGCCGACCACTGCTCGTAGGGTTGTGGTTGCAAGTCCTACGGATGCTCCGGTGAAGTTCTGAACTTGGACTATGCTTTGAGACGCGTTGACGACCTTGTAGTAGATTAGGAAGTCGATGTCGACTGGGGCGTTGTCCTTGGTGATGGCTGTCTGGTGTGGTACTTCGAGGTAGCGTTCTCGAAGGTCAACCTTGGTGAGTCGGTTGACGAATGGGATGATGAATACTATTCCCGGGCCTTTTGCTGGGTCGATGAGTCGTCCGAGTCTGAAGACTACTACTCTCTCGTATTCTTTTATGATCTTGATTGAGGCTCCTATGATTGCGAGTATTATGATTATGACAAGGATGGCGAGTATGATATCGACGATTAGTTCAGTGCCTGATAGCAGTGCTAGTTGTTCAAACATTCTGCTGGTCCTCCTTCTTCTCGACGACTAGTTTGAGTCCTTGTAGGTCTTTTACTATGATGGTTGTTCCTTTTGCGAGGCTTATTGTGGATGTTACGGTCCATTCTTCCGCGCTTACGATGGCTGTTGCCAAGCCGCCTGCCGCCAGGTCGGTTTTCATCGTTCCTTGTTTTCCTATTATAGCCTTGGGATTGATTGTTGGTGGCCGGTGCATTAGGCTCTCTCTAACCTTGTAGAGGTAGAGGCTTCCGATTACTACTGCTACTCCCAAGGTGCCGAGTAAGGCGTAGGTGATTGCTCCGATTGGTACGAAGGTCCCGGTGGGCTGTTCTGGTGAGGGTGGGCTGGGTGGTAGTTGGAAGACGAGCAGAAAGCCGATGATGAATATGGCTACTCCAATCAGGGCTGCTATTCCGTGGTGTATTTTGATTTCGAGGAAGATGAAGAGGGCGCCTATGATCATTAGGATTATTGAGACTATTGAGGCGCCGAAGACTCCGAGGCCGAGCAGTGCGAGTACGAGGGCTGTGGCGCCGACGACGCTGAGGATGAAGGTGGGGTGGAAGAGATCAATTAGGATTGCGAAGACGCCGACTAGGAAGAGTATCGCGTCAAGGTTCGGGTCGGTCAGGACGGATAGGAAGGTAGAGCGGAGCGTTGGTGTGTGGATCGGGATGTTTTGCGGATCGGGGACATTGTAGCCGAAGTTGGAAAGATATGCAAGCGCATCTCTGACAGAGAGCGAAGGCAGGTCCGCGTTGATCAGGTTGAGTCTCCTAGCTTCTTCATTGGCGTAGGAGACTCCATTGGTCACCATTAGTGATGCTGCTGTTCCGTTTCGGTTGTTCGCGGTGGTGATGGCGACCATGTAGGAGGCGAAGCCGTTGATGTCCTTGGTGAGCGTTGTCGGGTCAGAGCCGATGGGGAGGACCGGGGTGGCTGAGCCTATGACTGTCCCGTTGACCATGTAGATCTTCTTTGAGGATTCTGCGATGAAGGCTCCCGCACTGAACGCGTGGCTGTTAGTAGGGGCTACTAGGGTGATGACGGTGTTGTTGCCGGTGGTTTGGTAGTCGGCTATTGCGTGTATGATGTTGTCCATGTTGTTACCGTTTCCGCCGAAGGTGTTGAGGACGAGGATGTACACGTTGGCACCGGTGGATGTGGCGTCGCTGATGGATGAGGTGATGAAGTCCTGGGAGCCCGCGTCGATATCCGCGTTGAGCGAAGCTACGTAGAAGGCGCTACCTCCTGCGGCTCTGTGCGGAATACTCGGCTGGAACGCCAGGATGATAGTTATTGTGAATAGTGCGAATAGGAGCTTCCTCGGAAATGATTCTCGCAATTTACCCCACTTCATGAGGTATGCGGGGGACTTTAGGCACGCTTAAGCCTACCCTTCGGTGCTGCTTGGGAAGGCACTCTTACAACGCGATCTACCGGGAATGGTACCCCTTTTTGCGAGTGGTTTTCCATTTCGTTTTAGACGATTTTTCCCATAAACGCGTGTAATCCACCCGGATCACGATTTTCGAATCGATAAATCTAGCACTCTTGTGCGGGGTGAATCGGCGTGGAACCTGGAAGTTCCTGCTGAGACTCAATCCTCACGCGGCCGTGGGACGGTTGGTCCTCAGGTCTAGAAAGACTCGCCTGATTCCGGGAAAAGCTCTCCCACGTCCTAGGAAAGCCGTCTTCTACATTTTTCATTTTGCCCGACTGAAGGTCGACTTTGGCCTTGTTTCCAGCGATGTGAGGGATTCAGGGGTTGGAATCAGCCTTTTCCGGTCGTTGCAAGTCCCAAGCAAAGTGCTGGATGGCCTAATGCAGGCTGGTGCGGTGGCTTGTTTTCGGAATTGGCGCTTGTTTTGGGCGACTTGAAATCGTGAATCCTTGTCCTCGAGGAGGACATTGGTCGAGCTGCAAAGAATGAGTCGGACTTGCCAGACCGCGTTGAGAAAGAGGACGAGAGCTGAACGACTCTTCAGGCGAGCCGCAACTCAACGAACTAGACGAACGGTCCGGGAACTTGGGCGAACGGTAGTATGCAGAATTCCCTGGGTGATGGGTAGCGAAACCCTTCCAAGACTTTATTGTCGCGTAAGCATCCGAAAAGCATGCGTTCTGCCAAGACTTCCCTGACTGACTCAGCTCACGTGAGAGAGAGTTTCAGGCGTCAGAGAATAATGAAGCACCTAGGGGCACGAATTTCAAGACTTGAACGGGGGCTGGTTGAAATTTCCGCAACTAACAGGACAGAACTGAGTCAACAAGATGGTTTCGTGCACGCCGGAGTCTTGGTCTCCCTCGCAGATAGCGCGGGTGGTTATGCGACCTTATCACTGTTGCCCAAGGGTTCTAGGGTTCTCAGCGTGGAGCTCAATATGAATTTCCTGAGGCCGGCAACTGGTGAGATGATTAGAGCCCGAGGGAGGGTCAAGAGGCTTGGAAAGACGATAGCTGTCTGCGAGCTGGATGCTGCCACAAGAAAAAGGAGGGTCTGGACGACTTGCGCCTGGGGTTCTCAGACAGTTTACTGCATCAGGCCCGTTATCGGAATCTCCTGATCTTCGAGGAAGGAGCTAGTCTAGCCGACTTGGATGATTTCGGTCTGAGGCACTGACAGCTCCCTGTAACCGCTTGACGTCACTAGTACGTCCTGTTCAAGATTGCAGGTGCCAAATCTGCTTGTCACTGAGGGTTCTATGGTGAAGACCATGTCCTTCTGGACCAGTTTCTCTCCCTGTTTCCCGTCCCGGTTTGGCCATCTGGGACCTAGTAATGGTCCTATTTCGTGGGTGCTTCGTCCTAGCACGTGTCCCAGCGCATGCTTGTATTCGGGATAGCCTCGTTTCTGAACCAGTTCTCTGCCTGCTTGGTCCACTAGATACCCGGCGACTCCGGGTCGTAGGGTTGATAGGGCCTTGTCGTTTGCTTCTCTCGCAGTTCTGAACATTCGTTTTACTCCGTTCGGGATTGGTCCTGGCCCGACGAAGTAGTTCCGTTGAATGTCGCTGCAATAGCCCTCGCATTTTACGCCGAAGTCCAGCTTGACAAAGTCCCCGTTTCTGACCTTGACGTTATGGTAGCCGACGTGTCCTGCTGGATTGTTTCCTACGTTTACCGAGGGGCAGTGGTCTTGCGGCCATGCTGTCGAGAGTCTTCTGTCTCTTACAAGCCGGTTCACGTAGACGTGTATTTCCTGGTCTTTCCTCCCGGCTTTGATATAGTCCTCCGCCTCGTCGTAGATCTTTTCGCATTCTTGGATTGACTTCTCGACAAGCTTGACTTCTTCTGGGACCAGTCTAGCGCGGAGGGTTATTGCTAGATCCTCGGCAGAAGCGAATCTCTTCGCGTAGCTTTTCAGCGCTGACCTGAGGTATCTCTCCATTCCGGATGTGAGTCCCTCAGCCGCGCCTTCATCATAGCTGATGTTTACAGCAAGTCTCTTCGGTTTCCTTTTCGAGATGATCTTCCTAAGACTTGGAACTGCTCCTTCGCTCCCGTACCCAATGACATTGTCATAGATCTTCCTCTGCTGCACAGCTTCAGTCTCTAGGCTTCCAACAATTGCTGTTTTCTCTCCATTCTTCTCGATAATGGCCGCAGACCGCCAAGTTAAGTCTCCGAACCTCAGGTCTTGGGCTAGTGGATCCTCGTTTCCCTCCCGGGTGAACGTAATCCACATGTCTATCCCATCATTCTCCATCATCTTCTGGATCATCCTCAGTTTCTTTCTGAGGAAGGGCAATTGCAGGGGGACGCTGTCGAGCTTCACGAATGCGAGGACTACAAAGAGCGGTCTTAGCCTTTTCGATTGTCTTTCACAGCGGGGAGTGAGCGTGATTAGTAGGCAAAAACTCATTCGAGTGACACTGGACTAGGCTGTTAAGATCTTAACTTCCAGGTTGCTTCCCTCGATTCTAGTCTCATTCCGTATTCGATCAGGTCTCGATCACCTCGCTCCTGCCCTTCATTCTGAATCTAGTGTTCATCTTCGAGCTTCCGTCTTTCCTTCCACTCGCGTCAGGCCTCTTGCCGGGCCAGAACATTCCGCCTCAGCTAGACTCTCTAATCCATACAATTACTGGAATCCCTATTGCTGGATCGGCGTCTCAAGCATTCCCTGTCATCGGGACCACTACTGTCAACTGGGGCTATGGACTGGGAGCCTACATGTTCGTGCTAGCGGCTGCCTTGAGGATAATCGGGGTTAGCGATAAGAGGTACTCCTGAATTGCAAGCCGGGAAAATCGGAATGTCCCTGGGCCTTCACTTCCTCAAGCCCCGCCCGCTACGTCTGAAGAGCAGGCTCCAGCACGGAATGACTCGACGAAGTCTCGCTGGCCGTAGAGCGATTCATCGGTGAAATCATTCCGGCTATTGCCCAGTTGCGCCTATCGGCGCTTACCGTCACAGATGCTTTTGTGGATCTTTTCATAGAAGAGGCGATCGTACGTGCCACCACACTTTTCACAGGTCACCTTACGAGACTGGTGAGTGGACTTGAAGGGAGACTTCTTCATCGGAGCGTTACCCATTGGAGGTCGAGCTGCTCTCTGAAAATCGCTCCTCTAAACCTTACTTTTCGGGTTAAGTCAGTCGACTAGGTTGGCGGCTTGACCCATTCCGCGCGCTCTGCTGGGTCTTCTTGATTACGGGCAAAAAGACGGACCGAGGCCCGATCATGAGATAAATCACTACGTTAGCAATTCTCAGTTGCTCCAATACTTGTCAATTGATTTGGAGGAGATGCTTGCTTGTATCAACGATTGTCAGCCTCGTCCCGGCCTACGGTGGCGAAACTGGGAACTTCTTCCGCACCGTGAAACCGTAGCGGGACCGGTGGGATTTGAACCCACGACCTTCGGGTGTCTCCACCTCTAGTGGTGCCGGAGCCCGATGTCCTGTCCTGGTTATCCTCACTCTTGTTATCGAGTGATCTAGACTACGGTCCCATTTTGGGGTCTCTCTTCCCAGGCGATAAAAACTAGCACTCAGAGTAGCTGAGTTGATGATGGTTGCAGTCTCGCGTGGAGTTTTCGCATATCGCGATGTTAATAACGCTGGGAGGCTGAATAGTTAGTGACTCAGTTTATGGGCGAGCGGGGGACACTTTTCTGGGGGGGAGTATGGGTGTTCGCCGTCGCTACCGGACTCGCCAGCATGATATTCATGGCCCTTGCTTTCTATCTTGAGATCAACGGGAGTGGAGCTACTTTCGTGGAGCCAAACAGGGTGATAGCGGCGGCGGAACTGGCGACTGTTGCGACGGGAATGGTTGCGCTAGTTATTCTGTTTGCGAGAAGCGTCGGTCGAATGGACTGACCCCCGTTTCCTTGAACTTCTTCTGAAAGATCGTCGTGAGTCTAGGAGCCATAGCAGCGCCATAGCCTCGGGACATTCCTAGTCTCGTGATCCCCCGTTTCGAGAACAGGACGAGTTTGTTCCCATCGAGCTCCACTTTCTCAAGATCATCATATGGGACTTCGACATCGTTTGGCCCGACCTTGAGGCTGCTGTTGGTCAGGGGGGACTTCACTCGGCGAGCTTGGGCGGTGTATTCCTGTATCGCGTAGCCTGCCGTAACCCCTGCAAGGGCGCCGATCAAGCCGTCGATAAGGAATCCCGCAAATGCCAGAAGAACTAGTGAGAATATTGTTGTCTTTGCTGTCGCCAGCCGTTTCAGAACGAGCCTGGTATCGAAGAAGAATAGCTGGTAAATGCTGGCTCCTAGGATAGCTCGGTCAACGATGAGCGGATCGGAACCTGTAGGGGCTTGTCCTCCAGAGATTTTTGGAGAAGGCGAGAGCTTAATCCCGATGATTATCACTATCGCGGTCACGGGTATGGTAAACACGGGTAGCGCTTCTTCAAGCAGGACGTACAGAATCGCAACGACTAGTAGAGCTGCTCCGGGGAGCAGAACAAGCATTCTCAACGTGCTCATTCTCTGGGTAGGTCGGTGGATTTTATAGGAGTTGGGCTATGCAATGCGCCCCGAGAACAGGGCGAACAGTAACATAGCAAGGACGACGGCAGTGATTCCGACATACTTCACGTCCTTCTCGGCGAAGAAGTAGACCAGTGAGAGCATAACCCTGACCACTGGGGTTGCTATTAGGACTACTATTCCCAGGTAGACGATTCCTGACGCGTTTCCGGTTAAGGCCGCCTCTAGTATGTTGCCTAGAGTGTAATTGCTGAGGGCGGTCGAACTGTCGAAGCCTTGTGCTGCCCAGATTCCGAGACCTATTGCCGCCAAAGCAGCACCGATCGCCACTCCCACGCGCAGCGTATAGGCAACGGGAAGATTGAGATCCACTATCTCACCTGTAGCGAGTTACTCCTTGAAGAATCATGTCGGCCGCTATTACCAATAGTAGGATTGCAAAGAGCAGCTTGATGCGTAGTGGAGGAGTAGAACGCATGAGTCGTGTGCCGATTGATGCTCCGGCAATAACACCGATCATCAGCGGGGCGGCCAATAGGAAGTCGACTTGTCCCCTGAGGAAGTAGACTGAGGCGCTGGCGGCAGCTGTTACTCCTATCATGAAATTACTGGTTGCCGAGGCCGCTTTCATAGGAACCTTGCTCACGAGGTTCATTGTTGGGACCTGAATGATTCCACCTCCAACCCCCAGCAAAGCAGATACTATCCCGGCAATGTAGCTCAAGCCTAGTGTGTGTGGAGCTCGGCTAACAGAGTACTCCGTTCTCACTCCGGTCGCAGAGTCCGGATAATCCCCGGACAACTTTAGAGTCGAAGCGAGTCCATCCGGTTGTACGGCGGGAGGCGAGTCTTGTTTTCGTCCCGCCAACATTACGGCCGCGGCGTATACTAGAAGCGCTCCGAAAAGTATGAAGAGAATTGCCTGGTTGGGCCCTTGAAAGAAGCCTGCTAGAAAAGCGCCCGTGATTGCGCCGGCAACTGTTCCTATTTCAAGAAACATTCCCAGGCGTAGGTTGGTCAAGCGATCGTGGACATATGTCGCCGCTGATGAGCTCGAGGTCGCAACCACTGAGACTAAACTCGCCCCCACCGCGAGTTGAACAGGGACACCTTCAACGAGAGTGAGGAAGGGAATTATGATTATTCCACCTCCAAGTCCGAATAGAGCACCAACTAGTCCAGCGAATATGGATACGAGAAAGATCTCCAATACCATTACGCCGGTTACGATTAGCAAGCGAGCAAGTCCTGGCCCGGTGGAAAGAATCATAATAAGCTTGGTCGTCTTAAGCGCAACTTGGAACCGGGAACAGGCTAGCAGGATTCGACAAGCTCGATGACTGAAACCAATCCGTTTGGAGAATTCAGAAGTCAGTGCGAGGAGGTACTGCGTTCAGCATTCAATGCATTTCAAGAAGCAGTTTCCGAGAAACTTCCGGAAATTGACGTCGCTTCGACGATTGAGAACCCCCCAAACCCCGAACTGGGGCAATTGGCCAGCTCCATTTCCTTCGAACTATCACGGGCCAGAAAAGTCAAGCCGATTATGATTGCGAAGGAGATCGCCGGACACATCAAGACCCATGCGAACTCTCTCATAGAATCCGTCGAAACGGTCGAACCAGGATACATAAATTTCAGAGCTAGAAACTCATCGCTATCGCAGCTAACTCTCACTGCGGCCCTCGAGAGAAGCGGGTCTTATGGGCTCATCAAATCGCGTGAACCAGGCCGGATAATAGTCGAACATACGAGCGCCAACCCTGCACATCCTATCCACATAGGGACTGCGAAGAACGCTATTTTCGGGGATACGCTTGTAAGACTACTATCCGCCCAGGGACACGAGGTTCAGGCTAGATTCTACATTGACGACGCAGGACTCCAATCAGCAACTTTAGCATACGGATACAAACTACTGAATCAACCAGCAATCAGGGAGAAGCCTGACAACTTCACAGGCCGAATCTACTCGATCACCTCCACACTGGTCGAGATCGCAGAGGCAAAGAAACGCCTGGCCCACGTTAAGAGTACGAAAGCGCCTGATTTGGACATCGTAGCGGCCACTAAGTCACTCGACGATTGGATAGGGGTCGCATCGGAGCTTCAAAGCAAATTCCAAGATGAATTCAATACCCTCTCTGACCTGATCGGAAGAGACACAGACCCTGGCGCATCGGTAAGAGAACTCGTCCGAGCCTACGAGAAAGGGGACCCTGAGGCGCGAAGACTCGGCCGGAAGGTCTGTCAACTTGTTCTGACCGGGTTTGAGGAAACTCTTAGGCGAGCCTCCATCTTCTTCAATGACTGGGACTGGGAAAGCGATGTTCTCTGGAGCGGCAGAGTGAGGGAGCTGCTGGACCGTCTAAAGGAGACTGGATTCGCGATCAACAAGGCAGGTTCGTGGCAGCTCGATTTAGAGCGTGCAGTGGAAACCTACGATTTGAGGAAGAAGCTTGGAGTCAGCACCAGTTTCGAGATACCCTCGCTCATTCTTACACGCTCGGATGGGACCACACTATACACTACACGGGATATTGCCTACAGTCTGTTCAAATTCGAGAAAGCAGACCGCGTCATCACAGTCATCGGGGTAGAACAGTCAATTGCACAGCTCCAGCTCCGAGTCGCCTTGTGGCTGCTAGGCCACAAAAGAGAGGCTCAGAACTATCACCACTACAAGTATGGACTTGTCGAGTTAGAGGGGGAACGCATGTCTGGAAGAAGGGGAAGATACGTGACGTTTGACCAAGTGCTAGACGAGGCAAAGTCCAAGGCCAGGGCCGAAGTCGATCGGCGATCGGGAGAACTACTTGAAGACCAGAAGGCGACTGTGGCTGAGCGAATATCGGTCTCGGCTGTCCGCTTCACCATCTTGTCAGTCGAGGCTGCAAAGTCGACCAACTTTGTCTGGAACAGAGCGCTAAACTTTGAAGCTAACAGTGCGCCATTCATCAACTACGCCTATACCCGGGCCCTAAGCATTCTGAAGAAGATAGATAGATTCCAAGCACCCGAGAACTACGAACTTCTCAACGAGCCCGTTGAGAAGGAACTGGTACTGTCTCTCTCCAAGTTTCCCGACGTTTTCACAAAATCAGCGAACGAGCTTGACCCAACAGCCATTTGCCTGTACGCAAACGAGCTCTCTCAACGCTTTCACGAGTTCTACGAGAAATCTGACATATCGCACCTAGCAGACCCTGACCTAAAGATGCAAAGGGCCGCGCTGGTAATGGCGGTCAAGAACGTATTACGAAGTATTGCTAGTCTGCTGGGGCTGCAATTTGCCGAGCGGATGTAGAAGTCCCAGCATGAGCGACCTTCTCGGCAATCGCCCTTCCCATATCGCTGGTCTTGGATGAACCACCAAGATCATACGTGAGCACTTTTCCTTCCTCCAACACCTTAACCGTAGCCTTTCCGATCCTGTCAGCTGCTCTCCTTTCCCCCAAGTATTCCAGCATCATCTTTACCGCCTCGATAGTTGCGATGGGATTGACTTTGTTCTGCCCTGTGTACTTCGGGGCTGATCCGTGGACTGGTTCGAACATTCCATAATGGTCCCCTATGTTAGCACCTGCAGCAACACCTAGGCCACCCACAAGCTGGGCCGATTCATCCGAGAGAATGTCTCCGAAGAGGTTCGTCGTCACGATTACGTCGAAGCTCTCGGGTCTCTTGATCAACTGGGCCGTCGCAATATCGATGTGAAGATCCTCAAGCGTCACATCAGGATAAGATCTTGCCATATCGAGGACAGCCTGTTTGAAGATTCCATCCGTAATCTTGAGAATGTTCCCCTTGTGAACATAGGTAAGCCGGTTTCGCCGATTCGATGCCAGCTCAAGGGCGAACTTTGCAACTCTCTCAGAAGCGGCCTTAGTGATTATGCGCATTGCGATTCCGACACCGGGAGCTGCCTCAAACTCCTTGCCAGCGTACAAACCCTCGGTGTTCTCTCTGACGATGATCATGTCGATTCCTGGCTTTAGAGAGCTCACGTTGGGAAGGGTACGAGCCGGTCTCACGTTCGCATACAAGTCGAAAATGCTTCGGAGAGTCACGGCAACACTGCGAGGCGAGCCAGGCTCCTCAGGAGTCGTCATTGGTCCCTTGAGACAGGCCTCGGTCTTCTTCAGCATCTCCAAGGTCTGTTTAGGAAGATTGGTCCCATACTTCTCAATGCAATAGGCACCCGCTTCACCCTTGAGATATTCTAGGCGAACCGGCTCCACTTTCTGCAATGCATCAAGGACCGTCAGGGCGGCGTCCACAACCTCTGGTCCAATGCCTTCCCCAGGAAGAATCCCGATCTTGTGTGCCTTCGTAGACATGGCTTCGCGGCCGTTTTTTCTAGGCGGCCTTCAAAAAGGCTTTGACAACTGAGCTATCCTGTACTGGCGAAGTCTACCTCGGTATTCCTTATTTAGGTTCGAAATCTCTCGCCTAAACGGCTGCAGTTTCCATGCAAGTTCCCCGAGGTCTCGAGGGTGTCATAGTTGCATCAACTGAACTTACTAAGATAGACGGGCAGGCAGGCCGTTTGGTCTATCGCGGATACGACGTGACAGAGTTGGCCGGAATAGTTCCGTATGAAGCGATCGCGCATCTCTTATGGTTCGGCCAACTACCAACAAAGGAACAACTAGGAAAACTACAGAGTCAATTGGCGAGTAACCGTCGGCTTCCCCCAGTTGTCACAGAATTCCTGGAACAGGCAGCCAGAGTGGCTGAGCCGCTCTCCCTACTTCAGACCTCGATCTCGATCCTTGGAGGGCTAGAGGAGACGAAAGCAGCCTCAATAATTGATGCAAGCCTAGCTCTGACAGCCCGTATGCCCACAATTTTGGCCACCGGGTATCGACTCCGAAGTAGCCAAGCACCACTCGAACCGCGCTCAGATCTCGGCCACGTCGCAAACTACCTCTACATGCTTACTGGAAGCGTCCCGAAGCAAGAACACGTTCGAGCACTTGATGCCTACTTCACACTCCTTGCAGACCATGGTCTCGGTGCATCCACATTTGTGGCACGAATAGCCGCCTCAACTCTGACGGATGTGTATTCAGCAGTTGTGGCTGCCATATCGGCACTAAAGGGCCCCCTGCATGGGGGTGCACCAATCTTCGTTTGGGAAATGCTTCAGGCGATAGGCAATCGGGAGAACGCCCGAGATTGGCTTACTGATCATCTTGCAAAGGGGGATAGAATAATGGGCTTTGGACACAGAATCTACCGAACTGAGGATCCACGATCCAGGGTTCTGAAACGTCTCGCCAAGGAGATAGTGGAACCAAGACTTTTCGAGCTTGCATCGACTGTTGAGGCCGAAGCACGTGAATTGCTCAGGAAAGAGCACCCTGAAAGGGCAATTGATACGAACGTGGAGTTTTACTCCTCATTAGTCCTTCATGCAGTGGGGATTCCTCCCGAACTCTTCACTTGCACTTTCGCGTCAGCCCGTAGTGTCGGGTGGACCGCTCACATCATCGAGCAACGGGCAGACAATAGGCTTTTTCGGCCGGAGGCCGAGTACAAGGGAAAGCTGGACTTGAAAGTTCATGAATCGCCCGTCAAGACTGTCGCGTGATAGGTCTAGTATTGAAGTAATGATTCGTCCCGGACCAACTTGTTAATCCAATAGTGAGAATCGTCAACGCTAGCTATTGCTTATCTATCCACTTGTCAACTCGCCGCTACTTGGGGCCGGTTCCATGTCGGAGATTGAAAAGGGGCTTGAGGGGGTTGTGATTGGCAAGAGCGCTATCACTTTCATCGATGGCTTAGCAGGCGTCCTTAGGTACAGAGGAATCAACATCAAAGACCTCGCACGGAATTCCACGTTTGAAGAGGTTGCCTTCCTACTTTGGAGAGGCAAACTCCCGACAGAGGACGAACTTCGCTCATTTCAAAGAGAACTTTCGCGGAATAGAACTGTTCCTCCCGACGTTCTTTCACTGCTCAAAAACATTCCGAAAGGGGCAGACCCTATGGAAGCAATTCGGACCGCGGCTTCCTTCACAGCCGCTCGCCCTCGAAAGAAAACAGAGAGTTTCCAGGATGCAAACAATCGTAAGGCAATCGAGCTTCTCGCCAGCTTGGCCCCTATGGTTGCGACTTATGAACGAATTCGCAAAGGCAAGCGCGCCATCAGACCCGAGAAATCTTTGGGACACGCTGCCAACTTCCTACTTCTAATGACAGGACAGAAGCCCAGTGAAGCCATGGTACGTGCCTTCGACACAGTTTCAGTTTTGTATGCCGACCATGAAATGAACGCGTCTACTTTCGCCGCTATGGTGACCGTGTCAACTCTAGCAGACCTAGGAGGTGCAGTCACCAGTGCGATTGCAACGCTAGCCGGTCCACTGCACGGAGGATCGAATCAACGCGTGATGGAAATGCTTGAGGAAATCGGATCGGTCGAAAAAGTGGAGAAATTCGTTGATGACGAACTAGGGGCGGGTAGGCGTATCATGGGGTTTGGTCACAGAATCTACAAGACATTTGACCCTCGCGCCCTGATTCTGAAAGAGGTCGCCGATCAACTGACAGTAGGTACGAGAGGTCGAAAATGGTTTGACATTGCGGAGAGGGTTGAGAATGCGGTATGGGAGAAGAAGGGTTTGCGACCCAACATAGAACTATACGTTGCCGTCACACTTGGTGCCTTGGGGGTCCCCAGAGACCTGATGCCGGCGGTTTTTGCGTGTAACAGAGTTGCCGGATGGATTGCCCATATCTTCGAGCAATATTCAGACAACCGACTGATTAGACCCTTGACTGAGTACGTGGGACCAGAGGAGTCCGAGTATGTTCCCCTGGCTGATCGGGCCTAGCGCTTAACCCAGTGCTCTGTCTTCCAGTCCCAAATCAGGTGTTGGTTGGGATCTGCGGCCTCGATGCGAGGACGCTTGTCCCCAATGGAATCCATGATGAAGCCTGTCCCGCAGCCCGCGCACTCTGCGAGCACTCTCATCTCTGATAGCTGAGTCATCTGGAACTCGCGCTTTTCGCATTTCGTGCAGCTGAACATAATGGCCTATCGCGTTGCGAGTGAGTTAGGCTCAGGATATGAAGCTGTTCCAACACTAAGTGCTCTGGCTTGGAGTGGTGATCTTCGACAGCTCAAACTCTCTAGCTATCGGTCTGGCGTTCTTCATCCTCCTTGATAGGCATCATGCTCGTTATGATGGGCTTTCTAGGAAGCCAAGAGACGGAGAGGAAACAGGCTCAGGCCCCGGGATATTCAGTCTACACGCGGGAAATAGTGAAAGTCAGGAGTAGCCATTGCGGGAGTCTGAACATCGAGACAAGTACTCGCTGCACCAACTGCGGCGCTAGCCTTTAGCGGGCCAGCCCTCTCTCCTTGAAAGATATGTGTCCGGCGATTTACCCGCTTTCAAAAAGGCTTGTAGTTTACTTGGAGAATTGTAATAGTGACTTGCCAATCGTATCCATGTTCACTGCCGCTTTTCCCAGCATTCCTTACAGTAAATCCAAACGCACGGTTTGCCGCACTCCATGCAGACGTTGACGTCGGGCTTGCTCCCCCAACCTTCGAATTTGGCGTGGCCGGTTTGCTCGCCCGTCTGACTGGCTCCGTGCTTGCGCTCGCGTCTCATTGTAGGCAAATCAGTTCAGTTTCTTACTGCCGTGGTTGCTTGAGAATTTTTCTCCTACTCGAGGACGCAGTTTCTTCAAATGCTCCAAGCGGGTAAGCCCATTTAAAGAAATTCCTAGGACAACTCCCATGTTGGGGGCTGCAGTAGTCCTCCCAGAGAAAAAATGTCAGTCGAATCCTTACAGAACAAGAAGACAGCGCTTTCAACTCGTCGAGTGCTATTGCTCGTGCTTATCGTCGGCCTCGGCACGGGTCTAGTTGCATACACTGTAGGCGAAGTTCTTGCGACCAACGCAGCCCAAGCTAACCAAACAGGCCAGTCAATCAACGGTGGCTTTCCTGCCTTTGGTCCGAGAGGCTTGGAAGGCGGACGCTATGGCTTGTACAGGCCCAATAGCACTGGCACGAGGCTGAGCTTCAGAGCACTTAGCACCGTAAGCAATGTATCCGTAACTGGATTCAGCATTGTCGACAGCAATCACGTATCCGTCAGCCTGACCTGGACCGGGACCGGCAGTGCTCCAGCACTTACCATCGTGGGTGCAGCACCCGGACTCAGTGGTAGCAACACGTTGTCAGCGGGCTGGGGAACTTCAACCACGATGTCAGTGAGCTTGGTGGGAACGGGATCGCTCTCATCAGCTTCCACGTGCGTCCGTGTCCTCGTAGTACCATTCACTGGACCATAACGCGAAGACGACAACGATCGGAAACTTCCCCTTTTTTCTTTCGCCTCGGAACCTTCTCATAAGCCAAACTTGAGTCCAGAGTCTCCAGGTTAGCTTTGAATCAACGCTAAAGACCGGAAAATATCGCTGGAGAAATAAACTGGTATCTAATTCTGCATTAAGGTGAGCTAGCCTAATTTAGCCGAAACTGGTCTATCTAGGCTCGGTATTGACTGTGGACCAGGCGAGTTCTGCCTCACAACCGGGTTGGCGAAGGTACCTCAGGTATGCTCCATTACTTTTCCTAGTCAGCGTTCTCGTTGGAGCAGCTTACGCGGGTTTCGTTGCGACTCACACGTTCACATTTCCATCGACCACGGCTGCGATTGTCAACAAATCTTATGCTGTAGGCTTCGTCGCGAATGAGATGACTCCGGTCTTGACGACATGTGGCTCCTCAACATGCTTTAGCGTCACATCGACCAGCCCGGTAACCGTTATCGCTTCGTCTACGTTGACTGGAGGCTCAGGAGTGACTCTGACTCAAATCGATGTAGTTCCCCTTACGACCTCCTGCAGTCCGACCCAACCAACTAGCAATACGGGGCTCGTGGTGATTCCATTGCCGGGTCAGTCACCGTCAACAATCACTCTCAGCGCATCCACTGATTATGCATATTGCATCTATTACACGAGTGCCTCCTCGATCACTGCGGGTATTCTGTCGATAAATTACTCAACCTAGGCGCTAGTAGGTACCCGAATAGTTTTCGTGGTGTACGAATAAGCATAAAGGATTCTCCGGGGGACGGCGGGGTCCGGGCTGGTAGTCAAAGCCAGGATAGCTGGGCGTGGCTTGAAGCGTGGTTTCGCCTGTTTCCAGCTGCCAGGACCACGTAAAGCCGGGGTCCTACTTCTTCTTCGCCGGTTGGATGCTGATCTGGCCGTCGGTCATTGTCGGGAGCAGGGTGTCTCATGATTTCAAATACCCCCTCTGGGCGGGCAGAGGTAGACGAGCAACTCTAGAGGCAAAGCTCGCCGCTCACGGAGCTTAGTTTTGGATGAGGCTTTGCGTAGTATCCCAGAGCGTTTCTTCTATCGAGTTGTCTAGCCTGCTTAGCAAGACCGAATTTTCACTTAAGCTTCTCACCCGAGGAAAGAACAGTTTTGGGTAGGGTCTGTTCGATGGTTCCACACATCGGGGACAAATGTCGAGACAAAGTCGGGGATTCAACTATGGGTGCCCTTGCTCGGTAACCGGTTCCATCTGGCAGACGCAATTCTTTTATCAGGTTACCTGTCTCTGTCCTCTTAACGGCTTGCAAAACGGCTTCTTCACCAGCATGAATCCCACATTTCAGCCGGGAAATCTAATTGGACCTCTGATTTGCAATACATTGCAATGCATCTAAAATCTTAAGTAATCATCATAAATAACCTCGTCGCGCGTCTCATGAGCGAAGTATCTTCTCGCAGCCTAGCTAAGAAGACAGAAACAGTATCCTACCGAATCCGCGCCGACTTAAAGTCAGCTCTCGAAGACGAGGCCAAAAGGCTGGGCATCAACACCAACGCACTAGTCTCCCAGATCTTCAGCCGACACATAAGCTGGGGACGATACGTTGGCCAGCTCAAGTTCATTCCCGTCAGCAAAGACTTTCTCAGGCTCGTATTCGAATCCCTATCCCAAGAACAAGTAGAGAACATCGCAAGACTCCTAGGAGAATCCGTAGCCCACGAAGAACTCTTATTTCTTTTCCAGCACATAACCCCAGAAACTGTCCTCATGTTCACGGACCTCTGGGCCAGCCACTTTGAAGCCTGGGATCACAAGTACCAAGGAGGCAAACACGTCTTCACAATCAAGCACGATGTCAACCTAAACTATTCCCGCTTCACCAAAGAATACATCTCCTCCCTGCTTGAGAGCGCAATCGGGAAAAAAGTCAACTTCGAGGCCATGTCCCCCAACTCCGTGACCTTCACTTTCGAAGACTACCCAAAAGACTGGCGAAAAAACGAGAGCAACAATACGGGCTTAAACAACAATCTCCACAGATCGAACAACCCCGAGAAAGTCATGCAAGAGTAAGCGGTACTTTTCTCAACCATCAGGGGCCAATCGTCTCCAGCAGGATCCCACACCTCAACTCAAGTAGTAGTAGTAGGTGACTGTATCGTAACGTTCAACGTTCAGCCCGGCGCCGGTCCCAGCTGAGTCTATCGGGCCTTCGACCGTGGCTTTCGCACACCCATGCCATACGACTCGGGGAATTGCTAATAACAGCTCTTAAGCCGGGCTGGTTCTTTGTGGGCTGGTAGTCGAGTCAGGACCAAGACGGCGGCCTGCGAAGCCGCAAATCGTGGGTTCGAATCCCACCCAGCCCGCTTTTCGCCCTCCGGGCTCAAAGCTAACGATTTAGGACTGTCCTGGGACTGTCCTCGCGTCGAACAACTTACGCGTTTCAACCCACAACGAGGAACGAGGCAAAGTTAGACACGCGTACACACGTCCCCCTATCCTCTCAGTCGAGCGTCACAGACTCAGGCTTAAACGCTTGTACAAGTCTGACGGCCCACTCATAATGCATGTTCAAGCTTATCCTAATGTCCAGGGTTTGACCGTCCGCGGAAGTTATCTTTAGCGATCCTGTTCTGAAAAAACCAGGAGGC
>WNGQ01006711.1_pt1 | contig 20443 bp, 21 predicted proteins | sample 5407661 | NCBI WGS metagenome assembly WNGQ01 (sample SAMN13153382, study PRJNA577476) | soil metagenome | isolation source: 60 cm soil or saprolite under Garry oak tree replicate 2 | place: USA:California | collected 2016-06-15 | reverse complement strand
CGAAAGCTGCTCGTGCTCAGGTTGTGAGCGAGTTGCTCGGACTTCGCGAGCTGTATCCGAAACTCTCCATGGCCAAAAGCATGATTGAGGGCTACCTGACCCCGCCCTCAAGCCCAAGCGATTGCGTTTTCGCCAAGACCACCCGCTGTATCACAGCCGATCTTCGGACGCGCGTGACTCCCTGCCAATTCGGCGGCAATCCGGACTGCTCCCAATGCGGTTGCGCCGCCTCAGCCGGTTTCAATTCCATCGCTCGCGCCCGACTCCCCGGAGGTATTCCTGTAGGCTGGCTGTACAACAATTCGCATAAGGTAGGCAGCATCGTTGCGGGGATGCGCGGAGAGAACGCGGGCTGAACAAATGGGGACGTAGCCCTATGTCCCCATTTTTGAACTCAAAAAATGGGGACATAGGGCTACGTCCCCATTTGCGTTTCCTACAATGGAATGTTCCCGTGTTTCTTCGGCGGATTACTATCCCGCTTCGTATTGAGCATGCGCAATGCGGTAATTAACTTTCGCCGGGTGTACTTCGGTTCGATGACCTCGTCGATAAAACCGTTTTCAGCGGCGATGTAAGGATTCGCAAATTTCTCTCGAAACTCTTCGACCTTTTCCTGGCGCTTCTTGGGTACATCTTCGGCCGCCGCAAGCTCCCGGCGATAAATGATGTTGACTGCGCCTTCCGGTCCCATGACGGCGATCTCCGCGGTGGGATAGGCAAAATTGATATCCGTACGAATGTGCTTGCTGGCCATGACGCAGTACGCGCCGCCGTACGCCTTGCGCGTGATCACTGTTAATTTCGGGACCGTCGCTTCAGCAAATGCAAAAAGAAGCTTCGCGCCATGCTTGATGATGCCGCCGAATTCCTGATTCGTTCCCGGCAAGAATCCGGGCACATCTTCGAATGTCACAAGCGGAATATTGAATGCGTCGCAGAAGCGGACGAAGCGCGCACCTTTGATCGAACCTGCGATATCCAAACAGCCCGCCAGGTAGGACGGCTGATTTGCCACGATCCCAACGGAACGCCCATCCAAACGTGCGAATCCGATGACCAGGTTTTTGGCGTAGTGTTCCTGAACCTCGAAAAAATAATTCTCATCGACCACCGCATGGATAATGTCCTTCATGTCGTATGGTACGTTCGACTCGGAAGGCACCATTGTGTTCAGCGCTTCTTCAACGCGATCCCAGGGATCGTTTGCCGCTCGACGCGGCGGGTCCTCCAGGTTGTTCGAGGGAATGAACGAAAACAACTCGCGTAAAAGCAGCAAGCACTCTTCATCGTTGTGAGCGATGAAATGAGCCACACCGCTTGTGCTGTTATGAGTCATGGCGCCGCCGAGTTCTTCCTTGGTGACTTCTTCGTGAGTAACGGTTTTTATGACATCGGGACCGGTAACGAACATGTAGCTGGTCTTTTCGACCATTACAATGAAGTCGGTGATGGCCGGCGAGTACACTGCGCCGCCGGCGCACGGCCCCATAATTGCAGAAATCTGGGGAATCACACCCGAAGCAACGGTGTTTCGCAGAAAAATATCGGCGTAGCCGGCCAGCGATATCACGCCTTCCTGAAACGGTGAAGTCCTGGGCAAAGACGTAAACCAGGCGGCCGTCGATACGGCCGTATCCTGCAACGACGCCGTCGCCTGGATATTGCTGCTCCTGCATCCCGAAGTCGAGGCATCGGTGTCTGACGAATTTGTCGAGCTCTTCGAATGAATCCTTGTCGAGCAGTAGTGAAATCCGCGCGCGAGCAGTTAATTTGCCTTCAGCTTTCTGCCGTTCGAGACGCTGCTTGCCTCCGCCGAGCTCGGCGATACGGTTCAGCTCAAGAAGGCGATCAACGCGGGAGGATGCGGTGATTTTCGTCATCATAAAAGAGAAGGCCGCGGCCGTTTTATTTAATCACGGGAACCCTTTCCCAATCTTTCAGGAACTGCTCGACGCCCTTATCCGTCAACGGATGCTTGAAGAGCTGTTCAAAGACTTTGGCAGGCATGGTACAGATATCGGCACCCATTAAAGCGGCCTGCACGACATGGATTGGATTTCGGATGGACGCGACGAGCACTTCAGTCTTGTATTCATAGTTATTGAAAATCGTGACGATGTCGCGGATCAGATCCATGCCGCTCTGTCCGACGTCGTCCAGGCGGCCGACAAACGGGCTGACGAAATAAGCGCCGGCTTTAGCAGCCATAATGGCTTGGGGTGCGGAGAACACCAGCGTCACGTTCACGCGAATACGTTCCCCGCTCAGGATTTTTGTGGCCTTCAATCCGTCCTTCGTCATAGGACACTTCACGACAATGTTGCGATGGAGCTTTGCCAGGTGCCGTCCTTCTTCGATCATGCCGCCCGCATCGCGGCTCACGGTCTCTGCGCTTACAGGCCCATCAACGAGAGAGCAAATCTTAAGAAGCTGGTCTTCGAAAGCATTGCCCTCTTTCGAGATCAGGGTTGGGTTCGTCGTGATCCCGTCCAGAACGCCGGTGCTGGCGGCATCGCGAATCTCATCGATATTGGCAGTGTCGAGGAAGAATTTCATGACTGTGCACTCCTAGTGCCTAGTGGGATCCAACCATTGTAGCAAGTTCGCGGACAAGACCGCCCTACGGAACTCGAAAGGGGATGGTCTTGGCGCTTTCGTTTCCGAATTCATCGACCGCTGAAACTGCGTAATACAATCCGGGCCGATATGCAGAGTCAATAAACGCATTCGTGGTGACCAGACGATCGGTCGCCAGTCTGAATTCTCCATCGGCGCGATCGCTTCGAAACACACGGTAGCCCGCCAAGTCTGTTTCGGGATTGGCGGTCCAGGTCAGGAAGGCGCCCGTGCCCGACAGGACAACATCAAGTCCGGAAGGTATCTGAGGCGGAGTTTTGTCCTCCGCAAGGACTGTGATCGGCTCCGGGCCCACTCCTGGAACCATGCGACCTTGAAACCGTCGCACGGCAGTAAGCTCGTAAACATAGGTCTTATCGGCCTGGTATCGGTCATCCTCATAGCTAGTTTCCGAGACGACGGCAGGCTCCTCGGGAGGGTCGATCCGGTTCACTAGATATACGTCTGCCAGCTCCGGGTGGTCCTGCGGCTTGCCCCAGTACAATGTGATCTTCCGCTGATCGACAACCGCCTTAACCCCGGCAACCTTTCCCGGGACTTCAACGGGCGTAATTGAAACAGGATTCGAATTCTCCGAAAGCTTACCGCGAGCCGTTTCCGCCTGCACTGTGAAAGTGCGCTGCTGCAACAGAGTCGAGCCAACCGGAAATTCGTAGGATTGCATTTGTCCCGCCGCATTCACGTTGACCGCAGCAATGACGGAATCATTGCTGCGTATGCGGATCTGGGTGAGATCCGTAGCCGCGGAGCCATCGATATTCCTGGCAGGATTCGTCCAAGTGAGAACCAGGCTGTATCCGGTTTGATGAACAGCAAGATCCTTTACAGCGCCAGGAATTCGGACGAAGGGCGGGAGCGGATCGCCAACTTTGCCACAACCCGCAACAAGCAGGAGGAGCCCGACAATTGCGCGACGCATTTAGAGGATGTATCGGCTAAGATCTTGGTCCTTGACGATTTCGGCCAGCATCTTCTGCACGTAAGCCGCGTCGATCCGGATGGTTTTCTTCTTCAAGTCCGGCCCCTCGAATGAAATCTCATCGAGAAGCTTTTCCATAATCGTATGCAGACGGCGGGCCCCGATGTTTTCGGTGTTTTCGTTGACGGTTGCAGCGAACCGGGCGATCTCTTGCACAGCATCATCGAGAAACGTCAGCTTGACGCCTTCGGTTTCGAGCAACGCGACGTATTGCTTGATCAGTGCATTCTGCGGCTCCGTCAGAATTCGCACGAAATCATCGACTGTGAGCGAATCCAACTCAACGCGAATTGGAAAACGTCCCTGTAGTTCCGGAATCAGGTCCGCCGGCTTGCTGACGTGGAATGCGCCCGCCGCGATGAACAGGATATGATCGGTACGCACCATGCCATACCGGGTATTCACGGTGGTTCCTTCGACAATGGGCAGGATGTCGCGCTGCACCCCCTCGCGGCTGACGTCGGGTCCGTGACCCGATTCACGTCCCGCGATTTTGTCGATCTCATCAAGGAAAATGATCCCGTTATTCTCGACCCGTTCAACGGCGAGGCGCGTCACCTGATCCATATCGACAAGCTTTTGTTCTTCTTCCTGAATCAGATAGTCGATCGCTTCCGCAACTTTCATCTTACGCTTTTTTGTCCGCTGCCCGAGAAAACCCGGCAGGATGTCTCGGATGTTGATATCCATCTCCTCCACACCCTGATTGCTGATGATCTCAAACGAAGGAAAGCTACGCTCCTTGACTTCAATCTCGACCATGCGGTCGTCGAGTTTGCCGTCCCGGAGTTGCGCGCGCAGTTTCTCCCGCGTGCGGTTCCATTGATCCGAGGCGGCGCGAGCTGTTTCATCGATGGAGCTATCACGGGAAGGCATCGCCGGCAGAAGAAGATCGAGAATGCGCTCTTCAGCGTTGCCGTCCGCTTTCTCTGCGACTTCTTCGAGCTTTTCGTTTCGGACCATCTCAATCGCAATCTCGACGAGATCGCGAATCATCGACTCCACATCACGGCCGACGTATCCAACCTCGGTAAATTTAGATGCTTCGACTTTAAGAAAAGGCGAGTTGGCCAGCTTTGCCAGGCGGCGTGCGATTTCGGTTTTACCTACACCTGTCGGCCCAATCATGATGATGTTCTTCGGCATCACCTCTTCCGCCATCTCAGGCGCAAGCTTCTGACGGCGAATGCGATTTCTCAGCGCAATGGCCACAGCGCGCTTCGCGCTGCCCTGGCCAATTACGTATTTGTCCAGCTCCTTGACAATCTCTCGCGGTGTCAGTTCATCCAGATGGGGGGTCTCATCCACCATTTCGTGTGCGTACATAGTTCAACTTCGATTCTAGCATCAGCTAGCCGCAGATTACGCGGAATGCGCAGATCAAATCGGTGAAATCCGCGCAATCTGCGGCTCACAATTCTTCCAGGGTGATGCTCTCGTTCGTGTAGATGCAGATTTTCGCCGCGATCTGCATGGCTTCCAGCGCAATCTCGCGAGCGTTTAAATCGGTAAACTTGCTCAGCGCGCGCGCGGCGGCAAGCGCGTACGCTCCGCCGGAGCCGATGCCGATCAAGCCATCGTCCGGTTCGATCAGATCACCTGTTCCGGAGATGAGGAACGTGCTCTTGTCGTCGGCCACGATCATCACGGCCTCAAGGTGCCGCAACGATCGGTCGGTCCTCCAGTCTTTGGCAAGCTCGACAGCCGCGCGGCTCAGATTCCCGTGAAACTGTTCGAGCTTGGCTTCGAAGCGTGAGAATAGAGCGAAGGAGTCCGCCGAAGAGCCGGCAAATCCCGCGAGAATCTTGTCGTTGTAAAGACGCCGGATCTTCTTTGCGCCGTGCTTGATGACCGTTTCGGCCAGAGTCACTTGACCGTCACCTGCGATGGCGACCTTGCCGTTCTTGCGGACGCAGATGATGGTCGTAGCCTGAATAGAAGGATTCATTTTGTTTATTTCGACGCTGGGACTGCGAAAAGACTGTCGGAAAGACCGGAATTATAAGCTGCAGTTTCAGCTCGGATCTCCATGGTCTTTACGCCATCGGTAAAGCGGCCTACAAACATAGGGGTCATCACACCTTGAAATTTGTGCCAATTACCGTACAGCTCCTCTTGAAGGGCGGACTCATTCGCCCGCCGGATCTGCATCTTGACCGGCAGATTGGTGTCGCGATCTACATAAAAGCGAATACGGTTTTTCGCCGCGTCGCGCAGTTCGACAACGTCCGTTCTCTTGAAATCGATGATCTCAGTAGGAAGATTCTGAATCGTCGTTTGTGGATGCTTGATGACAAACCGCAGCACGTAATCAAAGCTGGTTTTGAAATTCGCCAGGAATTCCTCGCTCTGAGCAGCGGATTGGGGCTCCGTCCCTTTCTTGCCTTCGATCTTCCAACCTTCGCTACCTTTGTTAATCGTGATCGATCTGTTCCTTTCCCTGCCGAACTCGGTGCGCTCCATGTCCGGAAACTTGATGTAGTCCAAATAGAAATCACCGCCGCTCAGCCCGCCCCTGCTGAATGAAAAGAATCGGCCGGAAGTATGAATTTCTTTCACGTCAAGGAAAGCAGGACCGCCGAGGGCCTGAATCATTTGATCGACGACCTGGTTGGGTCTCGATTGGGTCCACGCTGCACTGGAAAGTGCGAGAGCAAAGATAAAAGAGCCAAGGAATCGCGTTAGTTTTTTCATGCCAAGCTGGATTCATTATAACGAAGGCGCGCTTCGTCGATAAATGATGTGAATAGGCCTCGATAATCCCATCGGGGGCGAACGCAACCGGGCGGAGATTGCGCCCTGGATTCTGCACGGACTGATGATGATAGCTGTTAACTTCAACCTCAGATCGGCCCGCAAGCCGGGCAATGAGGCTACCCTGGGGGATATGAACCACATGGCGCGCGGGCGGCTTGCCATCGTCCTCATCGTGAGTCTCGTGGTCCGGAATTAAGGATGGAATGTCCTGGACGAGTGAGCCTCCCCGGTGAACGTTGATACTCTGAACGCCAAAGCAGATGCCCAAAACCGGCAGCTCTGTCTGTTCTATCAGGTCGAGGATGGCAAAGTCTGTAGCATCCCGTTCGGGATAGAGACGTCCGAGCTTGGGGTGTGGAGTGGCGCCATAATGCGCAGGATCAATATCGGTCGGGCTGCCGGGCAGAAGGATTCCCTGCACGCGCTGGACGTATTCGCGAACGACCGGGCGATCACCCGTGGACGGGATCAGCAGCGGGAGACCGCCGGCCCATAGAACCACATCGAGATAATGACGAATCTGGCCGACGTACTCAGATTTTTCTTGATAACGAGTAGGAATTCCGATCCAGGGTTTTTTCATGATTAAAAGCCGCTACGATTTCCTCGCGCACCCGATTTGCCAACTCGGTGTTGGAAAGTCCCGTCGAGGCGATGGGATTTCCGACTGTCACTTCGACGTCTCCGCCACGTACGTGATAGGTCGTTGGAACCAGCACCAATCGGGATCCTCGAATTGTCACCGGGACAGCCTCAGCGTTCGACTTGGTAGCCAACATGAAACCGCCGCCTTTGAACGGCTTGATACTGCCGTCGCGGCTGGTTCCACCTTCCGGAAAGATGACGATAGGGGTCCCGCGCTTGATCGTATCCGCCGCCTCGCGTAGTGATTTGACGGCGGCATGTGGATTTTCTCTATCTATAGGGACGTGGCCGGAACGCCGCAGATGCCATCCCAGAAATGGATATCGGAACAACTGCTTTTTCGCCGCAAACCGGAATTGGAACGGCAGCGCAGTCAATATGATCGGAATATCCATGTGACTCTGGTGGTTCACACAAAGCACGTACGGAACATTCGGCTGAATGTGCTCGAGGCCGGTGACACGAACGCGCACTCGCGCAGTCCACAAAATCATGCGCGACCACATTCGTGCGCACCCGTGCTGGATGCGTCCGCGCGAGTCGAGAAACGAGCTTGCGACCGATATCGAACCCATTACAGCCGTGTACAGAAAGATGAGAGGGGCCGTGACACATAGGGATCGCGCATAACTGAGTTTGTGCAGGAGGTTCGTCATTGAACTAGCCTGATGGACGTTACTCTAGCACGAGCCGTGCCTCTCCAACGCGGCTAGATCCGCATCGGCATCGGCCGAAGCTCGCGCCGGAAGGGATCGAGTACGAAGCCGAATCCTTCGAGCGTCGTCGCGCCCATCAGGGCGGCATCGCCTTCCTTGCCAAAAATGACCGGGGCATGAGTAACTTCGCCGAGATATTCAAACCCGGCAATCCCCATCTGCCGCTCGACACCTTCACCGTTCGCGAGATAGAAGCGTTTCATCGTGCGTGGTTCAATCTCCAGTTGTTGAAGCACGGTGGCGGGAACTAAGGAATAGCCGGCGCCCGAATCCAAGGTGAATTTAACCTCTGCTACTCGGGCAGGATCGACAGGGTTGAAGACTTTCGCGTCAATCGTCGTGATGCCCATCAATTCTCCTTTGGTTTTGGGCAAAGGGCTGATCTCACTATAGCATCGATTACTGCAGCACCGGCCGTGCTTCTCCAATCAGATACAAAGAACCGCAGATGACGACGGTTGTATCTGCGGGAGCGGATGCACGCGCGAACTGAATCGCATTTGAGACGGAAGGTTCCACGCGCGATCCCGCAACCAGTCCTTGCAAATCTCCAGGGTCTTTCGCGCGGCTGCTTTGGGTTTTCGTGAAGATGAACTGATGGACGTGGGGTCTTAAGATCGCGATCATTTCTCCGAATTGCTTGTCCGCCATTGCGCCAAAGATCATCCACACGCCTTGCGGATAGAACTCTTCAAGAAATGCAGCAAGCGCGGTCGCGGCGGCCGCATTGTGAGCGCCATCAAGGAGGAACTTTCCGATTCGTTCCAAGCGGCCCGGCCAGGTTGCCGTGTTGACGCCTCGCACGATGTCGGGTGCCGGAAGCCCCAGGCACTCGGCCGTTCGGACGGCAACAGCGACGTTATCGATTTGATGCCGGCCGGCCAAACGCGGCCGGAGGTTCCGATGTTGGCCTATGTCCAGTTCGAAATAGCCTTCGCCCAGCGAGCGGACATTTTTTTCGAGGCCTCCCGCTCGGATCAGACGCGCTCCAGCCCTGTCGCGGATAGCCGGCAGATCGGCCATGGGGCCGATAATGACCCGTTCCGTAGCTTTCATGATGCCCGCCTTCTCTGCCGCGATCGCTTCGATCGTGGTTCCGAGGAATTCCTGGTGATCCAAACCGATGCTCGTGATCACGGAGACATCCTGCTTCACGATGTTTGTCGCATCGAGTCTTCCGCCAAGTCCGACTTCGAGTACCGCAAACTTCACACGATCCCGAAAGTAGAGAAATGCCATTGCGGTCACGATTTCGAAGTAGGTCGGGGGGTAAAGGAGATCTCTGGCAACGGCCGCAGCGGCTTTCACTTCATCAAACACGGTTTTCAGTTCCTGATCCTGAATTTGCCTCTCGCCAATGCAAATTCGCTCGTTCAACCGCTGCAGGTGCGGAGATGTATAGATTCCGGCTTCCGGCATCATCGCCGAGAGCAGTCTGGCAACCGATCCCTTTCCATTCGTTCCGGCAATCAGGACAGATCGAAAGGAATTCTGTGGATCGCCCAGGGCACGGGCCAATGCCCGCATATTCGCCAGATCATAGCGAATGGATCGGTATTCGTTGGTTAATGAGTAAAGGTAGGCCAGGTCATCCGGCTTCACTGTGGACCTGTTCTACGATGACACCTGCTCAGGCTCGACGGACACTTTGTACTTGCAGGATTCCTCGTTGCAATAGCGGACAAGCCCTTCGCGTTTTGTGGACTTCTCCAGCAGGTATGGCGCGCCGCATTGTGGGCACTGTTCCGGAACGGGCTTGTTCCAAGCCACGAAATCGCAATCGGGATATTTGGCGCAGCCGTAGAAGACTTTTCCGCGCTTGGAACGGCGCTCAATAAGCTCGCCGCCACAACCGGGCTTGGGGCAGGGCACCCCGACAGTTTTCGGTTTGATGTATTTGCATTTTGGATAATTGCTGCACGCAATAAACTCTCCAAAACGGCCTTCCTTCATTGCCAGCTTGGCCTGGCCGCACTTGGGACAGGTTTCGTCCAGAATGACGTCGGGTTTCTTCGGTGCCCGGCCGGCTTGTGCAATCTTCCGCGTGGTCTTGCATTCGGGATATCCGGTACAGGCCAGAAATTGTCCGAAGCGGCCGCGTTTGAGCGCCATCGGCCGTCCGCAATTTTCGCAGGGTTCCGGCTCGGCATCGGCGGCGGGTTGGCCTTCCTTAGGCGGCTCGTCGAGCGCCAGTTCTTTGGTATTCTTGCACTCGGGATACGCTGAACAGGCAAGGAAACTTCCGAACTGTCCCCACTTTTTAACCATAGGACTGCCACACTTCTCGCAGACTTCGTCGGTGGGAATTTCCTGGCGCTTGAGATTCTCCATATTCTTGGAGGCCTTCTTGAGGTCCTTCTCGAACTTCTTGTAGAACTCGTCGAGCGCCTCGACCCACGTCATCTTTCCGTCTTCAACTTCATCCAATTCCTCTTCCATGCGCGCGGTGTACTGGACGTCGAAGATGTCTTCGAAGTGCTTCACGAGCAGGTCCGTCACGACGGTACCCAGTTCGGTAGGCCTGAACTTGCCCTGATCCTTTGTGACGTATTCCCGATCCTGAATCGTCGTGAGAATACTTGCGTACGTGGACGGACGTCCTATTCCTTTCTCCTCGAGCACTTTTACAAGAGACGCCTCGGTATATCGCGGCGGGGGTTCGGTGAAATGCTGGCGCGGTGTGACATCGAGGAGGCGTAGCTTCTCGCCCACTGTCAGCGGCGGTAGCGCAATGTCGTCCTCTTCGTCACCCGTAGGCTTGGCATGGATGTCGTCGTCAGTGGATTCCTCGTAAACTCTCAAGAACCCGTCGAACTTCAGAACACGGCCGTTTTCGCGAAAAAGGTAGTCCTTCGCGGAAATCTCGATGGTGGTCTGGTCGTAAACGGCAGGATTCATCTGCGAGGCGGCAAACCGCGTCCAGATCAGACGATACAGCTTCAGTTCGTCCTCACCCAGATACGGCTTCAGATCATCGGGCGTTCGGCCTACGAACGTTGGCCGAATGGCCTCGTGGGCGTCCTGCGCGTCCTTCTTGGTTTTATAGAAGACCGGTTTCTCGGGCAAGTAGTTCGAACCGTACACATCGGACACGTACGACCGGACCATCTCCATCGCCTCGTCAGAGATGCGCGTGGAATCCGTGCGCATGTACGTGATTAGTCCGACTCGGCCTTCGTCACCCAATTCAACGCCTTCATACAGGCGCTGGGCGAGCATCATCGTTTTCTTGACGGTAAAGCGCAGCCGCCGGGCAGCGTCCTGTTGGAGCTTGCTGGTTGTGAATGGTGGGACGGGATTCCGCTTCTTTTCTTTGGTGACAACCGATTCGACCAGAAATTCCGACTTCTTCACAACCTCGAGAATGTGGTCCGCTTCAGCCTGGTTCTTTACCTCAGCGATCTTGCCCTTGATCTTCACCAATCGGGCACTGAACGGAGGTGGCTCGCGGCCTTCGAGCTTCGCGATAATCGACCAATATTCTTCCGGCGTGAAAGCCAGAATTTCGCGCTCACGCTCCACAATCATACGCAGCGCTACGGTCTGCACGCGGCCTGCGGAGATTCCCCGCCGGACCTTGTCCCAAAGCAGCGGGCTGATCTGATAACCGACAAGCCGGTCGAGTATTCGTCTGGCTTGCTGCGCATCCACAATGTGCTGATTGATGCGCCCGGGTTTTTCCATGGCTGCCCGAATGGCCTTCGGAGTGATCTCGTTGAAGAGAACGCGGAAGACCTCGCCTTTGTGGTCGTCGAGAATCTCTTTCAGGTGCTGGCAGATCGCTTCGCCTTCACGATCCGGGTCCGCAGCGAGAAAGATGCGCTCAGCCCCTTTTGCTGCCGTGCGGAGTTCCTTGACAACCTTTTCTTTTCCAGGAATGAGTTCGTAGACCGGCTCGAAATCGTTTTTGATATCGACGCCCAGCTTGCTCTTCGGCAGATCCTTGACGTGGCCAAGAGAAGCCTTCACCACGAATTCCTTGCCGAGATATTTGTTTATCGTGTTGGCTTTTGCCGGAGATTCCACAATCACCAGTGATTTTTTCGCTGCCATAGCTGCTTATCTAATAAGTCGTATGCGTCGAAAAATCAACAACACCTTTTTTCAGAGTCGTCGAATGTATTTCTTTCCAGGCAGTTGCCGTACATACTCGCTGATCTCCAGTGCAAGCAGCGCACTATAAACTTCGGACGTGGAGATTGGCAACTTTGCGAGCAAAGTATCGATAGAAATCGCCTCTTGCAGTGACAAGAGCTTCCACACTTTTGCTTCGGCGCCATCCAGCTTTGGCTCAGGCGCAGCTTGCATTTGAGCCACGAGCGGAGCAAAGATTTTTTCACGGATCGGGTGCGGCAATTCCTCAACCACGTCTTGCCAGCTGCTGACGAGCTTGGCTCCCTGACGGATCAAGACGTGTGGTCCGAAGCTGTTCGGCGATGTGATGTTACCAGGAACCGCAAAAATGTCACGGCCGGATTCCAAAGCGAGCCGGACGGTGATGAGTGATCCCGAATACTCAGCCGCTTCAACCACAGCGACACCCAGCGACATACCCGCAATAATGCGATTGCGAATCGGAAAGTTTTGAGGCGATGGCGGAGTACCGAGAGGAAACTCCGAAATAACCGCGCCATTTTCTTCCACCAAATCGGCGAGTTTGCGATTTTCTTTCGGATACACGAAATCCAGCCCGCTTCCGAAGACTGCGTACGTGACACCGGCCCTCAACGCGCCCCGATGTGCGGCTGCATCAAGCCCCCTCGCCAAGCCCGAAGTGACGGCAAGCCCACGCGCGGCGAGATCCTCGGCCAGGCGTTCCGCGCAATTGATCCCATAACCTGTCGGACGCCGGGTTCCAACGATAGCGACCTGGGGAAGATCCGGTTCCCATTTTTTGCCGCGCAGATACAAGACAATCGGTGGATCAAAGATCTCACGGAGAAGCGGAGGATATACAGGATCGAGAATGTCTACAATTTTCACTCCCAGTTCTTCAGCCTTTGCCCATTCTTGCTCCGCCCTCTCCGCGGATTTGGGTGACAGTAGGTCATCGGCAATCTCGGGCGGAATTCCCTGTGCCTCCAGTTCATCGCGATTGGCCTCCAACGCTGCTTCCGGGTGTTTGAAATGCCGGATGAGGTTGTTGGCAGACCGCAGCCCGAGTCCGCGCACTAAAAACATTCTCAAGGCTGCCTTTGTTTGGTTCATAGCCCCTCTCCCTCTGGGACTGGGTTAGCAAGGGTTCGACCAAAAGGCGGAGTTGTGACAGAATATAGGCCATCCCACTAGAGGAGACCCATATGATCGCAAGGCTCGTAGTCGTACTACTACTCACCAACGGCGTCGCGTGGGCACAGCATGCGGACGACGTTTTTGTTGGTCAAAAGGCACCGGAACTCAAGGACGGAGACACCTGGATCAATACCGCACCCTTAAAACTGGAACAGCTTCGCGGCAAAGTTGTGTTGATCGAGTTCTGGGCGTGGGACTGTCCGTTCTGCGCCGAAGCGATGCCTCACATCAAAGAGCTTTACGATAAGTACGCGAAGCAGGGCCTCGTCATCATCGGTGTGCACACGCCGCGCATCGATTATGAGAAGGATATTCCGAAAATCAAACAGGCCGTGGCGAAGAAGGGCATCAAGTATCCGGTCGTCGTGGACAACAAGTACGAGATCTGGAGCGATTATCTTTGCAATACCTGGCCCAGCCATTTCGTGCTCGACCAGAATGGCGTCATCCAACTTAGTCATTCCGGAACCGGGCGGTACGAAGATACGGAAGCAGTGGTCCAAAGGCTTCTGAGTAAGAAAAGTGGTAATTAGTTGCAAAATCTTAGCGGCGAATTGCGCGAATTACGCGAACGGGCCGCGCCATTTTAGCGATTGGCAACATTAGGCATTCTTTGCGGCCCATTCGCGCAATTCGCGGCCCAAAAATCCATAAACCTTCGGATGTTTCGATTGTTCTCCAGGAATAGCTTCATTCTTATCCTCCTCTTGCTGATGAATCTGCCGGCCGAGGCTCAATTGTTCCCTCGCCGCCGCGTGGACACGGGACCCAAACCCAAAAACGTTCATGGGGTTGTCCAGGACCTGCGAGGCAAGCCGCTGGTGGGCGCGCGTGTGTTCGTGCGGGACCTGAAGACGAATGTCGTGCGGACTCTGACGACGGATCAGGATGGTTTGTACAAGATCTACGCGTTGCCTCCAACGGTGGATTACGAAATCTCTGCGGAGTTCAAAGGCAAGGCTTCCGAGAAGAGGGTCCTCAGCTCATTTCTAAACCGGGAAGATAACGTCGTGAACTTCCAGCTTGACGTCACCGTAGTCGACGGGGGCGGTCGCGAACCGGACGATGCCGGACCCGAGTTTCGAACCTACGACCTTGTCGAGTTGCACGCCTCGTTCGACATGCCTGTTGGCGTTCCCGCCCCGATTCCCTCCGTTCTACTGCTGCACGGCTACGGAGAGGACCGATTGGTTTGGAAAGACTTTACGCGCCAGCTTCTGAACCGTGGCTGGGCGGTGATGGCCCTGGATTTGCGCGGTCACGGCGAAAGCAAAACTCGAAATCAGAGGCCGATTCAGGCATCCCAGGAATGGCGCACCAGCCCGCACGAATTTCCGGTCGATTTGGATCCTGCACTGGACTGGCTGAAGGCCCAGTCTCGCATTGACAACCGAAAGATCGTCGTGATTGGAACCGATATCGGCGCGAATCTCGCCTTGATCGCCAGCGGAAGATTTCCGGAAGTTCGAACGGTCGTTGCCGTCAAACCGAATTTAACGGAGAGCCTGGCAATGGCCGGGAGTGCGCAGGACTTCAAGCCCAAGTCCGCGCTGATTGTCGTAGCCGATGAAGCGGAAGGAAACCGCATCAAAGCTCTAGTGACAGCGCCCTCGCGTGTGCTGGTTGTTCCACTTTCCGGCGGCGCCGCTCAGTGGGTGGCGGACAAGCGCGTCGCTGATGCCGTTTTTCAGTGGCTCAAAGAAACTTTCTGAGGCACCCGCGAATCGTTATTTCTCGAAGATAGCGCTTACAGGCAAGTCGATTTCAGGCAGGACCTTCGATTTCAGAACATCTCCGGATGTAAAGACGGCGGACGTACGGTCTCGGAAGTACCGAACCTCGACCGTCTGTTTATCTGGATCCACAAGCCACATTTCGCGCACCTTCATCGCCTCATATGTATCTGCTTTTGTCGTACGATCGTAGCATTCGGACGAAGGCGAAGTGATCTCGACAATGAGATCCGCAGTGGTGCGATGTTTTGGCGGCATACTCCGCCGGAGTTCATCGGATACGTACATCAGATCGGGCTCGAGATACGTGTCGTCAATCCAGATGGCGGCACGGGGAGCGTAGATTCGGCCATTGTAGCCATGATCGCGAATCGCGTCGCGAATATTCTCGATCAGCATAGCAGTGGCGTCATCGTGAGTCTCGTCGGGTGGAGGGGTCATGTAGAGGACTCCCTTGATCAACTCCAGCTTTGAGTGGTCCTTGGGTTCGGGCAGATCCCAGAATTCCTGGAGCGTATAGGTCTTGACCAAGGGCGAAGTCGTAATGACCATGAAAGGATTTTACTACGAGTTCCGTATTTCCCACTGGGAAGCATCGGCCGGATAGTCACATTTGTTTGATTTTCGCAGGAATTGCTCAACCACATGGAAGGCGCGGGGTCAACGCCGACGATCACGTCGACACAGTGAGGGCGTGAGCCCGTTCGGCATACTCAGACGGCCTCCTCTGGGGTGTCCCGGAAGCCGTCCGCGACTCACTTCTCCCGTGGATCGCCATCGGTCGGGGCGCCAGTGCCAGACGAGCCGAGAAACAGCTTGCGCCCATCGGGCAACGTAAGATCCCGGCCATTGCCCTTCAGAGTGCCGTCCTTGGCCCGATAACCATTGACGACGATCGCGGTTCCAACCTTCAGGGAATCCTTTGTGAAGCCGCGCCGAAAGAGGGCGTTCGGAGTCCCGCCTTCGATCTTCCAATGTTCTATCGAGCCGTCCGGCTTTCTGACGTCGACGTAGATCCATGCGTGGGGGTTCACCCACTCCATCTTCGCGACTGTCCCCTCCAACCGGATCGGATTGTTTGCGTCAAACTCAGCGGAAAATGAATGATGCGCCAACGCCGGCACGAGCGCCAGAAACAGACCCGCAGTGGAGGCAACGCACGCTGCTAGCTTCAATCGCATAGCTTAGTTCCTCAATTTACTTTCGCGGTTGCTTGCGAAGGTGTCCATACAAGAGTTCCTCCGCAAACTCCACGCATTTGTATTCCATAATCTTCACATTCTTCTCCAAACGACGATAAAGAGGCATGCTGATCTTCCAGGGTCGCGTAAACACCTTCGGATCCTCGATTGTGGCCTCGTACATCAGAGCGGCGGGGCTGATGCGCGTATACCGTTCGACCACGTGCAAGGCGTCGCTATGGAAATTCCCCGCCCTGTCAAACCAGGTCTGGTCGTTGAGATCCGTCACATCAACGACCAGCGTCTCACCTTCCCAGCGGCCCCGCGACCACCCCATCCACGAATCGGTGGGACTTTTCGCCTGGCTATTCATGCGGATGATGCGAGTGGCGCTCGCAAATTCGTAGGCCATCAAGATGTTCTGCGGCGTCTGGACAATTTGAAACGGATAGGGCATATACGTGGCGCGAGGCACTCCCGGCATATAGCACTTGATTTCCGGGTCAAGCTTCAGCCAGTTCTCAGCGTTCTCCTGCTTTTTCTTCGCCGCCCACGGCTGGTACGGAATCTGGTTGCCCTCCACCACGCCTTGTCCGCCGGGAATGCTGAAGACCGCACCAAGAGCGGCCACCGGTCCGGGTCCCGCCGCATGATCCTGAATGTTCCAGTTGGCCGTGTTGACGGCCTGCCACACACCGTTCAAATCGGGTTTGCCATCGGCGGTCCGCGGCGCCTTGTAGGCTGCCGGCGCCTGAGCGAGCGCGGCGGCCGTTGCGCTCAAGATCACAGCGCTTCTGAGCCACTTTCGCATCTGTTCCTCCAGGGATTGACGCACAGTATTGCAGGAAATTCGGTGCCAGGCAAGGACGGGTACCTCATTGCGAGGGCAACGTCAAAGTCCTGGTGGATGCAAAAGGAAAAGAGGTTGACACGCTTCGTATCCGAACGCATCTCGTGAAAGATATCCCTTTTTCTCGATCGTTCTTCATCTGGTCAACGCCGCTGTATGCGCGAATCCGTTCCGGAAGATCAAAACCAAGCCCAGACCGCCAGAACCCACGTCGCCTTGATTTTTCAATATTTTCCCTGTTCAAAGGCCTGCCGGAGGGCGAATCCTGGATTTCACGCTTCAGGGGATGCCTGGACAAAAGACTTTTCGGCTGCACAAAAGATGTTCATGCCTGCAGGAACTTTTCGCGGATGTTTTAAAGGACATGCACGCTTGCACAAAGTTTGTTCGGACGCCGAAATGTTCCTGCAGGTCAGCAGGAACTTTGTTCGGACGTTTTAAAAGGCATGCAGACCTGAAAAGACTTTGTTCCGACGGCGAAATGTTTTTTCACGTCTCGCAGGAGGTCGGGGTCGGCCCCGAACAGAACTTCATATGTTTGCACGTTGAAGCTCAAGATGGCCTTCGTTGTCGATATCCGACATAAAGAAAATGCTTTTGGGAGTCATTTTTGCCACAAAACCCGACCCGCTGAAACCCGCAGAAATCCGCCGAGAATAGTCCGGCGAAATCCAGATATTGCTGCCCGGGCAATCTTGGCTTAAATCCGCCGCGCGCCGGCCTGGGGCATCCGCAGGTTTACATCACACGGCACACTGACATTCCTCAGACCACCCCTGACGATTTCCTGGACGATCATCCCCGCTTAAATTTCTTACGTTCCCGGGTGGCTCAACATAAGGGTCCGTTCTTGATCACGCGCTCACCGTCTGCGATACCAGCCGTTCAGAACGCCTGAAAAGAGCTGGCACATGACGTCCGGTCCTGGCCGTTACGGCTTTGGCGATGGAGGTGGGGCATCCCGGTTGTTGATATCGTGGATCGCTATCCACCGGCCGTCTCGTTCTTTCCGATAGACAACAACGTACTTTCCTTTTGCAGTTACAGGCCGGGTGGTCGCGGTATCGGTCAACGTCACTGTGTACACTCCTCGCGTGTACGCAAGATCTCCGCTTCTTGAAACCTCGACCTGGGCGGGCGCGAACGACAAAGCGAAATTGCGATCCGTGAAGGCCTGTTGGACTCCCGCGCGGATCGCGTCTTTGCCACCCATGATCGGTACGTCGGCCAGTTCCACCGACGCGTCATCGGCATAATGACTGACGACCTTGTCGACATCCTTTGCCGCCCAAACCCTGGCCCACTCGGCCTCGGAGTCGCGAATTGCTCGAGCGTCCGCGTCGCGCGCATCGGCTGATTCGCTCAGTTCCGGCTTCACATAGGACCAGTGAGAGTGGAGGATCTTCCACGAGCCGTTGATGCGCTGATACACCTCGGTCGAATTCCATCGCGCCGTCGTCTTGGGACCGTCACCCACCTGTGCTTCGTGGTCGACGAGATTGAAGGTGAGCACGGCGACGTCCCCGCTTTGCTGGACCTTCGGGTCGATCATCTCGACCCGCTCGATTTTGATCTTACCGGTGAACGGCGCGATGTACCGCTTCAGTGCCGCCTGGCCGTCTATTCGCTTCTCCGTCATGGGATCGAAGTAAGTCTGGTCCGGCGCCATGATTTCGAAGAACCCCTGCGGATCGCCAGCCACGTGCGAAAGCTGCTTCTCCCTTCAAACGTCGAGAGCTTGGTCGTCAGCTTGATCAAGATCTCCTGAGTGACGTCTTCGGCATCGTTCGGCCAGTACAGCATCCGCAGGACGATGTTGTAGATCCAGGCCTGATGCCGGGTGATCAGCCGTTCGAGCGCGTCGCGGCTGCCGGCCTGAGCACGACTGACGAGTTCCCGGTCTTCGGCGTCGGTTTCGGCTTGGTCGGAAAGCGGGTTCACCATGCGGAGCTCCTACCCCTTTTGACACACGGCAGCACCCGTCTGTGACAGCCAATTGGCCGAATTCTGCCTCGCGTTTGAGCGCGAGCTGCTAGCCCAGGCGTTCTTTAGTGCCGATGCGGCCGAAGGATTGAGCGCGTACAAGGAGAAGCGAGTTGCAAAGTTTCGGGGCAAATAAGTCCCGGATGGATCATCGCATCATGGTTTCGATCCATTATCCCCCCGGAGCTTTCCTTGCATATCAGAACACGTACTTCAAAGCGAACTGGATGATGCGTGGGTCGCCACCGGACAAACCACTGGTTCCGCTGATGTCACCCTGAATTTTTCCGAACGTGCCCAGGTTTACTGCCGCAATGGGAAGTCCGGGATTCAGCCGGTTCGGAAGGTTAAACGATTCGCCACGCACCTGAATCGACTTGCCTTCCGCGATGCGGAACGTCCGGGAGATGGACAGATCCAATTGGATGAGTCCCGGAGCCTGCAGGGAGTTTCGAGGCACGTTGCCCATGGTAACCAAAGGCGGAATGACGAACGCCTTCGGATTAAGCCATCCATCCACGCTCTTGTGATCCAGATAGGGGTTAATGCCGGGAACCTGATTGGGACGCTGGTTTCCTCCCCCCTCGCCATTGAGGAGATTATCGGTTCCGAGGTTGACCGTAGTGTATGGTCCCGATTTGACCTTTAAGATTGGCGAAAATTGCCAGTCGCTCGCAAACAGCCGCAGCATATTGTTGGAGAACTTCGGTACCTGCGCCACGGCGGAAAGATTGAATACATGGCGCTGATCCGTACTCTGCACCCCTGCATCGTCGCACGCTCCACGGTCCAGGCGGCGGTTGCCGGGAGTAACGGCAGACATCCCCGTGTTTCCGGGATTGCCATTCCACAGATCGCTGATGCAGTGCGACCAGGTGTAGTTGGCAAGTATCGTCGTACCCCGGCTCAGGCGTTTCTGGACCTGAACGTACATGGCGTTGTAGTTGCCCGTCCCATCATCATGGCTCGTCGCAATGATTCCGTAGTACTGACCGAGAGCCGGGTTCCTCGTATAAAGAACGCGCCTCTGGTTCGTATTCGCAGTGGTGGAGCACACGCTGTAGGACGTTGGACCATTCACCGTGTTCAACGTGCACGGTCCCGTTCCGAGGAAGACAGCCGGATTAATCTCTTGAGCATTAATGAGGTGCGTAATGGTGTTGCCTACATAATTGACCGTCAGCAACCAATCCTGGCCGAATTGCCTTTGAACGCTCAACGAGAACTGATTCACCGTTGTGGGGTGCCAGTGCGGATTGTCCGTGACATAGGAAGCAAAAGTGGGGAAAGTGATGTTCTTGCTCAGCACAATCGGCAGAGGGTTTCCGCCCGGATAGCTGCCCCACGGATCCTCCACCTTAGGATTATTAATCGTGAGCACGCTTCCGTACGGTGAATCCTGCGCCATCGCGCTCATGGAATACAAAGCACCGCGGTCCGTAAAGATTCCGGCCGAGGCGCGGACCGACATTTTCCCGTCCCCTTTCGGATCCCATGCCAAACCCAGACGCGGCGCAAAGATCTTGTATCTGTTGTACGCAATGCTCTTTTGGCCCCACGTCCACTGCGCATCGCCTGGGAAGATCAGGCCCGCCGGTGCATTCGGGTAAACGGTGCTATGCACGTTCCGATTGAACAAGTCCATGTCGAAATGATCAAACCATCCG
>WNGQ01006057.1_pt1 | contig 20446 bp, 20 predicted proteins | sample 5407661 | NCBI WGS metagenome assembly WNGQ01 (sample SAMN13153382, study PRJNA577476) | soil metagenome | isolation source: 60 cm soil or saprolite under Garry oak tree replicate 2 | place: USA:California | collected 2016-06-15 | reverse complement strand
TAGTAGGGCCGGGCTTCCTGCGTTGCCTGAGGATTGTACGTCGTCCCGGGCGTTACACCCTTGCAGGCGTCCGCGAGCTGCGCGGCCGTCAGCGGCGAATTCAGGCACCAGCCCGCGCCCAGCGGAGCTTGATTGGCATCGGCCCAATTAAGCAGCCGATAGCTGCGGTTGCCGACATAGGCAACCTCAACCGAGAAGTTGGAGCCAAATTGGTGCTGAATGCTGAGGTTGTAATTGACGACGAAGGGCGAGCGGAGAGTGCGGTTGATACCCATGACGTCGCACGGGGACGCGTCGGTTACGGTGCCAGCCAAGTTGGTGGCGCCAGATCCGCATGTCAGAGCGAAGGCGGAGGCCGGATATACAACGCCGTTCCACGTAAGGGAGGCACCAGCAATATTGTTGACACCGAGATTGTTCGTCCCTCCCCCCGGCCCGGACCACGGTCGTCCCTTTGCCCGTAACGTCCCAAGCCAGACCCAGGCGCGGTTCGACGCCTGTGTGATCCCCGGACCACAGAGTATTTAAACCGCCGGAACCCTGCTGCACCAGGCCGGCGTTCGACTCGAAGCTGGCCCAGGCATTGTTTCTCATCTTCATGGGCGAGACGTATTCATACCGCAGCCCCAAATTGACAATCACCTTTGGAGTAACGCGCCAGTCGTCTTGAATAAACCCAGCCGTAACCCTCCAAGTCGCCCTGCGGTGGGGGTCGCCCACCTCGATAATTCCATTCGTTGGTTTCCCGGCGAAGAAATCTTCCAGCGGCGTGGAGCCGACAAACGATTGGCCTCCGGCGAAATTGATGAGGCCTCGGCCGTAGTTGTAGGTTGCAGTATCGGCCTCCAAGTGTGCGAACTCGAAGCCGAACTTGAAGGCGTGCTTTCCCTTTAAATAGGAGACCGCATCCTGAAAGTCGTAATACGGATTGGGGGCGTTGAATTGCGGGCGGTTGAAGTTTGTGCCAAACAACTGCGCGCCGCCACCAAAAAACGGGGCGACGTTAATCGTTGGCATTCCCCCGGGGTTCGTGATGCCTGTATTGATGGGGTATCCCTTGCCATCGGCGAGGGTATTGATATCGACGTTGAAGAAGTTGAAACTCATGCGATCGTAGCCAAACCGCAGTTCATTCACCCAACTGGAATTGGGGGTATAAACCCAGCTGTCGACATTCGACCAGACGCGTATTGGGGCGCGATTCTCGTAGAGCGCATTCGTGAATGGGCGATCTTCTCCTACGGCATCGTAGGAACTGACGAAGAGCGAACCGAAGATCTGGTTTTTATCGTTCAGGTGATAGTCGATTTTCCCCACCCCATTATCGCTCTGATTGATGATGGGGAAAAGTTGGACGACGTGCCGGTAGCCGGGAGGAAGCCGCCGGTACAAGTTGGGGACGGGCCCGCGGTACACCCGGTAAGTTTAAGGCTGACCGAGCTTACGGGCACGGCTGGGGTCGCGTTCTGCAAATCCGTGATCGCATCCACCATGCTGAGCGAAGGATTGCCCCCCAGGCTCGCCGTTGCAGGAACAGGAATAGAAAACGGGACCTGGATAGAGTCGCGCAGGCCCTCATAGCCGCCGAAGTAGAAGAGTTTGTCCTTCCTGATGGGCCCGCCCGCGGTGCCGCCGAACTGCTTCAACTGTACGGGGGTCTTCTGGCAAAAGGTGGATGCGCCAAGCGCGCAGGTTCCGTCGCTGAACGGCAGGACGTTGAAATAGTTGCGGGCGTCCCAGGCGTCGGTGCGACCGAACGCGTAAGCCGAGCCGTGCAGAGTGTTGGTACCCGACTTGATACCTACGTTGACTACGGCGCCAGTCTTCCAGCCATACTCCGCCTTGGGATTCTCCATGAGGTTGAATTCCTGGATGGCGTCAATGGGCAGGATCGTCGCGCCATCGGTGAACGGACTGGGCATGTTGGCGATCGGCCGGGCATCGAAGGGGTTGACGTTGATGACGCCGTCCACCATCCAGACGGATTCGTCGGGACGGGCGCCGTTGGCGCTCTGCGTCCATGGTCCGCCGCCCGGATAGAGCTGAACGCCGGGGCGCAAAGCCATCAAATTCTGGTAATCCCGGCCGTTCAGCGGCAGATCAGCGATGTCCGCGTTGCCGAGCGTGCCGCCCATGGTGGCGTTGGTGGCTTCCACCAACGGAATCGCTTCCGTCACGGTGACCGTTTGCGTCTGCTCGCCGGGCTGGAGCGTCAAGTCCACGCGAGGCTCCTTGCCGACCTCGAGGATGACGTTCTGGCGCTCCACGGTCCTGAAACCTTTAGACTCAGCGCGAACGGTATATTTTCCGGGAACGAGGTTGGGAGCGTTGTACTCCCCGGCGTCATCCGTGGTCAGGTTTCGTGAGACGCCCCTATCTACGTCTGTAACTGTGACCGTGGCGCCGGCAATCACGCCGCCGCTTTGGTCTGTAACGCTTCCGAGAATACGGCCGTAACTGCCCTGCGAGAAGAGAGGAAGGCAGATCAAAAGCACGCCTAGTGCCGCACCCAACGACACCGCAGCTTTTCTAATCCAGAGACAAATATAAACTGGGAGCCCTAAATTTAAGGAACTCATCAAAAGCACCCCTTTTTTGAAACGTCCCCATGCCAAAAAGTTAGAAAGGCCCAACAACCCCAGGGATAGGTCCCGATGGCGCGAACTCTATCGAGGTTGGTATCAGAAAGTCAAGAGCCTATGTCGTGAAACGACTAGATCGCATGAATGTTTACAAGATACTTCCAAATCGGTTACAGGTTTCACCTGAGATGCCGACAGCCGCCGCAAGTGCCTCACACTTTTGCCCTGGGCAATGGCACACTTGACCTCCACGGGCCGCCTGCCTTGTGCTTGGCTTCCTTCAATGGATTTTTTAATCCGGACTGCCGGCGTTATGATGGGCGCGTATTCTCTGGTGCATCGAGGTCCAAATGTCTAATTCCAGCCGCCGCGAATTCACGACAAAATCCCTGCTGTTCGCGTTGGGTCCCGTCGCGGCGAAAAGCGCTTTTTTCTCTTCTCCTCTATCCGCCGCGCCCGCGGAACCACAGGGATCCGGCAGCGATTTTTTCCAAGGTTTCAAGCACGAGCAAATCCAGACGGCGGGCGCGACGATCAACGTCGTGTACGGCGGCAAGGGCTCGCCGCTGTTGCTTTTGCACGGCATCCCGGAAACCCATGTGCTTTGGCGCAAAGTGGCGCCGGTGCTGGCGCAAACTTTCACTTTAGTGATTGCGGACCTTCGCGGCTATGGCGATAGCAGCAAGCCTCCCGGCGGCGCGGACCACTTCGGCTATTCCAAGCGAGCCATGGCTCAGGACCAGGTGGAAGTGATGGAGCACCTGGGATTTCGCAAATTTGCGGTGGTGGGACACGATCGCGGGGGCCGCGTCGCCCATCGCATGGCCCTGGATCACGCGGATCGCCTCAGCAAGCTGGTCATTCTCGACATTGTGCCCACCTATAAGTGCTATCAGAATGTGACCAAGGACTTCGCCACCGTCTTTTTCCACTGGTTCCTGCTCGTTCAGCCGCCTCCATTTCCTGAAACGATGCTCGGAAATAGCGCCGAACTTTTCCTCAAGACGATGTTGTTTCGTCTTGGCGGCGAAGAGCCGGGCAAAGACATTCCTCAATGGGTCGGCCAGCCTGCTTACAACGACTATCTGCGCTGCTTCCGCGACCCGGCCGCGATCCGGGCTCTCTGTGAAGATTACCGTGCGGCCGCATCCATCGATTTGGCACACGACGCAGCGGACCTGAATAAGAAAATCCAATGTCCGCTTCTCGTCCTTTGGTCCGAGAAAGGCCCTTTCCACCGCATGTACGACGTCCTGCAGACTTGGAGAGAGCGCGCGAACCAGGCAAGCGGTAAGGCCCTCGCTGCCGGCCATTTTCTTCCGGAGCAAATTCCGGAGCAATTGATCAGCGAAATCAAACCGTTCCTGACGGCTTGATTAGCGCCGAGGATCTGCGTCCGAGCTGATCTTCGCGCGCAAAAGCGGAAGAGCGCGGGCTAAGGAGAATCGAATTCTCGACGCGTGGTTTTCACAACTTTGTACCGCCGCCTTAGCGCAACCGTATTAGTCCAGAGTTGCGTCCGACTTGATGGATGGGTATATACTCTCAGCCACAGGAAGGCCCAAAACTAAGTCCCGAGGTGACCTATGCCAACACTAGGCCCAAGTTATCGTGGCTTGCGCGTACTTCTGGTCTCACTCGCCGCTGGCGTGGCTCTCTTTTTGGTCGGCGCGATGGCGTGGTTAGCCGTCGCCAACGCCGCGCCCAAGCCGAAGCCAGCCGCCGATGCCGATAAAGACAAAGCCGCCGTAGACGATCTCCAGCGCTCTCTGCGCCTGGATACTTACCGGATTGAGGGCGATAGCGGCGCGGCGCGCGGCGAAGTGATTTACGCCTTCAAGTGCTGGATGTGTCACAACCAATACACCAAGAGCGCCCCTTACTTGGCCGATCTTTATAAGCGGCCCACGCTGGTTTCCGGCTCCCCCGTTACCGACGAAAACGTCGCCGCCAAAATCAAAGAGGGCGGTCCCCTCATGCCGTCAAATAACCACAACCTGTCCGATTCCGACGTGGCGGACCTGGCGGCCTATATTCGCTCCGGCAAATGCTGCGTCGAGGGCGAAAATCCGCCCATGAATCCTTGGTATAAGGCTGAGACGCACAAGTGGCCGGTGCAAAGCGGGCTCAGCGGCGGCGCCGCCGGAATGGTGAAGATCAAGAACGGAGATTCTCCCGAGGGTGTAGGCATCCAGCTCATCGCCCCGAACGGCGTCCGAACCACGGTATATACCAACGGTGACGGCAAATTCGAATTCCCCAAGATGCAATCAGGCTCCTACACCCTGCGGATTCCCTCGCCCGTGCCCTTCAAGCCTTACGTGCGCGATGCGGTTTCCATCGAGGGCGCGACGAAACTCGACGACATCGTGCTGGAAAGGGTCGCCGATTCAGACGATCTGCCGGCCTCGCCGGTGCTCGAATCCCAACTCAGCGGCGCGGAGATCCTCTGGAACGTTCAGGGCACAGCAGAAGAAAAAGCCATGCTGCAGAAAAACTGCTCCGGCTGCCACTCCTGGCAGCAGATTTTCCGGAATCGCTTTGACGAACGCAGTTGGGGTCTGATCGTTGACCGCATGATGCATTTTACCGGCACTGCCATTGCCGTTCGCAACAAACCCATGAACGCCCCGGACCCCGAAGCCGCAATGCTCACCAAGTTTCTCACCAGGGTCCGCGGTCCGGAATCGCAGGATATGCCGCTGCGCGTCTTCCCGCGCCCCAGAGGCGAGTCGACAAGAGTCGTGGTTACCGAATACGAGTTGCCGCGGAATTTGTTGATGCTCCACGATGCTGCGCTCGATGCACAGGGCAACGTTTGGTACACCAGCCATAAGACTCGCTACGTCGGCAAACTCGACCCAAAGACCGGCATTGTTACGGACTACACCATTCCGTTGACGCCCGGCTCTATGCCCGGTACGCATCACGCCGTCATAGATAAGAACGGAATCGCCTGGATCTCGGAAAACTGGGCGCATCAGCTCAATCGCCTCGATCCCAAGACAGGCGACGTGAAGCAAGTCCTCATTGCCAGTCACACTCCCATTAATGCACCCAGTTTCGGAAATTTCACTCTGGACTCGGAGGGCTTCGTTTGGGATGCCCGTGAGAACAGGATTGTGAAGATGGATCCGAACACCGCTAAGGTCCTGCAGGAATGGCCGCTTCAGGCAAACAGCAGCTACGACAATACCATCTCTTACGATGGAAAATATTGGGGCGGCAGCGGGCCGGCCAACTGGGGCAATACCGTCGAAATGCTGGAGATTCAAACCGGGAAGCTACTGAACCTGAATAGCGGCGCGCACATGATGACCGCGAAACGCGGCGGCTTTGACCCCTTCGGAAACACCTGGTGGGGCGGCGCTGATGGCTCGCTGATCGAACTCAATGCCAAGGCGCAACGCATCGACGAATACACACCGCCGACTGCCCCCGCTCCCTACACCGATTTCTACGAAGCTATGCCGGACAAGAATGGTGAGGTGTGGGCAGGCGTACTGCACGGGCAGCAGATGCTTCGGTTCAACCCCAAGACCAGTCATTGGACCGTCTATCAGATGCCGGAGCCGTACTCCTATGACCGGAGAACCGTAATCGACACTTCCACAAAGCCGGCAACGGTTTGGTACGTGGACTACAATGGCTATCTCGTCCGCGTTCAACCGTTAGATTGATTCTCGCTGCGATTTCGCGGCGGCGAGATTGCCTTGTTCTCAGAAGAGTACGGCGAGCGCTGGGAGGCTCGCCGTACTTGTTTTTTGCCGCCTACATTTTTTGATGAGTTAACCGGCAGCGCGTGCGCGCAAGCGAGCCATCCAGTGAGATTTCCCGCGCGCGCTGTGCTTCCTCAAGATCATTGTGGTACGATGCGGGAACCATCCCTCTAAAAGGAGGTTTGTATGAAGCGTTCAATCCTGGCAGCACTCGTCCTGTCATGCACGCTGGCATTCGCGTTGGGCGTTCTGGCGCAACAGGCAGCCCCCAAGGAGCACAGCATGACCGGCTGTTTGAAGGCAGGCGACGAACCCAACAGCTATATGCTGACCGATGTAGATAAAGTAGAGACGGTCGGCATCGTTTCCTCGACGGCCAACCTGAAACCCCGCGTAGGTCACAAGATCGAGGTTACCGGCATGGCCGTTCCCGCAAAAGAAGCCGAGGCCGAGAAGGGTGTGCCCAAGGCGAAACACTATATGAAGTTGACGGCCATCAAGATGGTCTCAACAACCTGTCCGTAATGGTTGTTGCAAAAAACTAAGCCTCTAGGCCCGGCATTCCAAAAAGTATCGGTTCAAGGCTTATTGCGGGTGCCATTTTTCTTGTACCTCGCTGCTCCTGCCAGATCAGTGGCCGCGAGCGATGCGGGTGGCGGGAGGCTCGATGACTCTGCGTCATCGATTGGCGGGTAAGTGTGTTCGCCAAACGGAACTGTAAACTGATGCGCACATTCGAAGTGATTTTCTTAATGATCACTCCGCGCACGATGCCCGCCTCAGAATTCCATTGAACGTGGTCACCGCGTTTAAATGTTTTTGGCATCGTCACGCCTGCGCCGTTTCGGGCGCCGAAGGCGCGTGGCAGAGCAGGGAATGCAAAGTGACCAGCGTGAGCCCGCCGGAGATGACCGGCTGCTGCACGAGCAGCTTCGCTACGAGCGGCATGGTCTGAAGCACTTCGGGCGAAACAAAAAGCCCGCCCAAACCCACTAGAACAGCAAGGCCCGCGGCGGCAAACTGCCGGTCGTCCCACTCTACCTTCGAGAGCATCTGCACCCCGTGCATGAAGACCACGCCAAACAGCAGCGTAGCAGCGGCCGAGACCACTGCCTGCGGCACCAGCACCAGCAACATGTCGAATTTGATGAAGCCGCCCAGTGCGATGAGGATCACGCCGGCCGCGAGTGTCGCAAAGCGCGAGCCTACGCGCGTCGTCCGAAGCATGCCCATATTGTCGGGGTAAACGATGGTGCTGAACCCGCCGACAATCCCCGCAAGCACGGACCCGATCGCCACGGCAAAGATACCCTGCGACATGCGTTCCGCGGAGAGCCTCTCATTTCCCCACTGCCCCACCATCTCGTACATCGCCATCGAGCCCATGCCTGCCGGAATCAAAACCAACAAGAACACGATGACCAACTCGGGCTGCACCGAAAATCCGAACGGGAACCATTGCGGCGCCACCAGCAGGGGCGCGTTGGCGACCAAACTGAACGAGATCGGCCGCAGAATCGCGTAGCAGGCGGTGCCGGCCGCGAGACCAATCAAAATCGCACCCCGTCGCAGATACCTTCCGCCCCATACGGTGATGCCCACCAGCACCGCCACAGCAATCAACCCGCCGAGAATATTCACCAGCGGAAAACCCGGGCTGGAAGGTACGCCGATCCAGTTGGGCAATGCGACGTCTGCCACCTGAATAATCGTAAGCATTACAATGATTCCGGATATGATCGGCGCGCGCAAAAAACGTGCGAACAAACCGATGAAGCTCAATCGGCGGATGGGCACGCTCAAGAAACACCAGATCAACGAAGCCACAAAAAACGATCCGTAGGCGGCGCCGAGCCCGCCGCTTTGCATATGGCCAACTGCAAGCAGCGCGGCAAAGTTACCGGCATAGGTCCCCTGCACCACCGGAAGCCGAAGCAACCACACGGATTGCAAAACGGTGATAAAGCCGCAAACCACAAAGCTCATGCCATAGAGGTAGGCAATGCGCTCCGCCGGCAAGTTGAACGATCGGCCCAGCAGGCTCGGAAACACAAACATCCCCGTCATGCCGAAGACGTGCTGCAGCCCCAGCATCAGCAACTGTCCCAAGGGCAGCCGGTCATTGATACCGACGTCGAAGGCCGCACGGCTGGTCATTTCATTCGTCGACATATTTCTGACGGAAGCTGCTAGGCCTCCAGGCTCCGCGCCTCGACGCCCTCTGTGAAAATTAAGCCATCTTCGATTCTTGGGAAAAGGGGTTTCTTGAAAAAAGGTGGCGGCCCCGGGGAGGGTCGAACTCCCAACCTCCTGCTTCGTAGGCAGGCGCTCTATCCAGTTGAGCTACGGGACCGGCAGTTTTTTCGACTATAACACCATATTTTGCAGTTCGGTTAGCTTTTTTTAGCTAGGACGCCGGCTTGTTTTTCAGGCGCTGACGGGCGATACGATCCGAGCGGGCGCGACGAAGCTGCGGCCACGCCGTTCCGGCCCCAAGGCCACGGCAATAGCCAAAACCACAATGGTAAAGATCTCGAATCCGGCCAGGGCCCAGCTGTAGCCCAGGCGCTTGCTTAGACCATATTCGGCCACCGGGGTGCGCGCGGCGAGCACAATTCCCATCTGGTAGGCGAGGCCGGGAACCAGGCCGCGCGTGGCATCGGCCGAAAGTTCGCTCAGGTGCGCCGGGATAATTCCCCAAGCGCCCTGCACGCCTACTTGCATCAGAAAGGCGCCGGCCGCCAGCGCTCTCAGTGATCCGCCGAAGGCCCACAGCGGAATGACGGCCAGGGAAAGAAGCAGCGCGCCGATCAGGCTGAGCCGGCGTCCTACTGTGTTCGAGAGTTGGCCAAAAATGATTCCGCCGAGCATCGCGCCGATATTTCCCAGGATCACGATGTAGGAAACGATGGCCACGCCGGTGTGATGCTGCGATTGCAGGAAGTCGGGATAAAGGTCTTGCGTGCCGTGCGAGAGGAACATCATGAAGGTCATCAGCAAGAGGAGATAGAGGCAGAGCTTCCATTGCTGGCCGACAGCTCGCAAGACGGCGCTTGTGGAGGGCGCACGATGATGCCGCCAAGCCTCCGACTCCGGCACTTTGGCGCTAATGTAAAATGCGAGCAAAGCGGGCACGCCGCCGAGCCAAAACATAGGTCTCCAGCCCCAAGCGGGAAAGGCGAAGCGGTAGGCCAGCGCGGCGAGCAGATATCCCACCGCGTAGCCATTTTGCAAAATACCGCTCAGCATGCCGCGCCAGCGGCTGGAGGTCGCCTCCATCACCAGCGATGTGCCCACGCCCCATTCGCCGCCCATGCCGATGCCGTAAAGAATGCGCAGGAACAGGAAGACCGCGTAGTTCGGCGCAAAGCCGCAGAGGAGCTCGATGACCGAAAAGAAGACGATGTTGGCGATCAGCGGAATGCGGCGTCCGTAGCGGTCCGTCAGCAGGCCAAAAATAAAGGCGCCCACAGGACGCATGAGCAGCGTCCAGGAGAGCGTCGCTACGATGGCTGCTTTCGAGACGTGAAACTGCGCGGCGAGGGAATCAAACAGGAAAACCACAACAAAAAAATCGAAAGCGTCCAGCGTCCAGCCGAGAAATCCAGCGGCCACGGAGTGGAACTGACCACTACGGCCGGCGCTCTGTGCGGCAGGCATGGGGATTTGCCGCCCCAGTGTGTGCCGACGCCCGACCAGGTGTCAACTCATTCCCGGCGAACTCGGTCACCCGCCCCGCGGCAGCGCGGAGCGAGGCTAAAAAGCCGCGGAAAAAAGGAAGCCCCGGATCGGTAGGGGGAACCGAGCCCGGGGCCGTGGGGGATGTGCTGGGCCGGAAGAAAATCGCCTGATCGTTCAGACCATCATCATTCTAGAAACTGCTTGCGCCGCCGGTCTCTGCCACCAATCGGCAGAGCCGGTAGAGTTCCGCATAAGTGAAGACAAGTTCCGCGCCGCCATTTTCAACGTCCCGATGGCCTATTCCCGCTTGCACAGAAAGCCGGCGCAATTTTTGCGTGCTCAGGCCCAGCAGAGCGGCCGCGCGGCTTTCATTTACCTTGCCTTGTGTTCGCGGACGCGATTCCATCGCTTGTGCCTGCATGGCGCCTCGTCCTTAATTGACCAGAATTCGTGTCCAGCGATCCTGCTCCACCGCCAGGATCATGCTCTTGTAAATATCGATGTCCCAGGCTTGCTCGACGCGGAAGCGGATGAAATCGTCGCTCTCATCGACGATCATCCCGCGCAGCGGCACGCGTACATCCGCTGCCGCTAACTGCAGAATCACGGGCTGGCCGATCCAAACTGCGTATGCGCTTTGCATGTGCCCCCCTTCGCAGTTCCTGGAAGCTCGTAAACGCAGCTGACATTCTCGGTAGCAGGGGCGTCACGGCCAATGGTACGGGGGCGTCATCCTAATGAGACAAAGGTACTGTTGGTTGATCCGGCACACGTTTTCCTGTTGTTCCACTGCGCCGGTACTTTGGGTGGATTGTCCCGATACTCCGGCGCAACGCATCATGCACGCATGCGGACGCGATCCATGCCGAGGAAGCCTAGGGCGAAAAGGTCGCTCCGCGGATGCCCAAAATGCTGCCCGGCATCCGGGATGCACAAATGATCTCCGCAGCGCGCCTTCTCTCCGTTATTGCCATGCTCAACCTCTGCTGGCTGGAATGTGCGCAAAATCCAGCCGTTTTCTGCTACCGTATTGGCTGGGACCTGCTGGCCCCTCTCTGTCAGTCGCGGCGCGGCGGGAACCTGCCGCCGTCATGCTCGAGCTAATCCGCAACCTTCTGCATAACCTATACAACGTACAGGGACTTATCCAGTGGGGAGGAACCCTGCTGGTTTGCGCCATAGTTTTCGCGGAGACCGGGCTATTTGTGGGCTTTTTCCTGCCAGGCGATTCGCTCTTGGTTACGGCAGGGGTGTTTAGCGCGGCCGGAGCGCTGAAAATCGGCTCTCTCTCCCTGCTGGTCACCCTCTGTGCGATTGCCGGCGATCAGCTTGGCTATTGGATCGGGCGGCGCGCAGGGCAGGCACTTTATCGCCGCCCGGATTCCGCCTTTTTCAAGCGCCGCCATTTGGAGCGCGCTCACGACTTTTACGAGAAATACGGGGGGAAAACAGTGATCCTTGCGCGCTTCATGCCCATCGTGCGCACATTCTGTCCTCTCGTGGCCGGAGCCGCGCAGATGCGTTATATCCGTTACCTATCGTTTGATATCTTAGGCGGGTGTTGCTGGGGTGCCGGCCTAGTATTGGGAGGTTATTTTCTGGGCTCGGTGGTTCCGAACATCAGCCAGCGCATCCACTGGGTCATCGCGGTGGTGGTGATCCTGTCCTTTCTCCCCGCCATGATTGGCGCCATCCGTTCGCGCTCGCGCCGAATCTCTAAACCGGACGCTGTTCCGCTTGGCCCATCGACACAGGGATAGGCTCGAACTCGCGAAGGGATCGGCCGCTCCGGTAGCCGAGCGCATCCCTTCAGTTCCAAAGGCCGTGATCTTCGATATCGGCCGCGTGATCGTGCGCTTGGACGCCAAGCGCGCATTTACGCCTATCGCCGCCGCCATGCATAGGGGCATCACTCAATCAGCTAAGCGCCTTTCCGCGGAAGATGCTTGGGAACTCATTCGCGCCGACCAGCGCTGGCGGGACTGGCAGGAAGGTCGCATCTCTCCACCCGAATGGCATCAGCATCTCATGAGCCGCCTGAAGCTCTCGTTGAGCTATGCGGAATTCCGGGATGCGTGGAGTCGGGTCCTCGATCCAGAACTGATCCTTGGCGAGAGTCTCTTCGACCAGCTCGGCGCCCGTTGTCAGCTCGCACTCCTTTCCAATACCGATCCAATTCACGTCGAATGCCTAGAGCAGCGCTTCACTTTCGGGCGTCACTTTCCTGTCCGCATCTATTCCTGCAGGGTAGGAACGAGCAAGCCCTCCCCGGGAATTTACCGAGCGGCCCTAGAATCGTTGGGTGTTGCGGCGCAAGAATCCCTGTATGTCGATGATATCCAAGAATTTGTGGATGCAGCACGGCAGGTAGGCCTAGACGCCATTCGCTTTCAAACGCGCGAATTATTGGAAGCCGAACTCCGGCGGAGGCATCTGTTCTGAAGTACAGGCGGCCTGACCTGGCCATAGGGGTAAACCCTTAATCTTCAACGCCTCGGGTTGACGAAGACAAAGTGAAAACTACGAAATTGCGTAAAGATTTCTGGTATTAGTACTCGCTCGGCCTCGCCCGCGATCTGGGCTTCTTAATCACAAGCCCCCCATTTGTTTGAGTCTAGCTGGGCCATAGACCGCTCCTAAACTTGGCGCTCTACGTGCTTGAGTGAGTCTGGGCATAGCCCAGGGCGACGACAGTCTAACGGGGAGAAAGGCTAATGATCGATAATTCGGATCAGGTTGTAGAGGGAAATCACGGGATACAAGGGTGGGTAACCGCGGCGATCGTGATTCTGGCGATCATCTCGATCGCGGGGCTGGGATTGGCCTGGCACAACTCCACGGAGTTGCAGCAGGCACAACAGGCCTTTAGCGGGCAGATGAAGACGGCCGCGGATAACAGCAGCCAGCAAGTGGCCGCGCTGGAACAGAAGCTGACACAAGCAAACGCTACGAGCAACGGCTTGCAAAGCGATCTCGGAGTCGTGGAGAAGAGACTGCGGGTAACTCAGAGTGATCTGAAGAAAGCCCGCGATGAAGAGGCCAAGATTAAAGAGGAAGACGCGCAAAAGCTGGCCCAGATGGACACAGACGTAAAGAGTCAGCTCGCCACCAAGGCTAGTGCGGATGACCTGAACGCCGTAAATGGCAGCGTCAATAACGTCAAGACGGATCTCGAGGGCACCAAGAGCGACCTGAAGATGGCGCGCAGCGAGTTGGGCACTTTGATCGCTCGCAATCACGAGGAAATCGACGTGCTCCGCCGCATGGGTGAGCGAGACTACGTTGAGTTCACCCTCTCGGGCAAAAACAAGCCGCAGAAGGTCGGAAGCATCACCGTGGAACTGCGCTCGGTGGATACAAAGAAGAACAAGTTTACGGTCGCCTTGACTGTGGACGATACTCGCACCGAGAAGAGAGATCGCACGGTGGACGAGCCGGTGGTTTTCTATCCGCGCGGCTCGCATCAAGCCGACGAATTTGTGGTGAATTCCGTGGCCAAGGACAAGATCAGCGGCTATATCAGCATGCCGAAGAACCCGCAGGCAACGACTGCAGCTGCATCCGGCGGCTAAAGTCTCCATCTCAAGGTAACGCACAAAAAATGGCGGCGAGATGAAAGCTCGCCGCCATTTTTCTTTTCGGATGACTCCTGGGCGGCCGCGCTAAACTTCCTCACTGCATGCTAGCGCCCCGCGTAATCATCTTCACGCCAGCCAACCTGCTCGGTTCCGGGGCTGGCCTCGCGAAGCCTGCCTCAGAGGCACTGATGGAGATCGAGAGGCGTAATATCCCGCTGGTGCTCTCTACGAATGGCACGCGTGCACAGCTCGAACCCCTTCGGCGAAAGCTCGGGCATGCTCATCCTTTCGTTACCGAAGGGGGCGGCGGGCTTTTCCTCCCCGATGGATACTTTGCCCTGCGCCTAGAAGGCGCCAAGCGGGTGGGGCGCTATTTGTGCGTTCCCTTCGGCCGCTCCTCCCAGGAAGCCGCTGCGGCGGTGGAAGATATTGCCAGGCAGACAGGGGCGGAGGTCGTTCGCTATTCAGAAATGAGCAGGCGCGAAATTGCCCGCAATGGCGGAATGACCGAACGCGATGCCGAAGCAGCCCGCCAAAGGGAATTCAGTGAACGGTTCTTCTTCGCGGGAAATGCAGATTTAGCAGCTCCGGCATTTGAAAAGACGGCCGGGGAGCACCATTGGCAAATTCGGCGTTACGAGCCGTTTGGGGAGCTTTGCTCCGGCAACGACGAAGGTAAGGCTCTCCGCTATCTAATGCGACTGTACCGGGAAGCGCTCCGGTCGCGGGTGCGATCCGTGGCGATCGGCAAGTCCGCCGAAGACTTGTGTTTGCTAGCGGCCAGCGATCAAGCCTTCATCTTGCCCTTAAGCTCCGGCCGCTTCGATGAGAATCTAGCCTCAAAAGTGCCGAATGCCGCCAGAATCGATGTCCCTGGCACGTCAGGCTGGAATCAAACAGTTCTGAGCGTTCTGAGCCGCGAGTGAACGGCATGCGGATTTTTAGACCCACTGATGGGACAAAGAGCGATTTTTTTGCGCTCCCAGACGAACTTGCTCGCCGCAGGCTGCACCTAAGCACCACATACTATGGTGCTTGCAGTGGCAGCGGGATTGTTCTGCCCTGGAAGAGAAATTGCCTCTCCTAGCATAGGGCAGACGTGTGAAATTTCTTCGTCGCTTACGGGTCCCGGCATCGGAATCCCAGCTCGCGATAACACTTGCAGTTTCATTGGTCATGATGGCTGCAATGCTGGTCTGCTTGCTCTGGCAAGCCAACGTCATAGCTTTCCAACAGGAGCTCATCCGTTCGCTTTGGAGTTGGAAAAACGGCGGCTAAGTCTCTCCGCAGTGGCTGCACTGGAAATCAAGCCTGAAAGTCATTGGCCAAAAACGGCAACGGGAGCCTGGCGGCTCCCGTTGCTTTACTTTTTTTTGAGCGCGGCAGACTTGATAAGGCTGCCGGCTTAAAGCACCGCAGCAGCGGTGCCGTTTAAGCTTGCTTGTGTTCTAAAGCCGGTGGATTCATTCTCCCTCCCGCTCTAGAGCCTAACCCCCTTTTAACGCCGTTTGCGAGCAAGCGCAAGAAAAAGATTAAGGGCAAATTGACTGTCGGTTTGCCCGAGGCCTATTTAACGAAGACTCCTTCGCGCAATTGATCGCGGCTTACGAAGGTCTTGGAGGTGCGAAACTTCTCGAAAAGCTCTTGTATCTCGCGATTCTGAAAGACATGCCGTGGTTGAACCAAGGCGGGCACCGGAACCACTTCCAGGGTGTGCGCATCCAGAACGCGGTAGCGCTGAAACTTTTCCGGCGGGCGGGTATGGAAAATAGCCAGGACCGCTCCGCCGTCGCGGGTGAGGGAGGTGATGCGGGACAAGAATCGCTGAGCGGCCTCCCGATCCATGTAGTCCAGCACATCCCACAGCAGGATGGCATCGAAGCTATCTACGGGATAGCGAAGGTTGGACGCGAGGAAGCGATCCGCCCGAGCTGCCGGCGACATATCGGGTGGCGGGGTGCCAACGGGGAGCGACAGGACACGCTGTGAATCCTGCTCCAGGAATGCTCCCCAAGCGGCGAACAAATCTTCCGTGTAGACCTTGAAGTTGCGTTCTATGAAGAACGTAACGGTAGCCTGGGAAACTGCGCCCAGATCAAGAAGATTCCCTCTGCCAATGTCATCGATCTGCCAGAGGAATTCCTTTAGCCCGTTGGAGAATCGGCCTGAACTCGGTTCACCTGTACTTCCAGGCACGACCTTGGGAGCGTGTAAGGGAACAGGCGGAACGCGAAGGCTGCGGCCGTAGGCCGGACGCACAGTCGGCGTATTTGTGCTCTCCAGGGAATTTACGGGTCGAAGCTTGTTGATGAAGCTCATACGTGCACCCGAGAGATCCCTTCTGCCACTGGAACCTGAACCTTTTTGTCTGGCGCCGGGCGAGGCCGCTCTTCTTTCTCGAGGTTCACCCGCAAACCGTGTACTTCTGCCCCTTCTTCAATCGAGATCAGCGGGGTGCTAATCGGGCCAATCACTCTGCCCGTGGCGGCGATTCGAACTCGATTGTGTGCCCTGATGTTTCCCTTGACTTCTCCGCGCACGACGACTTCCTGTGCCTCGATCTCCGCCGTAACGCGGCTCTCGGGCCCGATGGTCAGTTTGCCCCCATGGAGGCGAATTTTGCCGTGTACCTCGCCGTCGATGAAGAGATCTTCCCGGCCGGTAATCTCGCCTTCGACGGTAAGCAAGCGTGTCAGGCGGCCCGGGGTAGAAGAGCTGAGTAGCGACGCCGCTGCGGGCGTATTCTGATCCAGCGGAGAAGTTTGCGGCACCTCGGTCATCGGTGTTGATTTCGTCTGTGCAGGCAGAGAAGGAGCTTGGGGCTGATCCTGCTTTCGCCACATAAGCGCCTCCTTGCAGGCGGTCAAATACTAGTTAAGCCGCGGAATTTACTTCTTGGCTGGGGACGACGACTATAGTACAGGATTTTACCGATGTAAACGAAAAAGCGCCTGTTATTCGGGTTTCTAGGTGACCTGGCAGTCAATAAGCCCCGGGAGATAGCCCATCCGTGCAGCCCCCGACGAAGACGATTCCGGCTGTGGGTGACGCAGTTCCCAGACGGCCACGAGATAACCAACAGTTTCGAGGAAAAATGCCTTCCTGCCTTGTCGCGATTCCCACCAAGTCGCAGGTTCGAATTCGGAGTCGGGAGCGCCGGCCACCTCTAAGCTGACGCCGGCTGGCAACACTCTGCGAAAGATATACCGGGCGCGGCGCGTGTGATAATTCGACGTCACCAAAAGGATTCGGCGCCAGCCCTTTTCAGCTATCAGAACTCGCAGGCCCTCGGCTTCCTCACGGGTATCATCGGCCCGATGGGAGAAGCGCACGATTGCCGTTGCGGGCACGCCACGGGACTGCAAATCTCGCGCCATAAAATCAGCGACCGAGGCATAGGGCCGGAGCATGCGGCCGCTGGCTACGACTTGGGGAGCCCATCCAGTGTGAAAGAGCGCCGCCGCCTCCGCCGACCGATCAGCGGTAAAGTTGTCATCCCCAAGGACGACAATGACGTCGGCAGGTTCAATGCGGTCCTGCACAATCCAAAATCCGGCGGCGGCCCGCAACAAGGGATACCGCGCAACATAGACCATACCTGCAAGTCCGCAGAGCACCAGGAGGCCCAGCAGGCGGAAGATGATGCCGCCCTGCTGGCCGCTCATCATGCTTTTAAATCAGGGGCGTTTGGATCCAGCTGACGAAGCCGCTCGGCAGCTTGCTCGGGCAGGAGCGCGTTGAAGTACACTTCTTTGATGCTATAGGATTTGCTGCTCTGCTCGACGATGGGAAGTATTTCGATATGCCAATGGAAATCGTCGGCCAATGTGCCCCAATACGAGGCAAGCTCCCCCTTCGGATGAATCGTATTGGGCGCCGTATGGACCACCAAGTGATAGGATCCCGAAACCTGCGTCAGGCGACGCAGTGTGCGGCCGAGCAGCGCGGCCAGATGCCTCATGTTCGCGCCAGGCTTGGGTTGTTCAAATAGATGGCTGTGTTTGCGCCAGATCAGCCAGACTTCAAACGGCACGCGCGAAGCATAAGGACAAAAAGCAATGTAATCGCCCTGCGAATCGACGATGCGCCGGCCCTGCCTTTGCTCCTGACGCAGAATGTCGCAGAAAACACATCGCTCTTTTTCTGCGAACCAGGCCATGGCGGAGCGAAGCTCGTAGAGAACGCGGCGGGGCACAAACGTGGTCGCGGTCACCTGGGAATGCGGGTGCTCCCATTCCCCGCCCGATAATTTGCCCTTGTTTTCGAATACCGTGACGTATTTGAAGCGCAAATCCCGCTTCAAATCGGTCAGGCGCAGCGCGTAAGCCTCTAACACGCGCTCGATCTGTTCGTCGCTCATGCGCGCCAAAGTCAGCTGATGATCGGGCGATTCTATGATGATTTCGTGGGCACCCAGCGGCCGCATCCGATCGTAAATTCCGTCGGGCATCCGACCGGGCTCGCCTTCAATGCGATAAAGCGGCTGAAAGTGAGGGATCACACGGACTTGCGCCGACCCGTTCGCGGGCAATTCCAACAAAGGCTTTATGCCGTCCGCATGATTGGGGCAGAGAGGGCAAGCATCCTGAGCGAGAGAGTCCTCACGATATCCCACACGCACCCAACTGCGAGTGATCGGGTCCTTACGAAGTTCCATACGGGAATTGCAGGCCGCGTGAAATGCCGCCGCGCATATTATTTATAACGCCGGGGCCACAGAGGCGCAAGGATGCAGCCGGCAGTGTGCGCAGCGAAGGCAAGGACGTCAGCGGACATATCTCGCCGGCGTAGGTCCCTCCTCCAGGCGATGGCGGTCCCAAATCGCCCCTTCGCGGGTATAGGTGGCCATCTCAAAATCCTGCGTCAGTTCCAGACAATCGGTGGGACAAGCATCCTCGCAAAGGCCGCAAAACATGCAGCGCGAGGTGTCGTAGGTAAACGTGGTAAGCACTTTGCGGCGCGTGGCATCGTCGCGTTGCCAGCCAACTACAATCAGGTTTTCCGGGCAGGCCAGCGCACAAAGATTGCACGCGATGCACAGCGTTTCGCCGGTTTCTGGACTGTTATTGAGCCGCGGCGCACCGCGATAGCGCTCGGCAACCATCGGCCTCTCCAACGGATACTGCTCGGTATAGATGTACTTTGGATTTTGCGAGCGGAACGTCAGCAGCAAGCCCTTCCAGAAGTCCACCATAAACATGCGGCGAAGTATTTCCATCATAAGTTGTTTAGTCTGTGGCCCCGGTATGGCTTTGTCAAGGCGAGCGGCCCTAAAGGCTACAGTGGGCCGCTGTTTCTTGCAACTCCCCGACGGCGCGCCCAAGCGGCTGTCAGCGTTCAAGCTCCATTTGCCCATTCCCGATGTTAAAATCACGCGATGGCCACTGCCGAACAGCGCCCTCATCTGAACATCCGGCCCGCGCGTGACGATGATGCGCCGGCCCTTCGCGAAATCTTCAACGATGCCGTCGAAGACGGGTTCGCCACCTTCGACCGCGCCTTGCGTTCGATCGAAGACCAGAAGCATCTGATTGCCATGGCAGAGCAGGATTCGCAGCATCCCTTGTTCGTCGCCGAAGTGCGCAATTGGGTTTGCGGCCTCGTTTCCATCGAGCCCTATGAGGAAAGGCTCCTTCGGGGAGAGATAGGCGAAGTAACCGTATTTGTGCGACGTTCCTTTCGGAGCTATGGCATCGGGCGTCAGTTGATGCGCCTGGCGCAGACCGAGGGCGCCAGACTCGGGTACCGCAAGCTTATCGGCCACGTCCTCTCGGATAACCAAGAAAGCTTGCGACTATGCAAATCTACGGGATGGCGTGTGGTTGGCGTGCACGAAAAACACGCCCGCCACGGCGATCGTCTCCAGGACGTCACGGTGGTCGAATATCTTCTCCCGGCTGTTCCCAGAGCCGAGTGATTTTGTCAGCTTCCGATGGATGACCTCGCATACATGCAGTTGGCGCTCGCTGAAGCGCGAGCTGCGGCGGAAAAAGGAGAGGTGCCCGTCGGATGTGTCATCGTGCTGCGGGATCGCCTCCTGGCGCGGGCGGGAAACCGCACGATTTCCGCTTGCGACCCAAGCGCGCATGCAGAGATCATCGCCTTGCGGGCGGCGGCCAAAGGCCTCGGAAATTATCGCCTGAATGGCGCCGCTCTTTACGTCACGGTCGAGCCGTGCGCGATGTGTGCCGGCGCGATGATTCAGGCGCGAATCGCTCGCCTCATTTACGGTTGCAACGATGCCAAAGGCGGCGCTGTGCATTCCTGCTTTGAAATTTTCAACCATCCCGCGCTTAACCATCGAGTCGAAGTGCTCGGCGGCCTGCTGGCCGAAGAATGCGCGCTAGCGGTACAGACGTTTTTTGCGGAGCGAAGATAGCCGCGACCTCGGATTGCTCAGAAACTGAGCCTCCGCTAAACTTCCTCTCGGGAGAGGTGTCTGAGCGGTTGAAAGAGCCCGCCTCGAAAGCGGGTAGCCTGGCAAAACCGGGCTCGTGGGTTCGAATCCCACCCTCTCCGCCATACTTTTTCGCTTCAAAATTGCCAATAAAACTGCGGGTTTCCGAACGGCTGGCAGGGATTAGCTACGATTAGCTATGACAGTGGGGATTTGAAACGGCGTCTGCCTTGGCTGGCCATGGCAGTACCTCAGACAACCGGCGAAGTACAGCCTAACCAACCGCCGACGAATAACTCCCGATAAACAGATTGTTGGACTTGGGGCCGAAAGGCCAGTTTCCGAAAACCCGACTTATCGGGACTTGGCCCCCGCCACGCTCCCTAGGGGCATTCGCAGAGCGGGCCTAACGTTTTGGGGGAACTCGCGGCGGCGCAGGGGCCGGGGTACCCGCGGACGGTGGAGCGCTATGGGCCAGTTTGGCGTCGA
>WNGQ01002096.1_pt1 | contig 20446 bp, 14 predicted proteins | sample 5407661 | NCBI WGS metagenome assembly WNGQ01 (sample SAMN13153382, study PRJNA577476) | soil metagenome | isolation source: 60 cm soil or saprolite under Garry oak tree replicate 2 | place: USA:California | collected 2016-06-15 | reverse complement strand
TACGGAGCGAGCGTGCCGTCTTGTTTGCCTTCTCTTTTTCCTGTGCCAGCGACAGCCAATCGCTAGCCCTCATCACAAGATGGTAACGGACTTTCGTGTCAGAGCAGCATTGAGCGAGCTTTAGCAGTCGCTGCGCTTGATGACGGCAGAATTGAGATTCACTCCATCTAAGATGAGTTTCCTGAAACACGGCAAAGCCCCTCCCCGACGCGCTTCGGTGAGAAGGCAGCGGTCGCCAACTCAATCGTGGTGCCGGTCGGGAGTTGATGCTCAGGGGCTTTAATGCCGTCCCCAGGTTAGAAACCACCGTGTTCTCATTCCCGGCAGGAGTCGAGGAGATTCGTTGCTGCAATGCGAATTAGGAAAGTCCGTGGTATCGGGGGCAGTATCGCGAACTCCGAGACGAGCGCACGATACGACCGTAATAGAGCCGCCGTACCCGCCCAAATCGATAGGATGGTGTGACTCTAGCACCCAAGAACATAATACCTTGACGCGGGCCGCGACGTTCGCGGGCGCGACCTGACTGCGCCCGGTGAAAAGGGGAACCCTTTGGTGTACTATGGCGGCACTGGCAATCCGCGTAGGGAGGGTCAGCCGTGGCACAAATCGGACAGCCGGTTAGAAGGTATACGATCATACCGCTGGAAGAGCCGGTTTTACCTACTCCGGAACCAGTTACACCGCCGCCCCGCAAGTCGCCGAACAGCACCCCACCCGTCATTTGGCCGGAGGCCCAACCCGTGGAGTAGCGGAGCCGGGATAGTGTCGCCGAGTACGATCACAAACCGAAATCAGAACGAGCTTGCGAGAGCGCTCAAGCACGAGGGCGTTCGGGTGGGAGAGATCATCGCGTACCGAGCGTGGGGAGTGATCAAACCGGGTTGGTTTCAGAGCAGCGACGACCGCCTGCATAGCGTTTTCGTGCGAGATTACATATGGCATCCCGAGGAGCCCGCCTGGGGCGATGTCCGAACGCACGGAATCTATTCGTTCCGGGACGTGATCAGCTCGAAACAGGAATATGGGTACCCCGGCGGTATTGGCCCGCTACTGCTCGGCAAGGTCAAAATCTGGGGGGAAATTGTAGAGCACGAAGCGGGTTACCGATCGGAGTTCGGGAAGATTGCGAGCCTCGACTATGGTGACCCGGAGCTTTTGGACAAGTTCCGAAAAATCTACAGGGTCAATCAGGTGCCCGACCATCTACATCATTCTGTGCCGTCCTCCTAGATGCCAATGCCGATGTCGATTCGTGTAAAGACTTATCGAAAAGGCGCCGTATCACGTTGGTTCGGGGAGCCCCTCTGAATAGGAGTGCGCGTCATGCGGTTGGCTGTCGTGGCATCAGCCCTAATTTTGACCACAGCGTCCACTTGCAGCAGTGCTTTAGCGCAAGGAGCCCCCTCACATGAGGCTCCAGTTGGGCACCGCCAGTCCAAAGCAGGTGAGGTGCCGCAGGCTCAGGAGCTAACGGACGCCGAGAAGAGACAGAAAGCACTCGACCAGGCGCTTGACAGGAAGCTGAAGAGCATATGTCGCGGCTGCTGAGTTCTCGGGCGAGTCCCCTGATTAGGAGCTATGGGAGTGCAAGCAATGGCCGCAGACACAGTTCGGTATGTTGAAGGTCAAAAGGGACATCTGCTTCATTTGAGGAAATAAGCACAACTGGTTTGTTTAATGCGTGAGCAAGGCCGAGTTCGTAAAACACGTTTGGATTCCTGGTAGCATCGTTCACCGGCAAATGCCTGCTTCGCCTACTTCAACAAAACCTGGGGCAATCCCGGGTCCTTCCTTCCTGTCCCTTATTAGGTGGAAGTTAGGAATCGGAAGATGCCCAAGGATATTCTAAGCACCGTATAACTGCACTGCTATTCCTGAAACAAAGTAGTAAACTCAGTTCAAGTATCGGCTTAAGCCACTAGCCGCTCCCGGTAGTGTCAACTACCAGCAATTTTGGAGTCAGGAAATATAATCCCAATCCAAAGTCGGGATGGTGGGGACATTAAAATCTCGTCCCCGGTGCAGTTTTCTCTCAGTCCTATCCCAAGACCTTCGAGCCGTCGGAAACCCCAGAGTCTTGTATTTGGTCCTGCCTTATCATCAACAGAACCGCCCTGGGTAAAGTGCCGGCGGTGCATATCGGTTTATTCTAGGAGACCGAAAACCCCCATCAAGACTTGGTATTTGCTAGAAAAGACTTGGAATTTCCCCAGGCACCCAATCGGTATTTTCCGGGACATCAAAGCCAAAGCCATTTCATGTCCTAAGAGTGCACTTCTAACCGGGCACCAGCGGGGATTCCATTCTTTTCCCTCGCCCCACCTTTACTGGATCCCGTTTTCTCTGACACAGACTGATAAGAACGACCCTGGCTGCCGGATACAGTGGGAACACCACATTGTTTTATTCCCCGGGTTCACTCAGTTCCTTGTTGCTGCTTAGGGTTACCCCAGCTACGCTCAGCTCCTACAAGGGATCACTCGTCTGGAAATCTGTGATGGTACTGGAGAGATGTTCTGGTGGGTGCCGCTCTGACCCGGCTGCTTGGTGGGAATTAGCTATCTGGGCCCCACCTACCCTGAACTTGCTCTTCCACGAGCACAGCTCTTCAGAGTTCCAACAAACTAATTATACACCGCGTGTCTAGGAGACGTGCTGTCAGTAAAGGCGGGTATACTGCGAAACCTGCCGTTGTTGTCCAAGATGTTGTCCACGCAGCTTGTCGCGATCGTAATCAAGGACCGGATCTGACATAAGCCCTTGATTTTGCTGGTACAGCTGGGTGGATTTGAACCACCGACCTCCTGATCCACAGTCAGGCGCTCTAAACCAACTGAGCTACAGCTGCACGGGCTGCACCGATCGGCGAGAGGCCGGAAACTAGGAGAGAAGGCGGATATTGGCAAGGTCCGGCGGGGCGCCCGACCGGCCGCAGACGACCGCGGCTTTTGCGAGCGGCGTGCGGATTCCATTCGTCTCGCCGGTCGTGCCAGCCGCGGCGACCCCCCGCGTCACGGCGCGATCCACTCGCGATGAACCATCGCCGCAAACGTAAAGCCCGGGCGACAGGCCCGGGCTTTGGTACGCAACGCTACGCGACAAATCGGGATCGCGAGGACCCCGACTCAGGCGACCTTGCGGAACGCCTTGGTGACGCCGCTCTTGAGCGGCTCGGTGGTCTCGGTCGCGACCTTCTGGGCGAGCGCCGCAAGCTCCTTGCTCTGCTCGGAGACGGCCTCGAACTGCTTGCGCGCGTGCGCCGTCGACAGCTCGATGATCTCGGAGAACGACTTCACGTCGAGCAGCTCGCGGGCGTAGTCGAACGCCGCATTGGTGTTGGCGCGGGCCGCCTCGATCACCTTGAGGTTATAGTCGGCGGCGCCCTTGGCAGCGGTCGTGTAGGTGTCCTCGAGCAGGTCGGTCGCCTCTTCGGCGGCGGCCTTCACGCGCTCGTAGGCATCCTTGGCCTGCGCAACGCCCTTCTCGGCGATCTCGCGGAACGCCGCGGGAACCTCGAGCTTGGGCAGGTCGAACTTCGGCAGATCGAACTTCGGCAGTTCGAAGATCGAGCTCACCGGCGCTACCGGTTTTGCCGGCTTGGATTTCACAGTTGTCGTCGCTTCGTTCATGGCACTCCTCCGTCACAGGGCGGCAGTATGTGCGGCTGTTCGAACCCGCCGCCCGCCGCCGGTCCGATGCCTCGAATGGATCCTGTCTCGTCCCCGCGGCGACTCCCCTTCCCGCTAAGCCGCCGTGGCAATCTCGCACCCGCTATATAGCACCGAATATGGTGCAATGCAACATGAATAGTGCATCGCAAAATCGAGACGCCGACCCGGCCTCCGAAGGGACGCCGGAAACGGGGGCGTGCGGCCTGAACTCGCAGGGAATCCTGGTGAATTTTCCTGCCGGAAAGACAGGTGCGATCGGCGAATGGTGAAGCAGGCGGAGCTATTCGCCGCAATCGCGGAGAAAATCGGCCTACCCCGATGGGACACTCTGTCGCAGTGCAGCAGCCGTTCAGGCAAACGGAAAGCTCGAATGCGGGATTAAGAAGCCTCGGATCATGAAGCCCTGGATCAGGAAGCCTTGGGCTTGCCGGTGTCCTTGGCGGCCGTGCTCGCGGCGTCCCCAAGCTCCTTCGCCTGGTTGGAAAGAGCCTCCATCTGCGCGCGGATGAACTCGGAATGGAGCCGCAGGATTTCCTGAACGTCCTTGGCGCGGACCAGCTTGTGCGCGAACTCGAAGGAATTCGCCACATTCTGCTCCGCGAACGTCATCGCCTTCTTGCCCACGTCCCTGGCCCCGGCCTGCGCCACCGCGGCTTGGCCTTCCAGCGTGCTGACCGCCTGCTGGGCGGCCGCGATGAAGCCGTCGAAGGCCTTTCTCGCCTGTTCCACGCTCTGCTCCGCCATCTGCCGCATTTCGGCGGGGATTTCGAATTTCGGTATGCGCTCCTCGGCCATCGTCGCCTCCCGTTCCGGTGTCTTGCATGGTTCGGGCGCCCGGGGATCGCTGGCGCACGGCACCGGTCCGCCAGCGTATCATAGTGCGGCAGGCGAATCGCTTTTATAAGAAAGTCGCACGCAACGGGGCAGTTAACGTTATCCCCGCCTCGTGCAGCGACAACGGCCACCCGGCGTGGACGCCAGGGCCCCCCCGGACTAATACGGGTTCCTTTAGCGCTTGGCGACAAAACGCCCGGGAGCACCCGGTGATACGCATCCTTCGCTCGCAATGACGAAACCGGTCCTTGCCCTTGTCCGCGACCCTAGGCTCTCGCCCCACGCGACGAGCCCGGTGCCGGCTTGGCTCTGCACGGTCGAGCCCCCGCGCATGGTCTGGATCAATGCGGCGGGCGCCGGCCTGCGGGGTTCCCCGAGCCCCGCGGCGGTTACGCAGCGGCCAATGTCGCCGGGCGATCCCTTGGCCATCGACCTTGCCCGGCTCGCCGCCGGCCTGCCCGATTCCGGCGCCGCGCGACTCGAGCGGATTCGTGGGCTCGCCGCCGGCATCGGACGCACGACCGTGTGCGCCTGCTCGCGGCTCGCGCTCGAAGATGGCATGGCGATCCTGATGGTCGCGGCGGAGCCTGCCGCATCCGCCATGCCGTTGGCCGAACGGGTGCGCAGGACGTTTGCGGACGCGGAAGGCGCGATTGCGGTGTTCTCCCCGGCTGGGGCACTCATCCATGCCAGCGCGGAGGCTGCCGCCCAACTCGGCCCGATGACGACGCTGGCAGCTTGGGGGGCCGGTGCGCTCGCGGCCGAGGCGCTGAACTGCGGCCGCGCGAGCGGCAACAGTCTCATCGGACCCGTCGAGTTCCAGCGGATCGGCACCGGCGGCAACGCCGTCGTGCTGGCGATTTTGGCCGCGGAGCCCGATCGCTCGCAGCCCCCATCGTCCGAGATCGGCATGGACGAAGTTCCGTTCCCGATCGAGCCGGCGCAAGCCGAGCAACGGGCTGTGCCGGCCGATGGCGCCGAACCGGCCGCAGTTCCTCCCCGGCCGGAACGGCCGCTTCCGCTCCGCTTCGTGTGGCAGATCGATACGGACGGACGATTCACGCTCGGCGCGACGGACTTTGCCGAGGTGATGGGCGCGCAAACCCTAGCCCAGATCGGACGGACCTGGAACGAGGTCGCCGCCGAGCTCGGGCTCGACCCGGACCAACGCGTGGAACGCGCAATCGCCTCGCGGGATACGTGGAGCGGCGTCACATTGGCTTGGCCCGTGGAGGGCAGCGAACAGCGGCTCGCGGTCGAGCTGTCGGGACTGCCGGTGTTCGATCGCGACCGAACGTTTCGCGGTTACCGCGGCTTCGGAGTCTGCCGGGATGTCGCGCGGTTGGCGGCGGCAATCGCCGCTCGCAGCGCCGCGCCGGCGGTCTCCGCGCCACTTTCCGATGCAGCCGCTCGCTCGATTGCCGCAGATGCCGGGGAGCCTTCGGGCACGCAACCGACCGACCCGCGACCGCAGCTCACGCTGGTGCCGGCTGCCAAGAACGTCGTGCCGTTTCGGAGCGCCGGCGCCAATGAACGCCGGCCCGCATTGAGCGCGGTCGAACGAACGGCGTTCCGGGAGATCGGCCAGGCTCTGACCTCGGGACTCCCCGAGAACGCCGACGAACCGGGTACAAGAACCGAGCAACCTGTTGCGGGCGGCGAGCCCGCGGGGCCCCGCGCTGAGGATGCTACCGTGGTGCCCAGCGCGTTTGCGCCAGGCGGCGTGCCGGCCGCGGCCGGCGCGGCGATGGCCAAACCGGGGTCGACCGCGCTCGACCGACTACCGATCGGGGTGCTCGTCTATCGTGGCAGCCGGCTCATTCATGCCAATCGCGTGCTGCTCGATTGGACCGGATACGAGGATCTCGGCGCGCTCGCGGCGGCGGGGGGGCTCGAGCGGGTGTTCGCCGAACCGGCCGCCGCGCTCGACCAGTCCGGCGAAACCGGCCGGACGCTGGCAATCACCACGCGCACCGGTGCGCCGCTGGCGGTCGAGGGCCGGCTGTTCAGCGTGTCATGGGGCGCCGAGACGGCATTCATGCTGGTCCTGCTCCAGGCGGGCGACCGGCTCAAGAGCTCCGAGCTCGCGCTCCGCCGCGCCGAGGCGGACGCTCGCGAGCTCCGCTCGATCCTGGACACCGCGACCGACGGCGTGGTCGTGATCGAGCGCGACGGCCGCATCGCGTCGCTCAACCGCAGCGCGGAAGCCTTGTTCGGTTACGAGACCCGCGACCTCGTCGGCGCACCGTTCGGCGATCTGTTCGCGCCCGAAAGCCAGCGCGCCGCGCTCGATTATCTCGACGGGCTGTCGCTCAACGGCGTGGCGAGCGTGCTCAACGACGGCCGCGAGGTGATCGGCCGCGTGCGCGAGGGCGGCCTGATCCCGCTGTTCATGACGATGGGCAGGATCGCGGACGGGACCGACAAATTCTGTGCAGTGCTGCGCGACATCACCCAGTGGAAGCGCGCGGAGGAGGACTTGGTCAACGCCAAGCGCGAGGCGGAGCGGGCGTCCTCGGCGAAATCCGACTTTCTCGCGAAAATCAGCCACGAGATCCGTACCCCCCTCAACGCCATCATCGGCTTCTCCGAAGTCATGATGGACGAGCGCTTCGGCCCGGTCGGCAACGAGCGCTACCGTCAGTACCTCAAGGACATTCACGCCTCGGGCGGCCATCTCGTGTCGCTGCTCAACGATCTTCTCGATCTCTCCAAGATCGAGGCGGGCAAGCTCGACCTCACCTTCGACAGCGTCGACCTCACCGCGTTGCTGCAGCAGTGCGTCGCCATCATGCAGCCGCAAGCCAACCGCGAGCGGATCATCATTCGCACATCGCTGCTGCCGACGCTGCCGGCGGTCGTGGTCGATGAGCGCTCGATCCGCCAGATCGTGCTCAATCTGCTGTCGAACTCCATCAAGTTCACCGGCGCCGGCGGCCAGGTGATCGTCTCGACCGCGCTCACCGAGCGGGGCGAGGCGGTGCTGCGCGTGCGCGACACCGGGATCGGCATGAGCGAGAAGGAGATCGAGACGGCGCTCGAGCCGTTCCGGCAGCTCGCGACTTCGACGCGCTGGGGGTCCGGCGGGACCGGACTGGGACTGCCGCTCACCAAGGCGCTGGTGGAGGCCAATCGCGCGACCTTCACCATCAAGAGCGCGGTGAATGCCGGAACCCTGGTCGAAATCACGTTTCCGGCAACCCGGGTGCTCGCGGAATAAGCAGCAGCCGCACGCGAGGCTCCGCCTTGAAAACGGCGGATCGGTTGCGGCACCGCCATATAAACTGCGGGTTCGATGCGCTAAGCTGGTCTGCGGACCAAGCGCGCCGGGGACGTACCGTGATCCGTCGAATCCGTCACACATGCTTTGCCCTTGTGGCATTGCTGTCGATCGGTCAGCCTCCCGCGGCGGCGGAGGGGGAGAACGCCGATCTGCTGCTCGTGCTGGCGGCGGATGTTTCGCGCAGCATCGACGTCGCGAAGTTCCAGCTGCAGCGCGAAGGCTACGCCTCTGCCATCACCAATCCGCGGGTGCTCGATGCGATTCGTTCGGGCCCGACCGGACGCATCGCCGTGTGCTTCCTCGAATGGTCGGGCGTGGCGTCGCAGCGACTCGTCATCGACTGGACGCTGATCGGCGATGCGGACGCCGCCCGCCATTTCAGCGACGGCATCGTCGAGGCGCCGCGTTCGTTCGCCGACCGCACCTCGATCAGCGCCGGGATCGATTTCGCGATGGAGCAGCTGGAGCGCGCGCCGTTCACATCGAAGCGCCGCGCCATCGACGTCTCCGGCGACGGCACCAACAACAGCGGACGCGACGCCGGCGCGGCGCGGGATGACGCGATCGCCAAAGGCGTCACCCTCAACGGCCTCGTCATCCTGAGCGAGACGCCGCTGGTCTGGAACCCGGAGCACACCAATCCGGCCGGGGGGCTCGCCGAATATTATCGCCGCAACGTGATCGGCGGCCCCAACGCCTTCGTCATGGTCGCGGAGAATTTCTCCTCGTTCGGCGCGGCCCTGGTCAAGAAACTGGTCGCCGAAATCGCCGAGGCTGCTTCCCCAACGACGGTCCGCGGCCGGATCGCGCGGCCTTGATCCGCAACCGCCCGGTCGGGTAGCGTCGCCCCGCCACCCCGCTTCCGCTCGGTCGAGCAGCACGCCACCCGCAGCTTTCGCCGCCGACATCCCGAAACGCCCAGGTATGGTTCGATGAACAAGGTCTATTCCGACGCGAGCACCGCGCTCGCCGGCTTGCTGCATGACGGCATGGTGATCATGGCCGGCGGCTTCGGGCTGTGCGGCATTCCGGAGACGTTGATCCATGCCATCCGCGATTCCGGCGTGAAGCATCTCACCGTGGTCTCCAACAACGCCGGGATCGACGGCGTCGGGCTCGGCCTGTTGCTGGAGACCCGGCAGATCCGCAAGATGATCTCGTCCTATGTCGGCGAGAACAAAACCTTCGCGCAGCAATATCTCGCCGGGCAGCTGGAGCTCGAATTCAATCCCCAGGGCACGCTCGCCGAGCGCATCCGAGCCGGCGGCGCCGGCATTCCGGCGTTCTTCACCAAGACCGGCGTCGGCACCATCATCGCCGAGGGCAAGGAAGTGCGCGAGTTCGACGGCGAGAAATACGTAATGGAGCGCGGCCTCGTCGCCGACCTCTCGATCGTGCATGCCTGGAAGGCCGACACCGAGGGCAATCTGGTCTACCGCAAGACCGCCCGGAACTTCAATCCGATGATGGCCACCGCCGGAAAAGTGACGGTCGCCGAAGTCGAGATCCTGGTCGATCCCGGCGAGATCGAGCCCGACGACATCATCACGCCCGGGATCTACGTGCAGCGAATCGTGCCCGCGCTCAACGCCTCGAAGCACATCGAGCAGCGCACCACGCGTCCTCGCCCCTGAGCAGGAGACAAGAACGATGCCCTGGTCCCGCGAAGAGATGGCCGCCCGCGCCGCCAAGGAGCTGCGCGACGGTTTCTACGTCAACCTCGGTATCGGCATTCCGACGCTGGTGTCCAACTACATACCGGAAGGGATCAGCGTGCAGCTGCAGAGCGAGAACGGCATGCTCGGCATGGGCCCCTTCCCCTACGAGGGCGAGGAGGACCCGGACCTCATCAACGCCGGCAAGCAGACCATCACCGAGCTGCCGACGACGAGCTATTTCTCCTCTGCCGACAGCTTCGCCATGATCCGCGGCGGCCATATCGATCTTTCCATCCTGGGTGCCATGCAGGTCGCGGAAAACGGCGATCTCGCCAACTGGATGATCCCCGGCAAGATGGTCAAGGGCATGGGCGGCGCCATGGACCTCGTGGCCGGGGTCAAGAAGGTGGTGGTGATCATGGAGCATACCGCCAAGAACGAACCCAAGCTGCTGAAGCGCTGCACACTGCCGCTCACGGGTGCCCAGGTCGTCGACCTGGTGATCACCGATCTCGGGGTGTTCGCCATCGACAAGCACCGGGGCGGCGGCATGACGCTCATCGAAATCGCCCCGAAGGTCACGCTCGACGAGATCCGTGCCAAGACCGAGGCGGGCTTTCGGGTCGACCCCAAGCTGAATTGAGGCCCTAAGGCCACGAAAGCGTCACAGAGCCGCGTCAGGAGTGGCCCACGCGCTGCCGGCCTGTCGGCGGCGGCCGGATCATCGTAGGTTGAACACCCGTGTTCGTGGCTGGCGGTTTCAAACGCCTGGGAATCCTCCTCGCCGCACTGGTTGCGGCCGGGGTTGCCGCGCTCGTGGCGATTTCGCTGGTCATTCCCGCCGAGGACGTGCGCAACGCCATCAAGGCCGAGATCCGCGCGGTGACCGGCTTCGAGCCGATGATTCGCGGCGATGCCTCGGTTTCCCTGTTTCCCTGGGGCACGGTGAGCTTCGCCGACGTCAGCCTGGGCGATGACGGCAGCGGCGGGCGGGCGCTTGCCGCCGAGCGCGTGACCGCCCGGCTGCGGCTGCTGCCGCTGCTGTTCGGCCGCATCGAGGCCGCCGACCTCTGGCTGCTGCGGCCGAAAATCTCGCTCCGCTTCGCGCCGGAAGCAGGCTCGAACTGGTCCGGCGTCGCCGAGGCACTGACCCGCGCGCTCAAGCCGACGGCAAGTCCGGCCGACGCGCTGATGTCGTTCTCGGAAATCCGCATCGCCGACGGCACGATCGAAATTCGCGACGACGCGCGCGGGCTTTTGGAGCGCCTCTCCAACGTCGAGATGTCGCTCGCCTGGCCGGCGATCGCCAAGAGCTTCGTCGCGACCGGCCGGTTCGTATGGCGTGACGAGCCGATCGACCTGAGTCTGAACCTCAACGATCTCTCCGCCGCACTCGACGGCGAGCGCGCCGGGCTCAAGGTGCGACTGAGCGGCCAGCCGTTCCGGGTCGGCTTCGACGGCCACATCGGCCGGCGGCCGACACTCAAAATGGAAGGCACGCTCGCCGCCGATACGCAATCGCTGCGCAACGCGCTGGTGTGGGCCGGTCAGAAGCCGCTCCCGGGCGGCGGGTTCGGTCGCTTCGCGCTCAAGGCCCACACCACGCTGGTCGCCGGCACCGTGGCGCTGTCCGGGGTCAACATCGAGCTCGACGGCAACACGGCGGACGGCGTGCTCGCGTTCGCGGCCGATGGCCGGCCGATGGTGCAGGGCACGCTCGCGGCCGACGAGCTCGATCTCACCCCCTACATTTCGACCGCGCACGGGCTGCGCGCGAGCGGGCACGACTGGAGCCGGGTGCCGATCGTGCTCGACGGGCTGATAGATTTGGACGTCGACCTGAGGCTTTCGGCCGCGCGCATCAATCTGGGAAATGCGAAGCTCGGCCGCACCGCGATCGGTGCCAATCTGCGCGATGGACGCTTGACGCTGGCGATCGGCGAAGCCCAGGCGTTCGGTGGGGTGCTCAAAGGCTCCTTGACGCTGGCGACGGCGCAATCCGGCGCCGAGATCAAATCGCAGCTGCAGTTCGCCAACGTCGATCTGGAGAGCTGCCTGCGCGACCTGTTCGGCATTCGTCGTGTCGACGGCAAAGGCACCCTGGTGTTCGCCGTCGAAGCCGCGGGCGAGAGCGTGCTCGCGCTGACCCAGACCTTGAGCGGCACCGCGAGCTTGGTGGCCGAAAACGGCTCGCTCACCGGCCTCAATGTCGAGCAGCTGCTCAAGCGGCTGGAGCGCCGTCCGCTCTCGGGAGGCGGCGAGTTCCGCAGCGGGCGCACGCCGTTCGACAAATTGACCGTGAGCCTCAGACTTGCCGAGGGGACCGCAAACGTCGAGGACGTGAGGCTGGAGAGCGCGGCGGTGCGCCTCGCGCTCGCGGGCTCGGCTTCGATCCCGGCGCGAGACCTCGATCTCAAGGGTACCGCCAGCCTGGTTGCCGCCGTGGCCGACAGCCCGCCCACCTTCGAGCTGCCGTTCGTGATCCAGGGGCCATGGGAGGATCCGCTGCTGTTGCCCGATGCCGAGATCCTGATCCGCCGCTCCGGCGCCGCGGCGCCGCTGCTCGATGCGGTGCGCGATCCCAAAACCCGCGATGCGGTGCGCTCGGTGATCGAGCGGGTGACGCGACCTGGGCCGAAGCCCGCGGCGGTGCACCCCGCTGCAGCGCAGCCTGCCGCGGCTTCGCCGCCCGGACCGGACGCACCGGCGCAACCTGCTGCCGCCGCAGCTCCGGCACTTGGGCAAGACGCCGCTTCCGCTCCGGCGGAAGGCGCGCGGCCCGACGACGCGGCGAGCCACTGACCGTCATAATTTCGCGGTGAGATCCACGGCCTCGGCGCGCCGCGACGCGCGGCCTCGGTTGAGCACTGCAGCGGCGATGACGCCGAGCGCGACCAGCACGATCATGAGCGTGCAGATCGCGTTGATCTCCGGCTTCACCCCCAGGCGCACTTCCGAATAGATCCGGATCGGCAGCGTCGTAGCGCCGGGGCCGGTCGTGAAGCTGGCGATGACGAGATCGTCGAGCGAGAGCGTGAAGGCGAGCAGGAAGCCCGCGGCGATCGCCGGCCAGATCAGCGGCAGCATCACCAGCAGGAAGCTGCGCAACGGCGGGGCGCCGAGGTCCATCGCGGCCTCCTCGAGGCTGCGATCGAACGTCAGCAGGCGCGATTCCACCACGACCGCGACGAAGCACAGCGTCACGCTGGTATGCGCGATGGTGATGGTCCAAAAACCGCGATCGAGCCCGATCGCGACGAACAGCAGCAGCAAGGCGAGCCCGGTGATCACCTCCGGCATCACCAGCGGCGCGTAGAGCAGCCCGGTGAACAGCAGCCGGCCGCGGAACCGCCCGCCGCGCGCGAGCGCCACCGCCGCGAGCGTGCCCAGGATCGTGGCCGCCGTAGCCGAAACCAGCGCCACGCGCACCGATACCCAGGCCGATTCCAGCATCGCGCCGTCGGCGAGAAGCTCGCGATACCATGCGAGCGACCAGCCGCCCCACACGGTCACCAGCCGCGAAGCGTTGAACGAATAGATCACCAGGATCGCGATCGGCAGATAGAGAAAGGCGAGGCCGAGCGCCGCGCTCACCAGGTTGAAGCTCGAGAGCCCCTTGCGCATGGCGTCAGCCGCCTTGCTCGATCTCGCGCGCCTGCCGGTGCTGATAGATGAGAATCGGCACGATCAGCAGGCACAGCAGCGCCACGGCGACCGCGGAGGCGATCGGCCAGTCGCGATTGGCGAAGAACTCGGTCCACAGCGTCTGTCCGATCATCAGCGTCGCGGAGCCGCCGAGCAGGTCCGGAATGACGAATTCGCCGACGATCGGAATGAAGCAGAGCAGCGATCCGGCAACGATGCCGGGCCGCGACAGCGGAACCGTGATGCGCCAGAACGCCTTCCAGGGCGGCGCGCCGAGATCGGCGGCGGCCTCGTGGAGCGAAACTTCGATCTTTTCCAGGGCCGCATAGAGCGGCAGCACCATGAACGGAAAGTACGAATAGACGATGCCGATGTAGACCGCGGTGTTGGTCGAGAGCCAGCCGACCGGCTCCTCGACGATGCCGAGCGCCAGCAGCATCTGGTTGAAGAGCCCGTCGCGCTGCAGGATGTTGATCCAGGCGTAGACGCGAATGAGGAACGAGGTCCAGAACGGCAGCACCACCAGCATGACCAGCATGGCCTGCAGCCGGCGCGGCGCGCGCGCCATCGCGTAGGCAAACGGATAGCCGAGCGCGAGCAGCATCAAGGTGGAGAACGCCGCGACCTCGAGGCTCTTCAAATATGCCGCCAGATACAGCCGATCGGAGCCGAGAGCCGCGTAATTGTCGAACGAGAGCCCGGCAAGGAAGCGCCTGAGACCTTCCCAGCCGGCAGCAAGATCCAGCACCGGCAGATAGGGCGGCTGTGCGATCACGGTCTCGGACAGGCTGATCTTGAGGACGATGAGGAACGGGACGAGAAAGAACGCCGTCAGCCACACGTAGGGGATCACGGCCGCGGCACGCCAGCGCGACACGCCAGTTGCGGTCTTCGCTTTTCCGGGCATGGCAAACACCCTAGTTCGTAGGGTGGGCAAAATCGAGCACGCCGGCGGGAAGACTCGCCGCAAGGCCCGCCAACGATTTTGCCCACCGAGTCCAGTCGGTGGGCAAGGCGCATCGCGCGCAAGTTCGCGCTTGCTGCATGCTTTTGATCGCGATGCGCCGTGCCCACCCTACGTGCTGGATGGAAAGCACCTTAGCGCGTCAGCACGATCGCGGCTTCGGGCGGCCAGGAGAGCCACACCCGATCGTTCCAGCCGATCGCGCGCTCGACGAGCCGGGTCCGATTGCTCAGCGTCGCCGTCATCAGCGCTCCGTCATCGAGCCGCACCTTGTAGACCGACAGATTGCCGAGATAGCCGACGTCCACCACGGTTCCGGCGAGCGCATTCTCGCGCGCTTCGGTCGGCCGCTCGAGGCCGATGCGCACCTTCTCGGGGCGCAGGGCCACCCAGACCAACGCGCCCGGCGCGGCATCGACCGGCTGCGCGATGCGCAGTTGAACGCCGCCGTTGCCGTGGACCAAAGATTCGCCCGCGCCTGTTGCGGTCAGCCGTCCCTCCAACAAGTTCACGTCGCCGACGAAATCGGCGACGTAACGGGAGCTCGGCTGCTCGTAGATTTCGGCCGGCGTCCCCACCTGCACGATGCGCCCGCGCTCCATCACCGCCATGCGATCGGCCAAAATCATCGCCTCCTCCTGGTCGTGGGTGACGATCACGAAGGTGGTGCCGAGCTTTGCCTGCAGCTCGATGAGCTCGAACTGCGTCTCGGCGCGCAGTTTTTTGTCGAGCGCCGCCATCGGTTCGTCGAGCAGCAGCACCTTGGGGCGTTTGGCGAGTGCGCGCGCGAGCGCGACGCGCTGGCGCTCGCCGCCGGAAAGCTGATCGGGCTTGCGTCGGGCAAAGCCTTCGAGCTTGACCAGCGCCAGCATTTCTTCGACGCGAGCCGCGATCTGGGGTTTCGGCATTCTCTCCTGCTCGAGGCCGAAGGCGATGTTGCGCTCGACACTGAGATGCGGGAACAGCGCGTAGCTCTGGAACATCATGTTGGTCGGCCGCCGATAGGGCGGCATGCCGGCGAGATCCGCGCCTTCGAGCAGGATCCGGCCTTCATCCGGCGTTTCGAAGCCGGCGAGAAGGCGCAGCAAGGTCGTCTTGCCGCAGCCCGAAGGCCCCAGCAGCGCGAAAAACTCCCCGGCGAAGATATCGAGCGAGAGCCGGCCGACGGCGCTGATTGCACCGAACCGCTTGGTGACCCGCTCGAATCGCACCAGCGGCGAGGCAGCAGGATCCGCCCACGGCGCGAAATCGCGTTTGGGCCCGAGCCTCGGCTTGATCGGTTGCGCCCGCTCCACCATGCGCCCCAATCCCGAACGGCGGCTCAGGACGGACGCCGCGTCAACGTGCGCTGCACGGCGTCGCGCCAGCCGGCGCATTTGCGTTCGCGCGTTGCCGCATCCATCGCCGGCTCGAACCGGCGGTCGAGCTTCCAGGTCGCCGCGAAGGCGGCAAGATCCGGGTAGATGCCGGCGCGGCGCCCGGCGAGATACGCGGCGCCGAGCGCGGTCGTCTCCGCGATCGCCGGCCGGTCCACCGGCGCGGCCAAGACGTCGGCGAGGAACTGCAGTAGATATTCGCTGGCGATCATGCCGCCATCGACCCGCAGCACCGTGCCGCCGGTGCCGGGCCAATCGGCGCGCATGGCCGCGAGCAGGTCGCGGGTCTGATAGCCGACCGCCTCGAGCGCCGCGCGGGCGAATTCGGCGCGCCCGGCGTTGCGGCTGAGCCCGAACATCGCGCCGCGCGCGTCGGGATCCCACCACGGCGCGCCGAGCCCGACGAACGCCGGCACCAGATAAATCGGCTCGGCCGGATCGGATGTGGCGGCGAGCTCCCCGGATTCCGCGGCGCTCGCGATCAGCCCGAGGCCGTCGCGCAGCCATTGCACGGCGGCCCCGGCGACGAAAATCGCGCCTTCGAGCGCATAGCTGCGGCGCCCCTCGAGCTGATAGGCGATCGTGGTCAGCAGCCGGCTGCGCGACTTGACCGCGGTCGTGCCGGTGTTGAGCAGCGCGAAACAGCCGGTCCCGTAGGTCGACTTCATCATGCCGGGCTCGAAGCAAGTCTGGCCGATGGTGGCGGCCTGCTGATCGCCGGCGATGCCCAGAATGCGGATCGGGCCGCCGAACAGGCCGGGCTCGGTGACGCCGAAATCCGCGGCGCAATCCCGCACTTGCGGCAGCAGCGGCAGAGGCACGCCGAACAGTTTTACCAGACCCGCCTCCCATTCGCCGCGGCGGATGTCGAGGAGAAGCGTGCGCGCCGCATTGGTCGCATCGGTGGCATGGACGCGGCCGCCGGTCAGACGCCACAGCAGAAAGCTATCGACCGTGCCGAACGCGAGCTTGCCGTCTTGCGCCGCTCTGCGCGCGCCCTCGACGTGATCGAGCATCCACGCGATTTTCGTGGCGGAGAAATACGGGTCGAGCACGAGCCCGGTCTTGTCCGTGACCTCCGGCTCGTGGTTTTGCGCGGCAAGCTTGGCGCACACGTCGGCCGTGCGGCGATCCTGCCAGACGATCGCGTTGTGGATCGGCTTGCCGGTGGCGCGGTCCCAGATCAACGTGGTCTCGCGCTGGTTGGCGATGCCGATCGCCGCGACGTCCTTGGCGGCGACGCCGGCTTTCGCCATCACTTCGCGCACGGTCTCGACCGTGGTCGTCCAGATCGCCTCCGGATCGTGCTCGACCAGGCCGGGCGCCGGATAGATTTGCGGAAATTCCCGCTGCGCGACGGCGACGGGGAGGCAGGCGCGATCGAACGCGATGGCGCGCGTCGAGGTCGTGCCCTGGTCGATGGCGATCACGTGGGTCGGCAAGCGCATCCCCTATTCGGCGGCGGTCTTGGCTTCGCGCGCATCCGCCATGAAGCGCTCCAGCGCCTCGCGCGCTTCCGCGCCGAGCCGCAGCCCCAGCTTCGAGCGGCGCCATAGCACGTCCTCGGCACGCTCCGCCCATTCGCAGCGCATCAGATGCCGGACCTCGGCCCCGGTGAGCTCGGTGCCGAAGCAGGGCCCGAGGTCCTCGAGGCTCCTCGCCTGGCCGAGGATGCGGTCGACCCGCGTCCCATGCGCGGCGACGAGGCGTCTCGCATGCGCCTCGCTCAGAAACGGCCACAGCCCGCACGCGCGCGCCACGAGCGCCTCGAAACCGTCCCACGGGAAGTCGCCGCCCGGAAGCGGGGCGTGCGCGGTCCAGGCCGGCCCGGTCACGAAGAAGTCCGCGATCTTTTCCAGCGCCGCCTCCGCGAGCCGGCGATAGGTGGTGATCTTGCCGCCGTAAACCGTGAGCAGCGGCGCCTCGCGATGGGGCGCGTCGAGCGCCAGCACGTAATCGCGGCTGATGTCCTTGGCCGCTTGCGTGCGATCGCCGTGCAGCGGCCGCACGCCCGCATAGGCCCAGACCACGTGCTCGGGCTCGATGGTCTCGCGAAAGTAGGCGTTCGCGGTCCGGCACAGATAGGTGATCTCGTCGGAGCTTGCGGCGACCGCGCCGGGATCGCCGTCGTAGTCCTCGTCGGTGGTGCCGATCAGGGTGAAATCGCGCTCATACGGAATGGCGAAAACCACGCGGCCGTCCCCGCCCTGGAAGATGTAGGCGTGGTCGTGCCCGAACAGCTTTGGCACGACGATGTGGCTGCCCTTGACGAGGCGCACCGGGATCGAGGTGTTTCGCCGCAAGATCTGCTCCGCCACCAATGCGACCCAGGGACCGGTGGCATTGACGAGGACGCGGGCGGTCACGATCTCGCGGCGGCCGCCGCGGGATTTGAGCGCCAGCCGCCAGACCAACCCGTCGCGATCGGCGCGAGCAAGCCGCGTGCGGGTGCGGATGAGCGCACCGCGCTCGGCGGCATCGACCGCGTTGAGCACGGCGAGGCGCGAATCGTCGACCCGGCAATCGGAATATTCGAAGCCGAGCTTGTATCGGCGCTTGAGCGGCACGGCGACTTCGCCGTGGGTGAGGTCGAGGACCTCGGTGCCGGGCAGGATCTCGCGCCCGCCGAGCCGGTCGTAGAGGAAGAGGCCGGCGCGCAGCTGCCAGGCCGGGCGCAGCGCGTCGTGATGCGGCAGCACGAAGCGCAGCGGCCGGATCAGGTGCGGGGCGTTGCGCAGCAGCACCTCGCGCTCGGCGAGCGCCTCGTGCACGAGCCGCAACGCGCCTTGCTCGAGGTAGCGCAGGCCGCCGTGGATCAGCTTGGTCGAGGCCGAGGAAGTCGCCGAGGCGAGATCGTTCTGCTCGAGCAGCAGCACCCGGATGCCCCGCCCGGCCGCGTCACGGGCGATCCCCGCCCCGTTGATGCCGCCGCCGATGATGGCGAGGTCGAAATCGGCCATGCGCGCTCCTGCCTGCCGGCGCCCGATTTCTCGCGCGGGCACTTGGAATCGATCTCGCAGCATGGCGCGGTTTGCGGCCGGCGCTCAAGCGGCTGGGCGGACGACCTTCGCGGAGACCATGGACAGGAAGCTCGGCAAGCCGCGATTGGCTGCAAAATTGCGCGGATTCCGACACCGACCGAATTGGTAAGCGGCTCCAAGGCCACGATTTTTTGCGTTTCAATTCGTCAAAATACGTCTTGTAGTTATTTGTTGCGCAATTTCGTGGTACGATTGTCAATCGTGCCATTGCACGCGGCATTGCCCGGCATCCCCCGATGTCACGGCGAGGAAACGGTGCAATGATGGGACGAGATTTCCGGTGGGAGTGCATCATGGATTATCGAGATCGCCGTATCGTCGTGACCGGCGGGGTCGGGGCGCTGGGCACTGCCGTCGTGAGCGCGCTGATCGAGGCCGGCGCGGTCTGCCACGTGCCCTGCCGCACGGCGGAGGAGGCGCAGCGGTTTCCGTACCGGGACCATGCGGCCGTGAAGCTTTCGGCGCCGGTCGACCTCGCCGACGAGGCCGCGGTCGACAAGCTCTATGCGGGCGTGCCGAAACTGTGGGCTTCGCTGCATATCGCGGGCGGATTCGCGGCGGCGCCGATCGAAGCGGCCGGCAAGGCGGACCTCTTGCGGCAGGTCGAGACGAATCTCGTCTCGGCGTATCTGTGCTGTCGCGCGGCGGTGCGGGCGATGGGGCAAAACGGCGGGCGGATCGTCAATGTCGCGGCGAGCCGCGCCATCGAGTGGCGCACCGGCGCCGGCATGACCGCCTATACGGCGAGCAAGGCCGCGGTTGCGGCGCTCACCGTGGCGCTCGCCGAGGAAGTCGTGAGCAAGGGCATTCTGGTCAACGCGGTTGCGCCCTCGATCATGGACACGGCCGCGAACCGCGCCGCCATGCCGAAGGCCGATCACGCGAAATGGCCCAAGGTCGAGGAGGTCGCCTCGACCATCCTGTTCCTCGCGTCGCCGGAGAACCAAGTGACCCGCGGCGCCATCGTGCCGGTGTACGGGCGGTCGTAACGGAGAGTGGACGGCAGGCTGAGCGAAGCGAAACCCCCGCGTTTCGTCAATGTATCGCGGGTGAGCTCGCTGCGTTACAATGTGCGTTCGAAATATGTCACGGAGCAAATTTGATGGCGGAAGACTTCAGCTTCTCGGTAGTTCTCGAGCCTCAAGAGGGTGGTGGTTTCACAGTGCTCGTTCCCGCCCTTCCGGAGGTCGTAACCGAGGGTGATACCGAGCACGAAGCGTTGGCCAATGCGGAGGAAGCCATCCGCGCGATCCTCGCCTACCGTCGCGAGAACGGGATCGCGATCCCTGCCGACGCGCAACCCGAGATCCGCCGCGTGACCGTGGCCGCCTAGCATGGCTGGGGGCGATTGCCGGTCGTCAACGGCCGGCGCGTCATCCAAACTTTGAGGAGAGCCGGATTCGTCGTCGACCGCATTGTCGGCAGCCATCACGTCCTCGCTTATCCGGGAGACCCCACCCGCACGGTGACGGTCCCCGTCCATTCAGGACGAGATCTTAAGCCGGGCACGCTTCGCGCGATTATCCGGCAAGCCGGTTTCACAGTGGAGGAGTTCGCAGAACTTCTTTAGCCCGTAGGCTTGCCGGAACCCAGCGAAACCCATGGGCCGGCAAATTTGCCCTCGTGAGCTTCGCTCCACCTACGACCCCTCACTCCCGCGCCTTTTCCGCCCCCGCCCCATAAATTCCCGCATACCGGTCGCGCAACAGATTCTTCTGCAGCTTGCCCATGGCGTTGCGGGGGAAATCCTCGACGAAGATCACGCGCTTGGGCAGCTTGAATTTCGCCAGGCGGCCTTCGAGCGCGGCGAGGATTTTTTGCTCGGAGAGGTTCGCCGCCTCGTCCCTGATCACGACGGCAGTCACGCGCTCGCCGAAATCCGGGTGCGGCACGCCGATCACCGCGGATTCCACCACCCCCGGCAGCGCGTCGATCTCGGTCTCGATCTCCTTGGGGTAGACGTTGAAGCCG
>WNGQ01002094.1_pt1 | contig 20447 bp, 17 predicted proteins | sample 5407661 | NCBI WGS metagenome assembly WNGQ01 (sample SAMN13153382, study PRJNA577476) | soil metagenome | isolation source: 60 cm soil or saprolite under Garry oak tree replicate 2 | place: USA:California | collected 2016-06-15 | reverse complement strand
CGGCGATCTCCGAAAGCTCCCGATCGTCGGCGAAGCGGCGCGCCACTGAAACGACCCGGCAGGCTGTGAGTGCGCGGAGCGTCGCCGTCCGCGAGCCTTGCTCCACCACTGCCCGCTCTCCGACGATCGCCCCCGGACCGACCTGTGCGACCGCCTGGCCGTCGACCTCGACCGCGAACGTGCCGTCGAGCACCAAGAACATCTCGTCGCCCGGAGCGCCCTGCTCTATGAGGGTGTTGCCCTTCGCGATGTCGCGGCTTTTCTCCTTGGCGCCGCCGACGATGATCGCCCCGAGCTCGCGCTCGAGCGCACTTTCCACTGGCTGAACCATCGCGGGCGAGTCGTACGTACCCCACGGCGTGCGCTCGCCGAACGCGTCGTTGATCCAGGTGCTGAAGTCGGTCAGCCCCGTCTGCGTGACGAGCTCGCCGGCGTCGTCGTAAATCCAGTGACGTGGAAAGCAGCTGGCTCCGACGAGCTCCCGCTCGGAGTGGCCGTCGGCATGGATCGTCAGGGACAGAGTGGTCCAGGCGACCGCGGAGTCGATCTGAAAGAGCGGCTTGTGGCTCACGGCTCGTGGAGCCGGCACGCCGGTGCGGCCTCCACATGTCTGAGTGAAGCGCACGTACGTTTCGGTCACGACTGGCTCGGGACGGATGTCGGGCATCGCCCTGGCCTTGACCGTCAGCGTCTTCGGACCGAGTTTCAAGCGCGTCACTCCTATGCGTCCACCGCCATGTTGCCCCCAGGCGGCTATCTTCCCGTCTTCAACCTCGATCCAGCCTTTCAGCTCGTTGCATTCGCGGAAAAGATCCCTGCGATGCCACTCGTCCAGATCGTCGAGCCTGGCCGGCAGAGGCTCGTCGTAGTGGGCCAGGCCCATGCCGAAGGGCACGGCCAGGAATCCTGTGACCGCCTCGAAGGGAATCCAGGAAACCGCTGTAACCGAACTTTCAAATTTCATTTGGTCAACCTCCGCCCTGCAACGTAGGGCGTGATCAAGTTGCGGTCGATGGTGTCGGCTGGCGTCTTTGAGTAGGGCTAGCCGCACGGTTGCCGTGATGCTGGCTCCCTTGCTCGAGGTCGAGTCACCACGTCCACTTAGGGCTATGGGATGGATCAAGGTACTGCTCGCCGACGACAGCCTGATCGTGCGCGAGGGGCTGCGCGCGCTGTTGGACGCGACAGAGGACGTGGATGTCGTCGGCATGGCCGGCGACTACGACGAGTTGATTGCCTGCGCGGAGAAGCTCGCACCACACGTGATAGTCACCGACATCCGGATGCCGCCGACGTTCCAGCGCGAGGGGATCGATGCGGCTCGGCTCGTGCGCAAGCGCCATCCAGGCACGGGGATCGTGATCCTGTCTCAATTCGATGACCCCGACTACGCGGTTGCCCTGCTGAGCGAGGGGGCAGCCGGGTGCGCCTACCTGCTCAAGGACGCCGTCGCCGCGGGTGATCAGCTGGCCAGAGCAATCCGCACGGTTAGCACCGGCGGCTCGCTGCTCGATCCCAAAATTGTCGAAGCGCTGGTCCGGCCGCTAGGTGAGGTCGACCTGTCGCCGGCGGAGGAGGATCTGCTCGCCCTGGTGGCCGAAGGCAGGCCCATCAAGGCGATAGCGATCAAACGGAAGACCACCAGTGCCGACGCCGCGGCATCAGTCGAGCACCTCTTCTTCAAACTGGCGAAACAGGCGATCGACGGAGGCGACGCCGGCGTTCGCAACCTCCGCCGGCTGCACCAGGCCATCGTCGATCGCGAAGAGCAGGGTGAGATGCTCAGCCGCCTCCTGCCCGGCGGTGTCGCAGACAGACTGCGTCAGCGCGGCCGCGGCGCAAGCGAAGTCGAGCGACTGATCGTCACCGTGTTGATTTCCGACGTGCGTGGATACTCGTCGATCGCGGAGGCATCCGACCCCAGCTCTTTGGCCGGCCAACTCATGCAGCACCGCACCGTCGCCACCGACGCCATCCTCGCGGAGCATGGGACCGTCATGCAGTTCGTCGGCGATTCCGTGATGGCGGTGTTTGGCGCGCCCGACTCGCAGCCCGATCACGCTGACTGTGCGCTCCGTGCCGCCACGTCCATGCATCGCGCACAGCTCGAGCTGAACGGGCGGTGGGCGTCGGCCGGAATGCCTGCATTTGAGCTCGGCATCGGCCTCTCGACCGGGCTGGTCGCGGCGGCGTTGATCGGTAGCGAGGAGCGGGCCGAGTATTCAGTGGTCGGGGACGCGGTCAACCTCGCACAGCGCCTGCAGCAATTCGCATCCTGCGGCGAGACCGTGCTCAGTGAGGCGACCTACTCGGTTCTGAGCACATCACCGCGGGCCGAGCGCCTAGGCCCCGCCCCGGTCAAGGGCCGCAAGGAACTCGTTACCGCTTTTCTGGTACCCGCTCCTCCGCCAGATAAATGAGAGTTGCCTTCACGCGGCGGTGAACGGCTAGCTCCTCCGTCAGCCCGAGTTTGGAGAAGATCGCGCTGATGTGCTTCTCGACGGCTCCTTCGCTCAGGTGGAGAGCCTGCGCGATGGCTGCGTTGTTCTTGCCCTCGGCGACAGCTGCGAGCACTTCCATTTCGCGCTGAGTCAGATCGGCGAGCGCTGAGCGCTTGTTACGGGAGCGCTCGGCGATGAGGTTCTCGATGACCCTCGTGTCGACCACGGAACCGCCGCGCGCGACCTCGCGGATGGCATTGACGAGTTGGTCTAGGTCCGACACCCGCTCCTTCAGCAGATAAGCGCGGCCGGCGGCGCCCTTGTCGAGGAGCGCCACCGCGTACTCGGCGTCGGCGAACTGACTCAGCACCACGACGCCGATTGACGGTGCGCTGCTTCTGAGCACTTCTGCCACCCTGATGCCTTCGTCCGTGTTGGTTGGCGGCATCCTAATGTCCGTCAGGACGACGTCGGGGTGTTCTCGGTCAATCGCCGCCTCCAACGAGTCCAGGTCGCTGCAGGTTGCCACGAGGCCAATCTCCTCCACCGATTGGAGAAGCTCTCGCACGCCTTCACGGACGATGAAGCTGTCGTCGGCGAGCACCACCCGGATCGGCATCGCACACACAGTTGTCACGTTTACTCCGCTAGACGGCGGATTCTGAATTCAGAAGTTGGTCGGGGAGGCGGGATTTGAACCCGCGACCACCTGACCCCCAGTCAGGTGCGCTACCGAGCTGCGCTACTCCCCGTCGGAGCCGCTATCGTACCCGTTCCCTATTGGGCGTCCTGACCGCCCGCCATAGGCAACGAGGCCTCGATGCGTGGATGAAAATCCAGCTTCGCGGAGCAGCGCGCCCAGAGGCGAATCTGCGACCGCTATGCCGTCGACGCGCTGCAATTCGACCTTGCCGCCGTGGACTGCGGCCGCGATCAAAGTCCGCATGTGATCGACGGTCACCTCGCCATTGGTGAGCAGCGAGCGCCCGCCTCGCTCGAGGTAAAGCACGAGCCGGCCGCCGTCGATGACGCAGTAGGCGCCGGCCGCTCGCGCCATCCGCACATCCGGCCGAGGCCACGCGAGCACAGACCCATATGCGTTCGCTGGATCGTTGGCCGCCAGGGCGATGACGCGCTCGTCCTGCTCGCGAAGGGCGCGCAGCCGGTCAACTGCCCCCGGCAGCGCGAACTGCGATCCGCCCAAGCCTTCGACGAAATAGCCGCGCCTGATCCGGCCCGATTCCTCCATGGCCCGCAGCACCGGGTACAGCGCCGCGAACCCGCCCGGCCATCCCTCCGCCGCCACCGATTCGCGGGTCAGGACTCCGTAGCGCTGCAGGAGCACGCCCGCGGATGCGTGCAGGCGCTCAGTCGCGTTGGGGCCCGCGCCCACCATCTCCTTGACGAGCGACCAGCGGCCGGCAGCGCGTGGCTGCGTCAGCCGCGGTAGGCGAGGCCGATGGGCCGGACGCCGGCTGGCCGGACCCAGAAGTCGCAGCGGCGCGAACGTGTCATTCGTGACCTCCCCGGCCCAGACCAGGTCCCAGAGAGCGTCGAGCATGGCTTCCTCGTCCCCGCCGCCACAGGCGGCGTAGAGATCGCGAAAGAAACCCGCGCCGCGCGCGCGCATGTGATCGCGCAGCCGCGCATGCAGGTCTCCGGCCGGCGCATCCACCGGCTCGGGCACCAGCCGGGGCGCGTCACCGCGGAGATAAAGGGCAACCCGGCCATCGGACGAGCCAAGCGAGCCACGCCCGACCCACACCACCTCACCCATCGAGACCAGCTCGTCGAGCAGCCGCGGGTTGTAACCGGCGACGCGGCTCGCGATGACGTCGCGCTCGATGACACTGGCCGGCAGGGCAGCCCCCTGCAGCTGGAAGACCACTTCGAGCAGGCGATCGACACCGCCCGCCCTCGCGCCAATGCCGTGCCAGGCGGGAAGGAAGCGCGCGAGGGCGTCGGGAGGCACGGACTCGATCTCACGACGGAGAGCTGCCAGTGATCGCCGCCGCAGCATGCGAAGCACCTCTGGATGGCAGTGTTCCCGGCCACGTGCGGAGGGCCGAAACTCGCCGGCGATGACGTCGCCACGTGCAACGAGCTGTGCAAGCGCACCTTCCACCATCGGACCGGCGAGGCTCCACCGCTCCATCACATCCGCCGCCACAAACGGCACATGCGTCCGCGCCCACCGGCGGAGCAGCGACGCAAGCGGCTCGGTCCCGGGGTCGAGGTAAGCGTCCGGCAGGCCGACCGGGAGGGTGACGCCAAGGGCCTCGCGATATCGGCCGGCGTCCTCGGCTGCGATCCAGCGCGACTCGCCCGCGATGCGCGCCGTCACTGTTCGGCGCTCGCGCTCCAACGCCCTCAACCACTCCATCGCGATGCCGCGAGCTGCCGCCTCCGGCGTGCTCAGGTCACCGAGCCTGATCAGCAGGTCATGCGCCTCGTCGGGATCGCGTGGAAAGCGCTCCGGGAGCAGGCCCTGAAGCTCGAGCTCCACGGCTGCAATCGACTCGGGGTCGAGCAGCTCACGCAGGTCCTCGGTGCCCAACAGCTCGGCCAGCAGCTCGCGGTCGAGCGTCAGCGCCTGCGCCCGGCGCTCGGCGAGCGGCGAGTCGCCTTCGTACATGAACTCAGCCACATATGAGAAGAGCAGCGACGATGCGAAGGGCGAAGCACGCTCGGTGTCCACTGCGACGACGCGCACCTCGCGCGAGCGAATCGAGCGCAAGAGCGTGGCGAGGGCGGGCATGTCGAAGTGGTCGCTCATGCACTCGCGCCACGTCTCGGCGAGGATCGGGAAGTCGGGATACTGACCTGCCACCTGGAGCAGGTTCGCGCTGCGCATGCGCTGCTGCCACAGAGGCGTCCTCTGCCCCGGCCGCCGGCGCGGCAGCAGAAGCGAGCGGGCCGCGTTCTCGCGGAAGCGGGCGGCGAAGAGGGCTGACGCCGGCAGCTGCGCAGCCACCAGGGCTTCCACCTCTTCCGGGTCGAGCACCAGCTCGTCGAGACCAGGTGGCGATTCGACGTCAGGAAGATGGAGAGCAATGCCGTCGTCGGTCCAGAGGGCGCGGGCGTCGACTCCCAGCCGCTCCTTGAGGCGGGCTTCCAGAGCCAACGCGAGCGGCGCATGCACCCGGCCACCAAGGGGCGTGTGCAGGCAGACGCGCCAGTCACCGATCTCATCCCGGAATCGCTCGACGACGACAGTGCGGTCGTCGGGCACGGCGCCCGTGGCCGCGGCCTGGTCTTCGAGGTACGTGAGCAGGTTCTTGATCGCGCGATCGTCGAAGCCGGCGCGCTCGCGTAGGCGCCGCTCCGCAGCGCCGGGTGTGAGCGATCGCAGCTCGCGGACCATCTTGCCGAGCGCCAGGCCGAGCTCGGCAGGGCGGCTGGGGGCGTCGGCCTTCCAGAAGGCGATCTTGCCCGGCTCGCCGGGCGCCGGGGTGACCAGCACCTGGGAAGGGGTGATCTCTGCAATGCGCCACGTGGACGCTCCGAGGACGAATGTCTCGCCCACGCGGCTTTCGTAAACCATCTCCTCGTCGAGCTCTCCAACGCGGCGGCCATCCTCGACGAGGTTGACGCTGTAGAGGCCGCGGTCCGGGATGGTGCCGGGATTGGTGACAGCGAGATGCTGTGCCCCCTTCCGCCCCCGCACCGTGCCGGCGACGCGGTCCCATACGATGCGCGGCCGTAGCTCCGCGAACTCGTCGGAGGGATAGCGCCCGCTGAGCATGTCGAGGACTGCTTCGAGAGACCGTGGCCCGAGGTCGCTGTAGGGATACGCGCGGCGGACGACAGCGCCGAGCTCGTCGACTTTCCATTCGTCCATCGCGCACATCGCGACGATCTGCTGTGCAAGGACGTCCAACGGCTTGCGAGGCACGGTCGTCGATTCGATGCGGCCTTCGAGCATTCCCTCGACGACCGCGGCCGCCTCCAGCAGGTCACCTCGAAACTTGGGGATGACCACGCCGCGCGACACCTCGCCCACGGAGTGCCCCGCCCGGCCGACGCGTTGAATGCCCGCGGCCACGCTCGGCGGCGCTTCGACCTGGAGCACGAGGTCGACTGCGCCCATGTCGATACCGAGCTCGAGGGTAGAGGTGGCGACCAGGCCGCGCAGCGTGCCGGCCTTGAGCTGGTCCTCGATGAGAAGTCGCTGCTCGCGTGCGATGGAGCCGTGGTGCGCGCGCACGAGATCCTCTTCGGCCAGCTCGTTGATGCGCGCAGCGATGCGCTCGGCGAGCCGTCGCGAGTTGACGAAGACAATCGTCGAGCGATGGTCGCGTATGAGCTGGAGCAGGCGTGGGTAGATCGCCGGCCAGATGCTGTTGGCAGTCTGCCCGGAGTCGTCGTACGACTTGAGCTGCGACATGTCCTCGACCGGGACCTCGACCCTCACCTCCATGGTCTTGAGCCGGCCGGCGTCGACGATGGCGACGTCGCGCCCGGCGCCGCCGAGGAACTTCGCGACCTCTTCCAGCGGCCTCTGAGTCGCAGACAGGCCGATGCGCTGAGGCTCGATCTTGGTCAGCGCTGACAGGCGCTCGAGGCTGAGGGCGAGGTGCGAACCGCGCTTGGTGGCGGCAACCGAATGGATCTCGTCGACGATGAGCCACCGCACCGACGCAAGGATCTTTCGCGCTGCGCTGGTGAGGATGAGGTACAGCGACTCTGGAGTGGTGATGAGGATGTCGGGCGGGTGGCGCTCCATCGAGCGGCGCACCTCGGACGGGGTGTCGCCGGTGCGGATGGCCGCCGTGATGTCCGGCGCCATCCCGCCGCCGCTCTCGACCTGGTGGCGGATGCCCACCAGCGGCGAGCGCAGGTTGCGGTCGACGTCGTGGGCGAGAGCCTTCAGCGGCGATACATAAAGGACGCGACAGCGCTCCGCCTCGGCGGGCACGGGTTCCGACGCCAGGCGGTCGATGCACCACAGGAAGGCAGCCAGGGTCTTCCCGCTCCCGGTGGGTGCGGCCATCAGGACGTGGCGGCCCGCGGCCACCTCGCGCCAGCCTCGTTCCTGGACCTGTGTCGGCTCCACGAAGGCGCCGCGAAACCAGTCTCTCGTGGCCGGCGCAAAGAGATCGAGAACGTCCCCCATGTCATCCAGTTTGACCGCTTCCCGGCTCACAAACAAGTGTTCGTTTACCGCAATCGGCGAGGACCAACGGTTGCCGCGCTAAGTTGTGCACGACCGATGGCGCACCCCTACCCGTTCGAGATGTTCAGCCATGAATCCAAACAGATCCTGGTGGGCGCCCAGGAGCACGCCGAGCGTGCGGGCAAGTCGTACGTCGGCACCGAGCACATGCTGCTGGCGATGCTCAGGCTGGAGGCGGGCGCCGCGTACCGGGTCCTGACCCGGCTGGGCGTCTCGTATGACGATTTCGCGAACAACATCAGCGCAGCCACAGCCCACGACAAGCCTCGACGAGGGCGGCGAGTCGTCCCCACGATGGCGGTCAAGCGCACCGTCGAACTTGCCTTCGGCGAGGCGGATCGCATGAACAGCAAGGTTGTCGATACGGCTCACCTGCTCTTGGGTCTCGCCCTGCAGGGGGAAGGGATGGGACCGTTCGTGCTTCAAGACATGGGTACGAGCGCGGAGCGCATCGTCGCAGAGGTCGAAGACGACCTCGGCGTCCCGCTGAGTGGAAGAGGCAAGCTGCCCACCTCGCGGCCGCCCTGGACGACTGATCTCCCCGAACCGCCCGAAGTCATCGGGTTGCGTGACAGGTTGGCATCGGTGAGATTCGCGTTGAAGAACGCAGCCGAGGCCGGTGATACCGAACATGCCCTCAAACTCGGTCGCGAGGAGAACCGCCTGGAGGGCGAGCTGGGCCGGGCGAGAAGGAAGTGGCAGGGCTCGCTCGGCTGAGACACTCCGCCATGATCGCGACCTAGATGATTGAGCCCGCTCGATTCAGAGAGGTCATGTCCACGTTCCCGAGCGGGGTCGTGGTGCTCACCGCCTTCGGCAAGGATTCGCTTCCTCGAGGCTTGACCGTGAGCGCCTTTTGCGCGGCGTCGCTGAACCCGCCGCTCGCGCTCGCCTGCGTCGACAAGACCTCGAACACGCTGCCCGCGGTCCAGCACGCCGGCGGCTTCACCGCGAACATCCTGGCGGCGGGCCGCGAGCAATTGGCCCGACGCATGGCGTCGAAGCTCACGGACAAGTTCGACGGCATCGGATGGCGGCGCCCAGAGTCAGACCGAGGCGGCCCCATCCTCGAGGCAGACTCCGCCGCCTATGCCGTCTGCACGCTGAAGGAGACCATCGAGGCGGGCGACCACTGGATCCTCATCGGCACCGTCGTCGAGGGAGCGCACGACGCCAACATTTCGCCCATGATCTTCAGCCGCCGCGGCTACTTCGGCCTGTGATGTCCAGGTGCTCCACACTCCTCTCCCCTGCGGGGAGAGGAGATCACAGGGTCGGCGACGGCCAGGACGGGACCAACTGTGTGATTCCCGCAGAAAGGATCGCCAGCTTGTTGGTCAGCAGCAGCACGCCCATGACGAGCAGGACTGCCGCGGAGAGGAGGTCGATTGCGCGGCGGTGGCTGTTGATGACGCGAACCACCGGCCGCGCGCTCTCGAGCGCGAACGCAAGCACGATGAACGGGACGCCCAGGCCCAGGCAGTAGGCGACCATCAGGACCACGCCTTGAGCGGTGGTCCCGGCGGTGACTGCTGAGCTGAGGACCGCGCCCAATGTCACGCCGATGCACGGCGTCCAGCCGCTCGCGAACCCCATGCCCAGCAAGAATCCTCCGGTCACGCCGCCTTTCGAAGGCGCTCGATCCATCACGCGGTACTCGCGGTCGAGGAACGGAATCTTGATCAGCCCGGCGACATGGAGCGCCATCGCGATCACCAGGACGCCCGCGACCACGGGCACGTAGCCACGGATCGGCTGGACGGCGAGCGAGAACACATAGAAGAACAGGATGAAGATCACCGACAGGCCGGCCACGAACGCGAGGCCTGCGGTAGCCACAGGCAGCGATGAGGCGCCGCCTGCAGATCGGGCGACCACGGCCCCCGCCGAGCCGCCTGCCGTCACCGTTGCGGGCTGCCCAGCCCGGGCGCCGAGGTAGGCGAGGTACGCCGGCACCAGCGGCAGCACGCAGGGCGAGACAAACGAGACCAGGCCGGCGAGGACCGCCAGCGCGGGACTGATTCCTTCGAGGCCGCCGGCTAGGAAGACCACGCCGCGCCCGGCTGCACAGGGCTCGCCTTGCCGGCCGTCTCGACGATTGCGTCGATGACTTCGGGCCAGAGATGTTCGGGCATGTTGTGACCCATGCCCTCGAGCTCGAGGAGACGGGCACCGGGCACGGCGTCGGCGACCAGGCGACCGTTCTCGACGGGCACCAGCGGGTCGTCGACGCCGTGGACGACGAGGGTCGGGATCTCGACACCCGTGAGCCGCTCCATCCTGCTCTTCGCGGCCAATATGGCGACAAGTTGCCTGCCGGTTCCCGATGGATAGTAGGCACGATCGATAGGTCGAGTCGCCTTGCCGAGCTCGACGGCCTCATCGAAGGGATTGTCCTTTCCATTCAGCACGCGGCGAATCCACATCGCGTTCTCGATGCGGCCCTCGCGGGTCTCCGGCGGAATGCGTGTGAGCACCTCTGCGCCCTCCGGCCAGGGTGCCACCTCGTCGCGTCCCCCGGGTCCAGACATGATCGACGTCAGCGAGAGCGCCCGGTCGGGATGGTTGATCGCGATCAGCTGCGCGATGAAACCTCCCATCGATGCTCCGACGATGTGTGCGGCTCCGATGCCCAGAGCGTCGAGGAGACCAACCGCGTCGTCGGCCATGTCATCGAGGCTGTACGCGGGGTGAGGGCTGCCGCTCATCGCGGCCGCCAGGTCCGGCGGGCCCGCCGCATCGAGGTGAGTGGAGAGGCCAGAGTCACGATTGTCATAGCGGATGATGTGGAAACCCCGGGCGGCGAGCTGAACGCAGAACTCGTCGTCCCAGGTGATCAGCTGTGCGCCGAGGCCCATGACGAGGAGCAGTGGCGCGTCGTTCGGGTCGCCGATGGCCTCGTATTCGATATCGATTCCGTTGGCTCGCGCGCGTGGCATGGGTCCAATCCTATGACTTACCGGAAGTAGGTACCCTTAGCCGACGTGGCCAGGACGCTGCCCACGCGGGCTGAGGTGGATGCGCGTTACACATGGGACGCTGAGAGCGTCTTCGCCGACGAAGCCGCTTGGGAGGCAGCCGTCCAAACAGTGCTCGGCCGGCTGCCGGACCTGGCCGAGTTCAAAGGCCACCTCGGAGACTCGCCTGACGCGCTAGCCGACTGGTTCGACGCCACCGAGCGCGTGCAGCGCCTGTTCGGCAAGGTGACGGTCTATACGACCATGTCGTACTCGGTCGACGTCAACGACCAGGCCGCCGTCGCGCGCACCGACCGCACGCGTACCGCCGCCGCACAGCTCGGCGCGACGATGTCGTTCGCGATGCCCGAGATGATCGCGATCGGCTTTCCGAAGCTTCGCGAATGGGTCGCATCCTCGCCCCGACTGGCGCACCTCAGCCATTACCTCGATCGCCTCGAGAGGCTGCAGAGTCACGTTCGCTCTTCGGAGGTCGAGGAGGTCCTCACCCAGGTCTCCGACCCGCTCGCCAGCGCCGTCTCGGCGCACAGCGTGCTGGCCAACGCGGACATGAAATTTCCGCCCGCGGTCGGTGTCGAAGGCGCTGAGGAGGTGGCCCAGGGCACCATCGGAGCGCTGCTCACGAGCCCCGACCCCGCCATCCGGAAGAGCGCCTACGAAAGCTATGCCGATGAGCACCTCGCGCTGCAGAACACAATGGCCACCAGCCTGGCGGCCGGCATCAAGCGTGACGTGTTCTACGCGCGCGCCCGCGGCTACGAGTCCTCTTTGCATGCCGCGCTCGAGCCTGCGTTCATCCCGCTCGAGGTGTTCCACAACATCATCCAGGCATTTCGGGACAACGTCGATACGTGGCATCGGTACTGGCGGCTGCGGCGCACGGCGCTCGGACTGGAGACGCTGAAGGCGCACGATACCCGGTCGCCGCTGCAGGACTTCAGGCTGGACGTGCCCTACGAGCAGGCGGTCGACTGGATCGCCGCCGGGGTGGCTCCGCTCGGGGACGAGTACGTGCGGATCCTGCGCAAGGGCGCGCTCGAGGAGCGCTGGGTCGACGTCTACCCCAACAGGGGAAAGCGCATGGGCGCCTTTTCGACGGGCGTCCCGGACACGCGCCCGTTCATCTTCATGAGCTACAGCGACGACATCTTCGCCATGAGCACGCTCGCACACGAGCTCGGCCATTCGATGCATTCGCACTACGCCCGCAAGACCCAGCCGTTCGTGTACTCGAACTACGGGCTGTTCCAGGCCGAGGTCGCCTCGAACATGCACCAGGCGCTCACCCGGCGATATCTGCTCGACACGCAGAGCGATCCTCGATTCCAGGTTGCGGTCCTCGAAGAGGCGATGGCCAACTTCTACCGGTACTTCTTCATCATGCCGACGCTCGCGCGACTTGAGCTCGCCCTGCACCAGGAGGTCGAGCGCGGCGTCCCGATCACGGCCGCTTACCTCACCGACCTGACCGCGGACTTGATGGCCGAGGTGTACGGCGACGAGGTCGACATCAGCGGAATCGACCGCGAGCGGGCCGGGTCGACGTGGGCGCAGTTCCACACCCATCTCTACAGCAACTTCTACGTGTATCAGTACGCGACCGGCATCGCCGGCGCCCACCACCTGGCGAGCAGGGTGGCGTCCGGCGACAAGGCCGCCGCCGAGGCCTACGTGGCCTTCCTCAAGAGCGGCGGGTCGAAGTATCCGTTGGAAGGTCTGAAGCTCGCCGGGGTGGACATGTCGTCCGCCGAGCCGGTGCGATCGGCGTTCGAGGCCCTGGCCGACACAGTGACGCGGCTGGAGGAATTGCTCGCCGTGCCCCAGAAGCGCTAACTCAGCGTCATCCGGTAGGGATTGCTGTCGCGGCGCTCGAAACCCATGCGCTCGTAGAGACGATTGGCTGCCTCGCGGACACGCGCCGTCTGGAGCTCGATGATGCTGGCGCCGCGGCTGCGCGCGACCTCGATGCACGCGTTGACGAGCGCCTCGCCCACCCCACGCCCGCGGGCCGACTCATCGACGACCACGTCCTCGATGCGCGACTCGAACCTGATCGTGGTCGGGTAGACGATGACCATGGCGGTGCCGACGATCCGGTTGCCATCACGCGCGACCAGCAGCGTGGCCGCCGGGTCCGCGAGCAAGGTGGCGAGGTGCTCGGCGGTCGGAACCGGGAGCGCCGGGTTGAGCTGTGCGATCAGCTTTCCCAGCGCCTCCACCAGCTCCTGGGTGACCTCGGCCGGGTTGTCGATCTGGATCTCCACCGGCAGAAAGGCTAACGGGCGGGGCGTACAACCGGAATGCGACACGACCTACGAGAGCTGCGTACGGTCTCTAGCTAGAGCGCCAGCCTGAGCAGGGCGGCAGTCGCGGCGGCCGATGCGACGACGACCAGGAACGGGGCCCGCAGCAGCACGGCCACGCCCGCGACCGCAAGAGCGGCCACGCGCACGTCCAGCACCAGCCGGTGGCCGGTCGAGAAGGTGAGGATCGCGACCAGCGCGGAGAGCAGCGCGACTGGCAGCAGTGGGACGGTGCGCTGGATACGCGGATCCTGCAGCCACGCCTGCGGCAGCGAGACGCCGGCCAGCTTCAGCCCGTAGCAGGCTGCGCACGCGACCAGCAATCCAGCCCAAAGCATCAGTGGGCCCCCCTCGAAACACGCCAAACAGGGCCACGAGGGTGGCCACGATCAGCAGCGGGATGCCGGCCGGCACGAATGGGACCACGACCAGCGCCACCACCCCGGCGCCCAACGCGATGGCCATCGGCTCACGCTCGCGCAGCCGGGGAGCGAGCAGCGCGAGGAAAGCGGCCGGCGGGGCGGCATCCAGGCCCAGGGCCTTGGGGTCGGGTATGGCATGAGTGGCGAGCGCGCCGGCCAGCGTGCCAAGGTTCCATAGCGTGAACAACGCGATGCCCGTGACCCAGAAGGCGAACCGTGATTCGGGCGGCGTGTCCCGCGCGATCGCCTCGCGGTGGTCTCGTCGATCACGAACTGCGCGGCCAGCACCCGCCGAGGGCCATGCACTCCCAGCAGCGATGACAGCCGCACACCGTAGAGAGCATTTCGAGTCCCCAGCAGCGCGGCAGTCGCCGCGCCCGCCCACACGCTCCCTCCCGCTCCAAGGACCCCGACCAACGCGAACTGCGAAGCGCCGGTGAACATCAGGAGCGAGAGGGCGACGGTCTGGAGCAGCGACAGGCCGGCCGTGGTCGAGATGGCGCCGAAGGAAATCGCATATGCACCCGAAGCGATCCCGATGCCCAGCGCGTCGCGGACTATGCCCGAGCGCTTCTCAGCCGAAGCCATCCGCAGAAGCTAACCGCGCGGCTGGATTCGGTTCGCGGTTACTTCGTCGTGACTGCTGCGCCCGAGACGGAGAGGACCCACCAGAGGCCGCCGAAGCCGTTGATCCCCTGGCCGGTGGAGTCGCCGGGCTTCTTGTCCTGGATGAAGTAGTAGAGCGGGTGGCCGGCATAGGTCACCTCGACCTTGCCGTCGGTGCGCGTGGTCGTGCCGAGCAGCGACTTGTCGGCACCGGTTCCAGCCTGTGGGGCGCCGCCGGTGAGGACCGGCGGCCAGATGTTGGCGCACGACGTGTAGCACGTGGACTTCGTGCCGGTATCGGCCACGAACAAGTAGACCGTCATCCCTTTGCCGTCGACCAGGATCGTCCCCAGCTTGGCGTCGTTCGCGACCGAGATCGTGGTCCCAGTCGCTGCGGGGCTCGGGCTTGGGCTGGATGCCGCGCTCGGCGAAGCTGTGCTGCCGCAACCGGCCAGCAAAGCGAGCGCGACGAGGGTGCCGCCGAAGGTTTGTAACGACTTCACGTAACCCCATACCTGGCCTGGTTACGGAGCTACTCAGGGGTTACGTATGCCGCGCTGAGGCCCCCATCGACGAGGAACGTCGACCCGTTTACGTAGCTCGATTCGTCGCTGGCGAGGAAGAGCGCGGCGTTGGCGATCTCGCGCGCCTTGGCCAGGCGTCCCATCGGCAGGTGCACGCGCCGGCGCTCATAGGCGCCTGGCGACTCGCCGAACAGCCGCATGAGGAGGGGCGTCTCCACCGGTCCAGGGCACAGCGCATTGACGCGGATGCCCTGGCGCGCGAACTGCACCGCGAGCTCACGGCTCATCGAGAGCACCGCGCCCTTCGATGCCGTGTAGGCGATCTGCGAGGTCGCCGCGCCCATGAGTGCCACGAACGACGCCACGTTGATGACAGAGCCTCCGCCGCTCTGCAGCAGGTACGGGATCCCGTACTTGCAGCACAGGAAAACGCCCTTGGCGTTGACGGCCTGCACTCGATCCCACGCTTCCGGTGATGTCACGAGAATGGAGTCGTCGTCAGGCGGCATGATGCCGGCGTTGTTGTAGAGCACATCGATGCGGCCGTACCGCTTGTCGGTCTCCGCATACATCGCCTGCACGCTTTTGGGATCGCTGACGTCGGCCTTGAAGAAAAATGCTTCCTTGCATTCGGCCGCCGTCTTCTCCCCCGCCTCGACGCCCATGTCGGCTATGCACACGTTGGCGCCTTCGCTCGAGAAGAGGATCGCCGCCTCGCGGCCGATGCCGCCTGCTGCGCCGGTGATCACCGCAACCTTGCCCTCGAGCCTTCCCATCACCCCTCCGTGGATATGAACACGTTTTTCAGGTCGGAGTATCCGTCCATCGCGTGCATGCCGAGCTCGCGCCCGAAACCCGACTGCTTCACGCCGCCAAACGGCGTGGTAACGCGGACCGAGCTGTTCGAGTTGATCGACAGCACGCCGGCCTCGATGGCGCGCGACATGCGCAGCGCACGTGCCGAATCGCGGGTCCACACCGACCCGGACAGCCCGTATGGCGTGTCGTTGGCGAGCCGCACCGCCTCCTCCTCGTCGGCGAACGGGATGACCGCCGCCACCGGTCCGAACACCTCCTCACGCGCTACGCGGTCGCTGTTCTTTGCCTCGACGAGCGTGGGGGGGAACCAATACCCTCGGCCGCTCGGCGCCGAAGCCCGAAACAGCGGCGTCCCCTCGACGAACGAGGCCACCTTTGTCCGGTGGCCGGCCGAGATCAGCGGCCCCATCTCGGTGTTCGAATCGTCGGGGTTGCCGACGCGAAACTTCGAGGTCGCGTCGATGAGCAGCTTCACGAACCGGTCGTATGCGGATCGCTCGACGAAGATGCGCGAACGCGCACAGCAGTCCTGGCCGGCGTTTCCGAACACCGCCGAGGGAGCCGCGGCCGCGGCCCTCTCGAGATCGGCGTCCGCAAAGATCACGTTGGCCGACTTGCCGCCCAGCTCGAGCGTGACGCGCTTGACAGTCCTGGCGGCGCCCTCCATGACCCGGCTGCCGACCTCGGTCGAGCCCGTGAAGCCGATCTTGGCGACGTCGGGGTGGGCGATCAAGCGCTCACCGACGACCGAACCTGGCCCGACGACCACATTGAGCACGCCTTCGGGAAGGCCTGCGTCGAGCGCGAGCTCGGCGAAGCGCATGGCGGTGAGCGGAGTCAGCTCGGCGGGCTTGAGCACGACGGTGTTGCCGCAGGCGAGCGCCGGGCCGAGCTTCCAGCTCGCGAGCATGAGCGGAAAGTTCCAGGGCACGATCAGGCCCACGACGCCGAGCGGCTCGCGGAACGTCATGTCCACGCCGCCCGCCACCGGGATCGTCTCGCCGTAATGCTTCTCGACGGCGCCCGAATAGAAGTGGAAGACATCGGCGACCATGCCCATCTCCCACCGCGAGTCACCGATCGGCTTGCCGACGTTGGCGGTCTCCAGTCGCGCAAGCTCCTCGGTATGGTCCTCGACACGTACGGCGATGCGGCGCAGCAGTCGCGCGCGGTCGGCGGGCTTGACCGCGCGCCACGCCGGGAATGCCGCCTTGGCCCTGGCCACCGCGCTGTTCGTCTCGTCTAGACCGGCGCGATCGAGCCTGGCGATCGGCTGCTCGGTGGCCGGGTTCAAGACCTCGAGGGAGTTGGCGGCCAACGTCATCCCCGCTCGAACAGCCTCTCGCGCTCGTAGCCGGTGACGACCCTGTCGAACTGCGCCTGCTCGGTGCGGGCGTAGTTGAGGTAATGGTCCACCACGTCGTCGCCGAAAGCCTCGCGCGCCATCTTGCCCTTCTCGAGCTCGCCGATGGCGTCGCGCAGGGCATGCGGGAATCTCTGCACGTCCGACTCGTACGCGTTGCCTTTGAACTCCGGCGGCATTTCGAGCTTCTCTTCGATTCCATGCAAGCCGGCCGCCAGGAGCGCGGCGAACGTGAGGTACGGGTTGACGTCGGCGCCAGGGATGCGCGTCTCGGTACGCAGGCCCTGGCCGTGGCCGACGATCCGGAAGCCGCAGGTGCGGTTGTCGTGTCCCCAGGCGAGCGTCGTCGGCGCCCACGTCCCGGCCGCGTACCGCTTGTAGGAATTGATGTTGGGCGCGAGGAAGATCGCGAGCTCGGAGGTGTGCGCGATGTGGCCCGCGAGGTAATTGCGGAAAGTCTCCGACTCCCCGTCGAAGGTGTTGCGGCCGTCCTTCCACAGGCTCGAGTGCACATGGCACGAGCTGCCGATCCAGCGGTGGTCGGGTTTGGCCATGAACGTCACCGAGCAGCCGTGCTGGTGGGCCATCTCCTTGATGCCGTTCTTGTAGATGACGTGGTTGTCGGCCATCGTCAGCGCGTCCGCGAAGTGGAAGTTGATCTCCTGCTGTCCCGGCCACGCCTCGCCCTTCGAGCTCTCGATGCGGATGCCCGCAGCCTTCATGCCATTGCGCACCGCGCGGATGAACGGCTCGTCATATGTGGTGGCGAGGACGTGATAGTCGAGGTTGTAAGGGACCGAAGGCGTCAGGTCGTTGTAGTCCTTTGCGTGTGCCTCCGCGAACGTCTCCTTCAGCAGGTAGAACTCAAGCTCGGAGCCGAACATGGGCTCGAAGCCGAGCTTCCTCGCGCGCTCGATCTGGGCGCGCAGCACCTGGCGCGGCGATGCTGTGACCGGGGCTCGGTCGTGCCACGCGACATCGCTCAAGACCAGCGCCGTGGATTCGAGCCAGGGAATCGAGCGCAATGTGGAGAAGTCCGGCAGCAGGTCGAAGTCGCCGTAGCCGCGCTCCCAGCTGGCCATCGCGTAACCCGGCACCGGGTCCATGTCCATGTCGACTGTGAGCAGGTAGTTGCAGCCCTCGGTCGGCTCCCCGTGCGCGGCGGATTCGACGAAGTACTCGCCGTCTACCCGCTTGCCCATCAGCCTTCCCTGCATGTCGGTGAAAGCGACGACGACGGTGTCGATCTTGCCGGACTTGACGTCGGCCGCCAGCTGCTCCTTGGTCAGCACGGATTCACCGCGAGGTCTTGCTGTGGCGGCCTCGAGCCCGGGCGACGAAGCGCTCGAAGAGCGCCTTGGCCCAGGGCAGGTCGGTGGTGAGCTCCTCCGGGTGACATTGCACTGCAACGATAAGGCCGTCGTCGGATTCGACCCCTTCGACCGTGCCGTCGTCGCCCCTGGCAGTCTGCATGAGCCCGGGGGCGAGCTCCTTGACCGCCTGGTGATGGAGGCTGTTGACCCGGATCCTGTGCTCGCCCGCGGCGCGCCCGAGCTCGGAGGACGGGTCGACCTCGATCGTGTGCGCGAGATGGCTCCGGCCGATGGCGCGCGCATCGTGGTCCTCGAGGTGCTGCACCAGGGAGCCTCCCATCGCGACGTTGATCACCTGCTGGCCGCGGCAGATGCCGAGCACCGGGAGCCCCCGCTCGCGCGCCTGGCGGAACATGTTCAGCTCGGTTTCGTCGAGCTCGGGATCGGTCTCGCCGAGATTCTCGTCCCTGCGTTCTCCATAAAACGCCGGGTCCACGTCCCAGCCTCCGGGCAGCAGGAGCCCATCGAGGTCAGGTAGGGATTTGGTCCCGGGGGCCAGGTCCACGGGCTCGGCGCCCGCGGCCGCGACCGCCCGGCGGTAGGGCCCGAAGTACTCCAGGCCCCGCCGCGGGTGGACCGTGATCCCTATTTTCGGTCGGTCTGTGCTCAGCGCCGTTCCGGGCCGGTCAGGCGGCGCCGACGGCTTCGAGCTCGGCCTCGATCTTCGCAAGCTCTTCAGCTGATCCTTGAACCTTCGGCCCCTTGAACCAATTCTTGGCGGACAGGAACCAGTAGCCTCCGGAATAGACCAACACCACCGCGACCGCGAGGATGGCGTAGTTGAAGGTCGTCGGGGTGTTCCCGGGAGCAAGCTGCGGAAGCACGAAGAGAATGGCAATGAAGGCTATCCAGATCACCGCGATCCATCCGATCACGTAGCTCCACCGCCCGAGGTGCCATGGACCGCGCTGGAAACGCTCGCCTGCCAATAGCCGGAGCAAGATTGGGATCCCATATGCGATGTAGAGTCCGATCACGGCGATGGACGTCACGGCCGCGTAGGCGACCGGGTTCCACAGATACGGTAGCCCGAGCAAGAATGCGCCGACCGCGGCAAACCAGATGGAGTTGGTAGGGGTGCGCGTGCGCGGATTGATCTTGTGCCAGAACTGCGAGCCGGGCACGGCGCCGTCGCGTGAGAAGGCGTAGATCATCCGCGAATTGGCCGTCACGGATGACATGCCGCAGTAGAACTGCGCCCCGACGACGATGAAGAGCAGGACGGTGCCGAGGTTCTTGCCCACCGCGTCGACGAAGATCTGCGCGGGAGGTACTACGGCCGTCGCCTCCGCAGTGTAGTTCTGGATCGCTGAGGTGACACCAATGAGAAGCAGCCACCCCGCAAAGAGCGAGACGACGATCGACCACACGATCCCGCGCGGTCCGCCTACGGCGGCGTTGTGCGTCTCCTCAGTCATATGCGCGGATGCGTCGTAGCCGGTGAACGTGTACTGGGCCAGAAGGAGGCCGATGAGGAAAACGTAAATGGGTGCGCCGGCGAAGCTGAAACCGGTGTTATTGACGAAGTGAGTGAACACGAACGAAACCGACTGATGGGTGGTGCCTGCTGGACCAAGGCCGGACCCAGGAATGAAGAACAGCGCGCCGACGATGACAACGACGCCCACCAGGTGCCACCACACAGAGATGTCGTTGAGGAGCGCCACCAGCCGGATGCCGAACGTGTTGAGCAGGCCGTGCGCGAAGAGGATGACCGCATATACCGCAATGATGTGTGGCGGGTCCAGTGTGTAGTTGAAGAGCTGGTTGAACAGGGCCGACATGAAGAACGCGCCGCCAAAGTCGATGCCAGCGGTGACACCTACCTGTCCCAGCAGGTTGAACCAGCCTGTGAACCAGCTCCAGGCCGCCCCGTTCTTCCCGCCCAGCTTGGCCGCCCAGTAATACAGACCTCCAGCGGTTGGATAGGTCGAGGCGACCTCCGCCATGGACAGGCCGACGAGGGTCACGAAGATTCCGACTAACGGCCAGCCGATGTTCATGATGATCGGGCCGCCAGTGTTCATGCCGTACGCGTACAGCGTCAGACACCCGGAGAGGATCGAGATGATGGTGAAGGAGACCGCAAAGTTCGAGAAGGTGCTCATACGCCGCGCGAGCTCTTGCGCATAGCCCATGCGATGGAGCAGCTCGACGTCCGATTCTTGGGCCTTCACACTCATCCGTCAGTCCTCCCAAACGGCGCTGCGTACAGCGCACGGCAGCCCTCCCCTCAGGCTTGCGCGGAAGCTAACAGGGGATAGGATTCTTGTCAAGAATGTCTCGGGAGGCCGCTAATTGGGCCGGGATGTAACAAACGATACGGCGCCGGACTCGCGGGTGGGCGAGCTCGTCAGGCATCGCCTGGCCAGCCTCAGCCCGGCCGAGCGGAAGCTGGCGCGGGTGCTGCTGGCCTCCTACCCGATCGCGGGCCTGGAGAGC
>WNGQ01002093.1_pt1 | contig 20449 bp, 14 predicted proteins | sample 5407661 | NCBI WGS metagenome assembly WNGQ01 (sample SAMN13153382, study PRJNA577476) | soil metagenome | isolation source: 60 cm soil or saprolite under Garry oak tree replicate 2 | place: USA:California | collected 2016-06-15 | reverse complement strand
GCGGGCGGGTTGGTGTAACGGCCGGGCACGCGATGTCATCAAGAGCACGTCGTAGCCCGGATGAGCGCAGCGATATCCGGGAACACCGGTGATGTGGCCCCCCGATGTCGCTCCGCTCATCCGGGCTACGCGAGTGCCGAAAGGGAGAGAAAACACCCATGAAAAACGCCCCGTTCGATCTCACCGGCCAGGTCGCCGTGATCACCGGATCGAGCCGCGGCATCGGCCGCGCCTCGGCCGAACTGCTGGCGAGCCTCGGCGCCAAGGTCGTGATCTCGAGCCGCAAGGCCGAGGCCTGCCACGAGGTCGCCGACGGCATCAGGAACGCCGGCGGCGACGCCCACGTCATCGCCTGCAACATCTCGCGCCGCGACGAGGTCGAGGCCCTGATCGCTGGCACCACCAAGCATTACGGCAAGATCGACATTCTCGTCTGCAACGCCGCGGTGAACCCCTATTATGGCCCGCTGCTCGACATCAAGGACGAAGCCTTCGACAAGATCATGGGCAGTAACGTCAAGAGCAACATCTGGCTCTGTGCGCTGGCGATCCCGCAGATGGCGGCGCGCGGCAAAGGCTCGGTGGTGATCATCTCCTCGATCGGCGGCTTGCGCGGCTCGACCGTGATCGGCGCCTACGGCATCTCGAAGGCGGCGGATTTCGCGCTGTGCAGAAGTCTCGCCGGCGAGTGGGGGCCGAAGGGCGTGCGCGTCAACTGCGTGGCGCCGGGCCTGGTCAAGACCGATTTCGCCCGCGCGCTGTGGGAGGACGAGGAGCGGCTGAAGCACCGCTGCGCCACCACGCCGCTCCGCCGTATCGGCGAGCCGCACGAGATCGCGGGCGCGGTCGCCTACCTCGCCTCCGATGCCTCGACCTTCATGACCGGCCAGACCATCGTGGTCGACGGCGGCGTCACCACCGCGTCGGCATAGCCTCTTGCCCTCCCCTGGAGGGTTGAGGGCACCACCGGCTTTTTTCGTCGTCCCGGCGAAGGCCGGGACCCATACCGCGTTGCGCTCTCGGTTGAAACGAACTGGCCGACGTCGTTCGCGGCAACGAACGCCAGCGGTTATGGGTCCCGGCGTTCGCCGGGAGGACACTGGAGTGTGGGGCGACGCGCTCGGATATTGACGAACCATCTCCAATCCGCTTGCCTCTGCTGCAACCAAATCACCATCCGGGAAGCAAACGCCAGGAACCACCATCATGTCCTTCGTGCTGGCTATCGATCAGGGCACCACATCCTCGCGCGCCATCGTGTTTCGCGGCGATATTTCCATCGCGGCCACGGCGCAGCAGGAATTCCCGCAGCATTTCCCGGCCTCGGGCTGGGTCGAGCACGAGCCCGAGGACATCTGGACCTCGACCGTGATGGTCTGCCGCGACGCGCTGGAGAAGGCCGGGCTTAAGCCTAAGGACATCGCCGCGATCGGCATCACCAACCAGCGCGAGACCACCGTGGTGTGGGACCGCGCCACGGGCCAGGCCGTGCACCGCGCCATCGTCTGGCAGGACCGCCGCACCGCCGACATCTGCGCGAGACTCAAGACCGAAGGCCACGAGCGCACGTTTTCGGCCAAGACCGGCCTTCTGATCGACCCCTATTTTTCCGGCACCAAGGTCGCCTGGCTCCTCGACCATGTCCCCGGCGCGCGGGAGCGGGCGATGCGCGGCGAACTGATGTTCGGCACCATCGATTGCTACCTGCTGTGGCGGCTCACCGGCGGCAAGGTGCACGCGACCGACGCCACCAACGCCTCGCGCACCCTGATGTTCGACATCCACAAGGGCGCGTGGGACGACGAACTGCTCTCGATCCTGCGCGTGCCGCGCTCGATGCTGCCCGAGGTGAACGATTCCTCGCATTTGTTCGGCGACACGACGCCCGATCTGTTCGGCGCGGCAATCGCGATCTCGGGGATCGCCGGCGACCAGCAGGCCGCGACCATCGGACAGGCCTGCTTCTCGCCGGGCATGATGAAATCGACCTACGGCACCGGCTGCTTCGCCCTGCTCAACACCGGCTCCACGCCGGTCGCCTCCAACAACAAGCTTCTCACCACCATCGCCTATCAGCTCGGGGGCCGGCGCACCTACGCACTCGAAGGCTCGATCTTTGTCGCGGGCTCGTCGGTGCAATGGCTGCGCGACGGACTAGGCATCATCAAGCAGGCCGCCGAGACCGGCCCGCTCGCGGACAAGTCGGATTCCACGCAAAGCGTCTATCTGGTGCCGGCGTTCGTCGGTCTCGGCGCGCCGTACTGGAATCCGCGCGTGCGCGGCGCGCTGTTCGGGCTCACCCGCAACACCGGGCCAGCCGAGCTCGCGCATGCCGCGCTGGAAAGCGTCTGCTACCAGACCTTCGATCTCTGGGCCGCGATGCGCGCGGACTGGCCGGATTCGAAGGCCGCCAACATCGTGCTGCGCGTCGATGGCGGCATGACCGCCTCGGACTGGACCATGCAGCGGCTCGCCGACTTGCTCGACGCGCCGGTCGACCGCCCGATGATCCAGGAAACCACCGCGCTCGGCGCCGCCTATCTCGCGGGGCTGGCCGCCGGCGTCTATCCGGAGCCCGAAAAATTCGCCGACAACTGGCGGCTCGAGCACCGCTTCAAGCCCGCCATGAGCGCGGCCACGCGCGAGCGCAAGCTGAAGGGCTGGGCGCGTGCGGTGAAGGGTGTGCTGGCGAGCGATGAGGGCGAGGGGTAGGGCGCTCCGGGGGTCAGATCAGCTCGCCCAATTCTCGCGGAATTCACCGAACAGCGTGAGACCTCCGCAGGCGTAGATGGTCTGCCCGGTGATATAGCTCGCTTCACCGGACGCCAGAAAAGCGAACACGGCGGCAATCTCTTCGGCCGTTCCGACACGCCCAAGCGGAATGTGGGCTTCAACGGCGGCGCGCTTGCCCTGGTCGGCGGTCCATGCCGCGTTGATCGGCGTGTCGATCGCGCCGGGCCCGACCGCGTTGACACGAATGCCCAGGCCGCCAAATTCGAGTGCCAGCGTGCGCGTGAGATTGGCCATGGCCCCCTTGCTGATCGAGTAGGCGAGATAGCCCGGCTTGGGGATGATCTGGTGCACGCTCGAGCAGTTGATGATATTGCCGCCGCCGCCGCGCTTGACGAAGTGCGCGAGCGCCTTCTGCGCGCAGATCACGGCGCCGGTCAGGTTCACGTCGAGGATGCGTCGATAGGTTTCGACGTCGAGCGCCTCGCTCGGCGACTCCCGCTGGAAGCCGGCATTGTTGACGAGACAGTCGAGGCGCGGCCAGCGCGCCAAGACCGCCTCGAACATCTGCGCGATCTCTGTCTCGATGCCGATATCGGCGCAAACCGTGAAATGGTCTCGACCGCCGTGCCCCCGCTCGGCTGAGGCCGACTGCACCCGCGCCAGCGTTTCGTCGGCGTCCGCCCGCGGACCCACGAAATTGATGGCGACGTTGGCACCCTCCTGGGCCAGCCGGACGGCGACCGCTCGGCCGATGCCTTGCGAGGCTCCGGTCACGAGCGCGTATTGGCCGACCAGGCGCGATGGAAATTGAGTTGAACGATCCAATTGCTGCATGGTCTCTCCGGGATAGGAAAGCATGATCCGGAAAACCGGTTCCCCCGGATCAAGTCGAGGCATGCTCTTCCGGATCATGCTCTGGCGCACGCTTGTCATGGACCTGTGATTCAAGCAAGGGGCCGTCGTACGATCAAAAAGTGTACCGCTGGAGTCGAATAGCCGGCAGTTCCCCCGAGTTCATCGCCTATCTTCCGGCGGGTCTCGTGACCGCGTCGGAGCGGACCATAGCGGCTAGCCGATAAGGTGTTGGCAGGGCGATTTCACGCCGCTCGAGCCGCGGCAATATGGAGACCGACGACATCGATCCCGTCGGTACGTTCGCGAATTGGAAGCCGCCCCCGATCGCGAACCTTCACCGGCAGGCTGGAGCGAAACTGCGTGCAGAGTCGGTGATCAGGGCGGTCACGCCGCATTTGACCAAAGACATGCGGAACTCGGCTCTTATTGAAGAAAATTTAAGCATGCGCATCTTGCGGGCGGAGCGGGTTGCGTCAAGTGCGTGACAAGTCGGAGATATTGAGCAAAATAGAACCCGGGCAATTGGGTGGCGATTTCGAAACTATGCGCCTGCAATGGAGCGAGGGATGGCCGGCCGTCACAGATTCACCTCAGAATTGACCGATCTTCCCCATTTCCAACACGGTGACGTCGGGCGGAGCGGGAAGGATTTCGATATGCGCGGAATGTTACCGCCGAGCGAAGCTCGGATGCGGATGTGCGTCATGCAGGTGGGCAAGCGCGGGCGGTGGACATACCGGGACTGGGCCAGATGGCGCTTCTTGTGGAAGTTCTTTCCCTGGTACGCGCGTGAAATGCGTTATCGTGGAGATTTCTGCCTCGCCGCGAGCTGCATGCATTGGTTCTGGGAGGACGCCGAAAAGAAGGAACGGGGCTATTGTTCGGCAGCGGTCTCGCGGACCCAGCATATGATGTGGGCAGCGGAATGGGAGGCGCGTAACAAACAAGCTCCTGGAGGCCGATGAACGACGGGCCAAGCGCCCCCCTACTGCAGCGGACTCTCGCTGGATTGGATCCTCCGCTTCGCCGCCTCGATCCCCCGGTTGTCATCGGCGAGCCCTGGGAAACGTCGCGGCGCACTGGATACTCCGCTGGAGCCTGTCATGGGGCTCGCCAAGGCGAGACCCGGTGGCGGGGTATGACGATCATCTCTTACGTTCCATATGCCACCGTTACGACGCAGATATTTCACGGTTACGACGAAATAGCGCGGCCTTTGGAGCGGCGCGGTTTCAGTTTCTAAATTTCAAGCCAGAAACTCTCTCTTGCTCATGGGCGCCGACACCAGGAGGCCGGAAACAATCGGCCCCGCGCGGGGTTATGAATTTCACTGGCGCCCTCGCGGAGTGAAGAGATGCACATCATGAGTCCGGGCGCTTCCAGCGCGCGCCGCGAATCGTTCTCGATTGCGGTGGTGTCGCGTGCCGAATTGTCCGGATGCGCGCCGTGGACGTCGACCTTCACCGGACAGCGCAAGGATTATCGGTATTACGAGATCCTCGACGATACGCTGAAGGATGGTTTCGAGTACGGATATTTTGCGATCGTCGATGACGACGGTCATGTGCGGGCGATCCAGCCGTTCTTCCTCGTCGATCAGGATATTCTCGAAGGGCTCGGCGCCGAAGGAAATGACTGGATCCTGCTGGTCCGCAGATTCTATCCGCGCTTCCTTAAAATGCGGGCCTTGATGGTTGGCTGTTCCGCGGGCGAAGCGCACCTCGCCGCGACCGACACTCTGCCGGCCGACATCGTCGCGCAAACGCTGTCGCGCGGCATCGTCAAGCAAGCGAGGTCGCTGAGAGCGCAACTCATCGTGCTGAAGGAATTTCCGTCGCGCTACCGCAAGGCGCTGCAATGCTTCTTGCAAAACGGCTTCGCGCGGGCGCCGAGCATGCCGATGACGATGCTCGACATCGAATATGCAAGCTTCGACGCCTACATGACAAAGGCGCTGAAGAGCTCATCGCGGCGGAAATTGCGCAAGAAGCTCGCGGCCACGGCCGGCGTATCGGATATCAGCATGAGCGTCACCGACGACGCGACGAGTTTCGTCGACGAGATCTATCCGCTCTATCTGCAGGTCTACGAGCGCTCGAACATGCAGTTCGAGAAGCTGACCAAGGATTTCTTCCGCCAGCTCGGCCAGCGCATGAGCGACAAGGTCCGGTTCTTCGCCTGGCGTCGCGGCAACGTGCTGGTGGCCTTCAGCCTCTGCATGGTGCAGGGCGATTCGCTCTACGCGGAGTATGTGGGTTTCGACTACGCCGTGGCCATCGAGCTGCATCTCTATCACTATGTCGTCCGCGACATGATCAGCTGGGGGATCGGCAATCGGTACAAATGGTTTCGCAGCAGCGGCCTGAACTATGATCCGAAGCTGCACATGAAGCACCGGCTCGATCCCATCGATCTCTATGTGCGCCATACGTCGGGCCTTGCCAATGCAATCTTCGGGCTGGCGCTGCCCTGGATCGTGCCGGTGCGCTACGACGCGACACTGAAGCTGTTTCCAAACTACGGCGAGCTTTGGTAGCGATCTGGCTCCCGGAAATTGATTTCAATCCGCGGGCCGCCTGCGGTCACCAATCGTTCATGTGGCGCGCGGGGCCATTGCCGGTGTCGGCGGCGACAAGCTCCGGCGTCATCATCCGCGAAGGCGGATGATCCAGTATTCCAGGGCAGATGTGATAGAATCGCAACGCCGCAGCGTACTGGATACTCCGCTTTCGCGGAGTATGACATGATGCCGGGCGTTTTCATTCGAAGCTCGAGGTCGCCACCCCATGTTCCTGATCGGCCAGTACGACTCTCCCTTCGTCCGCCGCACCGCGATTGCGATGCGGCTTTATGGTCTCGCCTTCGAGCATCGGCCGTGGTCGACCTTCGGCGATGCCGACAAGATCGCGCCCTATAATCCGCTGCGGCGGGTGCCGACGCTCGTGCTCGACGATGGCGAGGCGCTGGTCGATTCAACGGCGATCCTGGATTATCTGGACGAACTGGTCGGACCCGAGAGAGCGATGATCCCCGCGCGAGGTGAGGCGCGGCGGCGGCAGTTGCGCACGATCGCGCTCGCGACCGGGCTTGGCGACAAGGCGGTCAGCCTGGTCTACGAGCGCGTGCTGCGCAAGGAGCCGTCGAAGATCTGGGTCGACCGCTGCGAGGCGCAGGTCGGCTCGGTGCTCGAGGTGCTGGAGGCCGAACGCAGCCGTGTCATCACGCCGTACTGGTTCGGCGAGCGCATTGGCCACGCCGACATCGCTGTCGCCTGCGTGCTGCACTTCTGCGGCGAGGCGCATCCCGCTTTGTTTCCGGCCGCGCGCTTTCCGGAGCTGTCGGCGCACGCGGCGCGATGCGAGGCGCTGCCGCCGTTCCAGGAGATCGTGCAGCCGCTGGCGCCGCCGAGCGGGGATTGACGCCGCGGGGAGTCGCGGGCCCATCCCTCCCCCGGGCGAGCGCGAGCGGCGGTGTTGCGGACGGATAAGTCGTGTGGTCTGGCGCCCCGAGCTGGTGCCAGGTTCGTTTGCGTTTCGCAGATGGCGCGATGATGGAATAGTGCAGGTGATTTGCCCGACGTGTCAAAATGTTTTCGCGGGATCGCGGAGGCCAGCGACCGCCGAGCTACTTTGCATGGGGTTGTTTTCGATATTTTGGGTCCGAGAGCCGTGGTGGCCATGCGGCTGGCATGTCTGTCATGCCCCCCGGACGCGGCCGCAGGCTCGCCTGTCATCGTCCGGCTTGACCGGACGATCCAGTACTCCGGGACGCCAGCGATGAACGAACAGGCCGCGGCGTACTGGATACTCCGCTTTCGCGGAGTATAACGGCGGTGGGTGGGGCGAGCTCGTGGTTAGCATCGCGAGGAGCCGTTGCGATGAAGCGATCCAGCCCTTGCCAAATCCCGCGCGCTGGATCGCGTCGCGTGCGCTCGCATCCACGTCGTCCCGGACAAGCGAGCCCCGGCAGCGCAGTTGCGCTGTCCGGCGCGAACGCGATCCGGGACGACAGAAGTGGTGTCACCCCGCGCCCACCGCCGTCTTGCGCCAGGCGAGATGCACCGCGCAGGTGCAGCCCGGCGGATGCGACGCCAGTTGCTTGTTTGCATCCCCTGCGGCGCTATCGTTGGCGGGTATGCCGGACGAAGGCGCGCGCGCCGGCATCGCGTCCTTTATCGCACGCGCCGCGGTCGACCGGTCCTGCGCGGGGATGTAGTTCAGGATCGGCGCCAGCCAGCGCTCGACTTCGGCCGGCGTCAATCCCTTGCGCGCGGCGTAATCCTCGACCTGGTCGCGCTCGATCTTGCCGACGCCGAAATAGAAGCTGTCGGGGTTACTGAAATAGAGCCCCGACACCGACGAGCCCGGCCACATCGCAAAGCTCTCGGTCAGCTTCACGCCCGAGGTCGCTTCCGCGTCGAGCAGTTCGAACAGCGTCGCCTTCTCGGTGTGGTCGGGCTGCGCGGGATAGCCGGGGGCGGGGCGGATGCCCTGATACTTTTCCAGGATCAACTCGTCGGGCGTCAGCGCCTCGTCCGGCGCATAGCCCCAGAACTCGCGCCGCACCCGCGCATGCATCCGTTCGGCGAAGGCTTCCGCGAGGCGATCGGCCAGCGCCTTGCACAGGATCGAGGAATAATCGTCATTCGCCTGCTTGAAGCGATCGGCGACGGCGTCCTCGCCGATGCCGGCCGTGACCACGAAGCCGCCGACATAGTCAGGCACGCGAGAGGAGACGGGCGCGATGAAATCCGACAGCGCCGCGTTGAAGCGTCCCTCGCGTTTCTCGAGCTGCTGCCGCAGCGTGTGCAGGGTCGCGATCCCGTTCGTGCGGCTCTCGTCGGCGAAGACCACGATGTCGTCGCCGTCCGCATTGGCCGGCCAGAAGCCGATCGTGGCGCGCGCGGTGAACCATTTCTCGCGGATGATGCGCTTGAGCATGACTTGCGCATCCTCATAGAGCGCACGCGCGGCCTCGCCGACTTTTGGGTCGCTGAGGATCGCAGGGAACCGCCCGGCGAGCTCCCAGGTCTGGAAGAATGGCGTCCAGTCGATGTAGCTGGCGAGCTCGGCGAGATCGTAGGCGTCGAAACTCCTGATGCCGAGGAAGGCCGGTTTTTTCGGCGGGACTTTGGCGAAATCGACTTTCACCGCATTAGCGCGGGCGGCGGCCAGCGACAGCCGCTTCTTGTCGGCCTGGCTGCGGAAGTGGGCCGCGGAGATCTTGGCGTATTCGGTGCGGATCTCGGCGGCATAGGCCTCGCGCCGCTCGGGCGACAGCAGCGACGACGCGACGCCGACCGCGCGGCTGGCGTCGTTGACATGCACCACAGGCCCGCCGCGATAGTTGGGGTCGATCTTCACCGCGGTGTGCACGCGGCTGGTGGTGGCGCCGCCAATCAGCAGCGGCAGTTTCAGCCCCTGGCGCTCCATTTCGCCGGCCAGAAAACTCATCTCGTCGAGCGAGGGCGTGATCAGACCGGACAGTCCGATGATGTCGGCGCCTTCGGCTCGCGCGGTCTCGATGATGCGGGCCGCCGGCACCATGACGCCGAGGTCGATCACCTCGTAATTGTTACATTGCAGCACGATGCCGACGATGTTCTTGCCGATGTCGTGGACGTCGCCCTTCACGGTCGCCATCACGATCTTGCCGGCGCAGCTGCGCTCGCCTGTTCCGCCATTGGCGATGTTCCGCGCCTTCTCCTCTTCCATGAACGGCATCAGCCAGGCGACCGCCTGCTTCATGACCCGCGCGGATTTGACGACCTGCGGCAAGAACATCTTGCCGTCGCCGAAGAGGTCGCCGACCACGTTCATGCCGGCCATCAGCGGGCCTTCGATCACGTCGAGCGGCCGCGTCGAGGCCTTGCGGGCCTCTTCGGTGTCGAGCTCGATGAAGTCGGTGATGCCGTGCACCAGCGCGTGTGACAGGCGCTTGTCGACCGGCCATTCCCGCCAGGCCAGATCAGTCTCCTTGGCCTCTCTCCCCTTGCCGCGGAACTTTTCCGCGAGCTGCAGCAGCCGCTCGGCCGCGCCGCCATCGCGGTTGAGGACGACGTCCTCGCACACCTGCCGCAGTTCCGGATCGATGTCGTCATAGACGATCATCTGCCCGGCGTTGACGATGCCCATGTCCATGCCGGCATGAATCGCATGATACAGGAACACCGAATGCATGGCCTCGCGCACCGGCTCGTTGCCGCGGAACGAGAACGAGAGGTTGGAGACGCCGCCCGAGACATGCGCATGCGGCAGGTTTTGCCGGATCCAGCGCGTCGCCTCGATGAAGTCGAGACCGTAATTGTTGTGCTCCTCGATGCCGGTCGCGATCGCGAAAATGTTCGGATCGAAGATGATGTCCTCGGGCGGGAAATCCAGTTGATCGACGAGGATGTCGTAGGCGCGCTTGCAGATCTCGGTCTTGCGCGCGAACGTGTCGGCCTGGCCCTTCTCGTCGAACGCCATGACGACGACGGCGGCGCCATGGCGCCGCGCGATGGTCGCCTCGTGGATGAACTTCGCCTCGCCCTCCTTCATCGAAATCGAATTGACCACCGGCTTGCCCTGCACGCATTTCAGCCCGGCCTCGATGACCTGGAATTTCGAGGAGTCGATCATGATGGGAACGCGGGCGATGTCGGGCTCGGCGGCGACGAGGTTGAGGAAGGTCCGCATCGCGGCTTCCGAGTCCAAGAGGCCTTCGTCCATGTTGACGTCGATGATTTGCGCCCCGTTTGCGACCTGGTCGCGCGCCACCTGCAACGCGGCGGTGTAATCGCCCGCGGTGATCAATTTGCGGAATTTTGCCGAGCCCGTGACGTTGGTGCGCTCGCCGACATTGACGAAGGGGATCGCGGGCGTGAGCTCGAACGGCTCGAGGCCGGACAGTCGCAGCCGCGGCGCGATTGTGGGCACGACGCGCGGCCGGTGCGGCGCGACGGCAGCCGCGATCGCGGCGATGTGATCCGGCGTAGTGCCGCAGCAGCCGCCGACGATGTTGACGAGCCCGTCACGCGCGAACTCGCCGATCAGCCGCGCCATGTAGGCCGGGGTCTCGTCATACTGGCCGAATTCGTTGGGCAGGCCGGCATTGGGATAGGCGCACACCAGCGCGTCCGCGACGCGGCCAATGTCGGCAATGTGCGCGCGCAAATCTTCCGCGCCGAGCGCGCAGTTGAAGCCGATGGTGATGGGTTTGGCGTGCCGCACCGAGTTCCAGAACGCTTCGGGCAACTGCCCCGAGAGCAGGCGGCCGGACTTGTCGGTGATGGTGCCCGAGATCATCACGGGCACGTCGATGCCGCGGGCCTCGCAGATCTCGCTGATTGCGTAAAGGGCGGCCTTGGCGTTCAGCGTATCGAAGATGGTCTCGACCAGCAGCAGATCGACGCCGCCGTCGAGCAATCCGTTGACCTGCTCGCCGTAGGACTTGCGCAGGTCGTCGAAGCTGACGGCGCGGTAGCCGGGATTGGATACATCAGGCGAGATCGAGGCGGTGCGGTTGGTCGGGCCGAGCGCGCCGGCGACGAAACGCTCCTTGCCGTCTTCGGCCGCAACGTGGGTCGCCGCGTTGCGCGCGAGTATGGCGCCTTCGCGGTTCATCTCGTAGACGATGCCGGCGAGATCGTAGTCGGCCTGCGCGATCGAGGTCGAGGAGAAGGTGTTGGTGGCGACGATGTCGGCGCCGGCGCGCAAGTAATCGGCGTGGATGTCCTCGATCGCCCGCGGCTGGGTCAGGATCAAGAGGTCGTTGTTGCCCCTGAGGTCGCGGTGGAAGTCTTTGAAGCGCGAGCCACGGAAGGCGGCCTCGTCGTAGGCGAGCCCCTGGATCATGGTGCCCATGGCGCCGTCGAGCACGAGAATGCGCTCGCGCGCGGCGGCGAGCAGGGCGGTTCGTTTTGGGGAAGTGGTCACGGTCATCGATCAGGCCGCCTTCTGCGCGCCCTTCGGGCGGATACCGAGCAAGTGGCTGATCGCGAACACGAGATCGGCGCGGTTCATGGTGTAGAAATGGAAGGTGTCGACGCCGTGCTTGGCGAGCTTCTGCACCTGGCCCGCGGCCACGGTGGCCGCGACCAGCTTGCGGGTATCGGGATCGTCATCGAGGCCATCGAATTTTTCCGCGAGCCAGCCCGGTACGGTGGTGCCGGCGCGGGTCACGAAGGCGCGCGCCTGCTTGAAATTGTGCATCGGCATGATGCCGGGCACGATCGGGATCTCGATGCCGCGCCCGCGCACCCGTTCGAGGTAGCGAAGGTAGAGGTCGTTGTCGAAGAAGACCTGGGTGATGGCCCGCGCGGCACCGGCATCGACCTTGGCCTCGAGCATGTCGATGTCGGCCTCGAGGTCGCGGCTCTCGGGGTGCTTTTCGGGGTAGGCGGAGACGGATACCTCGATGTCGGGATGCCGCCGCTTGATGCTGGCGACCAGCGCCGCCGAGGTCTGGTAGCCGTCGGGGTGCGCGGCATAGGCGGTGCCGATGCCGCCGGCCGGATCGCCGCGCAGCGCGACGATATGGCGGACGCCGACATCATGGTAGCGGTCGACGATCTCGTCGATCTCGCCGCGCTTGGCGCCCACGCAGGTCAGGTGGGCGGCCGGGACGAGATCGGTCTCGGCCAGGATGCGGGCGATGGTGGCGTGGGTGCGCTCGCGCGTGGAGCCGCCGGCGCCATAGGTCACCGAGACGAAATTGGGTGCGAGCGGCGCCAGGCGCTTGATCGTCTCCCACAGGTTCTTCTCCATCTCCTCGGTCTTCGGGGGAAAGAACTCGAAGGAGATCGCGGGCGATTTCAGCGCGCGGTGCCCGTTTTCGATCGCAGACGTCACCTCGGTCATGGCACCACACGCTCCAAATCGAAATCAGGCATCCGGTTAGCCGCACAGGGGACAGGCCTGGCGGCAGGACCCTAAAATAGGACAAAGATGTAAATCCAAATAGCCCAATGGCAGTGGGAAATTGCCCAATATCGCCATGAAGCGGTCGATTGGTTCCGAAGTAGGATGGTCGGTGGGCAGTTATTTGAATCGCATATAAGGAGAAATATGTTTAGTAACAACGCCATTGTCCTTTAACGTAGCTCTGAAATTGTTGGGTCAATGCTTATTTAGTTCGAAAATATGCACCAGCGTCCCACCGGCGATTTTACTGGTCCATCGCCAAACGGCCGGCTGATCTGCCCGTGACGCCCTTTGTCGGGCCGATTGCCCACACTAGTTTAGAGGCATCATGATCCCGCTTTCGATCCTCGACCTTTCCGTGGTCACCACGGCCACTAAACCAGCCGCGGCGCTGCGCAACAGCATCGACCTGGCGCGCCACGCCGACGCCCTCGGCTATGTCCGCTACTGGCTCGCCGAGCATCACAACCTTTCCTCCGTCGCAAGCCCGGCGCCCGATGTGATGATCGGCCAGATCGCCGCGGTGACGCGCCATATCCGCGTTGGCTCCGGCGGCGTCATGCTGCCCAATCACGCCCCGCTCATGGTGGCCGAGCGCTTCAAGATGCTGGAGGCGCTGTTTCCGGGCCGGATCGATCTTGGCCTCGGCCGCGCACCCGGCACCGACGGCGCCACGGCCTACGCGCTGCGCAGCCGGCTCGATACCAGAGAGGGCGATGATTTCCTCGAGCGGCTGCACGAACTGACGCTGTGGGAAACGCGCGATTTCCCGCCCGGACACCCCTACAACACCGTGGTGGCGATGCCGGACGACACCCCGCTGCCGCCGATCTGGCTGCTTGGCTCCAGCGACTATTCGTCCGAACTCGCCGCGCAAGTCGGCATGGGTTTCGCGTTCGCGCATCATTTCGCCGCCTATGACGCGGTCGCGGCGCTGACCAGCTACCGCGCCCATTTCAAGCCGTCCGGCTGGCGCGCCACGCCGCACGGCATTCTCGCGGTCGCCATCGTGGCCGCCGAGACGGATGCGGAAGCCGAACGGCTCGCCTCATCGATGGATCTCAACCGCCTGCGCCGCGATCGCGGGCAATATCTGCCGCTGCCGAGCCCGGAGGAGGCGCTGGCTTATCCCTACACCGACGCGGAGCGCGCCTCGATCGTGCGCAACCGCTCGCGGCTGTTCGTCGGCAGCCCTGCGACCGTGATGGCGAAGCTGCAGCCGATGATCACGGCCAGCCAGCCGGATGAGCTGATGGTGATATCAGCGGTCTATGACCACGAGGCGCGGAAGAAATCCTATGACCTGCTCGCGGACGCATTCGGGCTCGAGACAAAAGCGGCGGCGTAGCACGCAAGGGGCTCTACTCCGGCTTCTCGGCAAAGGTCGCGCGGAAGGGGTGGGCGGGATAGACGCCGACGATGCGGAACTCGCGCGAGAAGAATTTCAGTTCCTCCAGCGCAAAGGCCAGCCCCTTGTCCTCGGGGTGGCCGTCGACATCGGAGTAGAACTGGGTGGCGAAGAAATTGCCGTCGACCATGTAGCTTTCGAGCTTGGTCATGTTGACGCCGTTGGTGGCAAAGCCGCCCAGCGCCTTGTAGAGGGCCGCGGGGAGGTTGCGCACCCGAAAAACAAAAGTGGTGACCAGCGGGCCCGATCCTTGGGCCGCCCAATTCGCCTCGCGCGCCAGCACCACGAAGCGCGTGGTGTTGTGCGCCTCGTCCTCGACGTCCTCGGCTAAAATATCGAGGCCGTAGATTTGAGCCGCGAGCCGCGAGGCAATCGCGGCGATGCTCTTGTCGCCGCGTTCGGCGATATCGCGTGCGCTGCCGGCGGTGTCGGCGGCCACGATCGGCTTGATGCCCAGCTTGCGGATGATGCGGCGGCATTGCCCGAGCGCATGGACGTGGCTCTCCACCGTCTTGATTTCGGCGAGCTTGGCGCCTTTCGGGGCCATCAATTGATGGCGGACCGGCAAGAACCACTCGCCGACGATGAAGAGGCCGGACGCCGGCAGCAGATGATGGATGTCGGCGACCCGGCCGGCGACCGAATTCTCGATCGGAATCATGCCGAGATCGGCTTCGCCCGAGGCGATCACGGCGAGCGCGTCCTCGAAGGTCGGGCAGGGCAGCGCCTCGGCGTCGGGATAGGCTTCGGTGATGGCGATATGGGAGTTGGCGCCAGGTTCGCCCTGGAACGCGATCTTGAGGGTCTTGGTCATGTTGTTTTCCTGCCGCGCCTTGTAGCAGCCGCTCAGCGTTTGGAAAGGATGTCGCGCGCGGTCTCGAGGTCGGCGCGCGTGTCGACGCCGCGCGGCACCGTATCGACGATGGTGATGTCGATCCGCATGCCCGCTTCGAGCGCGCGAAGCTGTTCGAGCTTTTCCTGCCGCTCCAGCGGCGAGGGCGGCAGGCGGACGAAGCGCTCCAGCGCCGCGCGGCGGTAGGCGTAGAGCCCGATATGGTGATAGCGCGGTCCGTCGCCGTAGGGCGCGGTGGCGCGGGTGAAATACAATGCGCGCATGCGCCGGCCGCCCAAGGTGGCGCCGACCGCCTTCACCACGCTCGGGGCGGTGTCTTCCTCCTCGGTGTGGATTTGGGCGGCAAGCGTTGCGATGTCGACCGCGGTATCACCGAGTGGCGGCAGCACGTCACGTATGTTGTCGGGCAGGATGGTCGGAAAATCGCCCTGCAAATTGACCACGATCTCGGCCTCGCCGCGGGGGTCGAGCTTTTCCAGCGCCTCGTAGATGCGGTCCGAACCGGAGGGGTGGTCGGCCCGCGTCATGACCGCTTCGCCGCCATGGGCTGTGACCGCTGCGGCGATTTCGGGTGTGTCGGTGGCGACCGCCACCCGGCCGATCCGCGCCTGCTCGGCGCTGCGCAACACATGGACGATCATCGGCAGCCCCTCGATGTCCATGAGCGGCTTGCCCGGCAGGCGGGTCGAGGCCATGCGGGAGGGAATCAGCACGAGCGTACGGGTATCGGTCATTGGATCGGAAGCTCGGTTGTGGGCGGTCAGCAGCGCGCGGGAAATGATAAGGGAAGGGGCCGAGGTTGGCGCGTTTATACGGGTTGCCAGAGCACGGGCAAACCGATATCTCAGCCTGGCTTGGGGTGCAGCGCGAAAGCCTGATTCCTGGGCTCATTCGCGGCCGTCTCTCCGGCCCTTCAGTCGACCTTCAAGGCCTGGAGCCTGATCCGAAATGGACTCCTTCGAACTCAACAAAATTATCGGTGCCATTCTGGGCACCTGCCTGGTTCTGCTCGTGACGAGCTTCACCGCCAGCGCGCTGTTCGCGCCCGCGATGCCGGAAAAGCCGGGTTTCATCATCGCCGCAAAGGAAGAAGCGCAAGCCGGGGCCAAGGAAGCCGCGTCCGCGCCTTCCGAGCCGATCGAGAAGCTGCTGCAGGCCGCCTCGGTCGAGAAGGGCGCAGCGTCCGCCAAGAAATGCGCCGCGTGCCACACCTTCGAGAAGGACGGCCCCAACCGGGTCGGCCCCAATCTCTACGGGATCGTTGGCGACAAGAAGGGCGAGGGACGCAACGGGTTCAATTTCTCCGCCGGCATGAAGGGCAAGGGTGGGACCTGGAGCTATGACGATCTGAACCAGTTCCTGGCCAATCCGAAGGCTTTTGTTCCCGGCACCGCGATGGGCTTCGCCGGTATCCCGAAGGACAGCGAGCGCGCCGATGTGATCGGCTATCTGCGCTCGCTGGCCGAGAGTCCGGTTCCGCTGCCGACGGCGGCGAAGTGAAGGTCTTTGCGGCTTGCTGAGATTTGATGCAAACGGCCGGGCTCTGCCTGGCCGTTTTCGTGTCTGGAGCGTTTACGAGCGGAGTGGGTCCCGGTTCGCGTGAAGAAAACGCGTCAAATCAAAGGGCCTCAATCTCGCGGGTTTGTTATCGGGACGTTTGGTCGCATATAAACCGGCCCCACCCTGTTATCATGAGGAAAAAGCAACGTTATCGGTCGAATCCTTGCCTTATATTACGTCCCAGATAGCGTGCCTTTATGATTGAGAGGAATCTCCATTTGGCGATCAACCGACGACATCTCCTGCAAGGCGGCGCCTTCGCCGCAATGGTCCCCGCGCTTGGCATCGAGGCAGGGCTTCCCCCGTTCATCGGTCCGGCGCAGGCGCAATCCGCCAACGAGCCGGCATGGCTGCACGCGCTGTCGCTGTTCGGCGACATCAAGTACCCCGCCGGCTTCAAGCGCTTCGACTACGTCAATCCCGATGCGCCCAAGGGCGGCGTGGTGCGCGAACTCGAGATCGGTACCTTCGATAATTTCAACATCGTGGTGGCGGGGCTGAAGGGATCGATCGCCGCTGGCGTCGGCCTGATTTTCCAGAGTCTAACCAGCCAGGCGCTCGATGAAGTGTCGACGGCCTACGGACTGCTCGCCGAGTCAGTGAGCCATCCGGAGGATCGCTCCTACGTGATCTACCGCCTGCGTGCGGAAGCGCGCTGGGACGATGGCAAGCAGGTCATCCCGGACGACGTGATTTTCTCCTTCGACGCGTTCAAGAAGAACAGCCCGATGTACAGTGCCTACTACCGGCACATCACGAAGTGCGAGCAGGTTGGCGAGCGCGAGGTGAAATTCTCCTTTGACGGACCGGGCAATCGCGAGCTTCCGTTGATCACGGGCGAACTCATTGTGCTGCCGAAGCACTGGTGGGAAGGGACGGATTCGCAGGGGCGTAAGCGCGACATCACCGCGACCACGCTCGAGATCCCGGTGGGATCGGGACCCTACCGGATCAAGGAATTCGTTGCCGGTCGTTCCCTCGTGCTCGAGCGCGTCACAGATTACTGGGGCAAGGACCTCCCGCACGGCATCGGCCATAACAATTTTGACCAGCTCCGCTACGAGTTCTTCCGCGACGATACGGTCGCGCGCGAGGCCTTCAAGGCGGATGCGCTCGACTGGATCCTGGAGCGTAGCGCCAAGGAATGGTCGACGGCCTATGATTTTCCCGCCGTCCGCGAGAACCGCGTCATCAAGGAGAAATTTCCGATCCGCAGCTCGGGACGGATGCAGGGTTTCGCCTTCAACCTGCGCCGGCCGCTGTTCACGGACGTTCGGCTGCGCCGCGCGTTCAACTATGCCTATGATTTCGAGGAGATGAACCGGCAGCTCTCGACCGGAGAATATGCCCGCGACAACAGCTATTTCGAGGGTACGGAGCTCGCAAGTTCAGGACTGCCGGAAGGCCAGGAGTTGCAGATTCTGGACTCCCTCCGCGACAAGGTCCCGCCCGAGATCTTCACGACGCCGTACCAGAATCCAGTCAACGGCAATCCGGAGAACGTGCGCAATAATCTGCGCGAGGCCTCACGGCTGCTGAAAGAAGCCGGCTTCGAGGTGCGCGACCGCAAGCTCGTCGATCCCAAGGGCCAGCCGGTCAGCGTCGAGATTCTGTGCCGCGACCCCGGCGACGAACGTATCGCGCTGTTCTACAAGCCAGGGTTGGAGCGCCTCGGCGTTGCCGCCAATGTCCGAACCGTCGATGACGTGCAGTACCAGAACCGGCTGCGCAATTTCGATTTCGACATGACCACCACGCTTTGGGGCCAGTCGCTGTCGCCGGGCAACGAGCAGCGCGATTTCTTCGGCTCGCAGGTGGCCGATCGACCCGGCAGCCGCAACCTTCCCGGCATCAAGAACCCCGCCGTCGATGCGCTGATCGACCGCATCATCTTCGCCAAGGATCGTGCGGAATTGGTCGCGAGTTGCAGGGCCATGGATCGCGTGCTGTTGTGGAATTTCTACGTCGTGCCGCAGTTCACCTACGGCTTCCAGCGCTACGCGCGCTGGGATCGTTTCAGTCATCCCGAGCCGTTGCCCCAGTACGGTATTTCCGGATTCCCGACGCTGTGGTGGTGGGACGCCGACAAGGCGGCCAAGATAGGCAAACGCTCTTGAGCGGTTCCCTTCGCCTGCCGAAGCTCTCGCGCCGGCATGTGCTGGGCTTGAGCCTTGGCGCGCTCGGCGCGCCGTGGTTGCGCGGGGCGCAAGCGGCAGACGGGGAGCCCGAGTCCCATGGCATGTCGGCGTTCGGCGACCTGAAATATCCCGCCGATTTTTCTCGCTTCGACTACGTCAATCCGGATGCGCCGAAGGGCGGCACATTCTCGCTGATCCCGTCGGTTCGCGCCTACAACCAGTCCTTCTTCACATTCAATTCCTTCAACGCCTATATCCTCAAGGGCGAGGGTGCGCAGGGCATGGACCTGACATTTGCGACCCTGATGGCGCGTGCCGGCGACGAGCCGGATGCGGTGTATGGTTTGGCCGCGAAATCGGTGCAGATCTCCGCGGATAAGACCAGCTATCGCTTCACCTTGCGTCCCGAGGCGCGCTTTCACGACGGCTCCAGGCTGACCGCGCAGGATGTGGCCTTTTCGCTGACCGCGCTGAAGCAAAAAGGCCACCCGCTGGTCATTGTCCAGCTGCGTGACATGGTGAAGGCGGAGGCGCTCGATGACGCGATTGTCTTCGTGACGTTCACGGCAAAGCGTGCGCGCGACGTGCCGCTCTATGTCGCGGGCCTACCGATCTTCTCGAAGGCTTATTACGCAACGCGGCCATTCGAGGAATCGACCCTCGATATTCCTGTGGGCTCGGGGCCGTACCGGGTCGGCAAATACGAGGTCAATCGCTACGTCGAATACGAACGGGTCAAGGATTGGTGGGCCGCCGATCTGCCGGTCAGCCGCGGCAGCTTCAATTTCGATATCGTGCGCTACGAGTTCTATCGCGACCGCGACGTCGCCTTCGAAGGCTTTACCGGAAAGAACTATCTTTATCGCGAGGAGTTCACGGCGCGGATCTGGGCGACGCGTTATGATTTTCCGGCCGTCAGGGACGGCCGCGTCAAACGCGAAACCGTGCCCGACGAAACCCCCGCAGGCGGCCAAGGCTGGTTCATCAACACGCGGCGCGACAAGTTCAAGGACCGGCGCGTGCGCGAGGCCCTCACCTATGCCTTTGATTTCGAGTGGACCAACAAGACCATCATGTACGGCGCATATGCGCGCGCCGTTTCGCCGTTCCAGAATTCGGACATGGTGGCGAAAGGGCTGCCGCCGGCGGAAGAGGTGAAGCTGCTGGAGCCGTTCCGCGGCGAGGTGCCGGACGAGGTGTTCGGCGAACCATTCTTGCCGCCGGTGTCGGACGGATCGGGGCAGGACCGATCGCTCCTGCGCAAGGCCTCGCAATTGCTGCAGGACGCCGGACTTCCGGTCAAGGACGGCAAGCGACTGTTGCCGAACGGCGAGATCTTCACGATCGAATTCCTGATCGACGAGCCGTCATTTCAGCCGCATCATGCGACCTTCATGAAGAATCTTGGCTCGCTTGGCATCGAAGCCAGCCTGCGTCTGATCGATGCCGTGCAGTACCGGGCCCGGGTCGAGGATTTCGATTTTGACGTGACCGTGGGGCGCTTGTCCATGTCGGCAACGCCGGGCGACAGCATGCGGCCATTCTTCACCTCGCAGGCGGCTGCGACCAAGGGATCGTACAATTATGCAGGTGTCGCCAGTCCCGCCGCCGATGCGCTGATCGAGAAGATCATGGCGGCCGACACGCGGGCGGATCTGACCACCGCATGTCGGGCGCTCGACCGCGTCTTTCGCGCCGGGCGTTACTGGGTGCCGCAATGGTACCGGAACACGCACCCGCTGGCCTATTGGGATGTCTTTGATCACCCCCGAAACCTGCCGCGCTATCAGGTCAGCGATTACTCCAGCGGTGTCGGGGAGCGTACGCTTTGGTGGTACGATGCCGCCAAGGCTGCAAGGCTCGATCAGGCGAAATAACCCATGAACGCTTATATCGCCCGCCGCATTCTCCTGATGATCCCGACCCTGCTCGGGATCCTCTTCGTGTCCTTCATCGTCGTGCAGTTTGCGCCGGGCGGTCCGGTCGAGCGCGTGATCGC
>WNGQ01002092.1_pt1 | contig 20451 bp, 20 predicted proteins | sample 5407661 | NCBI WGS metagenome assembly WNGQ01 (sample SAMN13153382, study PRJNA577476) | soil metagenome | isolation source: 60 cm soil or saprolite under Garry oak tree replicate 2 | place: USA:California | collected 2016-06-15 | reverse complement strand
CGATCACCTTGGATGCCAGGTACGCGCCGGCCGACAGGCCGGTGCCCCGTTCTCGCGCGTAGATCGGCCGTTCCTTGACGATCTCGCGGATCGCGTTCAGGGCGCCGGAGAAGCACGCGCAGAGCACCAGTATCAGCAGCGCAGACTGCGCGCCGTCGTTGTTCGGCCCGATGAAGCCGCCGTTGGGCAACGGGAACGCCCTGACCAGCGCGCCGAGGCCGAAAACCACGCCGACGAGCAGGTAGAGGAACCCGCGGTCCGAGGCGATCACCGAGGTGTACCTGCGGACCATGGTCCACATCTGCGCGAGCCGGTTGCTGGTCTTGGGCGCGACAGCGGCGGCGTCGCGCTGCGGCCGCGACTGGATCGCGCCGGCGGCGTCCTGCATGCCGACCGCGATGTTCTGCTGGTAGTAGGCCGAGTTGCGAAACTCCGCGGCCCAGTCCCTGTTGGGCTCGGCCTCGAACGCCTGGAACACCTCGGCCCAGCCGGGCTGGTTGAAGTGCTTGAGGCCGTCCCTGGGCGCGCCGAAGTACGCGATCTTGCCGCCGGGCACGAGGACGAGCAGCCGGTCGCACAGGTTCAGGTTGGCCACCGAGTGCGTGACGACGATGACGGTCCTGCCGTCGTGCGCCAGGTCGGCCATCTGCTCCATGACAGACTTGTCGAGGCCGGGATCCAGTCCCGACGTGGGCTCGTCGAGGAACAGGAGCGACGGCTTGGTGAGCAGTTCGAGCGCCACGTTCACGCGCTTTTGCTGGCCGCCTGACATGGCCGCGGTCTTGGTGTCGGCGTGCCTGGTCAGCGCGAGCTCCCCGAGCACCTCGTCGATCCGGTGGCTGCGCTCGGCCTTGCTGGTGTCGCGCGGGAACCGCAGTTCCGCGGCATAACCAAGCGAGCGGCGCGCCGTGAGCTGGGTATGCAGGATGTTTTCCTGGGGAACCAGCCCGATCCGGTGCCTGAGCTCGGCGTAGTGCATGTACAGGTCGCGGCCGTCGTACAGGACGGACCCCTTGTTGGCCGGGGCGGTCCCGGTCAGCGCCCCGAGCAGCGTCGACTTGCCCGCGCCGCTCGGTCCGATCACGCCCATGAAGCAGCGCTCGCCGAGCGGGAAGCTGACGTGGTCGAGCAGCGTCCGCCCGCTCGGCAGCGTGACCGTCAGGTCGTTGGCGATGAACGAGATCTCGCCGGTGTCGAGGAACTCCTGAAGTTCCTCGCCCACCAGCCGGTACGTAGCGGGCCCGATGCCGATGATGTCCCGCTCGGTGACCGGGGCCGACTCGACTCGCTGGCCGTTGACGAACGTGCCGTTGTGGCTGCCGAGGTCGACGATCGTGAACCCGCCGCGCGGGTTCCTGCGCAGTTCCGCGTGGTAGCGGGAGACGCTGAGGTCGGCGATCACGACCTGGTTGTCGGCGGCCCGGCCGATCTTCAGCAGCGTGGGGGGCAGGCGCAGGACGGCGCTCGGCATCCGCTCCATCATGCTCGACCGCGGCGGTACGGCCGGCCCGTTGGGCCCGCCAGCCGGTGCGCCGGCACCCGGCCCGTAGCCGCCGCCCGGTACGCCAGCAGGCGCTCCGCCTCCTGGTGCTCCGCCTCCTTGTGCGCCGCCGTCGTATCCGCCGCCATGTGCTCCGCCGGCGACGTCGGCCCGGAGCTTGTTCACCGCCGGGTTGGGCGGATTGGGTGTCGGGGCAGCCGGCGTATCCACGAACCTCGTCGGCTGAGCGCGGCCGGCCTGAGCGCGGCCGGCCTGCGCGCCCTCGGCCGGCCTGGCAGGTGCCGAAACGGAACACGACATCGCGGGCCCGTCGTCGGGATGGCCGAGCCGGACCGCGCATGATCCGGCGATCGCGACCCGCTGCACCCGGTCCCGGCCCTGGAAGGTCCCGTTGGTCGATCCGACGTCCTCGAGCAGCCAGGTGTTCCCGTCCTGCCGCAGCACGGCGTGCCGCCACGACACGCGGGAGTCGTTGACGACGATGTCGGACTGCGGGTCCCTGCCGATATAGTAGTTGCGGCCGGCAGACAGCGAGCGCTCCGCGTCCGGCGTGCGCACGAGCAGCTCGGGACCAGCGGGCGAGTGGGCGGACTCTGGGATCATGCAGTAACTGTAGAGCCTATTTCGCGGGCCTGGATACCGCTATCGGTGCCCGTTTAGCTGCGCTGTTCTGCCCTGACTGGCCCCCGCGTGCGGTTGGTCGGCGGGCCTTCCCGGCGATTTTCGCGGTGTCGCCGCCGGACGGGAATATCGGAAACATCGTGAGTGTCGTGGGTGTCTCCACGGCTATTAGCTCCTATCGGCGTATTTATCCGCTCTAGCCGGTCTGGCTGGTGCGCCTGAGGCCACCGTCAGTGCCGGGCGGCAAGGCACGGTGTGGAAAGCTTGAGTCTCCAGGGCGCCCGTCAGGCGCGCAGGTTGCGGCGGACAAGGTCAAACCGGATACTTGGAGCGCCCATCCTGACTGCCGTGCCCATCTGGACAGCTTTCAGACATCGCTCGTGACAAAAATGGAAACGCGGACGCGCGGTTCGGGGAGATCGGCACAGTTGGTTAGCGCTGGGAGGCAGGGTGAGCGAGGGGAATCCCGTCGTGCCGGGAGGCTTCGCGCCAGGTTCGCGGATCGCCGGTTATCTGCTCGAGGAGCAGATCGGCCAGGGCGGCATGGCGGTAGTCTTCCGTGCGCACGACGAGCGGCTCGACCGCACGGTGGCGCTCAAGATCCTCGCGCCGGCACTGGCGGCCGACGAGGCGTTCAGGCAGCGGTTCATCAGGGAGTCGCGGGCGGCGGCCGCCGTCGACGATCCGCATATCATCCCGGTCTTCGAGGCCGGCGAGGCGAGCGGTGTGCTGTTCATCGCGATGCGCTTCGTGCGTGGCGGTGACGTCAGGTCGCTGGTCGGGCAGTTTGGGCCGGTATCGCCAGGCCGGGTCGCCGAGATCGTCTCGCAGGTTGCGTCCGCGCTCGACGCGGCGCACGGCCGCGGTCTCGTGCACCGCGATGTCAAGCCGGCCAACATGCTGCTCGACGCCAGCTCGGGTTCCGGCCGGCCCGATCACGTGTACCTGTCGGACTTCGGGCTGAGCAAGGGCTCGCTGCAGGTAAGCGGGCTGACCGGGACCGGGACGTTCCTCGGCACGCTGGACTATATCGCCCCCGAGCAGATCGAGGGCAAGCCGGTCGACGGCAGGGCCGATGAGTACGCGCTGGCGTGCGCCGCTTTCGAGCTGCTGACCGGGACGCCGCCGTTCCAGCGCGACGAGGCCATGGCGGTCATGTACGCCCAGCTCTCCGAGGCACCACCGGCCGTGACCAGCCGCAGGCGCGATCTTCCATACGCCGTCGACCCGGTGTTCGCCAAGGCGCTCGCCAAGACCCCGGCCGATCGTTATGCAAGCTGCCGCGACTTCACCGATGCACTGCGCGAGGCGCTCGGGATCAGGCCGTACGACTCGGGCCCCAACATCGGGCCGAGCGGCGAGCACCCCGCCACGCAGGTCGTCAGCCCATCGAGCCCGGATGCCGGCGCTGCCGCCGCGGGCACGGACGGCGGCAGCGCAGGAAGGGCGGCCGGCTACGCCGGCGCAGGTGGTTATGTCGCCGGCGGTCCCGGTGGTCAGGGCACCTTCGGCGGTCCCGGCCAGGGTGGGCAGGGTGGGTACGGCCCTGGCCAGGGTGGCTACGGCGGGCCAGGGCCCGGCCAGGGTCAGGGCCCTGGCGGTCCGGGCGGCTACGGCCCCGGCGGTTACGGCGAGGCCGAGACCCAGCGCGCGGGTGGCGGGCCCCGGACCGCACCGGACCCGAGCGCGGGGCAATTGCAGCAGGGCGGGCCCGGCGGCTACGGGGACTACGGCGGGCAGGCTAGCCTCGCCCGCCCCTGGTGGAAGTCACCGCTCGCGGTCGTCGCGGCCATCGTCGCGCTGATCGGCGGGGGCGCGGCCGCGTACGCGCTGACGAATGGCGGCGGTGGCGGCGGCACCACCGGCGGCGGCACCAATAACGGGCAGGCGCTGCCCCCGCTCAAGCCGCCCGGCTGCATGACCAACGCGGCCTCCGCGACGAGACTGCACAAGACGGCGTTCGCCTCGGTCCCCGGCGGGAACGGCAATCCCTTCGGCGTGGCGGTCAGCAAGAACGGCGCCGTCTTCGTGACGACCGACTCCTCGGTTCAGGTGTTCAAGACCGCCCCTGACGGATCGCTGAGCGCGGAGTGGCACTATTCGGTTCCCTTCGCCAGTTCGATGCGCCAGGCGACCTTTGCTACCCTGACCCCAGACGGCAAATACCTGCTGGTCGCGTCCGACGCCGGCATCCAGGTATTCGACGCGGCAAAGGTCGAAGCCGACGCGTCGAGCGCCTACCTCGGCGCGCTGAACGTGCCCGGCGTATCGGGGTACGGCCGCGCGATCAACATAGCCGTCACGCCTGACAGCCAGTTCGCCTTCGTCAGCCTGCAGTTCGGGGACCAAGTAGGCGTATTCAACCTGGCCAGGGCGGGGCGCACGGGCGACTTCAGCTCCCGTGAGTACCTCGGCTCGCTGAAGGTCGGCACCCAGCCGGTGGGCCTGACCGTCTCACCGGACGGCCAGACCCTGTACGCGACAAACTTCGTGGCGAATGCGGCCACCCCAGGCACGCTGACCGTGATCGACGTCGTCAAGGCCACGACCAAGCACGAGATGCAAGACGCGGAGATCTCGCACATCAAGACCGGGTGCCAGCCCGCGCGGGTCGCCGTGGCCAAGGACAACACGGTCTGGGTCACGATGCGGGCGAGCAACTACCTGCTCGGGTACTCGGCCAAGCTGCTGCGGACCGACGCGGCGAAGGCACTGATCGCCAAGGTACATATCGGTCAGTGGCCGATCGGCATCGCCCTGGTCAACGGCGGCCAGAGGATCGTGGTCAGCGATAACAACGGCACCGACACCAAGCCCGCCTCCACGTCCCCCGCGCACAACCTGGCGTTGGTCGATCCTGGCGCCGCCCTGCAGCGCAAGCCCGCGTTGCTTGGCTACATTCCCAGCGGGGTAACACCGCGCGATATGGCGGTCTCGCCGAACGGGAAGTTCCTGTACGTGGTCGATCGTGACTCGGCTCAGGTGCAGATCGTCAGGCTGAGCACGCTCCCTTGATCGCTAGCTCGCCGGCCGGACCGCAACCGCCGCGGCGAACCGATTCCACGACCGAGAGGCGGTTGGCTTGTACCAGTACCAGGCACCGAAGAAGCGCTCCGGTGGCCGCAAGGCGCTGATCTGGGTCATCTCGATCCTCGTGGTGCTCGTGGCGCTCGACTTCGGCGCGAAGGCCTTCGCCCAGAGCGAGGCGGCGACGCAGATACAGAAGCAGGGGTTCCCGAAGAAGCCCAGCGTGTCGATCGCCGGTTTCCCGTTCCTGACCCAGGTCATCACGAGGAACTTCGACCAGGTCACGATCAGCTCGTCCAATATCCCCGCGGGGCCGATCAAGATCACGAGCCTCGACGTGGTCGCGGAGAACGTGAAGCTGAAGTCGAACTTCCAGTCAGGCACCGCGGGCCCGCTGCACGGCACCGTGCTGATCAGCCTCGGGGAAATCGGCGGATTCCTGTCGGCGGCCGGGCCGCTGGCATCCTTTCTCGGCGGCGGCTCCGGCGGTGGCCTGAAGATCGAGTCGGTCGGCAGCAGCGAGCTGAAGGGCAGTCTCAAGCTCGCGGGGGGCCTGGTGTCCTGGTCGGCGGTCTGGAAGGTAACCTCGGCCGGGCCGCACCAGATCGACCTGCGCCTGGTGCGCAGCAACGGGCTGCCTGGCGGCTTCAAGAGCAGCGCGAGCGACATCAAGGTGCCGCTGTCCATGCTGCCGGCCGGGCTCGAGCTGACCGGCAAGCTCGACACGTCGGGGAAGGGCATCACCGCCGACGTGTTCGCGCAGAGCCTGTCGTTCGGCAGCTAGGTTCAGGCGGCTAAGGCCGTGCGCCAGCTCACGTACGTGCGGCCTGGGCCGGTGGAGTTGACCCAGCCGCCGTGCCCATTACCGTCGTCCGCTGGGAGCAGTATGCCAGGGCCGGGTCGGATACCATGCACGAGACTCTCCGCCGGTGTAGCTCAGTTGGCAGAGCGGCCGCCTTGTAAGCGGCAGGTCAGCGGTTCGAACCCGCTCACCGGCTCCAGGTCAGAGCCATGTCGATCTTGAGGAAGAGCGACTTCGGGGCCACTCTAGTCCCACCGGTGCTGCGCTAAGTGTTAGATTCCGGCGTGGCAGCAAAGTGCGGAGTCGGCTTCGAGCACAAGCAGGGCACCGAGTGCACTGATCCCAGGGGCACCGTCATTGTCAATGGCGCTGGCGTGGCTCGGTGAGCCTGGGCTTCGACGCAACGGCAAGCGCATTCGTCGGCGGGTGACCGCAGCGACCAAGACTGAGTGCCTGGAGGCCACGGCTTCGAGCCAGTGCCGCACCCGAAGCGCGGCGTCCGCCGAGCTTCGGTGCGTCTGCGGCCAGGCCAAGGGCGGCAGCGAGCTGCGCGTACCCTGCGAGCAGCCGCTCGCCGTCCTCAGCGTTGAGCCACGCCACGACGGGCCAGCCTCCTCAAGCCGCTGCCGCGCGCACGTCGGCGGGCAACCCGAAGGCGATTTCACACCGGCGCGGCGTCGCCACGTGGATAGAAGCTACGGCACTGCAGTTGAAGAGCCTCGCCGGTGCTGTATGTGCCGCGAGTGACGCCGAGTTGAGATCGCTAAAGAGGTGCGCCCGGCTTGCCCGGGTTGTGGCATGCTCTTGCGGCGTGGGGGATGTCTTCGATCTGCGCGCCTGGCTGGCCGAGCAATGCGCCGACTACACCTTTAACGTGGGTGGCGTGTTCCAGCGGGAGAGCGAGTTCTCCTCGTGGCCTCTGGAAGCGGCTGGGCCGATCGAGCTGGAAGAGCGGCTTGCTGAGGGCGGGCACCTCTTGCCGTTGCCGCAAGAGCCCGCGGCTCTGGCGAACGTGCTGGAAACCTCGATCGTGAGCTTCCTGACCATGCGCGTCTTGCTGATTCCTGGCGCGCTGGTCCGTCAGGGGACTGAGCGCGGCTACCCGGACTTGGAGATCGGCGGGCCTGCGTTCGGCCGAGGCTTCCACGCTGTTGACGTCAAGGCAGCCCGCCGGGCAGCGAACGGGCGGCAGACCCAGAGCCGGATCACTCTGTACACGGGTAACACCTACTTCAAGTAGCCTGACCTGCACTGGCCGGGGACGTTCCGGCCGTTCAGCGAGTACGCGACCCACCTCGACGTGATCATGATCTACACATTCAGCGCGGACAGTAACGCCCGCGTGGAAGACCTGGAGATCATCGTCCAAGAGCCGTGGCGGATCGCGAGCCGCCAACGGTCGTCGACCACCAGGGAGTACATCGGAGCGGTCATGGATATCGATGTGCTGCGCGCCGGTGCTGGCACGTTCGGAACGCCGGCCGAGTTCTACGACTACTGGCGCAAGTTCCCGTTCAAGGTGAGCGCCCAGGTGCAGACTCAACTTCAGCGTCTGCTCAAGGCTGCTCACGACGAGCTGGCCGAACTACGAGCGCGCAAGGGCCAGCCGGGCCCAGGGTGAGCGGGCCGGGACCGCTAACACGCTCGCTCGTCCGGCTTGTGGTTACCGCGCTCTGTCGGTGCGTGCTGAGAGGATCGATTCGTGAGCACTCAGGGCACCGCGATCTCGCTGTTCTCCGGGGCTGGCGGCCTGGACCTTGGAGCCGAGCGCGCCGGGTATGAAGTCCGGGCTGCGGTCGAATGGGACCGCGACGCAGTGGCGACGATGGAGAAGAACTTCAGCCACCTCGCTTCGCCGGTGGTCAGCAAGGACATCCTGGACACGCCCACAGCCGACATCCTGCGCGCCGCTCGCCTGCGCCCCGGAGAACGACCGGACCTGCTGATCGGGGGGCCGCCGTGTACCCCGTTCTCCAAGTCGGGCTTCTGGCTGGAATGGAAGCGCGAGGGTCCGGACCCGGATGCCTCGCTCCTGCAGGCGTACACGCGGGTGCTTGCCGAAGCGCGGCCACACCAGTTCGTCCTGGAGAACGTCTACGCGCTCACCTACGGCAACAAGGCCAGCAAGCCCGCTTTCGAGCGACTAGTCCGGGAGATCGACGCCGCCGGCTACCACTTTCAACACGCGCGTGCTGAACGCGGCCGACTACTGTGTACCCCAGGCTCGCCCGCGGCTGTTCATCATGGGTGTCCCAAAGGATGAGCCAGCACCGCACCTCCCGGCACCGACACATGGCGGGCAGTGGGAGCGGCGGGTCAGCGGAGACCCGCAGCGCCCACACGTTACAGCAGGCGACGCGCTAGCGGGTCTGGTCACCGAGCCCGAGCCGCGCGAGGCGGTCAACGGCAAGTACGGACACTTGTTGCCGGGGATACCGCCGGGTGACAACTACCTGTTCTACACGGACAAGCGGGGCCACCGAGACCCGCTGTTCGGGTGGCGCAGCAAGTACTGGTCGTTCCTGCTTAAGCTCTCGCCGGATAAGCCTGCGCCGACCATTCAGGCTCAGCCTGGACCGTACGTTGGCCCGTTCCACTGGGACAACCGCCGCCTGCGCGTAGGGGAGATCAAGCGGCTGTTCACCTACCCGGACGGCTTTGAGTTTGTCGGCAGCCGTGCATCCGTCCAGGCCCAATTCGGCAACTCAGTACCGCCCCTCTTGGCCGAGAAGGTCGTCCGGGCATTTGCCTCCGGCGCGTAGCTTCGGGAGTTCAGGCATGGCCAAGTCTGGCACTAGCGATCTCCGTGGCCTTTTGTCGGACATGTACCTAACTGCGTCCCAAGTCGTCCGCGCTCACCTGGACGCCAACGGCCTTCCCCGGACTATTTGTTGACTGGCCGATAGTCAAGCGTGAGCCGGAGCGAATGTGGGGCGATCGGCTTACAGAGCACTGCAACGTGCTTGAGGTAAGGGATGCCTTCGCGGGCGGCCCTATAGAGCTTAGCCAGGTAACATCGGCGCTTCTGCGCTGTGCCCGCGCAATTGCCGATGACTTCGCGCCTTCATTGCCGTTCTGGGTAGTCTTTCCAGGCATTGTCCGGCCGTTCGCGGACCGTGGCCGCTTGGAGCATCAGGATTATGCGAAGGGCCCGGTTGGTTGGATTACGTCCGTCGTCCTGTTGCCCGCTCTACGCCATCACCTAGTGTCCCGCGCCTTAAATTCAGTACATAATTAGGTCAAGAGATGCCCATCTACGGCATGGCATTGCCAGATATCCATGCGGATCACGGGATGCTCACTGGCATGGCAAGAACGGGGCGGCCTAAGGCCGAATTGACGCTTTCCGATGACGAGCGGGCCACTCTCCAGCGGTGGGCACGCCGGGCGAAATCATCGCAGGCCCTGGCGCTGCGGGCCAATATCATCCTGACCTGCGCGCAAGGCCACGACAACAAGGAAACCGCAGCGCTGCTCCGGTGTCACCAGGTAACGGTCGGGAAGTGGCGCAAGCGGTTTATTCACATGCGCCTGGACGGACTGGCTGATGAGCCGCGTCCCGGGCGTGTGCCGACGATCACCGACGAGCAGGTAGAAAAGGTGATCGTCGATACTCTGGAGGAAACTCCGGACGACGCGACCCACTGGTCGAGGGCATCGATGGCGAAGCGTTCCGGCTTGTCCCGGTCCACCGTAGGCCGGATCTGGAAGGCTTTCCACCTTAAGCCGCACCTGGCCGATACCTTCAAGCTGTCATCCGACACAAGCGGCGACAACACCGGTGGATAAGTTTCAGCTACGTATCCAGCTCCCCGCGTGATCAACCTCGGCGGCCGAGCGCTGACCGTGGAAGACGCGGGTCCGTGTTCGCCCCCCTCGGGCCCTACGCGCCCCCGGGCCGGACTTCTTGCAGGCCTGGACGACTCCTACCGCGAGGAGGTCCGCATCTTCTTCGAAGACCGGGCAGCAGCACGGGAGAAGTTCCGGTCCGAGGCAGCGCAGATGTACGGGCGCCTGTCCACGCCCGAGGGCTGGCTGCGGCAACGGGGCGGCCGGGCGGGCAAGGACTCTGCGCACGGAGAGGAAGCAGCGGGCTATCTTGCCCTGATCTACCGTGACGGGTGGACCCACGGCGATGACGGCTGGTGGGATGACTGGAGCGCATTCCTCAGCCCATGGGGCTTCGAGTTGGATGCCATCGCTGCCCGAACACGAGGACCACACCAATATTGAGGACAATAACCGGAACTCAGCGGGTCGGGCCCGCCTCAGGGCGAACGCAGACATTGGCCGGGTTCGCAAGCGCCGGGCAGTCCCGTCACAACGACGAAACGACGAAGGTCGCGTGTGTGGCGGGGTGCACGCTGCCTTCGGTGTCCGGGACGGCGAAGCCGGACGGGTATGCGTCGATCCGAAGCCGGTCGGCGGCCGGGCGGTTCGCGGCATCCCACGCGCTGACCAGTTCGCCGAGCCTGACGGCTTCCTGCTCAGCCTGGCCGCAGGCGCACACGGCCAGCGCAAACGTCGTGTCCAGACCGGACCAGCCGGCGGGGGCTTCCCTGCCAGCCACATCGAGGACGGCGAACCCGGCAGCGCCGAGCAGGCAGGGGCTGGACCGCTGGACGTTGCCGTCGTGCGGGAACTCCAGCAGTCGCGGCACCCCGCTGGCCTCTGCGCCTTCGGCGGGCCCGCTGTAGGCGAGCAACGCCGAGGCCGGATGGTGGAAGGCGAGCCAGCGCCGCAGGCTTCCGAACACCTCCAGGGCCCATGCCGTCGTCCCGATGTCCGCCGCCGCCCCGCGGGCCGTCATGGCGTCGCCGACCAGGTCGGCGTCCACCTCGGTCTCCGCCGCGGCCAGGACATGCACGCCCGGATGGCCGGGCACGGGCAGGCGGATGTCGGCGTTGGCCATGGCGCCCGTGAGCGGCATGAACCCGGCCTCGCACACGGCGACGCTGCGCAGGTGGCCGTCGGCTCGGGCAAAGGCGACGCATTGCTGAACGCCCATGATCGACAGCGGCACCACCAGCCGGCCGGCGGCAGCGAGCTGGGCGAACCAGGCGGGTGCGAGGTCCGAGGCGCCGGCCGTCACGATGATCCCGTCGTACGGGCCGCCGGCTGGCCAGCCGAGGGCGCCGTCGCCGCAGATCACCTCGACGTTGGCAATGCCCGCCTCGGACAGGTGGTTCCGCGCCTCGGCGGCGACCTCCGGATCGATGTCGACGGTGACGGCCCGGCCCGACCGTCCTACCAGGCTGGACAGCAGCGCGGCGTTGTAGCCGGTGCCCGCGCCGACCTCCAGGACGGAGCCACCCGGCGGCGGACTGAGCTGCTCGAGCATGGTGGCCACGATGGCCGGCTGGGACGCCGAGCTGGCCGGCAGGCCGTCCCGGTAGCGTGTGACGATGGCCTGGTCGGCGTAGGCCTCGGCCAGGCCGACCCGAGGGACAAACGTGTGCCTGGGGACTTCGCCGAGAACCGCCGCCACTCGCGGGTCGGTAAGCTCGCCGTGCTCGGTGAGTTGTGCGACCAGCTCGGCGCGGAGGCCCGCGCCGGGATCGGTTCCAATGTTCACCGCCACATCATCCCCCACGCCGGCGAACGGAGCGGACATGGCGGCAGCCGCAGCGGTGGCGCAGGTGCCCGTCATCGCGGTCGCCAGCGGCAAGGGCGGCGTCGGCAAGACGACGGCGGCGGTCAACCTCGCCGTCGCGCTCGCCGCCCATGGCACCAGCGTCGGGCTGGTCGACGCCGACCTGTACGGCCCGGACGCCGCACATGATGGGCCTGCACCGCACCCAGGACGCCGCGCACGTCACCGTGTTCGCGCGGGAGGGCACGGCCGCGGCGCGGCTGGAGGCGGTGCGGCGGCACGGCCTCCAGCTCGCATCGGCCGCGTTCCTGATCGGCAAGTCCCAGGGGCTCGGCGTCGGTGCGCCGATCGCCCAGCTGCTCGTGCACCGGCTGATCTCCAGCACGTCCTGGGACGACCCCGACTGCCTGATCGTGGACCTGCCGCCAGGAACGGCCGACATCGGCCAGCTCGTCTTCGCGCTCCGGGACCGCGCCACCTACGTGCTCCTGGTGGTCACTCCCCAGCTCGTCGCGGCGCCAAGACGGCAGCGAAGGGCGGGCCCCCGCCCGGGCCGCCGTCGAAGTCCACGATCTGGCCGGTGGTCACCGGCGCGGTGGACTCCGCGGCAGGAGCGTGGCTGATGGGACGCGCCGGACTGGCCGGGCGCCAGCCGGCCCTGAAAGCGCAGCATGCCCCCATCCGATGTCGCCGCGGACCTGCCGTTCGTGCAGGTCAGGGCGGACGGCAAGACCCTGCGCCGCGAGAGCCGCCGACGGCAGCCAGGTCCACCTGCTGGCCGCTTTGTCTGGCCGGCAGGGCGTGGCCGCGGCCCAGGCCGAAGTGGGCGCGAAGACGAACGAGGTGCGCCGCGAGGCGCTCGGCCGTATCCCTGATTCAGCAGGACGAACTCCGAAGGCCCGAACCCGCGGAGACGAACCGGGCGGCGGGCCGGCGGTCCAGTTTCGTCTGGTAGCGCTGCACGATCACCACGGCCTGGGCTCATGCGTGTGGCAGCGCATTTGCGTGGTGACCCAGAATGTCGTTCGCTGCCGCTACGAGACGACGCGGCGGCCACTGACGTTCAGGCGCCAGTAATCCAGGATCCATGGCCGGTCATCATGAGCAGCCTGCTCCGCGAGCGATGCCACGAATGGCTCGTGGAGGGCCTCAGGGAGCGGGCCGAGGTGTGGCCATACGACGACGGCTTGGAGGAAATCCCGGTATGCCTCAGCGGAATCGAAGCCGGCAGGTGCTGGCTCAAGGCTCGCGGCGACGCCGCCGAAGCCGGCGCCCTCCAGCTGCCGGGCCGCTTCGCCGGGCCAGCAGAACCGCCACGGCTCGCGCCACCCGCCGAAATATGCGGCGTACGGCTCGGCTTGGATGAGCCGCTGAACGCGGGCGCGGAGACGGGCCAGGTTCGGCCCCCCGCCGTACTGCGCTTCGAGCCTGCCGCCGGGGAGGAGTGCCGCCGCCATCGCCTGAAACAGGCGGGCATGGTCGCTGATCCAGTGGAAGGTGGCAGTGCTGAAGACCGCGTCCACAGGCCGGCGGAGTTCAAGCGTCTGGAGGTCGGCGCAAAAGTAGTGGACGCGCGCCTGGTAAGCCTGGAGGTTCGATCGGGCCTCGGCGAGCATGGCCTCCGACTTGTCGACGGCGATCACCTTGCCGTGCGGCAGCCGGACCAGCAACAAAGCGGTCAGCCGGCCAGTGCCGCAGCCCGCGTCGAGGACGGTCTCATCGCCACGCAGCCCGAGGCGGTCGAGAACCCGCTGGCCCCACGCGTACTGGGGGCCGGAGAGGCGGTCGTAAGCGCCGGCGTCCCAATTTCCGGCGCCGTCAGGACGGGCAGCCATCATTGACCCCGGTGGCTATCCGTCCCTGCGTGAGACCAGCGGAATCCAGCTGCCCCCGGCGCCGGCGGGTCGCGAGCGCGGCCAGGGAGTACGTGTCTGTCCACCGGCTTGCAGGCTCACCCGGGCCATGTCAGGCGAACTTGCCGCCCTCGGCATGACCAAACTCATAAAGGCCGGGGTTCGTGCCCTCCGACCGGCAGCTCCCGGTGGAAATCCTGCAGCAGGCCGCCTCCGCTCTCCCCGGCGCACCAGCAACGCCGCCAGGGTCGCCAAACTGATCACCTTCCTCAGCTCGCAGGACAACACCGACATCACCGGCGCGGCCTGCGGCGTGCTCACCGTGGGGGCCAGCGCGTTCACCCCGCACCAGCACCGTCCCGAATGAGCAGCGGCCTGCCGGGCCTGGGAAGACTTCCTGGCCGAGCGGGTTGTTAACCTTGGCGGATCGTGGCGAAGCCGGGTGTGAATACCTGCCGGTAACGCGCCCGCACGGCGGTGATGTAGCGGTCCCGGCTTGTTTCACCCCAGCGACTGCGGTCGTAATCGGTGAACGGGCGCTCCAGGTCATCGAGGGCGTCGACACTGGAGCGCAGCGCCGTCCGCCACGCGGCATCCTCAGCAGCAGGGGCTGAGATCAGGTGTTCAATAACGTCGGTCAGCTGAGTCTTCTTCGCCATGCTCTCCGGGGTTACATCACGCAGGCAGATGCCGAACTGCCCGGAGAGATACCCCGCCCAAGTCTCCTCGGCATCGGTTCCGTCCAAGCCCACGGCCTGCGCGGCGATCAAGTAGCGGTCGCGAAAATAGAAGGGCAGATCATCCACGCCCCCCGCGTGGTCGGCGAGGAGCAGAAAGTCGGGCGGGAACATCTGCGCGCCGTCAGGAAGCACGTACGTGGGGCGCGGAAGCTTGCCCCTGCTGCTGGCCGCCGCCAGCCATTCAGGCGTCTCCCGGCGTCCAGAGCACAGTTGCACGGCCGTCCGGTACTCCGCGCAGATGTATTCCAGGTCAGCAGAAGAGAATTCAGGCTCGCTGTCCATGACCAGACGATACCAGGCCAATATGTTGATGCCCGCCAAGGCATCGGCCGCTCGCGGTGAACGGCGGTGCGGTCGTGCAGCAGCTGCCGTGGCACCCGGGAGTCCTCGTGCGGGCGCCACAGGTGGTGATGCTGCTGGCGTATCCTGAGCGGATGTCGCGGGAACTGGGCCGTATGACGCGGCATTGGCGGGCGGAGGTGCTCCCCCGTTACCGGCGGACGGTGGCGGAGGCGGGGCGGGCGCCCCGGCGGCGGGCGAGCCGGCGCGGCTGATCCACCAGGTGGGCGAGGTGGCAGGGGAGTACTCGTGGTCGGTCACGACCTTGGCGGGTTCGCAATGGAAGATTGAGGCGCGCTCGCCAAGTTCACCAGTGGCGGGGAGTTCTTCCTGGCCGCCGACAAGGTCCAGGTGAAGTACGAGATGCTGCGCGCCCGCCTGGCCGGCGGCCAGCCGGTCACCAGCGCCGCGGCGGCGCACGGCTACTCGCGCGCGGCGTTCTACCTGGTGCTGGCGTCGTTCTCGCAGGCGGGCATGTCGGGGCTGCTGGACGAGCGTCGCGGCCGCCGCGGGCCGGTGAAGCTGCGCCCGGAGATCGTGGAGTTCATCCGCGCCGCCGAGGCGGGCCCGGGCCAGCTGGCCGAGCAGGTCGCGGACCGGTTCGAGGTGCGGCTGCACCGGCGGACCATCGAGCGGGCCCGGGTCCGGTGAGTACCCGGTCGTTCTGGCCGCCGTCCGAGGCAGCGCAGGCCGACTACGAGAGGCTGCGCGCGCACCTGCTGGGGAACGGCGCGCTGCCCGGCGGGCTGGTTGTCCGTCGTGGACAGGTGTCAACGACGTCATGCGGTTACTGGCCGAGGAGCTGCTCTTCGCTGTCGGCGCCAAGCAGGAAGGCGAGGCGCTGGAGATCGCCTCGCAGCTGGCTTATGCCGCAGGCGGGGTGACCGACGAACCGGGCGAGCGGTTCACGCAGCTGGCCCGGGCAGGTGGCGAGCCAGTCATCGATGAACTGCAGCAGTTCGATGAGTTCGGCGACGTCAATGACGAGGAGCTGGATGACGGGTTCGGATGCGGTCACCGGCGGGTTCCTTCTCGGCTGGCTGCCGCGGCGCGGATCTGCCCGTGGGCGGCCGCGAGATCCTGGCGGAGCTGCTGGTTTCGGCGCGCAGCGGGGTGATCTTCTGGTGGGCCAGTTCCAGGCGGCGGCGCAGCGACTCGTCGCTGGCCCGGCAGCCGGCCTGCCGGGCGGGAGGACTGCCGGGTGGGTGCCCGCGCTGCATCCGCTCGACCTGGTCACGCAGTCCGGGCTGGGTATAGATCCACGCCCGTGACACGCCTGCTTCACCGGCCAGCGCGCGATGGTGACAGGCGTGCCGTCACTGGCAATGGCCGCCAGCGCGGCCTGCGCTCGCTGCAGGGTCTGCTCGTGGCGGGCACGTGCATGCTCGGCGAGCCTGCTTGCCTGGTCAGCTGGCATCATCGTCCTCCTCGGTGGCTGCCGGCGCACTGGCTGTGCAGGCGCACGGCCCGGAGCATGCCGTGCCGCATCCGCCGGGTCCGGTGAGCCCGCCGATGATGGCGATCAGGTTCTTTTCGACGGTCCGGTTCATCTCGGCCACCCGCTGCTGGCCACGCTGCTCGGCCTGGCTGATCAGGGCGCGGGTCTGGGCGAGCTGGCGGCGGTGCTGGGGCAGGAACTCGGCGGTGGTAACGAAGACCGGGCAGGTCAGGCCCCATAACTGAACTTAATGCGATGTTTGAGCAGGTCGCGGCGTGTTTCTGATGCTATGTGGCTAGCTTGTCGGCGTGATCAAATCGGGAGAAGAACGGGGACGGGATCTTTCCCGGCTCGTCGTGCCGCGGGCCGGGCGGCTCATGACCACGGGCGATGACCGTGAGCCCTACCGTGTCACCGGGCCTGATGGTGATGTCGCGGAGCCGGTGTCGGTGTTCCTGCCGGACCTGCTGGCGTCGGGGAAGTCGGCGGCGACGCTGCGTGAGCAATCCGATGAATCCGATCACCCGGTCCGGGGGTTTCCGATCACCTGCCGGGTCGGAGGCCGCGTAGCGGCCGACGCTGGCTTTTGCTCCCCGCTTGTCACCTCCTTGTGGGCCTGGTCGGTAGTGTGCCATTTCCGGCGTGACGATGCGAGTGTGGCGGCCGTTCGTCAGGTGCCGGGGATGAGATCGGTGAGTGCGACAGCTTCCCCGCACGCGGGACAGTCTCCGCCCGGGCCGATGCGCTGACAGGGCCTGCTGCAGTCGTCACACCACTGGCGTCCGGTCTGTCGCTGGCCGCATTCGCCGCATTCGCAGACGGTGTGGTCGCGGCGGTGGCGGGAAGGCGGGAGCCGGGGGGCGGCGGGCGGGGGGTTGCGGCGCCGCCAGGCGGCCTGCTTGCACGCATCGGAGCACCAGATGCGCCGGCCGGCGCGGGTGAATGCCTGCCCGCAGGCCGGGCAGGTTGCGGTGTCGTGCTGGCTGGTGTCAGGCGCTGGCATGGGTGGTTGTCCCTTCCTTTCGGACGCGGGCAGCCCGGGCGCTGGTGCTGGTGCTGGTGCTGGCGGTGAGGTGGCTGGTGAGCTGGCGGCGGTCGGCGCGCTCGGTTTCCAGCTGGGCTTCGGCGCGCTCGGCGCGGCCGCGTTCGGCGTCGGTGAGGGCTTGCCGGGCCTGGATCTGGGCGGCGTGGCTGGCGGTCAGGGCGTCGCGCTCGCGGGCGGCGTCGTCGCGCAGACGGCCGGTCTCGGCGCGGGCGTCGGCTTCGGCCTGCCGGGCGCGGGCGGACTCGGCGACGGCGTCGCGTGCGACGGCGGCCGCGTCGTCGCGCTCGCGCTCGCAGCGCGCGGCATGCGCCCTGTCGGCGGCTGCCTGCTCGCGGGCTGCCTGGCCGGCGGCGGTGATCTTGACGGCGGTGTCGCGGCGGAGCTGGTCTAGCTCGGCGGTCAGGCGGGCTGCGGTTTCCCCGGCGTCGCGTGCGGCGGCCTGGGCTGCGGTCTTGTCGTCGCGTGCGGCGGCGAGGGCTTCGGCGAGAGCCCGGGTTTCTGCTTCTGCTTCGGCCTGGCGGGCGGCGGCGGTGACGGCGGCGGCCTCAGCGCGGCGGCGGCCGGCCTCGGCGCTGGCCAGGCCGGCGCGGACGCGGGCGGGCTCGGGCGCGGCAGCCTGCTCGCGCGCCGCCCGGGCGCAGGCGCCGGCCTGGCGCAGCAGCTGTTCGAGGGCGGCCAGCGAGTCAGCCTCCCCGCTGCCGCCCCCGGCGGGGGCGGGCAGGCGGGCCTCGTTGTGGTAGCGGCGGGCGCAGTCGTCGCTGCAGAACACCCGGCTGCGGCCGCGGCCGGTGCCGGGCGGGATCAGGTCGTTGCAGCCGGGTCTTTTGCATGCCTGCGCCGCCCCGGCCGGCGCGGGCTGGCTCAACCCGGCCGGGACGGGCGGGTCCGTCCTGGCTGTGGCGGTGTCCGGGGTCGTGGTCGTCGTCAATGCCTTTTCCTTTCGTTTATTTTCTTCTGCTCTGATCAGATGTGAAATGAAAATCAGTCACCGGGGCCGGGGGCGTCCCGCCTTATCGTCACGGTTGCCGTTACGTGCCGGGATCGGTCTCGGCGGCGGGGACAGGCTGCCGGCCGGCGGCGTCCTTGCGGAGGGACTCGCCGGCCAGCTCGATCCGGTCGGCGCTGCCGAGCAGGCGGTCCAGGGCGGCGTCGGCGATGGTCGGGTCGCCGATGGCCTGGTGCCACATCGCGACCGGCAGCTGGCTGGTGACGATGGTGGCGCGCAGCCCGGCCCGGTCCTCGATGACTTCCAGCAGGTCGGCGGCCTGGTCGGGGGTGAGGGGGCGGAGCAGCAGGTCGTCGATGACCAGGACGCTGACGCGGGCCCAGGAGGCCAGCAGCCGGGACAGCCGCCCGTCGCCTCGGGCGATCGCCAGCTCGTCGAGCATCCGCGGGGCCCGCTGGTAAAGGGCGGTGTGGCCGTTGCGGATGGCGGCGTGGGCCAGGGCGCAGGCCAGGAACGTCTTGCCGGTGCCGGTGGGCCCGGTGATCACGATGGCGCGGGGCTGCCCGGCCCAGTGCGCGGCGGAGAGGCTGAGCAGCTGGCCGCGGTCCAGGCCGCGGGGGCGGCGGAAGTCGATGTCCTCGACGGCGGCGGGGATGCGCAGCCGGGCGGTTTTGAGGCTGCGGGTGACGCGGCGGCTGGCCCGGTCGGTCAGCTCGCGGCCGGCGAGCAGGCCGAGCCGTTCCTCGAAGCTCAGCCCGGCGTACCCGGCCCGGGCCTGCTGCTCGGCCAGGCCGGCGGCCATGGCGTGCAGCCGCAGCGTCTTCAGCCCGTCGATGGTGGGGTTGCCGGGCATGACAGGGTTGTCCTTCCTGCTGGTAGTAGCCCGGGCCGCGGAGGTTGCCGTGGGCCGGGTGCGGAGAGATCGCCGGGGAGCTGCCGGGCAGCGGCTGGCGGTCCAGCCCGGTGCTCAGGATCGACTTGACGCTGCGGTAGGAGTACGAGCGCAGCGCCAGCGCCCGGGCGCAGGCGGCCTCGGTGCGGTCGTCGCCGTAGCTGCCGGCCAGGCGGATGATGCCCAGCACGGCCCGGTAGCCCTGCTGGGGATGCGCGCGGGAATCCAGGATCGCCTCCGCCAGCGCCGCGGTGGACGGCCCGGTCTTAGCGGCCCGCTCGGTGATCCGCTGCGGCGTCCACTGGGCGTGCCACCGGTGGGACTCGGGCATGTGCCCGGGGACGGTGGTGTATGCGTGCCGCACCAGCGACCGCGGGTGCGAGGCGACCCGCTGCCCGCGGTGGAAGACCCCGGCCGTGGCCGCCGACAGCCGCACGCCGGCCTGCTGGCGGGCCAGCCGGCAGGGCACGGAGCAGTAGTGCCAGTCCGCGGCGATGTGGCAGTCAATGCTCACCCGGGCCTTCCGCCAGGTGGCGAACTCATACCGGTTCGCCGGCAGCGGCCGCAGCGCCGGCCGGCCAGCCTGCCCGGACAGCTCCTGCCGGCTGCCGTCCAGCTTCTGGAACGGCCGGGCGTTGATCTCCGCGGCGCACCCGGCGATCGCCGCGCTGGCCTCGCCGGGGCTGGTGAACTTCCGGCCGCGCAGCCGGGCGATGACCCGCCGCCCGGCCAGCAGCACCCCGGACCCGGCCCTGGCCTTGTCCTTCGGCTTGCAGGGCCGGGCCGGGATCACCGCGACGCCGTAATGAGCGGCCATCTCGGCGAAAGTGGCGTTGACGTCGGGCTCGTACCGGTCCGCCGTGGTCACCGCCGAGCGCAGGTTGTCGCTGACGACGATCGCCGGGCAGCCGCCCAGCGCCTCAAAGCAGTGGACGTGCGCGGTCACCCAGTACTGAAGCTCCTGGGAGGGGAACGCCTCGGCATACAGGTAGCCGGAGGCCCCCAGCACCGCGGCGAACAGCTCGGCCTTCAAGTCGATCTGGCCGGTCGCCGGATCGTAGACCGGGAAAGTGCCGCCGGGGAAATCGGCGAACAGCTTCTCCCCGGGCGCGTGGGCCTGGCGCATGCTCACGCCGGTGCCGTCGCGCCAGGACCGGTACAAGTTCGCGAACTGGGAGTAGCCGTAACCGTCGCCGGGGTGAGCTTCCCGGTACTCCACCCACAGCAGCTGCAGCGTCACGCCCTTCTTCCGCATGTCGGCGTGCACCTGCTGCCAGTCCGGCGCCGGCCGGTCCGTGCCCGACGGCAGCACCGGCGGATACAGCAGCGCCTCCAGCCCGGCATCGTCCAGGTCACCGGGCAGCGGCCACTTCAGGCCCGCGGCCGCCGCCCGGACCAGATAGTCGTGCACCGTGGTCTGCGGCACGCCCGACGCGGCGCTGACCAGGCGCTGGCTCAGCTCCTCGCCCAGAGCCAGCCGGAGAACTTCACGGATCTTGCGCATGTCGACGCGGGGTCGCGGCATCGAGCCTTTTCCTCGGACTCAGGGGCAATGTCCGAGGAAGCGTCTCAGCGCCCGTAACCTCCGTGGTGTAACGACACGCCACCGATAGGTGATCGGATTCGATCGGAATCAGCGATCGGATTGCATCGG
>WNGQ01002087.1_pt1 | contig 20469 bp, 20 predicted proteins | sample 5407661 | NCBI WGS metagenome assembly WNGQ01 (sample SAMN13153382, study PRJNA577476) | soil metagenome | isolation source: 60 cm soil or saprolite under Garry oak tree replicate 2 | place: USA:California | collected 2016-06-15 | reverse complement strand
CACCAGGCTGATAGGATTGGATGGTTGGTGGCATGAACGTGTTCGGTGGCGCGCACGAAGAGTGCTATGGGTTCTTGAGTTGGATCATGCCCACGCAGTTCTGGCCCGGGTCGAGGAACCAGGCCATCCAGGCGAACCCGATATCGGCAATGCCGTCGTCGGTCTGTAACCCTGGCGTGTCGTAGTCTTCGATCTTCACGCCGCGCCGGCGCAGTTCGCTCACCTCGGCCCGCACGTCGGCGACGCGGAAGGCAGCTTGTGTCTGCTCGTCCTTGGTCCCCACGCTGCTCTTCGTGACCACTAAATGGGTGTCGCCGCCACATTGAAATGTCACCCCACCCGGGGTCTCACTGAGCACTCGCAAGCCAATTTTGTCTGCGTAGAAGTCTTTGGCAGCCGCCAGGTCCATGGCTAGCAGCACCACGTCAATCGGATAGTTACCTAGCATCGTATTCTCTCCTCCTCATACTGTTGGTGGTCATCTACTTTGCTCACATACTCTGACGAACTCACCTGGCTCGGCCCCGTGGAGTTGCCAAGGAGAAGGCGAAGACGCCTCTCCTTCGAGAGATGAGCAAACAGAGCATTCAAAGACAGGAGTCCCTCCTTGCCTCCTCATCATATCACACAACTCCCCATCACAAACGGGTTCACTTTGATGCTGCTATCTGAGCTGCGTGCTCTTGGAAGTGGCTCGGCAGCGTCTGGCACAGGTCTAGTATGGTTTTGTATCCCGCTCCGAAGCAATAGGCACCTCGTCCCCATTCGTCGTCCTGCATCCCCTCAACCGTCGCTACCATCGCCGTGTGGGCTTTGTCGTACCGGGCGAGGATCGATGCACGAGTCTGGTTACGGGCGCTCTGTTGGACCAGTCTGCGATTGATCAGGGGACCGAGCCAGCTCAGGAATGATGGCGGATTCAGGTAATTCTTCCCCTGGCGAACATGCTCAATCGCCTCTGGTGTACCAGCGAGTGCATCCGCAAAGTGTGTCAGCACTTCCCCTATGGTCCATGCCGTCGAGCTGGTTTTCCGGTGCCAGTCAGCATCGGTAAGCGACTCCACTACTGCATGAAAGGCGGAACGTGTTTCCTCCAATTGGCGACGTAAAACCGTACGATCAGGAATGACTGTCCTTGTGGTTGATGATCTCGATACATTGGTGCTCATACTTAAATCTTCCTTTTTAAAACGTCTTTTCCTTTGCTATCGAGCAAGGGAACAGGGCAGAGGGCCTGGAAAACGCGCTTCTGATGGAACAGTACACCGTGCCATAGAAGTGAGGCTGAGCTCGCCCTTTTACTTCTTTCATGCGCCTAAAAACAGGCTTTCTCTCTGGTTCTGGTGGTTCTGGTGATTGCTTCCATCAAGTCGAAGATGGTACAATCTCTACACCTCGACTGGAGCGTAACACATGAGCGGGAAATCATCGTGAGAGAGACGTGAAATGGGCCAATTGATTCTCAGATTGCTCGGGACACCAGAAGTGAGCCATGCGGAGCAACCGCTCACCTTTCAAACTCGCAAGGTCCTTGCGCTGCTAGCTTTCCTTGCCGTAGAGCAAGGAGTCCACTCGCGTGACAAGATCACGGCCCTCCTCTGGCCAGAAAGCGATGAAGAGCGCGGCAAGGCTTCGTTACGCCGAGCTCTGTCCTATTTGCGGGAGAGCCTTGACGAATCCTCTCACGAGCACTCTGGTAATGTGCCGCTGCAACCCCCACATGTGCTGGTCGAACACCATACGCTCAGTTTCAACCTTGCTTCTGACTTCGAAATAGATACGCAGTCCCTGCAAGCGGCGTTTACGCTTGCTCGCCGTCGCTCGTCAGGTGATCCTCGCACGCATCTTGCCCACCTGCACATGGGGGCTTCCTGCTATCGTGGCAACTTCCTGGACGGCCTCTCTTTGCCTGATGCGCCGGACTTCGAGGACTGGCTGTTGCTGCAACGCGAAAGCTGGCACCGCCAGGCCAATAGCGTTTTCGACCGCCTCTCCCAGTGGCAGACCGAAGCAGGAGAACTGGAGAACGCGCTTGAGACCACCACCCGTTGGGTCGAGCACGACCTGCTCAACGAGACGGCCCACACTCGCCTGATGCAGCTGCACTCTGCGCGCGGGGATCGCGCGGCCGCCCTACGCGCCTTTGATCGCTGCCGGAGCATCCTGGAGCGTGAGCTGAGCGTCGAGCCTTCATCAGAGATCATGGTACTGGCGGAGCGCATCCGTTCCCAGGCTTCTCCTGTGCTCGAATCGGCGCTACATGAAGCGCCTTCGCCACGGGAGGCGTGGGAATTCCCATTCACCGGGCGCACCGTCGAGTACCACGCGCTGGTCACGGCGTTCCAAACCATGCTGCGAGGGCGCATGCAGGTGGCGACCATCGAGGGAGAACCGGGCATCGGCAAGACACGGCTGGCAAGGGAATTCCTGAGGTGGGCAAGAGCGCAGGGAGCGGATGTGCTTGAAGCACGCGCCTTTGAGACAGGGAGTCGCCTGCCCTATCAACCGCTCGTCGAGGCGCTACGCTCTCGCCTGGAGGGCGAGCAGGATCTCCACGCACTGCTCAGCGAAGTCTGGCTGGCTGAACTGGCCCGGTTATTGCCTGAATTTCGCGAGCAGGTCCCAGAGCTGCCCTTTCCACTGTCTCTCGATGAAGCAGAGGCTCGCACCCGCCTGTTCGAGGCAATCGCGCGTCTTGGGCGCGCCCTGGCGAGACGCGCGCCGGTCGTCCTCTTCATCGATGATGCGCAGTGGACGGATGCGGCCTCCCTCGATGTGTTGCAGTATGCCAGCCGACGCTGGGCAACCGCACACCTCCCGGTGTTCTTGCTCTGCACCTTCCGTTCGGACGACCTGGCGAGCAGCGTCGCGCTTGCCGAGTGGCTGGACAGCCTGGAACGGAACCTGCCCGTCAGGCGTCAAGCCCTCACCGCGCTCATCTTTGAGGAGACACTGCGGCTGGTCCAGTCTCTCTTCGGTGCCGGTAAAGGCACACCGGGGAATGAGGGCGAGGGACAAGCGGAAAAGGATGAAAGCATCGAAGCATGGAGCCAATGGCTTTTTGCTGAAACGAGGGGACACCCCTTTTTTCTTATCGAGCATCTCAAATTGGTCGCTGACCGGAAGGGTCTGCTCCACAATGAGGCTGGAACGGTGCTGATGCCTCCTGACCTGATCATGCCTCAAGAAGCAGCACAGTCCGCCCTCCCGGCGAGTGTCCGAGACTTCATTCATGCGCGCTTAACGCGGCTGAGCCAGTCTGCGCTTACCCTGTGTATGGCCGCGGCTGTTCTGGGCGATGGCTGCACCTTTGATCAGCTCTGCCGTGTGGCTGACCTCAACGACAATCAAGGCCTGTCTGCCCTGGATGAAGGAGTGACGCGAGGACTTTTGCAAGAAACGGGCGGCAGATGCTTCTTCGCCCACGATAGCATACGTGCAGGGGCCTACGCCGAAGCAGGCGAGATCAGGAGACGGGTCCTTCATCGCCGGGCGCTCGAGACCCTCCAGGAGGCATCGGCCTCTCCTGCTGAACTGGCTCATCATGCGTTGGCGGCAGGACTTCCTGACGCGGCTACTCGTTTGAGCATCGCAGCTGGTGATGCAGCGATGCGTGTGTTTGCTGCGCGTGATGCCATTGCGCAGTATGAACAAGCACGGCAGCTGGTGAGGCGGTCGCATGAGTCTCCCCAACCTTTGGGGAAGGAGAATGTGGTCGTATCGCTTGCTGACCTGTCCCAGCTCTATCTCCAGCTTGGGTGGGCATACGAGCTGAGCAGTCAGTTCGCTCAGGCGGAGAGCATCTACGAGGAATTGCTGACACTCGCGCGAGCGTTGCGCGAGCCGGCGATGGAGTGTGCCGCACTGAACCGCCTGGCAACCCAGGCCGCGCAGAACAGCCAGGACCTGGCACGAGCGGAGCAACTGCTTCAACAGGCTCTTGTCATCGCCGAGAGCAGCCAGAATAAGGCTGGCGTGGCAGAAACGGCATGGAATCTCGCGCAGACAGGGTTTTATGCTGCCAAGATGTCAGCATCGCTTCCGCATGCCGAGCGGGCACTGGCACTGGCGCGAGAATTGAACCAGCAGGAACTCATCGGACGAAGCCTGCATGCGCTCGCCACCCTTGAGGCTGCCTTGGGGAAACAAGAGGAGAGCCTGTCCCATGCCCAGGAGGCGCGCATGCTCTACGCGGCCCTGGGCAACCGGGCCAGGGAAGTAGGTTGCCTGTGCGTGATAGCCAGGGCCAGCATCGATGGGGGACACCTTGACGAAGGGATCGATGCTGCAAGGGCGGCGCTCGCGATGAGCGAAGCAATGGAAGACACCTGGGGGCACATCAATGCCGCCACTCAACTGCTGCCAGGCTTGCTCGATCGTGGGGCATACGGCGAAGCGTACTCCGTCGGCCAACGGGCCGTCGCCTTAGCGCGCGCGCTTGAGATCACGCCATTGCTGGTCATCACCCTCACGGAGTGGGGCAATGTCTGCCGAGCGATGCTCGCGCCAGAGGCGGCGAAGATCGCCCATAGCGAAGCGCTCGCCCGCTGTGAAGGCTCCATGCCGCCACAATATGCCGTATGGATCGCTGGCGAACTCTGCGCCGATTGCGTTGTGGCCGGACAGTGGCAGCAAGCTCATACGTATGCCCTCAAAGCCGCTGCGGCCAGGGACCCGACCATTCTATCGCTTGGAGGAGCCGCCCGCTGGTATGAGATCGCAGCCTTGCTGTGGGGAGGGAGTGCAGATCAGGCCAGAGAGGAGGTGCGTCGCTTTGGAGAGGGTATGAACCACAACGGGCGCCCTGCTATGGGCTATCTGCGATCGCTCGCGGTACTCGCACAGTTTCAAGGCGAGATCGATGCCGCAATTGCACACCTGCAGGAGGCAACACGTGTTGCAGAAGAGGTGGGGTTACCAGGTGAACTGTGGTCAATGTGTGTGGACCTCGGGGAGATGTACCGGAAACAGGGTGATGAGAGCCAGGCAGACCGTACATTCGCACGCGCTGCCGAGATCATACAGGTGCTCGCGGGCACAATAGAAGACCAACAACAGCGCATCTCCTTCCTCTCCGCACCAGTGGTAAAGCGCGTATTGGAACACGTGCGGTTTTTGTAGTGAAGTTGGATGGATGTGGGTGACACTGGAATTTTCTAAAGCTTCATGCTCACTTTTTTCGGAGTGACAATGGAATTTGTCACAAAATTTGAGAATTCCACCGTAACTCCGAAATGAAATGAGCACGAAGTGTCCAAAAAGCCCTGCGAAAACTCCGAAATATTCCACGCTAACTCCGAAAAAAGTGAGCGATTCCACCGTAACTCCGAAAAAAGTAAATGCTCGTTTAATACGCAAATGCAGCTATATCATTGCCGCTCATTTGAAGCATTGTGACAGAACCAAAAAGGTTCTTTTGAGAACGGATGACCGAAGTAGCCAGTACAGTCAGGTAAATAGAGAGGGGAAGAAGGTGAAGTTGGCATTTTTGAGGACGGATGTGCCAAGTAGCCAGTACAGGGGGAGTAGAGACATCGTTCAAAGGGGACAAGCAAGGTCTGGACATCGGCAAGCGGAACAAGAAGCGTTTTGAAACCCAACAAATGGTCATGCTGTTGGGCAGTCTGGCTCACAACGTGGTCGTATGGTCCTGATCCTGGCTGGCAGCCTCGCCTTCTAGACTGCAGCACTATGGCATACTGCGTCTGGTGACGATGTGTTTCATGTGAGTGGCTTTCTCGTCATGGATGCCCTAGGTCAGAGGATCGTTCAGGTCGTGCTCAATCAGGCTGCCCCCTTAGCCTCTTCCCTGGTCGGCTCCTTGCACACTCTGTTGGCTCCTGCTCAGATTGCCATTCAGGTAGGCACCATGGAGCTGTAGAGTGTCGACAGGCATCAAGCATGAAAGAAGGCCGTCTCCTCCCATGTTTCTGGCACCAGAATACCGCTAATTGGTGCCAAATTCAGGTACGTATCAATGGGCGACAAACGTGACCACTGAATCTAACCCTCAATTCTGAGCAATCTTTTTAATCCCCGGAAGCCAAGACAGAATCAGGTGGTTATATTCCAGGAGATCCTACCCACCAGAGTCAAGGCTCATAGTGTAATATTGGTTCAAGTTTACGTTACGTAACGCACGTTCTCAAGCCATTTCACGCTATGCCATTCTCTGGCATAGGTGAGCACAAAATGTGAAGGTAAGAACGTATTCGTTACTGCTGGATCTATGCCATACTCCCCCATAGGCAAGAGCGCTTCTCCGTTGCATTCGTTCACGATTCACGTTGATCCGGTAAAACATTTGGCTAGGTTTCTGCCGTATCTCCCATTTCCTGCCGTTCGGCGCGTCTGCATCTCGCTTGCATCGCTTACTCTTCCTGCCAGATGTTGAAGCCCAGATTGCTCAGTCGAATTGACATTGCTTGAGTGCTTACCTGGAACTTACTGGCAAGATCGGTGAGCATCTCTTCGTCGCCGAAGTCAAAAGGGTGTTTCTGAATCTCAGTATGCAGAAGTGTGGAAGGCATTAGCAGAGCAGCCGCGAATCGATTGGCCTCCCTTTCGCGTCGATCCTCGCCTGTAGAGGACTGCGCATCACGTCGATAGACGATGTAATGAGTATCAATGAAGAGAGCAGAGGGGTCGTCGCGCCGGTGCAAAACGAAGTGGCCTATTTCGTGCGCGATCGTGAACCGCTGCCGTACAAGAGCTTGCGTCGCGTTGTAGCCGATAACACCATGTCCTTTCTCAACAACCAGCAGCCCTGAAACATTTTCGCCTAGTGGGGCTGCTTCTGTTTGTAGGCCCAGACGATGTGCCACGAGTTCCACATCTACAGGAACACGAAGCATTCCCGTCTGACGAAGAATATTTTCAGCATGTGCATCGATCTGCGCAAATGTAAGCATATTATCTCTCTAGGTTTCCATTCTGGCTTTGGCTTTACTAATAAATCCGGTCAATTGTCGTCGCGTTTCTGGATCGCCGTTTGCCGCGGTCTCAATTTGACTGATTGTCTGCTCGTCAAGCTTGATTGGGGACTGTGTTTCGAGCAATTCGTCGCGTCGAGGAATAAGAAACGAGAGTTCAGTACCTAAAATCCCAGCAATTTGCCAGAGGACATGAAGGGGCGCATGCTGGCGTCCTGCTTCTATATTAACGATAGAAGCGCGGCTAACGCCAAGCTGAGTGGCGAGTTGGGCTTGACTTAGTTTAGGTCTCGAACGCTCTCTCACGTGTCGTATCTTTTCTCCTACGGCTCGGTAGAGAATCTCATCATCGGACATCTTTCCCATCTTAAGAAGTATTATACGTTATGTGACATTGATATGTCAAGTGTAGTAAACATGCTTTTTACGTAAACATGTTTATGTAAACTACGGATTGACATTTTATTTGTTCGTATGAGAGAATGGTAGAAAGGAAACAAATGGCGGCGCAGCAATCTGCGCCATTAGCAGCCTGCCCGGTATAAGGGCGAAAGGTTTGGTGAAACATGGGAAATCAGGTAGTGTCAGGGAGCGGAGGAACTGTTCCAGCAATTGATCTGGCGGACATTTTGGAGTTCGCCGAACGTGATGAAGAAGTCCCCCACGCCAGGGAGTACCGGGTTCGCATAGACAGTGAAATAGTTAGAGTCGATACGCCAGACCCAACGGGTGAATCCCTTCTCGGCAAGGTTGGAAAACGGCCATGCGCCTTCGAGCTTATTGAGGAATTCGTGCATCATGAGAACTGCGTCGTCGAGCCGGACGAAGTGGTCAACTTGCGTAAACATGGGCTGAAGGGATTCATTACCGCTCATAAGGAGATCGTAACCATCTCCATCAACGACAGACCTTATCAAATCGAGCGCGGTGAGCGCACAGTGGCAGAAATTCTCTCGAAGGTCGGCCAGACTCTGGAGGGATACATTCTGTTGGAAGAGAAGAATGGCCCACCCATGCCATTGCCGCCTGATCGTCCTGTCACTCTCTGCGGCTGCGAAGTTTTCCACTCGCAGGTACAGTCAGGGGGATCATCCTAGTCATGGCGTACCCGAAAGAAGAGACTGAGGAACTCAAGCGTTACTGCACCAAACTGAGTTTACTCTCAGAAGCTGGCGTGAACTTTCTGTATATGGAGGGGCTTCGTCTTCCGGCTGGATGCGAGCCCCCTGTTTGTGACGGACTGCTCTGTCCGGTGCAGAAAGACGGCTATCCTTCACGACTGTACTTATCTACGCAGGTCAAATCCCCTTACACGCGAAACTGGAATGTGAGTAACCTACGGATTGGGGAAAGAAACTGGTTTGCGTTCTCTTGGAAGGTAGAGCTTACAAACCTGACACTGGCTCAATTGTTGGTCGCTCACCTCACAGGGTTCACAAAGGAAAAATGAAAACAGAAATCAAACTTACTGGCAGGCTATATGCCGAAATTATCCGTGACTTGACGCGCCCGCACCCTTTTGCAGCGGAGCGCGTCGGGTTTGTATTCGGGCACATGGGGTCGCTTGAGTGGCTGATACTGCTTAACCGCTATCACGGCATACCGGACGACCAGTACATGAATGATCCAACGGTCGGGGCCCGAATCGGAAAGGAAGCTTTGACATGGGCAATGCAGGCTGTCTATCAAGGCCGTCCAACTCGTGAAGGCATCTTTCATATTCACCTGCACGGACACAAAGGAGAAACCCGGATGAGTGGAGTGGATAGCCGCGAGATTCCAAACCTGCTGCCTGGATTTCAGTCGATGGGCCGCGATGCCGCTCACGGCATCATTATCCTGAGCCTGGATCACGGATCAGGATGGGTTTGGCTCCCCGGCAGCAAGGAGCCTTGCCAGGTGGATAGCGTCAATATCATAGGTGTTCCCATCGGGGTATTCGAGCAGGGAGGAAAAAGATGAGTACGGATCGGTATTCCCGCCAGTCGTTTCTGGGGCCTTCCGCCGAAGCTATGATTGCCCGATGCACTATTGGCATAGCGGGTCTGGGTGGTGGGGGATCGCATATTGTCCAGCAGCTTGCACATATCGGCTTTCAACGTTTCGTCCTCTACGACGATGATGTTGCCGAGGAATCAAACCTGAATCGCTTAATCGGAGCGACTTCCGCTGATGTACTCGCCGAGACGCCTAAACTCCATCTCGCCAAAATGATGATTTATGGCCTTCAGCCGAAAGCCAGCATCAGGGGTTTCGCCTGCAAATGGCAGGAAAAGCCAGAGCCACTTCGCGAATGCCAGATCGTATTTGGGTGTGTGGACAGTTACAAAGGCCGTGAAGAACTCGAAATCGCGTGCAGGCGCTACCTTATGCACTATATCGATATCGGGATGGACGTGCATGGAAAGGAAAAGCCGGTGATCGGGGGCCAGGTGATATTGTCCTCACCCGGAGGTCTATGCATGAGGTGCATGGGCTTTCTAACCGACGGCAAGCTCGCTCAGGAAGCGGCTCTGTACGGCAATGTTGGACACCGCCCACAGGTAGTATGGCCAAACGGTGTTTTGGCATCTACTGCCGTGGGACTCGCTGTTGACCTTGTAACAAACTGGACACGTCGGGGTCGCTCTCACGCTTACCTCGTTTACGATGGGAATGAGGCGACGGTAAAGGAAAGCATTACACTTCGGAATATAAGAATCAGCACATGTTCCCACTTCTCAGACAGTGACGTTGGCGATCCAGTTCTAGTAGAATTATAGTGGTGATATTACCACCCGTTTGCTTGTACGTTTATGGATGGTTCCTGTATAATTAGCCAACCTATACCTTATCACTCACCGAGTGAAACAGAGGGCGTAAATGTTTGATAATGTTATCCGAGAGCTAAAAAAGATGGAGGGCGGAAGTCAGTTGCCCATTTCCATCCCTATTGATAACGATGGCTACTTTGACCGGCGATGTCCTTCTGAGGCTTGTCAGGCAGACTTTAAGGTTCTCATGGAGGACTGGAAGCAGAAGGTCAGTGACGCTCAAGTGTTCTGCCCGATCTGCCGCGAGGAAGCGAAAGCAACCGAGTGGAATACCCCGTCACAACAAGAGTATATCCGTCAGGTGGGAATCAATCACATCCAGAGCATAATCGGCCAGGCGCTTTCTCAGGATGCGAACGATTTCAACCGCAGGCAGCGACCTGGCTTTATTACTATATCCATGTCCTACAAGCCAGGCACTCCGACGCTGATCGTTCCCATCAGTGCCGCCGAAGAGTTGAGGCAGAAATTCACCTGTGAGCAATGTGGATGCAGATATTCATCACTTGGAGCCGCGTTCTTCTGCCCTGCCTGCGGCCATAATTCGGCTGAAAGCACCTTTTCGCAGACCATCGAGACGGTACAGAAATCCCTGGCAGCTCTGCCCGCTATACGACAGGCAGTGCAGGCAGCAGCCGACGCGGATGCAGCCAGGAATACGGCGCGAGAAATCCTTGAGAATAGTATGGGGCGTATGGTAGGGGCTTTTCAGCGTATAGCAGAAGCCCTCTTTGACCGCACTCCTGCGGCCACGACTACGCGGCGCAGGAAGAACGTCTTCCAGAATCTGACCGAAGGATCAGCCCTTTGGCGTACAGTGACTGGCAAAGGATATGAAGACCTGCTAGCCCCTGCGGAAATGGCTGACCTCCTGCGACTGTTCCAGCAGCGCCATCTACTTGCTCACTGTGAAGGCATTGTTGACCAGGACTATATCACCAAGTCGGGAGATGCTACCTATGCCGTCGGTCAACGGCTTGTCATTCGGGACGCGACTGTAGGCCGCCTTGCCGAACTTGTCGCAAAGCTGGCCGAAGAGCTGAGAAGGTTAGTATAAGCCGTAATCTGCGGTGTGGTTGTTTACAAATAGAGACCTATCTTGTATCAATCACTGCGACACCTCTAGTAAATCCTGCTCGCGTAGAATTGCTCCAGCAAGGGGACAACCTGTGGAATGTGTGGCAAAGGTAATATCCCGAAACAGCTTGCCCTCTGCCTTACCGTCCTAGTCGTTGCAAAGAGAGCATCACGATAATTGACAAGTGTTTTTTGGATGTTTAGATGAAAAAGGGAAAAATTCTTTGTGGATATCTGAACTTCAAGTGATAAATGTAAAATCCTTCGCTGACTCCGGGCTTTTACAGCTAAGCAAAGGGATAAATGTTCTTGTTGGCAAAAACAATGCTGGAAAGTCTACCCTTCTACAGTCTGTACTTTCCATGCAATCAACTAATCAATCCCATCCCTTTGGTCAGCCTAGCGGAGCAAGGCGTATTGGAACGTCGGAATCTACCGCTTGCATCCATTTACAAGATATTGAAGCGGCTTACTTTAACACTAAGGGAATCTCAGACGGAGGGCAGGGTAATTTAACAATATCATTTGCCTCTGACGGGCTACCCAGGACATTTACATTTACCCCCGAAGGAACTAACAGTGCGGCAATCCCCGATGTCAAACTTATAACCCACCAGGAACCAGATAATTTTATTTTCCCGTATACAATTAAAAGATTTGCTCAAGGTTTCAATCCTCTCATGAGCAACAACCCGCCTCAACCAAAGTATGTGCTCGAATCGCTTACCCAACTCGCAGACAAAATTCAACCATATACACAGTCCACGCATCCACTTCACGAACAGTTTGACAAGTTATGTCAGGGTCTTATCGGTTCCCCTATGGGTATAATTGAAGGCACAAATGGACACTTACCAGGCATTTATACAAGCCAGAATGGAAGTATTCCCCTTTCACAAATGGGAGATGGTGTGCCTCACATTGTGGGGTTGATCGTACATCTTTTAAAAGCTGAGAAAAAACTATTTGTCATTGAGGAATTAGAAAATGGTATTAACCCGGAGCCGCTTAAGCTTTTACTTGAAGAAATCAAACGAAGCGCAAAAGAACGGCAGAATCAATTTCTCATCAGCACACATTCAAATATTGTTTTACAGTCACTCGCCAGCGAAGAAGATTGCAAAATTATTGAAGTAACCCAGGCCCAAATTAAGCCTGGAGAAATACCTGTGTCATCTTGCATACAGATAGAAAGAGACGATGTAGAAGCGCGTCGGCGCGTTTTAATGAATTTGGGCTACTCACTTGCTGACAGCGATATGTTTGATGGATGGCTTATCCTCGAAGAAGCAAGTGCAGAAACAGTTATTCGCAAGTTCTTGATACCCCAATTTGCCCCGAAGTTGATAAACGTGCTCGGTATTATCGCAACAAGAGGTTATACCCAGGTAGAAAATCAGTTTATGGCACTAGCGCAGAATTTTCTGTATCTGCATTTAACTCCAGCATATGAAAAAAGGATTTGGGTGATCATCGACGCAAGTGAAAGGGAGAACCAGGTAATCGAGCGTCTCCGGCATGATTTTATAAGTTGGCCATCCGAACATTTTGACCAGTTTGGCGAACACGACTTTGAGAAGTATTATCCTTCCTGCTTCCAGGATGAAGCAGAAGAGATACTTGCACTTCCTGATAACAGCGAAGCGGCGAAAAAGAAGAAACAGGAAGCAAAAAATGCACTTAGAATAAAAGTAATGAAATGGATCGACGAAGATATAAGTCGAGCTAAGCAAGAGTTTGAATCCAGCGCTCAGGAAGTTATAGGCAAATTGAAAAAAATAGAATGCGGATTATTAGAAAATTCTAACTTGTAAATCACCGTGAAAATCGCAGTAACCTGCTGTCCTGGCTTTGTTGTTCTCTATCTCTGGCGAGCTATAACAAACCTCAAAGATAGAACTTATCCTGCCGCACACGTTTAACCTTTACGGATTTTTTAGAAGGTGCAAAAAATGAAATTCGATGATTACGAGAAAACCTATGTAAGTACTTACACGGAGTTTGCCGAGCTAGTGCGCTCCCTATTGGAAGGTGCGATCAAGAAAACCGAAGGAGTTCCGCGTCCCCAATCAACTCAAGCGCGGGGAAAGGATGTTAAAAGCCTAAAGCTCAAACTAGAAGAACGAGGGCTTCTTGCATCGGAGCGCATTGAAAGTGAAATTAAAGACCTCGCTGGCGCAAGGCTGATTTTTTATACGAATACTGATGTTGACCGGTTTCTTCGTACAGAGCTGATTCCAGACATCTTTGACGTGGATTGGAAGGAGATGCGGGTTCATCATCCGACCGACGATAATGATCAGCGCCGCTATCAGGCGATTCACTATACCGTCCTGCTGAGTGAGAAGCATACAGGATTGCCTGAGTATACGAAATTCAAAGGAATGCGCTGTGAAATCCAGATTCAAACCATATTGAATCATGCATGGTCAGAAACGCAACACGATATGGTTTATCACGCCAGGGGCAATCCAGGATTCGGTGGGCGCGCAATACAAGCGCTTGATAAGCGGTTGAAGAAAATCATGGATGAGTACCTGCGTCCGGCGAGCTACGAATTTCAGAAAGTCCAGCATGACTATGAGCGTTTGATGCAGGGAAAAGCCTTGTTCGACCGTGGCGCACTTGAAACGCTGGAAAGTTGCGACAACAATAATGAAAGGCATGAAATTCTATCAACACTCGCCGAGCATGTGATCCCCAACTACGATGACATTGGAGCTGTGTACCCGGAGATTCGCCGCGCTCTTGAAACAGCTGTGCAAGCGGCGAGAAGCACTGAAACAAAGCCTATCGAATCCCCGTTCGGCAATATCCCTGGAAAAACATCTGGGGACGTTGTCTTGGCAGCGGTAGGTATTTTCGACACCCTTCGCTATGTAGATATTGAGGCGACCTTCAGCTCCCTGATTACTATTTATAAGGGAGAGCAAGACGGAAGGGTCCGCAAGCAGATCGTCGATGCCATAAAACGTCTTGCAAAGTACCATTTGGACGTTTGGAAAAAGGCTGGCCCTTATGTGCAGCGTGTGCTGGCTGACGTGTTGGAGAGGTTTTCTCAGGACGATCTTCGTATGCTTCGGCCAAATGTTCTTACAGTATGGCGTGAATTGTTGGGTTCGGAAATGGAAAGCACCTCATTTTCAGCGGACGCGCTGACAATTACCAGTAGTGCTTTACCTGTGTTTGAGGGCATAAAAGCCATAAGGAAGAGGGCTATAGACGGACTTATCGCGCTATTTGATGCTTCATCCACCGAAGGGGAGAAACGTGAAGTGGTCTCCGCTTTGCGCGAGGCAACGCGACTTCCTGGCCGGGCAAACTCCTCCAATGAACTGCTCCAGTTGACACTGGAAGACACGAAGAGGATGACGGAATTGCTTACGGAGCGTGCTGCCGGACAGCCTTATGAACTTCTGGAGCACATAGAGCATGGAATGCTGATCGATTACCGGAGGGCCTGGCATTTTCCCGACGACGAACACGACGAGTCCGGCTGTCAACAGATTGCTAAGAACGTAATGAAAGCAATCATAGCCTTTCGTGACCTCATCAATACCAATCAGCAGTATATTCGCTATAAGACGCTTGTGGGCTTTGAGTCCGTCTTCCCGTTTGATTGGGAAAATAAGGCATTTGATTCTGCCGCAACCAATACATATCGTAGGGAGCAGGTCGCGCTGTATGTCGATGAGGTTTCAGATGAAACGGCAGATGACTGGTTTCGCCTCATCCAGCGTTGTGCTGCCACACAATCAAATGATATGGCGACCTTTCCCATTTTTGGAGAATTCCTCAGTCAACTCTCAAAAGCCAAGCCAAACTTTGCATTTGCGCTTGCCAGGCGAGATGATGTGAACATATTGGCATTTCTTCCGGTAATCTTGGCCGGATTATTTGAGAGCGAAGCCCGCGATAAATACTTTGAGCTAATAGAGGATTACCTGGATAGGAATGCATACCTCGCCGCGATTGCACGTCACTGCCGCTGGGTCAAAAAAGATGCTGCCGGTACGGTCAAAAAGGTTCTGGACAGGGCGATTGCTGTTGATGAGGTGATTGCAGTTTCTGAGTGCCTGATTTTTGCAATAGAGCATCATGACCCGCAAGCGCTACCGCTTGTCGATACCGTCTTCGTCCCGGCCATCAAATATCTCATCCACAAATGCGATGCGCAAAGGATATTTCGCGCCTACTATCTACCGGAAGGCGAGAAATTCTTTCGCGCATTACCTTCCGAAGACGCCGATTTGGTGCTTGAAAACCTGCTGGCTCTCAACAGGATTGACCATGATGCCGAGTCCATACTGACACCCATCGCCATGAATCGGCCTGCATCCGTCTGGGCATTTTTTGAGCGTCGCGTGGAGCTCTCAAATAAGAGAGATAGAGAAGATTGCTACCAGGCCATTCCCTATGAACTTCATAGCCTGGCGCTGCCTCTTGCAAGGGACGCGAATTTGGCAACCACCACACTTCGGAAGTGGTATAAACCCGGAGACTCTATGTTTCGGTTCACTGGTGGTCTCTTGCTGCGAGCTGTTTTTCCAACATTCACAGATGAATTGGCGAGCAGCCTCAATCGGATTATAGCCAGGGGATCAGATGAAGATTACGATTTTGCAAGCCGTCTTCTGGAGAACTATCACGGTGAAACCCCGACCCATGAAGTAATTAAGGATCTTATCGAACGCTTGCCGGAAAACGACTCTAGACTAGATAGGCTCGAAATATGTCTCAGCAATATCGACGGCATGAGGGAAGAGTTCGGCACGGTAGCTGCTTACCGCGAGAAGAAAGAAGAAATAGCTTTGTGGCTGGAGGATAACCGACCGAAGGTCAGGGAATTCGCAGCATCCTATGTGAGGAGAATGGAGCAAGAAATTGCCGACGAGCAACGCTCCGTCGAAATACGCAGGGAGTTGAGGATGCGCGATTATGAAGTCGAAAGTGAATGAACATGTCAGCGATTTCTCTTTACTTTTTTCGGAGTTAGCATGGAATCTCATTTCATGTCGGAGTAACAGTGGAATGCTCACACCCTGAGAATTCCAGCGTAACTCCGCAATGAAATGAGCACGAAGGGGCAAAAAAGCCTTTGGAAAACTCCGAAATATTCCACGCTAACTGCGAAAAAAGTAGCTGCTCGTCCAGTACGCTAATACAGCTATTTCATAATTGCTCAGAGCCATAACTAAGATATCTAAGAAGGTTACTTACCTACTCCCAGATGCTCCTGAGATATTCAATAAAGCTCATAAACTCATCCTGGTAAGCCTTGAGAGTTTCTTGATCTGAGAGCAAACCGACAATAGCCCCTTGATTTAACAAGGTATAGCTCCCTAAACCGTTTGGCTGTATGACTAGGTGACAGGGCAGGGGTATCTGCCTTTCCTCATAAAAGCCTGTGAGGAGGCTCAAAAGGCGTTGGCCTAATTCTGACATGGCTTGAACAATGGTGTTCTTCACGGTCAGCGCCTCTGGTGATAAGGGCTGAGCTTCCATCATACTCACGTAGCGGGGAACCAAACCAGCGACTTGTCTTTGGGGGATGATCGTGATGTAAGGGAAAGCCGCCAAACCGTCTAGATGGCCACTACAACTATACAGTGTCCCTATACCCATGAGATTGAGCGCAAGCTCACAGTTGAACATCTCACGGTCATAGTGCTTGCGACCTTGATCTTGATCTACATTTCTAAAATGTTCTTCTGCTTGTCTCCATGAGTTGAGCTCAACGTGCGATACCATGCCTGCTTGCTCCTTTCCTTCCGATGCTATGGCTACCCTTACTCCAATGGGAGAATATCCCTTTAAGCGTGTCGCATGCGGCGATGGCGGGGTGCTGGGAGGCAACTCATGTTCCTCCCGCGCCGCCGGCCCCAGACGATGGCAACGCGGCGTGCAGCAGCTCTTGCAGAGCAGCGGCACGCGAGGGCCCGACCCCGGGGACCGTCGCCAGGGTGGCGGCGTCGGCATTCAACAGGTCGTGCAAGCTGCGAAAGCGCGCGCATACGGCGCGCGCGGTGACCCTGCCGACGCCCGGCAGGGCCAAGACGATCTGCATCTGCTGCTCGGAGAGAGAAGCCCTGCGCCGCCCTGCCGCAGGGCCGTGAGTCGCATGCCCGTTCTGGCACTGTTTTGCTGCCGCATAAACCAGCTGCGCAGAATCTTCCGGTCCGCTGCTCGGCAGGATCGGCACGCGCAGGATAGCGGTGATGTAGGTCAGGGCCCCGCGGATGCTTTCCGGGCGCATCTCGGAGTGACCGACGCGCAGTGGGTCCCCCTCCAGCAGCAAGATGGGCGCGAAGCGGCTTTTGCGCAACGCGGTGAGTTGCGCGAATAAGCGTCCCTGCACAAGACTGCTGAGAAAGTCACTCCCCGTCTTGCGCTCGAACACCCGGCATGGATCGCCGCCAACATCGTAGTCGCCTACGCGCAGCGGTGTCAGCTCGATGTGCACCAGCGGCATGGCGGCCAGCAGATCGGGGATGCCACAACGTTGTTCTTGCGTGTCTACGCGGATATGGATCGGAGCTGGCGGCTGTTTCGGCATGGATTGTACGGCTTCTCCTCTTTTTGATTTGAGCACATCGCGGCGCAAGCGCCTTTCTCAAGCTATGATAGCAGGCGGACCTCTTGCCCATCTCAGGGACTTTCACGGGATACTCACGAACATCCCGCGCCGTCCGCCATAACGTGAGAATGGCAGGGGCGTGAGGGGGGAGGGACGTCGTCAGATGTGAGAAGTTTCCGCCTTTTTTCATGAGGATCTCGTGAAAGTTCGTGAGCCAGGGTTGAGTTTGGCCTGCTATCATTATCGCAGAGGGTGGGGCAGGCGCCTCGTTTCCCTTTTTCACTCGCTGCCAGAGAATAGTGCTACAGCAGATTGTATAGGTCAGGAACCCCGTCCCCTCAGGGGGACGGGCTTGCCAGAGGGGAGGGGTTTGGAGCCGTTCCGACACAAAACGGCTCCCCGGCAAGGGGTAACAGGAAGGAGAATGGCGTGCCGCACTTCACGGAAGACAACCTGCAGCGCATCATCATCAATCCGTTCTATGCCATCACCGTTGCCCCGCAGCTGACCCAGGAGCATGAACCTCCCATGGGCGAGGCCGAGTGGGTACAGGCGAACGCCTCTTTGATGAGGGAGATGGGAAGCGAGCGGTGGCTCAGGCAGCTGCTGGATGTGCTGGAGGACAAGGTTGGCGCTGCGGAGGGGCCGATCAATCCATTCCAGGCCGTCAACATCGACCCGGTTTTCGCCGCCGAGCATCCCCCTCTCATCGAACGGGATATGTGGGTCGACGTGAACGTTATGCAGATACGCAACATGGGGGCGGAGGGATGGCTCCGTCAACTGTTGGACGTGCTGAGTGGCGACATCGTGACGGCGGAGGAGGTCGGCTTCGCGCCGCCTGGCGGCACGTTCGGTTACGGAGTGCCCGGAAGATCTCCTGCACAGAGACGGGGAAAAAAGAAACGGAAAAAGAGGAAGACACGATGAAGAGCTTGGCCTTTTTAGAGCATGTGGACCACAGCCGCAAGGCAGCGATTTATGCGGCGCAGCACGACGGCAAAGTGAGGAGTTTCGCCTATCACGAGGAGCTTGGCGAGTGTCGTGAGACGTTTGCCCGCTTGCTTCAAGAGGTGCAAAAAGGTGAGATCGGGGTGATTTTGACGCCTGACGCCGCCTGCCTGGCGATTGAAACGTCGCTGGGCTGGGTGGAGGCATTGATCCAGGTCGTCAAACAACACGAGGTCCTCATTGGCGACCACGGACACGACCTGGTCTATGATCTGCGCGAGGAAGAGGATGAGGCGCGGTTTCGGGATCTGTATCCACAAGGGGAGTACGAGAAAGCGAGGAGCGCTCCCCGTCCGCTCGTCGATGCCATCGCGCAGAGTCCTTTCGCTGCCGCCTATACAGAGAGAGGTGAGAACTGGTTCCTGGTAACCGACGTTGAGAAGAAGGCCCAGGACACTCGCATCTATTGTCTTTCCAGCGGGGCAAGAGGGAAGGACGCGGACATGTGGGGAATGGGTCCATTGAAAGAGCTTCTGGATACCCTCGCCCTCTATGGGATTACCGAGGGAGAAGGCTGGTCCCCTGTTCACGCTGAACGAAAAAGCTGGCTCTCCTGGATTCAGCAGCAAGAGGACGCGATGGCCGGGCAAACAGCAGCCGCGCTGCAACCACATTGGGGTTCTCTCCCGAAAGGCGCGCGGCGGGTCAGCGTGATCCTGCCGGGAAGGGGTGAGGCACGGGGCAAGCAAAGAGGGAAACAAGGAGGAAGAAACTGATGAGAGAGCCGTCCTACCTCACGCGCGAAGAGTACCAGTTGACAAAAGTGCCGCTTGCCCGCGAGGAAGTTCCGGCCGATGCCCTGGCCCTCCTCTCTGCCTGGATCGAAGGGGAAGGCCTGCTGGTGGATGACCGGGAGGACGTGGGAGGGATCAACTTTTGCCGTATGGATGCAAAGGCCGTCGCGCCGCTCCCTCACATCCTCGCTTCATTTTTTGCCCGCCCCTACAAGCGCAAAGCCGGACACTCTCCCAGGTGGAACGGCTTCTATCTGCTCCTGTACCGGGATGTGGAGGAAGGCTGGAAGCTGGTGCGGATACGAAGGGACTCCTCCTACGCTCAGTTTGCCCCGGTGTTCGCAGCCAGAAGCAAGGCGGTACAGGAGATCAACAAGCGGCTCGGCAACGATCTGGAAGACCGTCAGTGACCCAATCCTGTGGAACCGGAGAGGCTTGCGTACTTTTGGTAGCGTTATTCCAGTCTTGACATACCGATAACGAGAAAGTCAGGAGGTTCGGATAATGCCATACAAGGATAAGCGTAAGCAGCTTGTGCAGATCTTGGCAATCGGGCATGGCGGCAGTCAGATGTGCCGTGTGGACAGATTCGGGTTCCCTCCCACCGGCCCCAAGCAGCGGAAACGGGTCAAAGGCTTTCAGACGGGTGACAAGTGGCACAAAGCGGGACCCTCTGTGGGCAAAGTGGCCGTTTGTACTCGAGGCAGCTTCAACATCACCACTATGCAGGGCGTTGTCACCGTCATTCATCATCACTTTTGTGTGCTCATCGTGTGCGGCGACGTCTATACCTATCAGCGGCGAAAGGAGGCGGCACTTGCTCCCACAGCCTGAAGGGGTGTGGGAGTCTGTGCCGTGAATTTTTTTGGCGCAGCACCATCCCTTAATAATCAACGTCAATGATCAGCTCGCCATTGACGCAGGATACTGGCAAGGAGTGCGTTGAAGTGGATCAGGCACCCTACCGTCTCATCTCGCCTCCGCATACGACGATGTACCAGCAGGTCTTCTCGTATTTGGAGGAAGCCGCCAGGGATCAGAAGGTTCCGCCCAAGTCCCAGATGCACTTCGGCGAAGTGGCGATCGCGACCATGGCGGTATGTCTGCGCTGGGGGTCGTACTTCGCCGTGCTGGCCAATCGTGACCTGCCGCAGTGGACCGTCGCGTTCGATCCCGAGGTTAGCTGCATCGGCGATGGGGAGATGGCCCGCATCAACATCGAGGCCTCAGCGGCTCTGGCCGACTGGATTGACCTCATGCAGGCGGATCAGCAGCGCTTCCGCAAGCTGGTCAAGGCCGCAGTCCAACTCCTCCCCTTCCCCATC
>WNGQ01002917.1_pt1 | contig 20471 bp, 20 predicted proteins | sample 5407661 | NCBI WGS metagenome assembly WNGQ01 (sample SAMN13153382, study PRJNA577476) | soil metagenome | isolation source: 60 cm soil or saprolite under Garry oak tree replicate 2 | place: USA:California | collected 2016-06-15 | reverse complement strand
GTAGAATTTCGCAAGATATGATACAATTGAGATACTAAACTCTTGTATCAGCGCTTAGAAGTTGGTATCATTACATTAAGGAAGTACTGGCGAGTTCAAGGAAGAGAACTACAATGCCAAATAAATACGAGCGCGAAATCGAAGAAATCTTACGTAATATGGAGCGAACTGAGCCTAAGCCAGGCCTGGGTCAGAAATTAGGCGGGCGAATACGCCGAAAATCGGATTCGCGTTCGAACGTTCGTAAGCGTAGTGAACTATCTTTACATTTTGGCGTCTCGGAGTGGTGTCTTGCGATTGCGGTTTGCGCTTCTCTCTTTGCTGGCGGCTGGGCCTTTGCGCATGGGGGAGCTGATATTTTCACTGGTGTTATAGCCGTTATTGGTGCTGTCTGCCTTGGCATAGTTATTATTTTGCCATTCATGTCGCGGTCCCGCTCTCCGAGGCAATCTGGAGGATCTGGGAATGTGACGCCGATGCGGCGTAATCCCTTGAATAGTATTTCAACTCGTTGGAATCTTTTCATGCTCAAACTTCGCTACCGTCGAAAGAAGGACCACTAATACTTGACATATCGCTAGTAGCGTGCTATATTGCGCGTGCGTTCAAGTTGTAGCGCGTTAGCGGGGTGTGGCGCAGTTGGTAGCGCGCATGGTTTGGGACCATGAGGTCCGCGGTTCAAGTCCGCGCACCCCGACCTGAAGCAATAGATATTCTATTTTGCGTTAGAACATGCGGGAGTAACTCAGTGGTAGAGTTCCTGCCTTCCAAGCAGGCTGTCGCGGGTTCGAGCCCCGTCTCCCGCTCTTACCTCTTCAATTATACCCATTGCATGCACTTCTCAGGCTGATTCCCAGGCATCTACTATGAGTACATGCATAAATGCTGTGGGTGGAATTAGAACGTATGATCTATAAGCTAAGTCAAGTTGTTGCATTGCCTCATTTCATTTCTGCCTTTTCAACTTTTTCAAACTCCATACCTTTCAAAGGAGTGGAGGGAGATTCAATGCGAGAGCATGCTAGATGTCTGAGATAGGAGGGAGCTCAATGGCCCCTAACGCAACCAACGATGCCCTCTGCGCCTGGGTCAATCCCTTTACCCCACTGATATCCAGGCGCTCGTAAGGCCGGTCTCGCCGCAGTGTATGTAGCAGGTCGCCGCCCTCAAGATCCCAGAGGTGGATGGCCCCGTCGTCACCACAACTGGCGAGCCACTTCCCGTCAGGACTCACCTGGAGCCGCTGGACTGTTCCTTGATGTGCCCGGCACATCCGTATGCATTCCCCGCTGGGTCTGTCCCACCAGCGCAGTATTCCATCGCTGCCGCCACTGACGAGGACCGCGCCAGTCGGTCCCCAGGCCAACGCATACACGATCCCGGGATGCTCCGATAGGACTCGCACGCGCTCCCCGCAGTGTATCTCCCACACGAACAACTCGCCGCCGTCTTTACTTCCTCCACCAGAGGCGAGCCACTTTCCATCACGGCTCCAGGCCACGTCGTTCACTTTGCCGTGATGTCCTCCTAGTTGCATGAACACTCTCCCCTCCGAGGCGTTCCACACAGCGACGGTGCCATCATCACCGGCACTGGCAAGTCTCATCCCGTCTGGACTCCAGGCCACCCGGCGGGCAGAGGCTGGCTGTTGGCGGGCGATCCAGTGGCGGGTACCGGTGGAGACCATCCACACCTGTACCTCCTGCCGATAGTTGCCACACGCCAGAAGCTTGCCGTCCGGACTCCACGAGACGCCATAGAAGGAGGTGTACAGGTCGTCGGGGTCCCTCATGACCTGCACACTGGTTCCTGTGATCGCGTCCCAGATCTGGATGGCATTATCCCATCCACTACTCGCTAACCACCTCCCATCGGGACTCCATGCCACCCCAAACACGAGGTAGCGATGGCCCTGAAGCAGCCTGGGTGGCACCTGGCCCTGCATGTCCCAGATGGTCACCGAGCCATTCGAGCTGCCGCTGGCGAGCCAGGTGCCATCCGGACTCCAGGCGAGGTCATAGAGCGAGTCCGCGTAACCCTGCATGAGCTGCTGACACTGCCCCCGTTCCGTGTCCCACACCCGTAAGGTGCCATCTACACTGCCACTGAGCAGTTTCCTACTGTTAGGCAGAAAAGCGAGTGAGAACACCACGCCCGTATGTCCGTGAAGTGCCGTCCGATAGGTGTGTTGCTCCACGTCCCAGAGCCAAATCGTGCGGTCGAAACCGGCGCTTGCCAGGGTCCGTCCATCCGGACTCCAGGCCACCGTTTGAACCCGATCGGTCTGCCCGACCAACGTCTGGCGAACGGCTCCACTGGCCATCTCCCAGAGCTTGATCGTCTGGTCCCAACTGGCACTGGCAAGCAGGATCCCGTCGGGGGAAAAGGCCAGTCCCATCCCCCAGTTGGTGTGTCCCGCAAGGCACGCGACGCAGGTGGCCGGACCGCCCTGCTGTCTCTGCCAGAGCCTGATCTGCCCATCCAGACCGAGAGTGGCGAGCAGGTGCCCATTGGGACTCCAGGTGATGGTAAAGACCGCATGAGGATGCGGCAGCGTCTCGAGCAGTGCGCCCGTCTGCGCATCCCAGATCCGGACCATGGCATCGGTTCCTCCACTGGCCAGGACGTTGCCATCGGGGGAATAGGCGATCCCAGAGATATAGGTGGTATGCGAGCCCGACCAGAGCAACGCGCCGCTCTCCACCTCCCACACGCTGACCGTGCCATCATAACTCCCGCTGGCCAGATGGTGTCCCTCCGGGCTGAAGGCGATCGCCCGGACTACGTCCGAGTGGGCTCGCCACATCAGGTGCATCCTATGCTCAGCCCACACCCACATTTCCCCTCGCCTGCTGCCGGCTGCCCAGTACTGTCCATCGTGACTGATTGCCACGGCCCAGATGGCGCCGAAGGTCGACGTCCAGGCGCACTCCTCGAGCCTTGCCCCGGACAGTGTGGTATCCTGCATCTCGACGTCTTGCAAATATGCGCTGCGCAGCAAAAGATGCGACAAGTCGAGACCACGCAGATGCCCGCGAAGCTCTCGCAGCAGCGCGAGCAGATTCGCCGGTCCATACCCCTGAGCGGAGTCTTCCCGCTCGCGAAGCTCGCTGAGTCGTGCAAGGAGTTGCTCCTCGAGCGCGGAGCGCCTCGGGTAGGAGCTGCGCAGGCCCGCCAGAATGGGGACGAGAAGGAGGCGCTGTTGGGTCTGCCGTACATATTCCTTGCTGGAAGCCAGTTCCAAACCGTGCTCGACCAGATGTAAGCATCGGCCCTGCTTGATCTCACTGATCACCTCCGCAATGAGGCGTGCCGCCACGTATTCCATCACGACCGAGTGCAGCGTGAAGCTCCCCTGGGACTGGCCCGGCTCAATCAGTGAGCGGCGGCGTAAGCTCTCGACCGCTTCCAGCACCTGAGCGCGTGGTAGGGGTGTGCCCAGCACCGAAAGCCACCCCAGCAGATTCTGCGGCTCGCGTAAGATTGCCAGCCACAGCAACACGCTTTGCTCCGTGTTGGAGAGGCGGGCGTACTGCTCATCGAGCAGCGTGCGCACCCCACCAAAGACCACCTCACCTTGCTCCAGGAAAGGGGCAATCTGGCCATCGAAGAGCTCCACGATGGTTCTCGCTACGATTTTGAGCGCCAGGGGATTGCCGGCATATACTTCGATCAGCCGCAGTTGCTCTGAAGTGCTGCCTGCGACCCCCTTTTCGGCCAGCAACTGATGGCACGCCTCGGTATCCAGCCGGGCGAGGCGCAAGGTCCGCACGGGAGCCCGGTTGCCTTCCAGCGGAACGAGGTCTGCCGGTTTCTCCCGGCTGGTCAGCAGCCAGCAACTCTGATGCTCGGTTTCCGCTACCCGGCGCAGCACCCGGGCGAAGCCCTCATATTCGGCACGCATGCGGCCGCTCTCCTCCCCTTCCTGCAGGAACGACTCTAGATTGTCGTAGACCAGCAGGACCCGCCGGCTGCGCAAGCAGTCCAACAGCAGGTTCTGGCGGCTTTCCAGGCTGGAAGATGCGTCGCGCAGTGCCTGGGGAGCCAGGACCTGCAGGCAGCTATCCAGCAACGCCTCGCAGCTCGGGACATCGCGCAGGGAGCGCCAGATGACGACCTCGAAGTCCTGCGCCACGCGGTGCATCACCTGCGTCGCCAGCGCCGACTTGCCAATGCCCCCCTGACCCAGCACGCTGACCACCCGGCAGCGCTCCTCGATTAACCACTGCGAGAGCAGGTCCAGTTCCCACGTGCGCCCATAGAAGCTCGTGATGGCAAGTGCGTCACCCCAATCCAGGCGAGGCCCGCCCTTGGAAGGAGAAGCGAGAGCGTCAACAGCCTCGCTGATAGCCTCTCCTGGCTGGGATGCCACGGAAGCCTCCGTATCGGGCAGCAGCCCACCAAGCCAGGTTTCATCCAGGAGCACCCTCTGGCAGGCCGCGTGCCAGAGCGCACGCACCTCCTCTGCCTCACGCCCTGCGGGGAAAGCCTGGCGCTGGATGGCGAGGACCACGAACTGTTTGAGGTGATCGACATTCGGATAGGTGAGGCCTCCCTCCCAATCGATCACGGCGCGGCGCCTGACGCCAAGCATCTCAGCTAATTCGGTTTGCGTCAGCCCCATAGTAGTGCGCACGGTCAGCATCAGCTGCCCAAAGGCATAATCTCTCTCGCGATACGAGGACCCCTTCATGGACGTTCCCTTTTCGTCTCCTTCTCACATGTGCTGCGATGTGAAGGAATGTGCGGTGCAAACGTATCGCGATGTCCGGTGACTTCGCGTCCGCTGCTTAGTATACTACAAAACAGAAGCCTCCTCGTACCCTGTCGCAGGAGAGAAGTGAGGAGCCTCACGGCAGCAAACCGCGCCTCTTGGGCTGCGCAAGGACGAGAGGCGCGTAATGAAAGGGCCAAAAAAGCCGGACACCGCCCTGGCGGGTGAGTGCGTCTGGATCAGCATCCTGAACGTGTGTCCGATCCCGTCTTCACAGCTTTGATCGGTTCAGACGAGTTTCAGTTTGTCAATACATCACATATACATTCTAACAGAGAGGGTGACGCTATGCCAATGATCGATATCTACGCCGTTGCTGGTACGTTTGCCGATACGAAGCAACTGGCAATTGATGCGGCCACTACAGTGAAAACGATCGAGGGAGTGCCTAATATCCCGATGTTCCGTCAAAACACCGCCGCATTCGTGCATGAGTTGCCAGAAGGCACACTCGCAAATGTAGATAGTGACGAAAACTATGTACGCGTGCAGGTACTTACAAATGAGGGTGCCCTGGACCGTAACAAACAGGTAGCCGTTGTCGAACAGCTTACGAAGCTCGTGAGCACTGCTGCCGGTGACGAAACACTGAAAGAACGCACGTGGGTGCTCTTAACAGAAGCGAAAGAAGGTGGCTGGGGCTTATGGGGTCACGCTCATACCAATGAAGAGCTTGTAACTGCTGCCCGCAATGAAATTGCAAAGCTTAAAGGTGAGGAGTAAGTTATGGCAACGTAACGCCAAGCATCAAGCTATTCAGCACTTCCGACAAACAAAATAACAGCAAGTAACGGCATCGAGTATGCCTATCGAGAGGTCGGCACAAGCTCGGTGCCGCTTGTCCTACTGCAGCACTTCAGAGGGAACCTCGATAACTGGGATCCAGCACTTTTAGACGATCTCTCAGCAAAGCATCGTGTTATAACGTTCAACAATACAGGAGTTGGATCATCATCCGGTTCGACGCCCCCGACTATTTATGAGATGTCCAGGGACGCTATAGCCTTTGCTGAAGCACTTGGGCTCGAACAAGTTGACCTTCTAGGATATTCAATTGGAAGCTTTATAGCACAGGAGGTTACGCTCGCAAGGCCAGCGTTAGTCCGAAAGATGGTATTAGCAGCGTCAGCTCCAAAAGGTGCACCAGTAATGCACGGCTGGGCAGCGTGGGTAATTGAAGCGGTCGGCAGCCAAGAAAGAACACCACCGGATAAGTATATCAGTGTGTTTTTCACAAAAAGTAAAGAAACTAGTGATGCGGGGGCGGCTGCCCTTAAGCGAATGTTCACACGTGAGGAGCACGACACGCCAACAAGCTGACAGACTAAATCTGCTCAGTACGACGCAGTATGTGAATGGGGCATCCCTAACTATTCGCTTTTGCAGCGTCTCGAAGCGATAGAAATGCCAGTGTTTGTAGCAAACGGAGATAGTGATCCGATGATCTTGCCTAAGTTCTCATACGTATTGGCGGCATTGATTCCTGATGCAAGAATGAAGATCTATCCTGACTCAGCTCACGGATTTCTTTTTCAGCATCACACAGAGTTTGCGGCTGACGTACACTCCTTCTTAGACTAGCGTCCCATACTGTAGAACTGACCGATGGGAAACATGTCGGCGGGGCAACGATTCTGACGCGTAACCATGAGGGGTTGATTAAACATATCCAGCTCTACCATAGCACCTTGCCAATGGTCATAGAATTTCCCCGTGAACTGGCAAAGCGTCTGGAGGCGGAAAGTAGATCAGGCTTTCCTTCATGAGGAACGATAAAGGAACGCTCTGCGCGCGAGCCGTCACGCTGTGCACTGTCAGATGCCATTGAGGAGCGAGACCCATGATCGACCAGATTCAGCTAGAACCCGAGGCGCAAGTCTTTGCAGGGGCGGCGGCCCGTTCACCTTGGCTGTTCACGCTTGGCCCCCACCAGGGACGGCTCGCTCTCGATGAGATGCAATCTGACACAGTGAGCAAGCCTCCGGTCGACATGGAAGACCTGATTATCACAGATGGTCCCAGCGCGCAGGTGGCGCTGCGCATTCTGCGGCCCCAGCACGTGCAGACGCCGCTTCCGGTCATCGTGTATATCCATGGTGTCGGGTGGGTCTTCGGCAGCGTGCTGACGCATGACCGGCTGGTGCGCGAACTCGCGGTCGGAGCCGGTGCCGCCGTCGTGTTCCCGGTGTACCCCCTCTGTCCGGAGGTGAGATACCTGACAGCCCTCGAGGAGTGCTACATGGTGGCACGGTGGGTCGAGAGATTCGGGCAGGAACATGGCCTGGATACCGAGCGTCTCGCCGTGGCTGGTGACAGCGTGGGGGGCAACATGGCGACGGTGATCACACTCTTGTCCAGAGAGCGCGGGGAGCCGAACATCCGGCTGCAACTGCTGTTCTACCCGGTCACCGACGCAGCCTTCGACACGGAGTCCTACCGTCAGTTCGCCCAAGGGTATCACCTGCGGCGCGATGCCATGATGTGGTGCTGGGAGCAGTATACGCGCCATCCGGGCGAGCGCAACGAGATCACCGCCTCGCCACTGAGAGCGAGCAGAGAGCAGTTACAAGGGCTTCCCCCGGCGCTTATCATCACCGCCGAGGCTGACGTGCTGCGCGATGAGGGGGAAGCATACGCCAACAAGTTGCGACAGGCGGGGGTGCGCGTTACGGCCGCGCGCTTTGGGGGCACTATTCACGACTTCGTCATGTTGAACGCCCTGGCCCACACAGCAGCGACGCGTGGAGCAATCGCGCTTGCGACGGCCTGGCTGCGTGAGGGCTTCTCAACTCAGTTCGCCTAAGCGCTTTGCGCTACAACCAGCGTCAGAATTGGAACGCGGCGCTCATTGTCACAGGTAGTGCAAGTACTTTAGAAAAGGAAGAGCTGCGGTGCAGCTCAAGAAACGAAAAAAGGAGAACAGTTATGGGCATTTTTGCGTCAAAACGCACTTCAAACAAAGCGAACATTGTCTTCGTCCACGGTTTCTGGGCCGATGGATCCGGGTGGAGCAAAGTGATCCCGACGCTGCAGGCACAGGGCCATTTTGTCGTCGCCGGGCAACATGCACACACCTCTCTGGCTGATGATGTGGCCGCGACGCGTCAACTGCTCGCGGAGTTGGAGGGACCGACGCTGCTAGTTGGCCACTCCTATGGCGGCTTCGTCATCTCTGAGGCAGCCAATGATGCACCGGGAGTGGTGGGCTTGGTTTATATCTCGGCCTTCATCCTTGATGAAGGGGAGACACTGCTCAGTTCCGGCGCAGACTTTCCACCCCTGGAAGTCTTCGGACATCTGCTCGTCACCGGGCAAGGGTATGCCTGGATCGATCCCGATGTCTTCCCCCAGAACTTCGCGAACGACCTTGACCCGGTGGAAGCACGAGCGCTGGCGGTCACTCAGGTACCCCCCAATGCGAGTATCTTCGAGACGAGAGCCGGACGGCCAGCGTGGAAGTCCCTGCCCTCGTGGTCGCTGTTTGGTTCCGAGGATCGTATGATCCATCCCGATCAGCACCGCTGGATGGCGCAGCGCAGCAAAGCAACGACGCGTGAGATTTCGGCTAGCCATGTCCCGTTTCTCTCGCATCCGGACGAGGTTGCTCACATCATCCTGCAAGCAGCGAACACGGTCGTCCCTGCCTGATGGAGCGCAGCAACCTTCGCCACTGGTGGTGGGGGGAGAGGGACAGGGCACATGCTGTCACTCTCTTATGCAGAGCTCGTTCGATGAGCAGAGAGAAGTGAACAGTATCCCCTTGCCCTATCGCCTTGTGATACAATCAAACGGTTTAGGTAGCTATACCCTAGTAAATCAAGGGACTATTGTCGGTATGCTCTCAGATCAAGAGACACTCAAGGCTTACCAGGATGAATTTATGACGTTTGCTGAATATCTCAAGAGCATATGGGAGTAGGTAAGTAACCAGGAGGTATGGGTGGCACCATAGCTGAAGCAGGGGTCGTAGGGTGCATTTGATAAAAAATATCTTTGCCATTCCAGAATCACCTAGAAGGTGATGACTACCGGGTAATCTTACCGGTGGTGTGTTACTAACAGAATGCCCCCGCAAATTTTTGGGCCTGCAGGAAGGTCACAGCATACCTGTGTCTTTCCCCTGGAACCGGTCAAGCGGATGTCATCCCTTCATGATAGGGTCAGATCTTTGGTGAGGCAAGCCGGATGTATGGACAAACATACGTTGGATTACTTTATTCATGAGGCTAGTACCCTGTCAAGAGCAAGATTGCCGGTAAGTCAATTCGATCGGTCGTTCATTATGTCCGTCAACAAGCATCAATTTCCCGTAGGGAAATGTGTCCTCACGGTGTTTTTGCAACGTGGCCATCTTCTATGGTATGCTCTTGGTGTATCGTTAAGAACGAGCTATGCGATGAGTTTAAGAGTGACATCTTTTTCTATAGAACGAGGAGGTGATTATGCTTCTCAAAACACAGGCCGCGACTGAAATTGCACGGTTTCTCGCGCATCATCCGACTCCTGAACAAATCGTGGCTTTCCACCCCTCTTCCGAGGTCGTCGAACGGGCATACGAGCTCATCAGGACTGAGCGTGAAGGCGCGCTCACCGAAGAGGAACGCCAGGAGCTCGAGAGTTATGTGGTCATTGAGTATCTGATGGAGCTAGTCAAACTTGAGGCCCAGCGACAATTGAGACCCCAGGCGTCCTGAGGCCATGACCAGGAAACCCTCCGTCCCCGAACGCTTACGGCGTCAGGTGCAAGAGCGTGCGCAAGGACGCTGTGAATACTGCCTCATCCACGAATCGGATATGTACTATCCGCACGAAGCAGACCATGTGATTGCTGAAAAACACGGTGGAGCGACATCAGCTGATAATCTGGCATGGGCCTGCTTTTATTGTAACCGTTTCAAAGGCACAGACCTTGCTTCCGTCGACCCAACCTCGCAGAAAGCCGTCTTCCTCTTCAATCCACGTGAGCAGCGATGGAATCGCCATTTTCGCCTTAACGGTGGTCGTATCGAGGGCATTACCTCCAGTGGTCGCGCTACTGCCGCGCTTCTTCATCTCAATGACGCTGAACGTGTGGCCTATCGGCTTGGGCTGATTGATCTTGGGCACTATCCTGCCCGGTAAGAGCAAGCACGACCGAGGGGTCAGACTCGATCGCCAATCTTAGCAGGAATGCCGCATTGCCTCACGAAAAACCCTTTTCGTATTTGTTCTGGTGGAGCCGGTTGCCGCTAAAGATGTTGTGCCGTGCGAACGGTTCCGGGATCTCGCGCACCAGGCGCACTCGCAGAGAGGCACCGTCTGGATTAAAAGCTTATCCGAAAACCGGTAGAAACGTGGTAAAATAGAAGGAAAAAGTAGAAGAGGAATGAAGCATGGCAAGAACCAAACCGTGGGAAGTGAGCGATGAAGTGTGGGAGCGGATCCGCCCGCTGATCCCAGCAGCGCCGTCGCATGCCAAGGGGGGACGGCGGAGAATGGATGATCGCAAGGCCTTCGAGGCCATCGTGTATGTGCTGCGCACGGGCATCGGGGTGGAATGCGTTAGCGCGTGAACTGGGAGCCAGCTCAACGGTGCATGATCGCTTTCAGGACTGGGAACGAGCAGGCTTTTTCAAGGCAGTCTGGCAGGCCGGGCTGAGCGAGTATGACGACCTAAAAGGCATCCAATGGGAGTGGCAAGCGGTAGATGGAGTGATGACGAAAGCCCCTTTCGCCGGCGCCGCGACCGGCGCCAACCCCACTGATCGCGGCAAGTGTGGCACCAAGCGTAGCTTGTTGACCGATGGGGCAGGTATCCCCCTGGCGTTGGGTGTGGATGGTGCCAATCGTCATGATGTCCGTTTGCTCAGTGCCACCCTCGACGGGTTGGTGATCAGCCGCCCCGAGCCAATTCCAGAGCAGCCGCAGCACCTCTGTTGAGATGCTGCCTACGACTCCACTCCGGTGTACCAGGAACTGGTCGCACGCCACTATCAGCCCCACGTTCGCAGTCGAGGGGAAGAGAAACGAGAGAAAGCGTTCACTCCTGGCTATCGAGCTCGTCGGTGGGTGGTGGAACGAAGCCATTCCTGGCTCAATCGCTCGCGCCGTCTCCTCGTTCGGTGGGAGAAGAAGGTGGAGAATTATCTCGCTTTCCTTCATCTGGCTTGTGCTCAACTCATCTTTGCTAAGGTACTGGTTTTCGGATAAGCTTTTAGCGATGGTCACGCCGGACCTGTGGGAGGAAATCATGGTGTTCCTGAGCCCGCTCTTCTGGGCACTTCTTGCGTCATACGTCGTTCATATCCTTGACGAGACCCTTCTGAACGGCGGGTTTGTACAGTGGATCGTAGACAACTTCTGGCCGACCTATACCATGCGGATGTTCTTTTGGTTTAACGCAGGAGCCATTGCTGCGATTGCGACCAGCAACCTGCTCTTTGACAATCTTGGTGGTCATTGGGTTATCCTGCCACTCATCTTTTTGGCTGGATTCGTCACCCATGCAGCTACCGTCCACGTGTATTGGAGCATTCGACGCAACACCTACTCGCCGGGCTTGCTCACGAGTCTGCTCTATGTGATCGTCTTCTATCTCTTGATCAGATATGGCCTCGGCCCTCATCTCATTTCCGGCTTCGACTTCGCCATCGGGACGGTGGTGGGCATTGCCACTGTGGGTGCGTTCTTGACCGTGGGACCAACAGCCCTCTTTCCTCGACTCATGAGGCCTCGTCACGGACTGACTTAGGTGCAAAGGGAGCAGAGCTCTCATCACGTGCAAGGGAGCACGCTTGCGCATCCATAGGCGTGTGCTCGGAGTCGGGCACGGGTACTACGCTTCCGCAGAACAGACCCGTATGAGGTATCATGAACGCGATACGGAGGTCTCATACGAGCGAGTGCCGCTCTAAGAAGCAAGGAAGCAACCTCGCAACTCACGAGTCTGCGCTTTCGCATCACGAAAGAAAAAAACTGAAAGACGAAGACGGTCCTGATGAGAAACAGACCAACCAGCTCCTTGCTCAACCGAACAACTCATCGATGCGTTGATCTGCTTGCAGGGCAGGGGCGAACAGGTCACCCATGCGACTAATCCGTTCGAGTACTATCTGCGGCGAGAGCGAAGCAGGGGTTATGGTGCCAGCATCCAGTTCCAGTTCCTCCCAGGTGAGCGGCGTAGAAACCGTTGGATGATCTGGGTGAGCACGCAAGGTATAGGGTGTCGCCGTGTTGCGTCCAAGGCTGTTCTGCGCATAATCGACCTTCACACAACCTTCCAGGTGTGTCGCACCACGGGCAGGTGCAATCAGGTCGGGATACTTCGACGCGAGCTCATTCCCCATCGCTTTGACCCACCCTCGGACACGTTCGAAGGTGTAGCCGGGTGCGAGTGGCACAAAAATGTGCAGTCCGCCTCCCCCGCTGGTTTTGGGATATCCCCTGACTCCTGCTTGTTCCAATGCATCGTGGAGCCGCAGTGCCGCTTCCCGCATGAGCTCGAACGAGGCGGTCGAGCCAGCATCAAGATCGAAGATGGCCAGGTCGGGCTGTGTGAGGTCCGGAGTGCGCGAACTCCACAGGTGGACTTCAATGGCTCCCTGGTTGGCGAACCAGAGCAGGCCCGCTGCCGTGTCGATCAAGGGCAACGGCACAGGATGGTTGACGGTCTTGGGTTGGTATGCCACTCGCCGGAGCCATTCGGGCGCATCAACTGGACAATCACGCAGGTAGTACGAGGTCCCCTCGACTCCCTGTGGGTACATGCGCAGCGTCACCGAGCGGTCCTTGAGATAGGGCAGCAAGACCGGCGCGATCTGCCGGTAATACTCCAGTACCTCACCCTTCGTGAACACTGTCTGAGGCCAATAGACCTTCTCCAGGTGCGTGACCTGGACCATCTGATTGCCCACGTGCCATGTTTCTGCTGAGGCATTCATTCTGGTGCCTTTTCTCCTCCTGTTCTGACTCTGACCGGTTGCAGATCTCTTACACTCGTGACCGAAAGGCTTGCTCACACGAGGAAGGATGAGAGACGTCACTCTTGCTATTGTACCATTGGCTCGCTCTCTCCTGGATCATGTGACGAGGGAGAGATGCGCCTTCCGTCCTTGCACCTTGGTGGCTTGTTTTGCAATACGCTATACTAGAACGGTAGAAAGGATATATCAGGTGTCAAGGTGGGGCGGTGAAAGGACTTCAGATGAAGATGACTGCATGAGTGGACCTATGCGGTTCTCACATATGCAACGCGCACTATCGACTGACATGAGAAGAAGGGATCTATTCGATGGAATTTGCCAACCTTGCACGAACCTTTGAGGAACTAGAACGCACCAGTTCCCGTCTCAGCTTGATCGAACTGGTCACCCAGCTGTTTCGCTCGATTGAACGGCCAGAGGAGATCCAACAGGTCTGCTACCTGATGCAGGGGAGAGTGGCGCCATTCTACGAGGCGCTGGAGATGGGGATGGCCGAGAAAAGCGTGACGAAGGCTATCGCGACGACCTTTCACAGCACGCCAGAGCAGATAGAGGCGCTGTTCAGGACGCTTGGTGATCTGGGACTGGTCGCAGAGCAGGTGCGTAGCGAGGCGAAGGATGCCTCCTCACCCCTCAGTATCGACGACGTGTTTGAGGAGTTGAGAGCGATCGCGCACACATCGGGGAAAGGCGCGGTCGAGCACAAGAGTGCACGACTGGTCGGCTTGCTCAGGCAAGTTGACAGCGTATCTGCCAAGTATGTGGTGCGCATCGATCTCGGCAATCTGCGGATGGGCATCGGCGATGCGACGGTGCTCGATGCACTGGCGAAGGCCAGGTGGAACGATGCCAGGAAACGCAAACTGCTTGAGGGGGCCTATCATAAGATCTCCGACCTGGGGCTCATCGCCCGCACGCTCTGGGAACACCCTGAGGAGGAAGAGGCACAGCGCGTGATAGCAGCCCTGGATGTCCAGGTGGGCAAACCGGTCCACTCGCAACTCGCCGAGCGGCTCCCCACAGCCGAGGCCATCATTGCCAAAATGGGGACCGTCGTAGCGCAGTATAAGTACGACGGCTTGCGCGCACAGATCCACAAGTATGGAGCGCACGTGACCATCTTCTCGCGCAACCTGGAGGATCAATCGCACATGTTCCCAGAACTCATTGAGGGAACCCGCAAGCAGATCCGGGCCGAGAGCGTCATCCTTGATGCGGAGGCACTGGCCTATAATATCACTTCCGAGGAATTTCTGCCTTTCCAGGAAACGACCCGCAGGAGGCGCAAACATGGCATCGAGGCCCTGGCCCAGCAACTGCCACTGAAGGCCTTTGTGTTTGATATCCTCTACAAGGATGGAGTCTCTTTGCTGGATACGCCGCTACTGGAACGCCTGAAGATCCTCGAGGAGACCATGCATCCGACTGACGAAACGCTTATGCTGACCGCTAGTCATTTGGTCGAGGATGCCCACGAACTGATCCTGCTCTTTGATGAAGCCATAAGCCTCGGATTGGAGGGCCTGGTAGTGAAAAAGCCGGAGAGCCGCTATGAGGCAGGCGCGAGGAATTTCAACTGGGTAAAGCTCAAGCGACACTCAGCTGGAGCCCTGGGCGACACCATCGACTGTGTCCTGCTGGGTTATCTGTTCGGTCGTGGTAAGCGTGCGGCCCTTGGCGCCGGTTCCCTGCTGGTGGGGCTGTATGATCCTGAACAGGACCTCTTCGTCACCGTCACTAAAATCGGCACGGGGTTGAGTGATGAACAATGGCGCAGTATTCGGGAACGCACCCGCGGACTGGAAGTCGATCATCGTCCAGCACGCGTCTCCTCCCTCATCGAGCCGAGCGTGTGGGTCGAACCAAAGCTCGTCCTCGAGGTGCTGGCAGATGAGATTACGCGTTCGCCGATCCATACTGCAGGAAAAGTTGGAGCAGAGCCGGGCTACGCACTACGTTTCCCCAGGCTGATCTCATTCAGGGAGGCAGACAAGCAGCCGGAGGACGCGACCACCGTCCAGGAACTGATCGAACTGTATGAAAGCCAGGGCAAGAAGTGATGGATGAGATGGATCGGCTATCTGCACCTGCTTCGTCAGGACCGATCAAAGTTGCTCCGATCCTTTCCCTGTATTCTGAGGTTGAGGTAATCTTGTCCCGCTCGTGTCTACCACAAGTGTACGTCCCTGCAGGTCTAGGATTCCCTGTTCAGGCAGGACGTGACTCGGACAATACCTCAAACACAGGTGCAAGACTCTGGTGCCCCAGGTGTTGCCAGAGCTCATTCCAATCTTTGCCCCAGGTAGTCTGTCCCGATGGGCAAACCTGTACTCGTAGCCCCGCCTGGGCAAGCTGATCAGCAAGTCGGCTGGTGGCTTCTTTGCCACCAGCGTCTCCATCAAGGGCCAGCACGACCGTTTTCACCTGCGCAGGGAGCCACTCCACCTGCAAGGCCGTCCCCACGAGCGCAACAATCTGTGATGCCGGCACACCTGCGGCAACGAGTGTCAGGCGATCAAAGGCGCCCTCAACCAGCATGATGGTATCCGGTAACTGCTCAAGCTCCACGCCAAACCAGCCCGCCGGGTTGGTCTTGATCCACCTCTTGGGGCTTCCTGGCCGCTCAAGCAACGCCTTATGGATTGTCTCATTCATCCCGGGCTGCCAGTGCCACAGCGAACGGCCGATATAGCCCCTGCCATATGGCGAGTTCAGAGGAAAGAGGAGACGATCAACCCACCTGCGTAACACTTCGCGCTCTTTACGCATCTCTGCTCTATTGAACAGTGTCGATGGCAGATACCCAACGCCCGCCTCCAGCGCTGTCTTGAGTGGAATGCCGCGCTCATGCAGGTACAGCTGTGCTCGCTGTGAATGGGCCAACGCCCAGCGTATCTGCTCATCCAGTGCTCGCAATATGTGTAGTTCCTGCTGCTGCCATGCAGGAATTGCTTTCGGGAGAGGCAGCAATAGAGGCTGCACGACAAAGGGTCTGTGACTCGTCGACGGAAGATGAGGCGCCTGGTACGAAGGCAACGCGGCTGAAGTCAGCCCCTGGTAATACATGTGCAACAAGCGTTGTGCCAGGGGGCGATTCCAGTCGGCAACCAGCACCGTCGCCTGGCAGGCAGCATTGAAACAGTGACCCCACCCGGTCATCTTCTTGATAGAGAGGGAACGCTGGTGGTCGCTGCCATGAAGATGGCAAAAGGCTCGCACATGCTCACCCATAACCACAGGTTGGCATAATTCACGCTCCAACACGATTTCGATGTGTTTGCCTTGAGGTGTAATGATGGTAATCATGTGCGTTTTCGCTAGCTCTTCGAGTGCTGCCTCGCTGAAAAAACCCTCATTTTTAGAATATCTGTTCTAACATTATACAACACAATCGAGACATATGCCAAACTGGCTCAGCGCCAGCCATTCGATGCGCGCTAACTCTTTGATTTTTTCTACCCATGTACAAGGGTACCTGAACATGCAGGAGTATAGAGCGAAGCTCACCCTTTGCGACCCAGGTTTTTTTCATCTTTGGTCACCCGATGATCGACACCTGCCGGCTGCAACGACTGGCAGGCCACTCGGTGCTGCCATTAGACATGGTGGAGAAATCGATCACCCTCTGCAAAGACACTTCAAGCTGGTTTTTTCGCCCTAAGGCATCCCGGATAGGCCACCTCAGCCTGCAGTGGGGCCTATTCGACTTCTTCTGCGGACCCTTTCACCCGCCTCTCCACGCCATGACACTGCCACCGCACCTGTCTTGAGTGGCTCTCAAGCGAAAACCGGTGGCAATGGGTAAGAGAGCACCTCGCGCGCCGTCCATCGTCGGTTGTTCTTCCGGCTGCCATGGCAGGAGTTCGCTGCCTGTAGCGTTGTGCCAGACGTTTGCCCCCTCGTTCGCGAGGCTGCACGAGCGCCACCCGCAGCGATGCATGAGGGCGCACGAAATGATAATAGGCTCGCGACCACTCCAAGTGGGCCAGCAGTTGTGGGGCTTGCTGGGCGGTAGCCCAGGTGCGACGCGCCAGTGCTGCCACCCCGTGACGGACGGTCAGATTGACCCGCTCGATGAAAGCGGTATTCAGCCGTCCCGAGAAGCCCAGTTCCTGCAAGGCGACTGTGAGAGCAGCCTGTATCCCCAGACGCATTACGTGCGTGACTCGCACCAGCTTGCGCCGCCGGTAGCTTTTTTTCAGCTGGCCATAGATCAGGCTCGCCGCTACCTGCCACTGGCGTACATGCCGCCCTCTCTGAACCACCTCAAGCCAGTGTCCAAAATGGGCCGTGAGGGCATAGAAGTACAAATTGAGGCCATCACTGGTGAAGAGCGGCAGACAGCCAGGGGCCAGGATTTGTCGCAGGGAGTGGATGACCGTATGCGCTGCGTTTTGCGTGCGTGGGCCCAGATGGAGCACGGGCAGAAGCTTTGTGCAAGGGTCGATGGCCAGCCAGAGCCACAGCACCTGTTTGGCGCAGCGTAACCTGGTGCGCAGTTCGTCCAATTGGGTTCGTCCAATTGGAGGTGCGGGAGGCGGAGATGACAGAAGAAGCGCTCGTGCAAATTCCGGGCATGCTCGCCAGCACGGGACAGCCAGGTGGCGATGGTGACTTGTCGAAAGCCGAAGACACGCTCAGCAGCCGAAGGATCCAGTCCTTCGGCCAGCGCAGACAGCACCACTGCGACCTGGTGAGAGGGGGTTTTCAGACGAAAGAAGGACGTGTTGAGCCTGGAAGTGAACTTAGTGTGGCAGGCCTGACAGCGAAAGGTCTGGATCCGCTCGGCACGTCCATGCTTGCCATCCCCGACCAGAGCACGAATGTGTGCGTCTGTGATTTCAAAGTAGGGACACTTTCGGTTCGGACAGGCGAAGCCCTCGGTGTTCACCCGCTTCGGTGCTCCCCGGCGGCTTTTCACCTCTCGCCAGGGATGCACAGGCAGAGGCGCCGGCTCTTCACCCGACGAGGGCGTGGAAGCGAGACGACAGGCGGGGCAATCGTGTGGGGAGCGAGGCTTCAGGAGACGTTGGAGCGTAGTGCGCTTGGCCTCCCCTCTTGAGGAGAAAGGCCGAAGTTGGAACCAGTCAAGACGCCAAAGAAGCGTCAGAGTGAGTATGAGGAAGACCACGAGCAGGAACATGAACACATGAAGGGCCATAATGATCCTCGCTGCTAGAAATGGGTGGCATGGACAGTTTCCTTATCATCAAGAGAGTCGGAATGGACTGTCAAGCGAGAGGGAGGAATGTCCGAATTATCCACTACCGAGTGGGGCAGTACCGCCAAAGCCGTCTATCATACAACGGGCATCCGCGTCCGCGATCTGCCGATCACACTCGATAAGCTGCTACCGTGAGACGACTGCGGCCAAGAGCGGGTTCAGCGTAATGCGTGCGCAGACCGCTTATGCTACCCTCCGGGGCCGGGAAGCCGTCAAGGCAGCGCTCTCTTGACTCCAGCGGGAAGAGGCTGGGCATCTGGTGGTCCGCCTTTCGGACGGGACCGAGGTCGCCGGGCGAGCCGTGATCGTCGCCAGCGGAGCTCGCTACCGGCGACTCGATGCTGCCGCCCGTCTCGCCGACTTCGAAGGCAACGGCGTGTACTACGCGGCCACCGAGATGGAAGCCCGCCTCTGCGCCGGATCGCCGGTCGTGGTCGCGGGCGGGGGCAACTCGGCCGGCCAAGCCGCACTGTTCCTCGCAGCGTCCGGCAGTCCCGTCACCGTCGTCATTCGGGGACACGACCTGGGCGCCAACATGTCACGCTACCTCGTCGACCGGATCGAGGCCGAGGCTCGCATCAACGTGCGAACCAACACCAGAATCACCGGTCTGGAAGGTGACTCGACCCTTACATCGGTGCGTGTCACCATCGGGGGCTTCGATGCCGTGTTGCCGTGCGCCGCCCTGTTCTCCTTCATCGGCGCAGATCCAGCAACGGGTTGGCTGTCGGAATGCGCGGCCCTCGATGAACACGCTTTCGTGCTCACTGACCGGTCCCTGGGCGAAGACCACCTCGCCGGGCGGTGGGAAGCGCTGGGCCGGCGACCGCTGCCCTTTGAGACCAGCTATCCCGGGTTGTTCGCCGCAGGCGATGTCCGGGCAGGCTCGACCAAGCGAGTCGCGGCAGCTGTCGGCGAAGGATCGGCCGCGGTGCGTTCAGTTCACGAGTACCTCGCGTTCGCTCACTGAACGTCAAAGCTAGGCTACTCTCACTGTTCAGAGGTTGCCATGTCAGTTCACATAACTTCTCACCGCGGGCAACAGCACATCGAGCGTGTAGGTATCATCATGTCGTCTCCCGTTGATGAAGAAGGTCGGGGTGCCGCTTACCCGGCTATGCCTCCTGCTTTCGACATCCTGGTCCACCCGAGGCGCAAAAACATGGTTCTGTAACTCCCACTTGAAGCGCTCAGTATCAAGTCCGAGGGTGGCAGCATAGTCCAGCAAGTGCTCATCGTCGAGCGCATCCTGATGCTCGAAAAGCATCTGGTGCATCTGCCAGAACTTGCCCTGGGCAGCGGCAGCTTCCGCAGCTTCCGCAGCATGCCTGGCATGCGGATGCGATTGCGCCAAGGGAAAATGGCGAAAGACAAAGCACAAGTTTGGACCCAATTGCCGTTGGATTTCTTTCACGACGGGATAGGCAAGGCCGCAATAGGGACATTCATAGTCACCGTACTCAACCAACGTCACAGCAGCGGTGAGCGACCCCTGTCTGTGATCGCGTTCGCTCACGGGTACTGTGAGATGCGGCATCTCGATGGCTTTCGGATACAGCGGCTCTACCTCATGAATCTTTTGCTCAGCCTCCTCGGCCTCCTCGCCATGTGCGACAATGTCGCCCTCTTTAAAGAGGATATCTTGTAAAGCGACGCGCCACTTCGGCTTCTGGCGCAATAAGAATTCGAGGTGCATGCCAAAGTGCTTGAATTCCTCCTCCTGGGCGTTGGCCATGATGGCTCGCGCCTCCGGGTTAGGCTCCACCGCTAAGCGTTGCTCGTACCAGCCGATGGCCTCGGCTTCTTCGGTGAGCGAAGCAATCATGCGTGCAAAGGTGCGCGTCTCTGGCGGCAGTTCGTTCGCCGGTTCATGATACTGATCAAATCCCATAGATGTGTTCCTTTCTTCTCCTCTCGCCATGCGCCGTGAGGCAGCGCGTATCTGGTCTTGAGCGATCAATTACTCGTCACGAAATGTTTCTTCGAACGCTCCCAATGCGTGCAGAGATGCCTTACTCTTCCTAATTAGTTCATCCTTATATGTTACCATATTTGCTGACAGATCACGAACCGCTTGCCCAATTCAGGTTCCATCAACTATCGGGTGCTGGGAGTGAAATGGGATTCGTAGTTTCCTTCCCCATCAAGGGTAGCGATGAGATTGTGTTGATAGCGTGTCCAGAAACGTGGAGGCATCACAGCTTGATATTCCTCTCTTGAGAAGCTGCATGATGCCGTCAATAGGCCCGTCCAACGATTTGCATCTGGAGGGGCATAGCCACCACTTGCTCGATTAGGAAGACATGGCGCCCTCAATGGCAGCGAGGAGCGTCTCCAGGGCATAGGAAGCGTCGTGGCGGACCCCATTGATGTAGAAGGTCGGTGTGCCGTTCACGCCACTGCGGACTCCGCTCAGGAAATCGTCGCGCACGCGATTGGCATACACATGCTCAGTCATCTCGCGCTCGAACTTCTCCTGCTCAAGCTGGAGTGCGACCGCATAGTGGACTAA
>WNGQ01003887.1_pt1 | contig 20484 bp, 9 predicted proteins | sample 5407661 | NCBI WGS metagenome assembly WNGQ01 (sample SAMN13153382, study PRJNA577476) | soil metagenome | isolation source: 60 cm soil or saprolite under Garry oak tree replicate 2 | place: USA:California | collected 2016-06-15 | reverse complement strand
AGCAGCAAAAGGCCGCGTTCCTCCGCCGACAGGAGGAAGACCAGCCGCATCATCACCGTCAGGGCTGCTTCATACAGGTCTGCTTCTGACACATTCCTCAGCAGTCCGCGGTTCCTGTCCTTGTCGATGCGGTCAAGCGACTGCACCAGCATTTCGACCGCCCGCCGCACCTGGTAGCCCAGCTGGTCCGTAACTTCCTGCTGGTTGCTTGCACTTTTGGTGAGCATGGCTTCGAGGGTCTCGTCATCCGGCACGCCAAAGAAGCGCCGCACGCCCAGCAGGCTGCGAAAAGCCCGCAGCGTAATCGCCTCCTCAAGCCAGAGGGCAGCGTACCACGAGGCAAAGCCCGTCGTCTCGTTGGGCGGCGCGTCAACCAGCATCCAGCGTTCTCCGTTGGTCACCAGCCCCAGCCTCACCCCTGTACGGCGCAAGAGTTCCATCATGCGCGTGGCGGGCGAGGCTTTCCAGTGCACACCGGCGATAGACTTGTCCAGGTCCTGCCCCGCCGGATACTGCTTGATAAGCAGGCGCGCCTTGCGATCCTCGGGGGAGAGAAGCGCCATATCCGGCAGCAGCGTTTCACCATGTTCCGGCATATATGCCCGCAATCCGGGTGGCAACGCCTGGCCCTCGGCAAGCACCCCTCGCGGCATCTCCAGCACGTTCGCCAGCACGAAGCGCAGCCACTCGAGGTGAATAGCCGGTTCGGGCCGTACTCCCGCCTGGTTATCGGCCCATTCATCATAGGCCATGCGCAGCGTACGTCGCAGTTCCGCCTCCTGTTCGTCCTTTTCCAGGCCCTGGGGAAAGACGGAGAGCAGTACCGGCATACTGAGAAATGGGCCGGAGACCTCTAATAATGAGAGCCATTCCGTATGTTGACGGGCAATAGACATGACAATGATACCCTTCCTGGCTTACAACTTATCGACAAAAGTTCCCAAGCCGACCCCATTCGTAGTATAGTAGGGACGACCCTTGCGGTCGTCCTGAACCCTTGCGGTCGTCTGACTAGCGTGCCATGCGCTCCGGCACAAGATAGGTCACGGCGACCGGGAAGAGGCGCGGCTGCGGGTCGGCAAAACGCCTGCGAATATTGGCTCGCTCCTGCTCAATTTCGGCGTCAATCTGTTCGGCGCGTTCGGCAAGAGCGGTCATGTTGCGCTCGAATTGTTCCTGCTCTGCCGTGCTGAAGCCAGCCAATTGCAACTGCACGACCTCCGGCTGGCGCAATTCGGCCAGGATCGTGCTGCGCAGTTCGGTCAGGATGGTGGTGATATCGCTCATCTCTTTCTCTGCCCGTTCTGCCAGGAATTTTTGCAGGCCGTTGGTGCGCTCACGCATGCGTGCCTCCAGGGCTTGCAGCAGGGCCTCCCTGTGCGTTGGCCAGAGTTCTTGCAGGCGCTGCTGCATCTGTGGCGATACCATATCGGAACGAGCTGCCTCCAACACCTGCTGGACCTGTCCCACGTTCATGCGGGCGAAGCGTCCCTGCCGCAGGTAGCCGCCCGCGGTAATCAGTTCTTCGTGCAGGCGTTGATTATCGCCACCCAGGAGCAGCAGCCGACCGTGGGCGATGACGGCGGGAGTGTCCAGCACGACGCTCGGCACCACCCGCGCCGTCACACGGTAGAGTTTGTGCTGGTTATCGGGCAACCAGACCTCGGCACGCAGCAGGCGTAGCGACATGGCGACCAGCCGGTGGTTGAGGTGAGCCAGGACGACATCGTCTCGCCCACTGGCGGCATCGTTGTCAAACACGATAGGCCGGTCAAGGTGCGTGAAAGGGTGCTCCAGACCTTCTTTGCATGCCGCCCAGCTTCCGCGCAGTGCGGGAACATTGAACACTTCAATGTTCGGCTTCTCGCCGTTGGGGTCGTGTAAGAGCATGCGCGAGAGGGGCGGCTGCCCTGCCAGCTCCAGGGCGGTCTCAACGACTGCCCGCACGTGCTCCGGCGTCAGGTGCAGCTCGTACCGGCTTTCCTGCAACTGGTCGTGCAGCTTGTCTATCTGCTCCTTTAGCTTGCGCTCGAACTTCAACAGGCTGCGCAGGGGCGCGGCCTTCTCCTCGGCGCTACGAGTCTCCAGTCGTCGCCTGCGCCCAAGCATGGCGTCCTCCACTTGCTCGGCAATTACAGGGCCGACCTTGCCCAGGTCCTCGCGAATGGACTCGACCTTGCGCACGGCTCGCATCAAAAATTCCAGGTCATCATCCAGCTCCCCAACATTCAGATCTTCCCCAAGCGGGGCATCGCGGAACTTGCTGCTGACGAAGTGGTAGATGTTGACTTCGGAGGCACGCTGGCCATGGCGGTCTATACGCCCGTTGCGCTGCTCCAGGCGATTGGGATTCCAGGGGATCTCGTAGTGAATAAGGCGGCTACAATGGTTTTGCAGGTCAATCCCCTCGGAGGCAGCATCCGTTGCCAGCAGGATACGCACCTTCGATTCGCGAGGGTCAGCCTGGAAAGCGGCCTTGATTCGTTCGCGGTCTTCGGTTTTCATACCCCCGTATAGGGTGAGCAGGCGCTCCGGTTCGGCCAATCCCTCGCGTTCCAGCAGATCATGCAGCCACTTTTGAGTTGCGCGATACTCCGTGAAGATGATCACGCGCTGCATCGACCACGCACCTCCGGGCTTGATCGTGCGGTGCAGCCACTTCATGAGTTCGGCTGCTTTGTTATCGGGACGAGTGCGAGACCTCGCGGCCCACTCGCGCATCTGTGCGAGCAGCCGCTTCTCTTCGGTAGACGGCTCGCGGAAGAGCGGCGCGGCGGCCTCCAAGGCAACGGCGTTGGCCTCTTCTAGTTCATCGTCGTTGTCGGTCTCTTCCTCGGCCTGCTCCACCTGGCGACGCAGGATGCCGATATTGGCCCTGAAGGCCGACGTACTGCGCCGCCGAGCGTTGGCCAGCGAGTTCTCGTGCTGACGCAGCGTAGTGGCAAAAGCCTCCGGCGATGAAAAGAGGCGTTTCTTGAGCAGCTTCAGCACAAACTCGCTGGCGTATTTCTCCACCTCGTCAGAGGTTTTCGCCAGCCGCGATTGCGTGTACGCCTGCAAGAGGCGATGCGCCTCACGCTCCTCCGGGCTGTAATTCACCTCGATGGGTTCAAGCAACCGCCTGGGAAAGCGCGGTGTGCCATCCCAGCGAGGCGGCAGTTCGGACTTGAGACGACGGATCATCACGGCGTGCAGTTGTTCGCGATTGACTTTGACGCCCCTGGCGAAACGCTGGTTGTCCAGCAGTTCCAGCAGCGCGGTAAAGCTCTCGGAGTAGCCGTTATGGGGTGTCGCCGAGAGAAACAGCTTGTGTTCAAAGTGGGGAGCGAGGCGGCGCAATGCCAGTGTACGCTGTGAGTCCGTGGCGTACTGGCCCTTCCCGGACGGGGCAACGTTATGGGCCTCGTCGACGATGAGCAGGTCAAATTTGCGCGGGTAGGTCGGCTCGCCATTGGGCGGCAGCACTTCGCTGAAGAGGCGCAGCGGTCGCTCGCGCTTGAGGAAATCAATCGAGGTGATCAGGCGGGGAAAGTGCGTCCAGGGGTTGACGTGCAGCCCACGCTGGCGGCGCAAGTCTTTCAAAAGAGTGCTATCGACGATGCGAAATTCCAGGCCGAACTTGTCGCGCATCTGGTCGCGCCACTGCACCTGCAGTGCAGCAGGACAGACAATCAGTATCTTGCGCGCACGATGACGTATAATAAGCTCCTGGCAGACCAGCCCCGCCTCGATGGTCTTACCCAGGCCTACATCATCGGCGATCAGCAAGTTGGCACGCGGCATCTGGATGGCCCGCACGACCGGGTCAAGCTGGTAATCTTCCATCTCGACGCCGCTGCGAAAAGGAGCTTGTAGAGACTTGATGTCAGCACTGGAAACGGCTCCCCAGCGTACGGCGTTGAGAAAGGTATCCAGCCGCTCAGGAGCATCGAAACCAATGGGAACAGGGAGCGCGTTCCTTTCGGTGACTTTGACGCCCGGCTCCACTTCCCATATAACCTGTAGTTCCTCGCCGAGATCGTCATCCTCCACCGAGGCAAGCGAAACCAGGTGCTGACTCTGCGCGGATTTGAGTAGATCGGAAGAGAGCGTTCCTTGGGAAACATCGACCACCACGTAACGACGCTGCCGCACGTCCACTAACTGCCCCGGCTCAGGGATGTTCAGAATAAGACTCACAACAAGGCTCTCCTCGCTACAAATACATCATCGTTTTTTCAAGGAGGGTGGTAAGCATCCTTTGCTTTAGACGGTAGTAGGACACCTCTTCTCACTGTCCAGGAAACAACACCGTTATCGGCTTTATGGACATGTATCCATTGGGCCGTTCCTGCTTCTCTGACCACTGCTGAGAGTCCTCAGTCTGACACGATCTCCACAGGCGTCACTTCCCGTGTAACTCACGGTAGTTCGGTTCTACACTGATGCGGCTAAGACGCGTGCCGCATTCAGATCGCGATCCATGATATGACCGCATGCTTCACATCTATACACTCGCTCGCCCAAGCTCAGTTCCTCTTTGACCATGCCACAATTGGAGCACGTCTTAGAAGAGGGAAACCAACGAGAAACGGTCTGGACAGACACGCCAACCTGACGAGCTTTGTACTCCATCTGACGGCGGAATTCGTATAAGCCGACATCGGCTATGGCACGGCTCAACTTACGGTTCTTGAGCATACCAGACACGTGCAAATCTTCGAGCACAATCACGCGGGGTCTCTGACAATCGGGCTTGGTTTTCGCCACAATGGCAGAGGTCGCTTTATGCAGTGCATCTTTGCGAACGTTGGCAATACGAGCGTGCACACGCGCAAGCTTGCGTTGGGCACATCGCCTATTCTGGCTGCCCTTCTTTTTACGGGAATGCTGACGGGAAGCCCGTTTAAGCGCGTTAATTTTCTTCCTGAGAGCTTGAGGATTAGCGAAGGTCTGTCCGTCCGAACAGGTGGCAAGCGTCTTAATGCCCAGGTCAACCCCGATGACCGGCCCTGTAGCCGCTACAGGTTCAGGATGCTCTTCTTGCACCTGAACAGACACGTACCATCTCCCAGCCTTTTCACTCACCGTCGCACTGAGTACTTTCACGCCCCATGTGGGGATGTAGCCGCTTTCTTTGAGTTTGACCCGTCCAATTTTGGGAAGCTGAAGAGCGTCCTCAAAAACATGAACAGGAGCATCTAAACGAAAAGAACCACGCCCTTTTTTCTTGCCCTTAAAGCGCGGATAGCCACATTTGCCCGATGATGCGCCTTGCTTCTTGAGTGTGCATTTGCGAAAGAAGTGCTCAAAGGCATTGTCGAGATCGCGTAAAGCGTTCTGGACTATCCATTTACTCAGGGGCTTTAACCAGAAGAGATCATCATGTTTGCGAGCGGTCAATTCCCGTTGCAGGTCATTGGAGTAGGGCGTCTTTTGTCCTTGCTTGTAGCATTCCTGCTTGCGAGCTAAACCGTAATTGTAGGCAAAGCGTGAAGCTCCTGCGCACTGGCAAAACAGCACGTCTTGCTCACAAGTTGGGTCTAATTCGGTTTTGTACCCCCGTACGACCTTCATGGCTGATCCTCGCTCCGCTTCATGACTTGCTCGACACACGATTTGATTTGCTCAGCTCGCTCTTTGGAATGCCGTCGTCCATAGATGCGGCTAGCCATGCTGGTGATGACAGCAATGAAGTCATCCACCAGGTCATGATTGGTATCGGTCGGAAACATCACCTCGATCCGCCGTCCTTGCATCTGCATCAATTGCTCAATGTAGGCAAAGCCGAAACGGGTTAAGCGATCCCGATGCTCCACCACAATCACTCCTAGACTTGCATCAGTGAGAAGTTTGGAAAGCTTTGGGCGATTGTCATTCATGCCTGATGCAATCTCTTGCACGATTTTGGAGACGTGATAGCCTTTTGAGGCCGCATAGGTTTTCAAGCGTTCGACTTGCCGTTCCAAATCGGCTTTTTGCCCTTGCGTGGAGACACGCGCATATAAGGCAATGCCGATTGCGGTTTCCGGCAAAGGGGAGCTTTCCCGTACAATGACGGTTCCGGTGTCTAATTGATAGGCGTCCAGTTTTCCGGCTTTCCACCAGCGAAAAGCCGTCTTATAATGGACACCCATCTTTTTCGCATACTGACTTAATCTCATGCTGATACAATAGCATAAACGCTCCCGAAAGTCAATACTTTTTACTGCTATTTACTTCCCATTATACATATTCGGTATAAACTATACAATATAGAAGTATAAAAGGGGTGCGGTTCATTGTGAAGAAGTTTTTCTTCTCCGATAAACCCTACAGTGAAACGTCTTCCTTAGGATCAGTCTACCACGACTGAGCTTTTGCAACAGCACCTCATTGCTCCGGTTCCGCTTCTTCCTTCACCTCCTCAACCACCGCAGGGATAAAAAGACGCTGGTAGAGTTGGCGTACCTCAATTTCAATATCCAGGCTCCTCAGGTGAAAGCTTTGCCCTGCTCCATACTGGTGGTAGAGCCAATCGGTAGCCGAACGCGAGAAAACCTCGACGCGCTGAATGACCTGACTGATAAAGACGATTTCCTGAATACTCTCTTTCGCCTGATAGAGTGCCAACTTCACAAAGCGATCGGTCATCTCTGTCGATCGCGAGAGCACCTCAACGACCAGGACGGGCGCATCGATGATTTGGGACTCCCCATGATCAGCGATGTCACAGGAAACGACGACGTCTGGTATCACCGTTTTCGTAGGAGTGACTCGTACCAACTTATCAGTCACATACGGACGGCAAGGAGCATCATCGTCAAGTGCTTGGTCAAGAGCTACCCCAAAATTGAGCGCGATCGTCGCATGATTCGAGGATCCGCCTGCCATGAGGCGTACCTCACCATCGTAGTATTCATAGCGCTGATCAGAGTTACTGACCAGCAGCAAGTATTGTTCAAATGACATGCGCTGCTGCTCAGGATTCGTCGCCATATGCTAACCCTCTGACTTATTTCTCGGTCATATGCCCTTCTATTCTATCATGCTCCGCTAGACCCACGCATGATGACCGCAAGCATGATGACCGCAAGGGTCATCACTACTATACACGACGGCTCCGCAGGCCGAGGCATTCGTGTATAGTAGTGATGACCCTTGCGGTCATCCTGACAATGACCAAATAGTACGGGTAGAAGCGGTAGAAGACCCAAACGGCTTGCCCGTACCGCTGACGCAGAAAACCCGGTCGGGAACAAGGAGGTTCGGTGTGTCATGGCAGAGATTGGCTCTCTCCGAAAGCTCGGCTCCTGTGCCTGTTTTTCGTTCTCTTTCCTGTCCGTCAGGTGAAACTCGAAAACGCACACCATGCACCTAAACCGTTCTACCTGTAAAATCCTTTATTACCCGTACTATTTGGTCATTGTCAGGCGGTCATCATGCGTGGGGGGAGGTCATCATGCCGTGGGAGCGCTCACCATGCCGTGGGAGCGCTCACCATACCGTGGGAGCGCTCATCATGCCGTGGGAGCGCTCATCATGCCGTGGAGGCGCTCACCATGCCGTGGGGGCGCTCATCCTGCGGTGGGGACGCTCATCCTGCGGTGGGGGCCCTCATCATGCTCACCATGCCACGCACTCTGCAAAAAAATGAAACGCACCCGTATAAGAGATAGATAGTTAGTACCAACTGATTGTGTTGTTTGAGAAGCAGGTAGCGTGTCATACCATTTGGATACAGGGATATATTAAGAAGAGAAGTTGTATTCTTGACAAAGGGGCACATTTACCTTACTGTAGCATTAGCAGCGCCAGTGGCTAGCCCTCTTCCGATAAAATGATTAGCATAGAGAATGCTTAAAAGTAGCTCTATATCGATTATGGCGTTCGTTTTTGTTACCGCAAATGAATGGTGAAGTAGCTCCATGACGACTATTGACCTGCGAGGCCGTGATCTCATCATCACACCTCCTGAAAACCAATTATCTTTGCCAACAGTTGAACTACTCGATGCGCTCTTTGGGGCGCATCTGCCCACGGAGGTGCGAAACAGCATGGGGCGTGATAAACGCTATCATTTTTTGCGCACGCAGCCGATCTACTTTACGGAGGTGAAGCGTGCTCTGCGACAGCAGCAAACAGCGTTTACTGTTGCCTTTGATGAGCGACCTGCCCTGCCTTTTGCGACGAAGTTGAGTCTGGAGTCGCGCCCGTACCAGGAGGATGCATTGACGGCGTGGATAGCCGAGGGGAGCGCAGGGGTGGTCGTCTTGCCAACCGGAGCGGGTAAAACCTTTGTGGCGGCCATGGCTATTGCGGAGACGGGTCTGTGGACGCTGGCGGTGGTGCCAACTATTGATTTGTTGCAGCAATGGCGAGCGGCATTAGCTGCTACTCTATCCTTAAGTGCAGATGACATCGGCCTTTTTGGTGGAGGCGAGAAAGACCTGAAGCCCATTACCATTATCACCTATGACTCAGCGGCACTCTACTCGCGTGAACTGCATCGCTTTGGTTTGCTGATCTTCGACGAATGCCATCATCTGCCTGCCCCTACCTATCGTCTCATCGCCGAGAGTGCCTTTACGCCTCTACGCCTGGGACTGAGCGCAACACCGGAACGGAGCGACATGGCCCATGTGGAATTGGATGAATTGATCGGACCGGAGGTCTATCGCCGCTCGCCCTCGGAACTGACCGAGGAACGGTACCTGGCTCAGTACGAGGAGAAACTTATCGACATTGCCCTGTCGAGCGAAGACGAGATGCGCTACGCGGAACAACGACGTATCTATAGCTCGTTCTTGCGCAGACGGCGCATCAATATTCGTTCCCCAGAGGATTTTCAACAGAAGCTGATCTTTCTGAGTGCGCGAGACCCAGAGGCGCGTGAGGCTATGCTTGCGTGGCGTGAGGCGCGGAGTATTGCCATGAATGCTCCGGCGAAATATCACGAGATCGAACGCCTCTTACATCAGCATGCCGGTGATCAAGTGCTGCTTTTTTCAGAATACAATCCTGTCGTTGATGAGATCAGCCGTCGTTTCTGCCTGCCGAGCATTACGTATAAGACGCCAACGGAGGAGCGGCGCACCATCTTGGAGCGTTTTCGCAGTGGTCAGTATACCAAACTGGTCACGGGACGTGTACTCAACGAAGGGGTGGACGTGCCGGACTGTCGCGTGGCGATTATTGTCAGTGGCAACAGCACGAAGCGCGAATATATCCAACGTCTAGGACGTATCTTGCGCCCCAAAGCCGGGCAAGCCGTGTTGTATGAGTTGGTGACGAGTGGTACCACTGAAGAGGAAATGGCGAAGCGGAGAAAAGAAATGTAGAGGTGATCATAGGACAGCCCAAAAAGCTTACGGGTATTTTTTGACTTCAAGCGTTGCCATGTTCTGAATACGTGTATGAATCCACAATGCCCCCCCTTGAGATTGATAGGTGGAGTCGACCTGATTATATGCCTGGTTGGCCTCTTCTTCCATCGCGTTCAATGTTGTCAGACCGTTGTTGCTCAGTAATTGTGCATCGCTCATTTTCATCAAGCTCATAACATTGGTATACACTTTTTGCAAATGGTCTTGCACGTTGGATAGCCCACCAAGAGCGTCATTGGTCAGTGTCGTCATTTCTGGTGTAATGCCCGGTGCTTCCAACAGGCGGTTTAGTAGCCGCTCACTGCGAGCGATGAGGCTGGTGGCAGACTGGGTGGACGTTAATTGACATAATGGTAACTGAATAAGACTTTGATCGACGAGTAAAGGTGTATTGGGTGCATCTTGCTGGATAAGTTGCACGCTATCCATGTAGTCCAGGATAGTAATGAGTTGAGTGTGTAAGGCATGGACATCTTTGTTATACCATGCAGTCCTGGCTGTACTGGCACTGAGCGATACCTGATATGTGTTTCTGAGGAATTGAGTGTCTATACCTGTTTTAATATTGTCAGTATCAGCCTGAACGAGCAAGTTGCGAATGTAGGTGAGTATGCCCTGGTTTGTCCCATTGTCAGATATCTGAGGAAGTTCAGCATAATAATCCCATGTGTGTTTGTCTAACGAAGGACTTGTAGGGTTACTATTGGTAGCCTCTTCGGTAATAAAAAACTGACTGTATAAAGCGAGCAAATTCGTATGCCGCAAGTCATGAAAATAGTGACGATTTATGGTTCCATTCTCGAAAGGTAGTTGCCCAACTGCGAGCCATCGTGGTGGGTTTTGGGTCTCATCGCTTAATAACCAGCCATAATAGCTTTTGCCTTGAGCGGGAGGAGCGATGTTGCTGAGACTAATCTGGAGTTCATCATCAAGTATAGAACTATTTTGGGAATTGTCTGCGGCACTGCTAAAAAAAGATACCTCCCCTACGCTTGTATTGGGCGTAACAGGCGGCTTATTCAGGTATGCCAGGAGATAGAAGCTTCCCAGACTTGCGGCGACCACAACGAATATTGCCGCCACGAGCGAAATGATGAGTCTTCTCTTAGGACGTTTCTTAGAGGCAAGCGTATCCGGTAGCGGAGGAGAGGGTGGAGGTAGTACCGGTGTCAACGCAGCTCCTTGCTTGTTATTGTTGTCTGTAACAGAGGGGTTAGAAGGCATGCTGCCCGTAGGTGTAGCTGTGGCAGGCGTGTGCTGTCCTGCTTGAGTAGAGATGGTGAACTGAGGTGTAGGCGGGACCGTGATATAGGGGGTAGTGCTGCCTGGTGAAGCGGGGGTCAAACGCCCTGCCGATGGCGCTTCAGCTTGCGGTGTAGTGAGAGGAGTTGACCTTTGCTGCGTCTCTATGGTATGTGGTGGTACCACGTTGACGGCTTGTGAGAGGGCCTGTGTCATAGCTAAGGCGTTGGGAAAACGTTCTGCTGGTTCCTTGGCTAGGCTGCGTAAAATAACTTCTGCCAGCGCAGGTGGAATGTTGGGGTTAATCAGAGCTGGAGGTGTGGGCATAGCCGTAATATGTTGCATCATGATCAGCGTTGGATTGTCACCCTGGAATGGTCGCACGCCAGTACATATCTCATAGAGAATAACACCAAGCGAGTAGATATCGCTGCGCTCATTCCCAGCCTGGCCTCGTGCCTGTTCTGGTGACATGTAATGGGGAGTTCCAAGCAATGATCCTGTACCTGTCAGTGTACTGCTAGACGCTCCTAACATTTTGACAATGCCGAAGTCCATGAGAATAGGGTAGCCCAGCTGAGATCGTGACTTGTTGCGGCGGTCGAGTATGATATTGGATGGTTTAATATCACGATGCACCATGCCACATTGGTGTGCATAGTCGATAGCACTGCCGATACAGGTAAAGAGATAGACGATATCGCTAGCTGGGGGAAACTGTCCCAGCCGTGACGTATCACGGATATACTCAGCTAGCGTTGGCCCCTCAATATAATTCATTACCATGTATGCAGTGTCAGAGCCTGTGGAGACCTGGAAGTCGTGAATCTGGATGATGTGGGGATGGCGCAAGGAAGCAATAGCTTGCGCTTCGCGGATGAAACGAGCCATAAAATCAGAGTCTGTACGGAGATCGGCGTGCAGAAACTTGATAGCCACGTATCTCTGTAGTTGCGTGTCCAAAGCCTTCCAGACCTCGGCCATCCCGCCGCGTCCTAGGCGTTGCTGCAATTCGTATTTTCCCAGGCGTTGTGGCCCACTGCTCATCCAGAACTCCTAGCTCACCTTATAGGGTTGAATTTCAAAAGTAGCTAACTGCTGAATTCGGTAGTGGAGTTGTATGGCTCCTGCCTCTAAGGCATTGGTTGCCGGATCAAGTCGTCCTGCAAAGGCATAGGTGGCCTGAGTTTCCAGGCTATCGAGCAGAGACAAGGTCGAAGTTTGCTGTAACTGGCTATTGTCCATCACTACCAACTGTTTGGCGTACAGGTGTATCTGCTCTAACCACTTCAGTAAACCTGGTATTACTTTATCTGTCTGGAGGGCTTGCTGCCTCATAGTGGCAGAGACGCCTGGACCACGGCTAATATAGTGGAGGTGATTGTCTATACGTGACATGTAGCTATCGGTTGAGCTGTTTGTGGCAAGCTTAATCACGCCAAGCTGAGCTAGCAGCGGGTCAACCAGCAGAGGTGTGCCTGCTGGTACATCTTGGTTGACAAGTGATGAACCATCAAGATAGTCCAGAATACGCACCACCTGACGATGAATAAACTCAGAATTGCTTCCCCAGGATTCTCTTGAACTGGTGGCCCACTCTAATATCTTCTGAACATGCTGCAAGAGTTGAAAATCCTGGCCCCCATGAACCCCCTGGAGTTGGAGTTTTGAACCTTCAGAAAGAAGGTGACGGAGGTAATCAAGGACGCTGAGACATTTACCCAGTTTGTCTGGTGTTTCGGGAAATGCGGCGGAGAAACGACCGGCCTTGAGTGAAGGTGTCTGTGGAGTGCTGGTTGCGTTCTCTTCCGTAATGAGGATGCCACTGTAACGTCCGAGCAGATTAGTATGCTGGGAGTCGCTGTAGGTGAAATTTACACTCCCTTGATCCACACTTAATGGGCCAAGGGCGAGGTATTGTGGTGGAACGGTCACCTTTTTGCATACTGTTCCGGTTGGGCTTGCACCGTTTGGAAAAGCCGTTTTGTCGCTGACCAGCCATACATAGTAGTGGCTGTGGCCTACAAGAGCGGGAATGTTGTGCAAGGTTACCTGCAATTTATCTTCAATGCCCTGATTGCTGGTCACACTCCATTGATCGCTGCTTACAAAGAATGCAGTGCCTCCTGGTGGAGCAGGTGGAACAGGTGGAGCCCAAAGGCTATGGAGCAAAAACGCTCCTATACCACCACCAAGCAATATAAGCAGTCCAAGTACAGGCAGTACGATGAAGAGCATGCGTGGTCGCTTGCGTGCTGGCGGTGCAAGGACGGGTGGTAGGGGTGTGGTAGGTAGCTGGACGGGTGAAGGTGATGACACTCCTGAAGGGGTGTATGCGAGTATGGGAGTGCTGGTTGCTGACAGAATTGGAGTCACGGAAGGAGATGCGCCAGCTGGAAGACTGGCTAAGAGAGATCCGTAATGAGTTGGCTGATCGAGAACATCTTTTGGATATGTTGGAGCCTTCAGTTTATCAGGCATGGGTACCATGAACGCCTCAGCAAGGGCGGCAGCGAGAGAAGAGGCAGTGGGGAAGCGTATTGCCGGGTCTTTGGCAAGACTGCGCAAGATCACCAGTGAAAGTGCAGGAGGAATATTAGGGTTGATTGAGCTCGGTGCCGGTGGTGCCTCGTTGAGGTGTTGCATCATGATAGTGGACGGATTATTACTCTTAAAGGGGAGGGCACCGGTACATATCTCGTAGAGAATGACACCTAGTGAGTAGACGTCACTCCGCTCATTCCCTGGTGCGCCCTGTACCTGCTCTGGCGAGATATACAGGGGAGTACTGAGCCATGAGCCACTCATAGAACCAGTAGAAGCACTCATGAGCTTGGCAATACCAAAGTCGGTAATGATCGGCTCGCCCAGGCGTTTATCCAGCAGGATGTTGGCTGGTTTGAGATCACGATGTATCATGCCTTGTTGATGTGCGTAGTCAATGGCACTGCTAAGTGATGCAAAGAGATGGACGATATCAGTAGCCGATGGAAAATGTCCTTGCCGGGAGGTGCTACGAATGTACTGATCCAGCGTTTGCCCTTCGATATAGTCCATGACCATGTAGGCAACGGTACCCTCAACCTCAGGAGGACGGGCGGTCTGGAAATCATGTACCTGGACAATATTGGGGTGATAGAGTGAAGCAACCACCCGTGCTTCACGTTCAAAGCGTGCAACAAAATCGGGGTCTGCTTGCAGATCAGCATGGAGGATTTTGATAGCAACATGTCGCTGCAATTGTGTATCCAGAGCCTTCCACACCTCGGCCATGCCGCCGTGTCCTAGGCGTTCCAACAATTCATATTTTCCCAGACGTTTTAGCTCTATGCTCATGATAATCCCTCATTTCGTTCCTTTCAGGCGTCTGAGCGAAGCTAGACGCGATCGGTCAGTCGGTCTGAAAGGTAGTACTGCGAGCTCAGTTTCTATTTTCCCTTGTATAGGGAGATATTGAACGTTGCCAGACGCTCCATATTGTCGGTAACCTGGACAACACCTGCCACTTCCTTATTAGTGCGAGGGTCTAGCTGGCCAACATAGGCATATAATGCCTGTGCCGCCATATCATCTAAGAGGGATAGTGCTTGCGCTGATAGCAATTGAGCATCACCTTGTTGGGCAAACTGCTCTAGCTGGATGGCGTCTTGCCTTACCTTTTGTAACCAACTGGTGATGATATTGAGATCCTTGCTAATCGCTTCCGCACGATGAATCTGATCTGAAGTTACGCCTGGTGTGTTGACCAAGCTTTTTAAATGACGGCCAATGTGATCCAGATAGCCGGCTGGAGTCTGGTTGGTGGCATCAAAAGTGAACATTGCAATCTGGGACTGGGCTGGGTCTGCTTTCAAAGGAGTGTCGGGTGGGAGATCTCCCAGTTTTTTTGCATAGGCGGTGCTATCGAGAATCTCGAGGATACGGATCAATTGGTCACGCATCAGGCCGAGACTTTGAGGTTTCTGGTCATCTCTGGCACTTTCAGACCATACCATCACATCCTCAGTATCGCGTGCAAACCACGTGGTTAATCCGCCATGCAAACCACGAGCTTCAAGGTTGGGTTCTTTAACAAGGAGGTGACGCAAGTGATCGAGCAAGCTGAATTTGCTATTAGCAGGAGGCGTGTTGGGTAGTGCTGCCATGATCTGGGTCAGTATATGAGAGGTGCGCCTGACCATGGATTACTGTCAAGGTACCTAGCAGGATGGAAGGCCCGGCTGCATCAGACTGACTGCTATCAGTTAACAACCAGGCATAGTAAGCCTGACCGGGGGCAGGTGGAGTAATCTGCTGGAAGGTAATCTGTAAGCCATCGTTGATGCCCTGGCTTGTGGTGCGATTCAACTGTCCGCTGCTAAAGAAGAAGGCATTTCCTACGACCTTTGGTCTGGGGGGTGGAGGGCTGTTGGGAGGCCACAGGTAGAAAACACCGGCTACGGTGGCACCGATGATAAGCAAGACCAGGGCTAGCAAGGCGACCAGGGGACCTCTACGTTTGCGCTTGAGGGTTGCTGGTGGTGTAGGTGCTGCTGTTGGTAGTGCCACGACAGGTATACCATTGGTAGGTCCTGCTGGCGCATGGAGTTCTATTCCAGCCGAAGATGTGCCTGAGGATGGAAGAGGCATAGCAGCAGGTAGAGCTGTCGAAGGCGTGGCAGGTGTAGAGAGGGCAACAGCTGAAGAGCGAGCAGGTGAGCTTGATATGCTCGACGACCATGGAGGTGGGACAGGGGTCATTGCCGCAGGTAACTTTGCGTCTGGAGATGTGATATAGGTTGGCATATACATGGCATCCTCGGATGCACGAACTGATGACAATCCTTCTGGAGGTGGAACGTTGAGTGCTTCGGCAAGCGCACCTACCATGGCGGAGGCCGTAGGGAAACGCTCGGATGGCTCTCTAGCCAGACTACGTAGCAATACCATCGTAAGTGGAGGTGGAATATTGGGATTGAGTAGAGCTGGTGGTGTCGGAGTCACTCCAACATGTAAGCTAAGCATGCTCGAAGGACTGTTTCTCTGGAAGGGTAGTCCCCCAGTACACAGCTCGTAGAGAATGACACCTAGTGAGTAGAGATCGCTGAGTTCATTACCCGGATATCCGTGTATTTGCTCCGGTGCTAGGTAAGCTGGGTCGCCCTGGAACATGCCTCGCTTGGGACTAGATGAGAGACCAAGGATAGTGGCAATGCCGAAGTCCGTGAGCAGAGGTTCGCCGACGGTATTGAAAGATGTGCGGTGTATATCCAGTAGGATATTGGTCGGGTTGATATTGTGGTGAATGACTCCCTGACGGTGGACATAGTCAATGGCAGAGCCAATAGAGGCAAAGAGTTGTACCAGCGTCTCCTTGGATGGAAATTTTTTGGTGGCAGCGATGGCCCGGATATAATTGGTAAATTGAACTCCTTCGACATAATCCAGTACGAAGTATGCCATCGCGCTCTCTGACTCTGGAGGTTGCGCCACCTGGAAATCACGCACCTGTACAATATTGGGATGATGCAAGGATGAGGCTGATTGGGCCTCGTGTTGGAAACGCACCAGAAAATCTGGGTCGTTTGCCAGATTAGGGCGAAACAACTTGATAGTGACAACCTGCTGCGATTGTCCGTCAACAGCCTTCCATACCTCTGCTATTCCTCCCCGTCCTACCAGTTCCCGCAATTCATACCGTCCCAGGCGTTGTGGATTGGTGTTCATGATAGCCACCCTTCCTTCAGAGCTTCTCTGAATGCTATCGTTGCTTAACTTTGCCCATGCCTACATAAAGAAAAGAGGAAAATGCCTGATGCTATTATCTTCGATAGTGCTGGGTTTGTCAATAGAACCAAGCATGACACTAAAATGATAGTTAATTTTTTAGAAAAAACAAAAACTTGAATGGATAAATAGTATTTTGTTGTGTCAAAGCACAACAATAGATAGTAAAATAGGTATTTACCCAACTACCTGTAAAACGTTACGTGAGTGAGATTTTTTTGGATGAATTTTTAGGCATCGACTTATGATACTTTTTTCACATCCAGGGTTGCCATATATTGAGCCTCGGTGAAGGCCTGATAGGCACCAGCTGAGCCTGGGATGGGCTGAGGGCTTTGATTGGGTGGGATCGTTCGACCAGTATAGGCATCCTGGGCAAACTGCTGCAATTGTAGAGCAGAACTGAGCATGGCGGATGTGCTCAGATCGGGAGCTTGAAGCAGTTGCAGATCGTAGGTCCGCATCTGTTGTATCCAGTCTTGCAAGTCGGTCAGAGCCGTGCTTACGTTCTGAGCATGTTGGCGTAGAGTGCTATTCTCACCTGCGGTCTGTTGGATTTTAGCTATCTCTGTTTGCAAGGTGGCCAGGTAGCCGGGCTGGCTAGGAGATGAGAGGAGACCAACCGGGACGGATGCCAGTGACGGCAGATTGGTTGGCAGATCGCCGCTGCTCAGAGCATACGACGACCCATCGATCATTTCGATGATCCGGATAGCCTGCCGACGAGCCAGAGCGTAATCATGCGTGCCTTGCAGACTATCCACGATGCTGCCTGCTTTATCGTTCATACCCTTAATCGTTTCCAAGAGGCCGGTGATCAGGCTGCTGTGGGAAGGGAAGTTGGGCTGCATATAGAGTACATGTTGAATATATGGCAGTGAAGCCATAGCGAAGCTGGCCTGATATACTTTGGCATGGCTTGGGGGGGTCGCAGGAATGATGGTACTTGCTTTTTCGAGTGTAACGAAAACCGTTTGTACAATTGAAAGCAGGTTGGTATGCTGCGCATCGCCTGGATAGAGAAGGCCGAAGGTACCCTGATTCAAAGTAAGCGGGCCGAGAGGAAATGTTTGCCCGGCAGCATTCTGGTACCAGGCGTAGTATCTTTGGCCTTGAGGAGGTGGAGGAACAGCATGTAGCTCAAGACGTAAGAGGTCGTCGTGTCCAAGTGCGTCATCCTGGAAAAAGACATGGCCGACGACCGCAGAGGATGTGCTGGTCGATTGGGATGCAAGGTGCAGGAATGTACTGGTTGCCAGTGCAACAACAATGATCAGCAGCAAGAACAAGAATGCAATGGTCATAGGTAGCGGTGATGAGAAATGATTGCGCCGAGACTTGGAAGCCTGCTTTGAGCCTGCTGGAGGCGGTGTAACTATCTGTATTGATGATGGCGTAGATATTTTACCGGATAGCTGTGAGGCTGGGGTAGGCAAATGCTGTGGAGCTCGAGTAGGCACATGTGGAGCGGTGATAGGTTGGCTACTAATCAGCGGACTATTATCCTGGCTGGCGACGGTAGGGTATTGGCCAGAAGTATCAGAGTACGGCTGTGCAACGCCGAGGATGGATGCTATAGGCAAGGGAGGTTGTGGCCCTGTTGAGAAGAGCGGTAAAGGGCCACTAGTAGGATAAGAGAGTGGTTCAGTGCTTTCGGCCTGTGTTTTATTCAAGGTCAGGAGGGGTGTCTGCTTAATGGAACAGGCTTCGGCGAGAGCGTCGGCCAGGAGGGAGGCAGTAGCAAAACGGGTAGAGGGGTCTTTTGCTATAGCTCGCAAAATGACCTCGGAAAGTGCGGCTGGAATATGCGGGTTAATGAGCATGGGTGGAGTAGGTAGCGTATGAATATGATGCATCATGATGGCGACGAAACTTTGGCCATGAAAGGGCAGCACGCCAGTACAGATTTCATAGAGGATCATGCCCAGGCCATAGATGTCGCTGGATGGCCTCGCTGGCTGTCCTTTCACCTGTTCAGGTGCCAGATAAAATGGGGACAAGCTACTCTTATTACTGGGCAGACTGGCAATGCCAAAATCGATGAGCATGGGTTCGCCAGACGAGAGTTGTTGTGTATTGGCGGTGTTGAGCAGGATATTGGTGGGTTTGATGTTGCCATGCACAATGCCTTGAGTATGAGCATAATCGATGGCAGAGGCGAGTTGAGTGAAGAGAGAGATGATATCGGTAACGGGGGGAAATTTGTTGGCACGCGAGGTCCGTTGAATGTATTCGGCCAGAGTAGTATGGCCTTCAATGTAGTCCATGACGATATAGGGCGTGGTAGTATCGATGCCATTAGAAGCTGAAGGCCGGGAGATATTGACCTCATAGACCTGGACAATGTTAGGATGATGAAGAGCTATAATCGTCTGCCAATTGTGCATAAAGGAAGTCATAAAATGAGGGTCGGACTGGAGTAAGTCAGGATGGAGCAATTTGATAGCAACGCTACACTGTGCTTGCCAGTCATAGCTTTGCCAGACCTCACCTGTGCCACCACCTCCCAGGTGTGTTTGTAATTCGTATTTTCCGAGTCGTTGTGGGGTTGTACTCATGGCTTATCCATCATTCTTTAGCTGTGCGATAGAGATGAACATACTCAAACAATAACCCATCTATACCATACCTGATTTTAGACAGATGTTCAAGTTTTTTGTGACTTTTTTCCTATGGAAAAACGGAATGTTATGATATGATACAAGTTGCATGGTCTAGATGAGGGAAAAATGCGTTTCAGTTTGCAAGATGTTCAAAAACAAGTGAGACGGCGTGGCGATGAGCTCTATGTGAGCGTGCATTTTCTACGCCCTGGTGAAGTACATGCTGAGATAGGACGCTTGATTGCGTATCATGAGCAAATGTTAGGACAGCCACGCCGTTTGTTTGTGATGGATGAAGCGCGTGCAGCTGTAGCGGATTATCGACTGGCGCATTGCCTGATCTGTGTACTGAGTGCCTGGTATAGTTGGAGACAATGTCCGTGGTTGGAGGGGATGGGGCAGGAGGCTCGTAAGTGCCTGGCAGAAGCTGGCATAACTTCGCCTGTGCAGCTCCGGCTTGCTCTTTTCAGCTACGTCAATGAATGCTACGCCGGTTTCCTGGATGCGGCTACACGTCCCCAGGCTCTGCAAACCTTTGCCGCAGCGTACCAGTTGAGTGTTGGCGAGCTGGAATATTTGCTGGCGTTAGATAGTGACGAAGAAGGCATACTGGTACGTGCTACGTCGCAAGCCCCAACGGTGCAGGAGGTAGCGACGCTCTATAATCAGTGGGCCTTTGAGGCGGCCCTTTTTAGCGCATCAAAGGTCACCTTTGTGATTGATAGCCGGGCCTTTGAGCAAGCTAGCAATACTACGATGACAGGAACGGGTGTGGGAGCGGTGATTAAACGCCTCTGCTACCTGGCGCGTCGGCTGGGAGTCTATTATGATCTGACCAGTACGTCTGATGAGATGGAGGGAGGAGTGTCTTCGTCTAGCTACCTGCATTTGACATTGTATGGGCCGCAGGAGATGACGGGTGCGCCACAGCAGTATGGTTTGCGGCTGGCGCGTTTATGCCGTTTGTTGCTCGGTTATGGAATGAAGCCTCAAGCGCCGGAGAGAGAAGCGCAGGGACAGGGCAAGCAAAAGGGAAGTGCGATACAGTCGAGAGGGCGCAATGAATTGCGCCCCTACATGTTGCCTTCGGCTATTGTAGAGGCGGAGGCGACTGTGCATTTTTTACAGCGGGCCTATTGCTTTGCGATTGATGGGGCTATGCTCGCGCTGCTGCCTTCTGCTGAAGCTCCTCTCGCCCAGATGCAGGATGATAATCAAGCACAATCTACCAGGGCTGGTCTTGAAGATGTAGCCGTTACTGCCCCTCCAACGGTCTTTGATAGCAGTATAGAGCAGTCTTTTGCGGAAGCCTTTGCAGCCCTGGAACAGAGTCAGGCTGTGGATGGCTGGCGGTTGTTGCGTGAACCGGAGCCGCTCTTACTTGAGACAAGTATCTTCATTCCTGATTTCCTGCTCACGCGAGGTCAGCAGCGTATCTATGTAGAGATTCTAGGCTTCTGGACGCCATCATATCGAGAGCGCAAGCTGCACAAGTTGCAACAATTGCAGGGACGGAGAGATATCGTGCT
>WNGQ01002516.1_pt1 | contig 20497 bp, 22 predicted proteins | sample 5407661 | NCBI WGS metagenome assembly WNGQ01 (sample SAMN13153382, study PRJNA577476) | soil metagenome | isolation source: 60 cm soil or saprolite under Garry oak tree replicate 2 | place: USA:California | collected 2016-06-15 | reverse complement strand
ACCTCTTCTAGCGCCGTGGACAGCCTGCTATTCAAGAGACGAGGTGGGATTAACGGCAAACTCGCACTACTATATGCTGAGCCAAAGCTGTAAGGCAACATATCTCTTCGATGGCCGGTATATTCATCCATGTGTTGGCGTCGCACTGCCGCTGCCGGTGCAAAGTGCGTACACAATAAATACAGCAGGGCACCCAGCGAGTACACGTCCGAACGCACATCATACACGCCATCGATCACCTCGGGCGCGGCAAAAGGATTGCTGGCAGGAATATCAACTATAGGAAATACCTGGGTATATTGTTCGTAAGTGGCAGGGCCATATGCTGAGTCTGGCCAGTAGCGCGGAGGTGGAGGCCAGGAGACGAGCAGGACAGGGGATCGAGTTTCTACTCTGCCCGCGTCCAGCAGTATGATACCTGGATCAAGGTCGCCTAAAACCATGCCCAGCCGGTGCAGTCGTGCCACCGTACAACAGAGCTGTATACTCCAGGACACCGCTGTTGCTGTGTTCAGCCACAATGGCCACTGCGGCTGGCAGAGGAGTTCAGACAGCCTTACCACCTTGCTTTGCCTATTTCTCGCCCCGCTAAGTTGCATCACCAGGTAGTGCCGCTCTCCTTCCACAAACACTCGACCAGCGGCGCCTGGGAAGTGAGATAGGCCAGGTAGCACAGGAGAAATAGATTCCTCAAATGCGGCCTGCACTACCTGCATGCGCACCTCTGGCGAGAGGCCCGCAAGCAACAGTTCGCGAATAGCCAGGAGTGGTCCATGTTCTCTAGCACGTTGTATGCCGCGGCGGGATGGAGATATACGCCGTCCAAGATAGAGATTTAAGCGTGGGCGTTGGTGGAGCAGTTGCACCAGGCGATAGCGCCCACCCAGGATGATAGATTCGAGCTGCAGATGCTGGTTGTGTCCACCCATCTCACTATATTTCCCCTCTTGCTCCAGCCTGCTCATTGTTTCCTCACCTCCACCTGATATGACCTTTTTTTCTTCCGCGATTGGACCGGGAAGCATTCCTATTCTACCACAAAGAAAACGCACATGAGGAGATACCACACTATTTGTATTGACAACTGGCTACCCGATGGCGTACGATTGATTCCGTGCGAGTAGCATCCACCACATAAAGCATTTGCGCAGTATGCGGCATTGCGCTATGAGAACTTCATCCAGGGATTTTTAGAAAGGAGAAAAAATCATGGTGACCCGTCCCGAAAGAAAGAGACGATCCTGGGCTCTACTGCTGCTCCTCTTACCGTTTATCGTACTCCTCTGGCCGCCCTTTTACAACTTCGATCAGCCAGAGCTGATAGGCATCCCGTTCTTCTACTGGTTCCAGTTACTCGTCATTATCCTCACGGCGATTCTGACAGCAACGCTCTACTTTATCGGAGCGTAGCACATCACTGTGAGTTAGTGAGCGATGGCTGTCGTCCAACATAGGTCAATGTACATAGTCGGAAGAAAGGGGTTGTGATCAATGAAGATAGACGTATTGGAAGTATCCATCTTCATTTTCTTCTTTGTCCTCATCACGGTCATTGGTTTTGTAGCGGCTCGCTGGCGCCGGGCCGACCTGAGCACTTTACACGAGTGGGGGTTAGCGGGGCGACGTTTCGGCACCGTCGTTACCTGGTTCCTGCTGGGCGGAGACCTGTATACGGCATACACCTTCATTGCTGTACCAGGCGCAGTGTTCACATCCGGCGCGATAGGCTTCTTCGCAGTACCCTACACAGTTCTGGTGTATCCAATTATCTTTATCCTGATGCCCAAGTTCTGGACGGTATGCAAGCAGCGTGGCTATATCACTGCTTCGGATTTCGTGAAAGACCGCTTCGGCAGTAGCTCGCTTGCCTTAGCAGTAGCTTTTACCGGCATCCTGGCCACTATGCCCTACATTGCCTTGCAGATGTTTGGCATCCAGGTATCTATTGCCGCTCTGGGCATCCCGCTCGACATCGCCGTTGGGAGCTTCAAGATTGATATCCCATTACTGATCGCGTTCCTCATCCTGGCTGCGTATACCTACACCAGCGGGCTGCGAGCACCAGCGCTGATCGCACTGGTCAAAGACGTTATGGTGCTGAGCCTGGTAGTGATAGCAGTCATCTATATTCCAACACGGTTGGGTGGGTTCTCGCATATCTTTGCGGTAGCAACTGCTCACCAGCCAGTGGTAGCCCATAAGATAGCCGTTGCCAAAGCGGCAGGTACTTATCCTCCAAACGCGTTCACGGTGTTTCTGAAGACACCAGGAGCGATGGTCGCCTATACCACGCTGGCGCTTGGGTCTGCACTGGCTTTGTTCCTGTATCCACACTCGATGCTCGGCGTTCTGAGCAGCAACGATCGTAACGTGGTCAAGCGCAATACGGCGCTTCTGCCCATCTACTCACTGATGCTTGGCTTGCTGGCACTGCTCGGCTTCATGGCGCTGGCTTTGCCGAAGCCGCCTGCCGCGGGCAATGGCGCCGTACCAGCATTGATCACCCAACTCTTCCCCAACTGGCTGGCAGGCTTTGCTTTCGCCGCCATCTCCATTGGAGCACTGGTTCCCGCCGCGGTAATGTCGATAGCTGCTGCTAACCTCTTTACGCGCAACATCTACAAGGAGTACTTCCGCCCCAACTCTTCTGAGCGCGAGGAGGCCCAGACTGCGAAGATCACTTCCTTCTTACTCAAGTTTGGAGCGCTGCTCTTCATCATTTTTGTGCCGACCCAAAACATCATCAGCTTCCAGTTGCTCGGCGGTGTGTGGATCATCCAGACGCTTCCCCCGGTGTTCCTGGGCCTGTACACGCACTGGTTCAATCGCTGGGCCTTGCTGATTGGCTGGGCGGCGGGCATGATCAGCGGTACCTTGATGGCTTTTTCAGCTATTATATCGGGCATACCGGGAGCGCCCCTCTTGCAGACGTACACCTTTACGATTGGTGGAGTAGCTATTCCGGTCTACATAGCGTTAGCTGCACTGATCCTGAACCTCGTGTTGTCTATCGTGTTGACTCCCATCTTCCAGGCGATCGGTCTCAGGTCTGGCAAGGATGTCACTACTCCTGCTGACTACGAGTACGCCCCGGTAGAGCCAAAGGAGCCAATCGAGGAAGCGCTGAGGTGATGGTATGATCGCGTAGAAGCACCTGTTACATGCAAGGAAGCATGTGATGTTTCCGGGTTTCTCGACCCGTTGGAGGGCTTTCATAGGCACCTCCAACGGGTCATATATTTCAGAGCAAATCCAATTCCTTGTCGTTTCGCCCCCCTTGTACCGGCATGGTATGATCGGACTGTATAACAATACAGGTGATAAGAAGACGCCAAATAGGAAGCTTAGGTTACCCGTGGACATTGATGATGATGCTCCCAGCCTGCCTGAAGAGGTAGGCAGCGACGAACTACTCTCGGATGATAACCTGCGCCTGCCGGAAAGCGCCAATATTCTTGTGCGCCTGCATGCAGTGCGCGCGTGGCTGGCACGACGACGAGAAGAGGCGATCATTGAAGTAGGCGAGGCTGCCCTGGAGTTCCAACAAGCCAGCGCGCCTGGATCGCGGGAGACCCGGTTGAGTAGACGCGAACGCCTGGGTCACGAGGCCCGGCTCCTCGATACACAGCGGGGGCTTGCCGCGGCGCAGCAACGCCTGCAGGCATACGAAGATGCGCAGGCTCTACTTGAAGATTGCATCGCGCACACCACAAGCGGTGAGCGCGTACTGGTAGAATACTATCTCACACTAGAAGAACTGGTACAGACCAGCGAAGAGGAACACACCCCCTGGCTGCGCGCACTGGCAGACGTTCAACACCGCGTCGAACGCGTTGGGGCGCCGAACGAAGATGAGTAGGCAGTAATTCATTTACCGGCAAAAGCCACCATTGTATTGCTCTCCAGGCGCAAAGCGAGGGAGGAAAGGTCTAGCCGGCTGGATACAGGAAAGTCAAGAAAACCTTCTCGCTTCTGCTTGGGCAACATTACCGGCGCTACAGCAATATACTTAGGTGTAACGGCCTGCCCGCCGGGAAGTAGCAAGCGAACCTGCGCGGGGTAGTTTATGCCTACAGGAGCCTGTCCATCATTGAGCGCTTGAATATAGACGCGCACGGTATATGTCCCCACGTGCTTGCGATCGTTTGAAAAGGCTGTCGCCTCCTGTACGTGCGTTACAGTGATGTGTACGCTATTGAAATCGGCGCTGCGGTTGACGGTCAGTGTGGCGACGAGATTAGTGATAGAGACGGTCGGCGTGATTGCCGAGTCGCCGGTAACGTTATTCGAGTCTCCTTCCGACGGCAGGAAGAAGGCGAGAACGACGAAAAATGAGATGATTGCTAGAGCCAGTATTACTTTTGCTCTGGGTGAAAGTAAGGGACGTTTTATTTTTACTTGTGACATGACTTACCGAAACTCCTGGTTCTGTCGCACATGGTTAACCAGGATTTATTATATCAGATGAAGCATCTGAGGACGACCACTACCAACCCAGGATTCCGTAGGGGCGGGGGTGGGGTGGTGCGGAGTGGGGGCCTTTATGGCCGCCCGCGTAGCCCTTGTTCGGTCGGTGGGCACCCGCTCTTCACACGACCCCAGCAACGGGCGACCATAAAGGCCCTCCCTACCCATCCCAACCACCCTCGCCCCTACGGGTGATGATGGGTTAGCAAGTGGTTATGGCTGCGGCAAGAAGTTCTGCGAGCCAAACGAGCCGCCTAACACATCTTTGGAGGAGGCGCCCATCCAGCGATCAAGCACAGTCGCGTAGACGGAGCGAAAATCGATAGTATATTTGAGGTTGCCGTTACTATCGAGGTTGCTCAGGCTCGGGGGTTCGCCGAAGATACCTTTGTTGACGGCGTTGCCCAGCACAAACATGGGGGCCGCCGTGCCGTGGTCTGTGCCGAGGCTGCCATTTTCCTCTACGCGGCGCCCGAACTCGGACCAGGTCATCACCACGACACTATCTGCCTTGCCATGTTTGACCAGGTCGGTATAGAAGGCCGATAAACCATTCGCCAGCGTTGTCATCAAGGCACCGTGCGTTTGCTGTTGATTGGCATGGGTATCGAAGCCTCCAAGCGTCACATAGCCGACGCGCAGCCCCAATCCCTGCACGATAGCCTCCGCTAACACTTTCAGCCCGGCCGCAAATGGCCCGGTGGGATAGGTGACTGCAGGTTGATACTGTGCATCGGCCTGGTGTAACTGGCGCGAACCCTCCTGCGCATTCGACGCGGTGGTGTCGAGCAGGGCGGCATAGGGAGCGGCTTTAGGAAACGAGTTGTACAGGTTCATCAATGCCTGCATGCGTGCATTCCCACCATCGATATCTGCCGGGTCTCGATAGACGCTATAAGCCGGTACACTGGCTACTGTTGGTACCTGCGCATTGATTGACGACAAGGCCTGGGCGGTCTGCACTCCGATATCAAGAGCCTTGAAGGGATGACCATCCTGGTCGACCAGGCCAGACACAAGCTTGCCCAACCAGCCCTCCCTGCCATTGCCACTCAAGTCCAGCGTCTGCCAGATGTCCATGGCCTGGAAGTGCGACAGGCTCTGGTTAGGATAGCCGGCGCCTTCAATAATAGCCAGGTGTCCCGCATCCCATAACTGCTTCAGGGGAGCAAGGTTCGGGTGCAGCCCCAGGCGGGCATCCAGGTGCACTACCTGAGCATCTGGTAAACCAAGAGTCGGTCGCATCTGGTGATAAAGCGGGTCCGCAAACGGAATGACTGTGTTGAGTCCATCGTTACCACCAGCCATCTGCACTACTATGAGCGTACGATCGTTCGCAACCTGCGCAATGTGCGAACCATCTAGAGCCTGGACATTGGCCGAGGCCACGCCGCGACTGAATATAGCCGGCATCACCATACCCGCGGACACGACTAAGAGACCATCTTTTATCATTGCTCTTCGAGAAATTTTCACAGAGAACTCCTTATACAACCGGCGCGGGAAAACCCCCATCATTCATGCGGGGAATGAGAGCGCCGTTCCTTGTTTGGAGCAGGGATGGAGCGGCTTCCCGCTTGACTCCCTGCTCAGAACACCCTTCGCTCAAGATCGTCCATTCGCAAGTCTTGCAGAATGTCGCGGTGCGCATCGATCTCGCCTTCAAAGCCTTTTTCAGACGGGTCAAAGCCGGTGAGAAGCCCGGCTATCCTCGCTTCCGTGGCAAAGATCGCTACGATAGCTTCACGTTCCCACAATCCGGTTTCAGCCTCACCCATGATGATCGTGTGGTTGTCTCCAAAGTGGGAGCCATCAAGCTGGTCTTTCACCGCCCGATCACAGGCAAGATCAAAACCCTCACCATTCGCAAGAGCAGTACTGGCAAGTGGTATGCTTCCTTCTCGGTCGAGTGTGAACCCGAAAGACTTCCTCAAAACCCTGCTCAGGTAGGAATAGACGTTGGTTTGAAAACCTTCGCCACCCTCTCGGAGGGAACTGAGATCGACAATCCCCGCTTCTTCCGCAAGGAAGAAAAGGCCCTTGCCAAAGTGCAACGCAAGCATAGCAAATTGGCGAAGGGGACTCCTGAAAGACGCAAGCACCGGAAGGCCGTGGCTCGCGTGCATGAGCGCATCGCTTTCAGAAGAGGGAATTTCACCCATCAGGAAAGCCGAAAGATCGTCAACGGCTTCGGGGTCATTGCGGTAGAAGACTTGCATGTCAACCGTATGACCCATAACCATTGTCTGGCAAAGAGCATCAGCGATGCAGCATGGTCTCAGTTCTTTGCTCAGTTGTTCGCCAAAGCGGAAGAAGCTGGACGAATGGCTCTCAAAGTCAACCCTGCCTACACCTCGCAAACATGCAGTGCCTGTGGACATCGCCAGAAGATGCCGCTCTCTGAGCGCATCTTCGATTGTTCCTGTTGCGGTTTGCATCTCGATAGAGACCTCAATGCCAGTAAGAATATTCTTGCTGTGGGATTACACAGCATCGGTAGCCAATCCGTAGAAGCCCCCGTGCTTGAGCCGGGGGAGTAGTCACTAATTGAGCTGGTATTCGGGGGAGGCCATGATCAGGTACAGCGTGCCGCGTGCTCGACTGAGTGGATAGCTCTGGCCATTGGTCAGCGTGATATGAGCGCCAGTTGCGCTTGTATCCCTGCTGGTAAAGTAGTCCAGCAGTTGCGTACGTCTATCACTGTCAATGTGACCATCGAGCAGGAACGAGACGAAGTAATCAACAAAACTTTCCGGTGAGTTCAGATTCTGCGCATTCACAATGCTTTGCAGGTCAAAGGGCCGGGGAGAACCACCACGTGCCAGGCCGCGGACCAGGATAGCGTCTATATAGTTCAGGCGAGTCATCCAGGTGCCACTGTTCAGCCAGAGCGAGCTGACTTTGTCGCCTGGCCAGCCGGCTACGCTGGGTGGATCGAAGATTGTTTGACCCATCAGTGTCGTGATGGAGGGTAAACTGCTGCCATCATCGTGTATGTTTAGCGCGCGATACGCGCCCACGGTAAACTCCACAGGAGACTTGATACGAGCGCGATACGCCTTTGCCGAAGAGAACTGTGGCGAGAGGAGCAGGGTGCGCATTACCGTGCCCATGTTGTGGCCGCTCTGCACATAGGCATCAACCAGGGGCTTCAAGTCGTCAGTGCCGGGGTTTTCATAGACGAAGTAGGTGAACAGCTTGCGCGTGATGAACCACGGCGCCGCCGGGTGATTGGTGAGAATATTGATCACATCTTTATAGCTCAGGTTGCCGGTATGCCCGAGGAAGACTTTCGCCAGGTCATTATGCGTCCGTGGCAGGTAGACTGAGGACAGACCCCTGAGATGCCAGCCCGTGAGGGCCGCGGCGGCCTCGGAGACGTCCCGCTGAGTATAGTGTCCCAGGCCCAGGGTGAACAATTCCATCAGTTCGCGAGCGTAGTTTTCGTTCGGCGCGGTCCTGGTACTCTTCGCCAGGTCGAGGTAGAAGAGCATGGCGGGGTCGGCGGTAATACCCAGCAGGATGTTGTCAAAGGTATCGAAGGCGTGATTGCGCAGGAACTGGTTCTGGATAATCATGCGCATGAATCCCGGCCGACCACCTACCTTGCGAAAACTGCTCGTGAGGACGCCATGCCAGAACAGTGTCATCTTCTCGAGTAGCGGCCGCTGTGTCCATGCCATGCGCAATAGCCACCAGCGTACCTGCTCCAGTGGCCGGTTGAGATCGAGGTTGAGCGCGTTGAGGCGATGCTCCATATCGTTATCTGATATCTGCTGGTAATTGAGTAGCCGATCTACAGCGCCATTGAAGCCGAGGCTCCTGTAGGTGGTTAAGTCGTCAGGGTTGGCACCGAAGCCTGCCCGGCGCAGCAGGTGCCCAGTCTGCACACTACTTGCCAGCGGACCATGGAAGAGGTTCCCCAGGCCGCCATGCTGCCACCATTGTTCCAGTCCGATGCCACCAGCAGCTCCCAACCCGGCCAGGCCTATGGCAGACACCCCTATGAACTCGCGGCGCGACATCTGCCGCTTAGGAGTGGGCAGCCGGGAGAAAGGCACGGCAGCCCGGCTTACCTTCCCTAGTCGCGGCTGAGTGGGATCATCTTGTATATTTGGTTCAATACTCATATCTTGCTTCTCACTTTGTGAGAGGTAACTATTCAGCAGGGGGGCCGCCCCGCCCGTCATCTGTCATTCTGCGCCTTATGTCATCGACCAGACCAGGGCGGCGAACCACCTCGGCACATCATCCTGTGCCTTATATCATCCTGTGCCTTATATCATCCTGTGCCTTATGTCATCCTGCGCCTTATGTCTCCTGCGCCTTATGTCATCCTGCGCCTTATGTCATCCTGAGCGCAGCGAAGGATCTGCGCTCTGCCCAGCCAGAGATCCAAAGCTCGCGCTCAGAGCCTGCCCTGAGACAAGCGAAGGGATGACAGCAGGGCTTCAGTGAACGCCTATGGAGGTGTCCCCACTTTCATCCCCTCATCTAGCCGCCGAAGGCGGCACATAAAGAAAAGAGACCTGAATAGTTACTGTTCAGGGCTTATATGTTCATCAAGTCTCGAGAAACCTCTATTACACAGTCTAGCAGATAGTTCTCAAGAAACTCTCAAGGAGGAGTAAGAATTTTCTGAAGATATGGAAATTTTGACACCGGCGGCGAACCCCTTTCTGTGACTACTCGCCGCTGCGCGGCTCATTTGTTCTTTTCTGTGGTGGCTGGGCCGGCAGCCACCGGCCCAGCCACCACAGAAAAATAAGTCTACGAAGCGCCGCAGGCGCTGAGAAGTCAATGCGACAGGTCCGCCAACGGTATCACATTTTGCGGAGATTCAAAAGGCATAGTAAGGCCGGTCGGGGAAACGCTCAGCTTACCAGGGAGCGCACGATATCCAGCAGGTCACGTACGTGAAATGGTTTGACAATGACATGCCGTATGGGCAAATCTTCTTTGACGGGGTCGCTGGTGGCTGCCGTAATGATCACGATAGCAGGCAAGGGACAGGAGGCCTCCCATCGATCCTGGAGCCGATCCAGGAACGTACCTCCGTCCATACCAGGCATAGTAAGATCTAACAGAATGACGGCGGGATAACGGCCTTCACAGGCCGCGTTGTCCATCCATGTCAGGGCTTCCTGACCCTCGGCAGCTTCTACAGGCTCGTAGCCATCGAGTTCGAGCGCCCAGGAGACCATATCGCGAATTGCCGGGTTATCGTCCACTACCATGACAATAGGATGTTGTCCATTTGCCCGATCTACTATTTTTTTCATACTTCCCTAAAGATTACACTTAAAACGAGGCCTGCAAGAAAGCACTCACGGCTTGAAGGAAGGCCTGTGGCTGCTCTAGATTCGAGAGATGACCCGCACGAGGTATAACAATGAACTGCTCCCCTGCTATTTTAGCTGCATAATCCTGCGCTATATCCGGTGGAGTCAGGACATCGTCCTCGCCCACGAGCACCAGAGTTGGACAGGTAATGGCGCTTAATAAATCGCTTGAATCGGCACGCAGCGCCATTCCCCGTGAGGCAGCCGCTATGCCCTGGGAAGTAGCGGCACCGATCATCTGCCTGATATGGAGTTCCACTGTGGGGAGATGCTGGCGTGTATAGTCCGAGATGAGCCTGGGCACTTGCAGGTCTGCAATTGCACCTGTGCCCTGCGATTCGGCCAGGACCGCTACGTTTTCGCGGTTCGCCCGGGCCTCCGCAGTATCGGCGCCAGGGCGTGTATCTGCCAGCATCAGGCCGCTGACGCGCCGGGGGTATTTGCGCAGAAACGCGAAGGCCACGTAGCCACCCATAGAGAGGCCACAGAGGATAGCGGTGTCAATGCCGAGCGAATCCATCAGACCAGCTAAGTCATCGGCATACATCTCCATGGTTGAGACTTCTGTGGTGATATCGCTCTCTCCAAAGCCGCGCCAGTCGGGGGCTACAAGACGAAAACGGTTTTCATCAAGCAATGCCTTGACCTGATCGGCCCACATGCTGCGATTCAAAGGGAACGCGTGGAGAAACAGTATAGGCAGCCCCGCTCCATGATCATCATAGGCGATACGAATGCCGTTTACCAGCGCTTTATTGGTCATTCCAACGCTCCATCGGCTTGTTGATGCGCGTGATATGAGCTGCGTACAAATGGACCCGACTCCACGTGGCGAAATCCCATCTTCTTACCTTCAGCCTTCAGAGCAGCAAATTCTTCAAGTGGAACATAGCGCTGGATCGGGAGATGTTGAAACGATGGGCGCAGGTACTGCCCAATGGTCAGGATGTCGACATTGTGCTCGCGCAGATCGTGCATAACTTCAATCACCTCGTCCCATGTTTCACCGAGGCCAAGCATGAAGCCGGACTTGGTGGGCGCAGCAAGGTTCATTTCTTTGGCCCACTTGAGTACCTGGAGTGAACGCTTATAGATGGCCTGCGGGCGCACGCGCTTGTAGAGTCTGGGAACTGTCTCTACATTGTGATTGTAGACATCGGGCTTCGCGTCGATGACTACACGCAGAGCATCATATACCCCTTTGAAGTCGGGAGTCAAGACCTCAACGCGACATTGCGGGTTCAGGCGGCGAATCCAGCGGATGGTAGCAGCGAAGATGGCAGCGCCGCCATCCTTCAGCTCATCACGGTTCACGGAGGTGACGACGGCATGCCGCAGTTCCATTTTCTGGACAGCCTCCGCCACGCGTTTCGGCTCCTCCCAGTCGAGTCCAATGGGACGACCGGTCTCCACGGCGCAAAAGCCACAACTCCGTGTGCAGACACGCCCGAGGATCATGAAGGTAGCAGTCTTATGACCCCAGCACTCACCAATATTTGGGCAGCGGGCCTCCTCACACACGGTGTGCAGATCCTTACCACGCATCAGCTGCTTCAAATTTTCGTAGTTTTCCCCCCTGGGGGGGCGCACCTTGAGCCATTCAGGACGGCGTTCTGGAATTATGGTCGCCATGGCTTGTTTTCCTTGTTCTATGTTTACCGACAGCGGTACCAGGGCATTACCTGTCCCCCAGGCAAGATGCCGCAAATGTCCTCCACGCCCGCCATCTGTTATCTTGCGCCTTATGTCATCCTGAGCGCAGCGAAGGATCTGCGCTCTGCCCAGCCACCCTCGCCCCTATATTTATCCCGGTCAGTATACGTCAATTTCGCGGCCGTAGCTTTGCAGTTTGCTGCGGACGGCTTGCAGGAAGCCGCCGGCCCCAGCGCCATCAAGGATACGGTGGTCGAAGGAGAGACACAGGTACATCATATAACGTACGGCAATAGCATCATCCTCAATTACCACCGGGCGTTTGACGACGGCATCCATGCTGAGAATAGCCGCGTGCGGCTGGTTGATAATCGGTACTGAGATTATTGTACCAAATGTGCCGGGATTATTCACGACGAAAGTGCTATTTTGCATGTCCTGAACGGTTAGCTTGTTGGCCCGGGCACGCTGGGCGATAGCATTTACCTGCTTCGCCAGGGTAGCCAGGGTATAGCTGTCGGCATCATAAACGGTGGGCACTATCAGCCCTACATCGGTGGCTACCGCTATACCAAGGTTGATGCGCTTCTTTATGATGATCTTGTTGTCTTCCGTCCAGCTCGAGTTGATCATTGGGAATTTGCGAATGCCTTCGCATACTGCTTTCATTACGAATGGCAGGTAGCTGATGCTGGAGCCCTCGCGCCGTTTGAACTCCTCCTTGTTCTTCTCAAGCCACTTAGCGATGTTGGTCATGTCGACCTCTACTACTGTAGTCGCATGTGGAGACGTGCGTTTGCTGCGCACCATGTGTTCGGCGATTGCCAGGCGCATGCGGCTGGGCGTCACGATCTCGACGTCGCCTTCGACCGCTGTTGTCGCAGGTGTAAATTCCACCGCCGGGGCGGTGAAAGCGGGTTGTGGCTCCGGTGCAGTTGGCGGCGCCACCGTCGTAGTGGGACGCGGTGCTGCCACGGAAGCCTGGCGCTGCTGCACGTAGGCAAGTATATCTTCTTTGCGCACACGGCCACCTGTTCCCGTACCGGCAATGACATTCAGGTCAACGTCGTGCTCGCGCGCTAAGCGCCGGGCCAGGGGAGAAATGCGTTGTCGTTCTTCCGTTTCAGCATGGGAAGCACGGGCCGTTGCCGTTGCGCCGTTTCCCGCGCCCATGCTTGCTTCTTCGTTCTCTATTACGGGTGTCTCGGCCTGGGCAGGGCTCTTGACCGGGGCCGCATCCGGCCCTGGCGCTGCCTGCGCTGGCGGCGAGGCAGATACATCGGCATTCTCCTCGATGAGCGCGATGTCTGCGCCGACTGCAACGGTCTGATCGACCTGCACAAGAATTTTCGCCAGACGCCCGGCGACGGGTGATGGCAACTCAGCGTTGATCTTATCAGTTATGATTTCGGCCAGCGATTCGTCTTTCTCAACCCAATCGCCTTCATTTTTGAGCCAGGCACCTACTGTCCCTTCTGCAACCGACTCTCCCAGTCGTGGCATTTTTACCGGCGTTGGCATATATGAACTCCTTTGTATTTCAACAGGGCACCCTCAAGGGTCGCCCAATAGGCATCAACCTGAGAAAAGTCCATCACCGTCCGTAGGGGCGAGGGTGGTGGAGCGGCGCGGGGAGGGCCTTTATGGCCGCCCGCGTAGCCCTTGTCGCGTGACCTGAACGGGTGGTCATGAAGCACGACGTGTATGGTGTCCCAAGAGCGGGCGGCCATAAAGGCCCCCACCCCACATCAGCTCCACTCCCGCCCCTACGGGATAAATAGCCTATAATCCTAATATATATTTTAATAGGCTGCGAGCTTGCGAGCCGCGGCTGTGATTTTCCCGGCGGTTGGCAGGAAGGCAGCCTCCAGGGAAGGCGCATAGGGAAACGGCGTATCGGGCGCGGCTACGCGCGTGATTGGCCCGTCAAGGTATTCAAAGACGTCTTCGGCCAGGATGGCAGATAGCTCAGCACCGATACCGCCTGTCAATGTATCCTCGTGTACAATGAGCACTTTATTTGTGTGCTTGACCGACTCAATGATTGCCTCACGATCGAGCGGGGTCAGGCTGCGCAGGTCAACCACTTCGACCTGCAGGTCGTCTTCCTCTTCAAGTGTTTGCGCCGCCTGCAGGCATTGATAGACCATCGCGCCATAGGTGAGCATGGTCATGTCCTCGCCTTCCCGGCGCGTAATGGCCTTACCCAGCGGCACGGTATAGTCTTCTGCGGGCAGTTCCTCGCGAAGCTCCGGCATGCGATAGAGCAATTTATGCTCCAGGTAGAGCACAGGATTGTTGTCGCGAATGGCAGCTTTGAGCAAGCCCTTGGCGTCGTAGGTGGTGGCAGGAACAACGACCTTGATACCAGGCGCGTGAAAGAACCATGCTTCTGGGCTGGCGGAATGAAAAGGGCCGCCCTTTACACCGCCGCCGGAGGGACCGCGAATGACCATCGGCACGGGCATACCGGAACGCCAGTACATTTTACTTGCCATATTGATGATCTGATCAAAGCCGCAGGTAATAAAATCAATGAACTGCATCTCTGCAACAGGCCGCATGCCCATGAGCGCAGCTCCGACAGCAGAGCCGATGATAGCAGCTTCTGACATGGGCGTATCGATGACGCGCTCGGGTCCAAACTCTTCCAGCAGACCGGCGCTTACCTTGAATGCGCCGCCGTAGCTGCCCACATCTTCGCCGAGGAGAAAAACCGCTTCGTCACGCAGCATCTCTTCACGAATAGCATCGCTGATTGCTTCTAAATACGTCACTTTCTTCGCACTCATCGCCGTCCAACGACCTCCTCTTTCTTGCTCATTGTGTTGAACGGTTGGCCCGTGCGTCGATCCATAGCGTTTACGTAGCGCGGGTCTTGCGCGCCAGGCTCGCCAATGATCGCTACAGGTCCATCGGGGGCATAGACATAATCGGCCACCGTTTCTGCGTCGGGAACCGGGCTGTGTTCGGCAAAATCCACTGCATCGTCAACTGCCACTTTGATTTTTGCTTCGATGCCGGCCTTCTCGGCTGCCGTCAAGATATGGTTTTTCGCCAGATATTCTTCAAAACGCTTAATTGGGTCTTTGGCCAGCCATTCTTCGCGCAATACCTGTGGCACATAATCCGCTTTGTCAGCCTCGGAGTGGCCGCGCACGCGGAACGTTTTACATTCGACGAGGGCGGGTCCTTTGCCGCTGCGCGCATGCTGTACTGCCCTGGTGACGGCCTCAACTACGGCCATGACGTCATTTCCATCCACGGTTTCACCGGACATACCATAAGCTAACGCGCGGTCGGCGAGATTCTGGATAGTGAATTGTTTTTGGGTAGGAGTCGAGTAGGCATAGCCATTGTTCTCGATGATGAAGACGATTGGCAGTTTCTGGACCGAGGCGAAGTTCAGCGCCTCGTGGAATGGTCCCGTATTTGTTGCGCCATCGCCACATGGGGCAAGGACGATGGTCGAACGCCTGCGCATCTTCATTGCCAGGGCGACGCCGCAAGCGACAGGCAGCGATTCGCCGAGCATACTAATGCTGGGCACGACCCCTTGATGCATGTCGCCGATATGCAGCGCATTATCGCGCCCCAGGGTGGGCGAGTTGCCGCGAGCCAGCCACTGGCACATGATCGCGCGTGGCGAGTCGCCGCGTACAAGGTGCATGCCCAGGTCGCGATGCTGCGGCACAATGCTATCACCCTCGCTCAACATGGACGCGGCCCCGGCAGTGGTCGCCTCGTGTCCCTGCGCCGTATATACTCCCCCTACGATTTTGCCCTGTAAGAAGAGGGTGCGCGTCCGGTCTTCCATCGCGCGGGTGAGGCGCATAAAGTAATAGATCCTGAGTAGCTGCGCGGATCCCTGCGCAGCCCGGTTATTAGCCGATTGAGTCATGTACAGCGCGCTCCTTCCCGTTTAAGCTACCTCGTATCATTGTAACACACTTTGCGTAGGATGTTCTCATGGAGGTTGAATCTGCGGTGACCGATTATCTCTTAGACATCAGCCACCTGGAGCACACGTCACAGACGGGCTACAGGCAGCGTCTCACGGTGTGGGCCTCGTGGTGTCTTCTGCACCAGGTGACGCTTTCGGCGGTGAACAACCGCAATGTACAGGCGTTTTTAGCCTGGCTGAAAGCCGAAAGGCGTCCAAAGAAGCGAGGAGAGAAGCAGCTCTCCTCCCATACCATTGCCGGGTACGTGCGTTTCATCCGCACGTTCCTGTACTGGTGTACGCGCGACGAGGAACACGCAAGTCATGTGAAGCTCTCCCAGGTGAAGGGCATCAAGACACCTCGCACCGAACAGGCGGTGAAACCGACCTTCAGTGACGTGGAACTCGTCCTGCTCTTCGATGCATGCAAGCACCCGAGTAAGCCCTATGACTATCAATTGCGCGATACGGCCATTGTGAGCGTCCTCGTTGATACCGGCATCCGGGCGGCTGAACTGCGCACACTCACCATGGCGCGTGTAACGCTCGCCAGCCTCCAGGCGCGCGAGAGCTATCTGACCGTCATGGGCAAGGGGCGCCGCGAGCGAGAAGTCCCGCTGGGGAACCGGGCGCGTAGGGCGCTTGCTCGCTACCTGCGCGAGGTTCGCCGGGGTGCCTCCCCAACGGACCCAGTGTTTCTGTCCAGACATGGCGGCCAGCTTTCCCATGAGGCGCTCAAAGACATCCTGGGCAGGCTCAAGGCGCTTTCACGGCTTCCCGCTCATGTGGCAGTCAATCCGCACAAATTCAGGCATTCCTACTCGACCAGGTTTCTGGCCCAGGGCGGGGACCTGTACGACCTGTCGCGCTTCTTAGGCCATCGGAGTACGCTCTCCACGGAGGAATATATCAAGACCCTGGGCGCGGCCCAGGTGAGGCGTCGCAAAGAACGCACGTCGGTACTTGATCATCTTTCGGACTCATGAACAGGAGGACTCATGCGAGCATGGCGCTCACGCATCATTCTACTGGCAGCCATCGTATTATTGCCCTTTGAAGTTGTGGTCATCGTGGCTATCTTGCCCTACTTGCCGCTCCTGGGGCAGGCCGTGATCGGACTCTGCATCATCTGTTGTGTGTGTCTTGGGGTCTACGCAGGGTCTCGCCTGCGCCACCAGATGCTTATGGATGCTGCACTGCTTCGTCGCGCAGAGTTGCATGCCAGCGTCATCGATGTCGCAGGCGTGGTCGCCTATGCTTTGGAAGACGGGTCTATCCGCCACCTGTCCGCCGAGCATGAAGCCGCCAAGTTACTACCCGCCCCCCGTGTCACCGTTTCCGAGGTGGACCAGGGCAAGCCATCAGCCGGCGAGCTGGAGGTGCTGACCTTGCTCTCCAGGGGAGAATCGCAACGTAAGGTTGCCGATGCCTGCGGTATCAGCCAAACAAAGGTGAGTGAAATCAAGAGGCGTTGGCAGCATCAAACAGGCATGGTGGACTAGTGAAATGCTCACTCAAGACTCACTCACATGCTCACTCAAGACTCAAATCGCCACTCAGAATCGAGCGTGAAAGGGCTGATTTGAGTGAGTCAATCAAGCAATCAAGGGCATGCAAACAACATCATCAGGGAAGGGGAGTCTCCAATGGGATGGTTTCGCAAGCAAGTAGACACCGAATCGATAGGCGCTGACCTAGCTGCCGATATGCCTGACGATTTGTCAGACCGCCAGGTGAATTCTACGCTCGTCGCCTTGGCTTCGCGGGCAGAGCAAGAAGGATACAGCACCGAACAAGCGGATGATATCGCAGGTGCAGCATACCGGGCCTACTTAGTGAAAACGGGGCAAGCCTGGCGTTATCCGGAACTGTTTTAGGGAAGGGGATCTATGAACAAGTGGTCATTATCGCGGATTATCACCGGCCTGGAGGATAGCATTATCGTGCTTTCTGGTCCAGCCTTAGCTATTAGCGGCATCATCGCCGGGGTGGATTTAGTCACCGGCGGGCATCTCTTACAGCAAGCGCCGGCGCTCACCATGGCATGGGCCATTACCCTGCTCTTAACCCTGGATTTTCAGGTGCTTGCGCTGGGCGTCCGTGGGATGCGTGTCTATCAATCCACCACTAAACACGTGGTCCAGCGCTGCTTTGAGATTGGATTGATCTTTGCGATTGCCGGCGGTATTTCGCTGGTATCGATTCAAATGCAGAGCATTATCGCGCGTCTCTCCGCAGAAGGCATTACCGTTGACCAGGCGGCCGCACAGTTGGGTATCTCTATGCTGGCGCTGACCTGGGAGCGAAGTGTCCTGGTGCTCGTGCTCATCTTTCTTTCTGGCTGGCTTCGTGAAGCGCCTACAGCCACCCAGGACGCGATACATCGGGGGCCTACACCTGCCCCTGCATCATCCATCATCACCGAAGAAGCACTCACACCTGCCCCTGCACGTGCTGAGGTACCCGAACACGCGCAAAGCCTCACCACAAGCCGTATCCCAAGTCGTGAGCAGGAAATTGTCCGTGCATTACAGCACAGTCCGAATCTCACAGCAGAGGAGCTGGCCGCGATCTGCGGGTGCAGTGCTCGAACAGCAAGTAAGTGGCAACTGAAATATAAGGAAGGACTGACATCATGATCATCGTGAGTGTGTCTGAAACGATGCAACAAGACATTGGGAGAGGCGAGATACTGGTGAGCTTCTCAGACTACCAACAAACGTCACCTACAGAAGCCATCATCACCTATGCAAGAAAGCGCTACCGGGGCATCATCCACCAGGCCAAGGATGGCTTGCATTGGACAGAAATTGTCGCGAGTGTCCCCACACAGAAAGGTGATCCAACGTGACAGACCTTTCATTTTTGGACCTGGAAGACGCGGGCGGGCGCTATCACCTGGTCGGTGATGTTCCGCCTCACCCGACACACGCCGATGACGCTACCCACCGGCTGTACGAGCCGACAGAACGTGTCCCCTTTGCTATCCGGGTGTGCCCACCTGCTGATGAGACTTCCCAGGCTGCACTTTCCCTGGTAGAGCAGGAAGCAATGGCCTCCTGGGTGATCCTGTTCGGCGGCGATCGCTGGCACTCTGTCCAGGTGGTAGCAATCGCCCTGGACGAACAAGGGCAGCCGGTAGGACTGGCGAGCCTGGCCCCTACCGATGAAATGGGCGAGGGCGGTCCGCAGATCATCGGCGTGTGGGTGAGGCCCTCACACCGGAGGCGTGGCATTGCGACACGCCTGGTAGCCGTGCTGGCCGCGCTCTCTGTCTACTGCTATGGCAAGTGGTATCACCATCATTGCTCGCCCGATTGCGGGTGATGCAGAGTTACCATAGGAGGAAGCATCGTGAGCAACCAATGGTACGAGGAATCGCCCGAGGAATTTGCCGACAGCTTTACCGAAACAACAGAGATCCACCAGGACCCGAAAGCCGTTTTCCTTGATTGGAAAGCCCTGGAAGCGCAAGCGAAAGCCGACTACGCGCAGATTGCTGACGATTCCGACGCAGTAGCTTTCATTGTGAAGTACATAGCCCGTGACCTGCAGGCCGACTACCTGAAGATTTACCGCTGCGATAGATACGCGAACGATGATCTGACGAGCGGAGAGAGGCTCTCGGTGTACCTTGGTGGCGTGTGGATACCAGGGCGGCTTGAACACGCCGGAGCGGTCTACGTGACCAATGATAACCGGGTGATGGCGGGATACTACTTCCTGGCCGATGCTGGCGGTGATTGCGGCCTGGCCGTAGGCATGCGCGTGCGGCTATCGTAAATCGTTAGGTGATTTTGACCTGCATGATAGGGCATTGCCCTACCTGCGCTAGCAAAAGACAAGGAGCATCCATGAACAGACCAGCAAGCCTGCGTGTGGTGCAAAAAAGCGACCGTATTCCCCTACGCCCGGCAGTGACCGACTTTTTGCATGCCACGCGGCGCCGGCGCAACGTGATGAGCCAGAAGGGCTATGCCCAACGCCTGTACTGCTTTGCCGACTGGGCAGATCTCGCCGGTATTTCCCTGGATGCGGTGGATAGCGGTGTGGTTGACCAGTTCCTTGATATGCTCGTGGCCACCCACACGCCGAAAAAGAAAGGGGCGACGCAGCTTTCTTCGGCCACGCTCTCCGGCTTTTGCACAGTGATCAAAACGTTTCTCATTTGGGCCAGCAAAGACCGGGCGATCTACGGCGAGTTCGTAGAGGAGCGCACGGCCCGGGATATCCCCCGACCCCGGATTGCCTTCATCATCATTGAGACCTTCACCCCCGAGGAGGTGCGTGCGCTGCTGGTGGCCTGCGACCAGGAAGAAAACGAGCGGCAAAAGGCCAGGGCCAAAGCCGTCGTGCATCTGCTCCTGGGCACCGGCATTCGGGCAAGGGAGTGCTGCAATCTCACCCTGGCAGATATCTCATTGCGAGATGATGGTCCCAGCTTCATCAAGGTGGTCCAGGGGAAAGGTGAGAAAGATAGAAAAATACCCCTGGGTCCTATCACTCGCCGCAAGCTTGCTTACTACGTGGACACCTACCGCAAAGACGCGCAGGCCTCAGATTCGCTCTTTACCAACAGGAACGAGCGTGGCAAGATCAGCACCGCCACAATGGAGCAACTGTTTGAGCGCCTGGCCGCGCGTGCGGGCATCACCACCAAGCGCGTGAGCCCGCATTCTATGCGTCACACGTTCAGCTATAATAGCATACAATCAGGAATGTCCGTCTACGCCCTTTCTAAGCTATTGGGCCATTCTAGTGTCGTCATGACGGAACGATACTGTAGGGCGCTCGGGGCCGATTTTGACGCTTTGGCCGAGATGGTGGCCGGGCAGCTGCGCTAGAGGAACAGATACGGGCGATGTGCTCTGTTGGCAAGAAGCCAGGGGAGGCAGGACGGCGACACGAGCAAGCCTTCCCTTTGTTCCTGTAGCCCCTACACATCGGCTCTACAGGCCCATTCGTACTTTTAGCACTTTTATGGATTGGTGAGGCAGGAGGGCGTTGGTGTGGCACCGCAAGAACTATGCCAAAGGCCTAATTAGAACATTTGGTGGCAAATGTTCTAATTACGAGAAAGGACAGGCAATCA